>Ga0126314_10000618_pt1 | contig 16903 bp, 18 predicted proteins | sample Plot105B_FD_92535 | JGI IMG/M metagenome (GOLD analysis project Ga0126314, IMG submission 92535) | Serpentine soil microbial communities from UC McLaughlin Reserve, CA, USA - Plot105B | ecosystem: Environmental > Terrestrial > Soil > Grasslands | place: USA: UC McLaughlin Reserve, Lake County...
AGTCTGTGCCGGCGGGTTTCAGCGCGTTTCTGCGCGTTGCAGATTCGGCTTGAATAAGCCGAATCTTGCGATGAGGTGTTTCGCGCGGTTTCAGGTTGTAGCGTCCGGTTGGTGTCAAACTAGTATCAGCCAGGGTGCTGTTCTGCTCCGCTTATCACACGAAATATCGCCACCTCGTACTCTCTCGATTGCTTAGAAGGGTAATTCTGCGAACTCCGCCTTGACGGAGTTCTACGAAGATCGCATATCCCCGGTCCTATGCTCAGCGGTGTTCTTATGTTCAAAGCAGGTAAGCTCGCATTCGTACATAAGAAACAGATAATACCTCAGACACGTATGGCTCTCCCGTAGGCCAAGCCCATAGGACCGGCCCGATGCAGCTTGTTCAGTCGCGATTGATGGGGAAGCTACATTCTCTGCGAAGTTCGGTCCCAACTCGCAAAGATGTTGTGGGAAAGAAAAAATAATGTCTAAAAGGAGGCCTACGCCCTCAAGATTCATCGCGGATTCATCGGCGTTAGCTACAGTGCTCTGTGTGTAGGTAAGGGCGTCTCTACCAAGAAAATTGCGCGCCTACGAGGAAAGGAGGTCACGAATGTACGAGTTGTTCCCGCTAATGGCTGAGGTGCCGAGGGCTTGGTCGCGCTGGTTGTGCGGCTGTTGCCCACGGCGAGGGGAAGGTGAGTGATCGTGGAAGAGCTACTGCCCGTCGCGAGCGGACTAGTCATCGGGTTGATCCTTGGTGTGCTCCGGCCCACCTTGCGGGTGCCGATCGGCGTGGTCCTGATCATGGCCTTCGGTATGCTTGCCACGGTGGTGAGCGGCGAGTATCTGATCAGCTGGTCGTTCCTCTTGATCGACATCCCCCTCGTTGCGGTCTCATCGGCTGCCGGCCTGTTTGTGACGCATCGCCTGCGGTGGGCTCGCAGACCAAGATGAAGAGATTCAACGGGTTGTGCTGCGTCACATAGGGCTTTCCCGAGAGTGCCGAAATCTTCGAGAGTTTGATTCCCGTGGAAGAGAAGTTGGCTAGGTGGTGCAAAGAGCAGGGCAGAGGGGAACGTGTTCTCGGCGTGTACAAGGGGGATAAGAACGTTCCCCTCGCCCAGCGTGGGGGCGAGAGGGTGTCGGGTTTTTCCAAAGGCGCTAACCCACAAGATTTTTCCCAGAAATGGCGAAGTGAATCCCACCATTCGTCCAAATTCATTGGGAATTTATCGGCGTGTCGTTATGTCTCATATATGATGTTGGTGAGCTCTTCAATGAGGATCGATAAAGATCGAGATAGTGCAACGATTGATACAGGATCTGCGCAGACAGGGTTCGTTGTCCAAAGACAAGGAACTACGAGAGCAGGAACGGACGCCGCCGGGTCCACCGTGACCTGCCCTCCTGCAAATCGCAGAATATGGTCCCCCGGCATTTATTCCAGTAGCGGAGCAAGGTAAGGAGAGAAAAGTGGCCACGAGTCCCCAGGTAGATGACCTTAGTCGGCAATCGACATTCACCTTCGTAGGTACGGTAAAGGAGCTCAACGCAGCCACCATAGCCGAAGAGGTTCCGGTTACGGAGAGTACGGCAGTAGTTACTGTTGATGAGGTTCTGCAAGCACCGCCAATGCTCGCTAACCGAGCCGGCACCGATATCACGGTTCAACTGAGCGACGCTGAGCAAATGGAAGTAGGGCAGCAGGCGACATTTTTCACGACCGGGTGGATATACGGGGAAGATGTTGCCGTCCAAGAAGTTGGTCACGTGGAACGGAGAGTGTATGACGAGCAGGCAGCCGAGTTGTCTACCCTGAGCCCAGATACGCGCGAGAACCTAACGCTCCGCTTGCGACAACGTCTTGCTGAAGCCGACGTTGTCGTACTCGGTATGGTCTCCGAAATTAAGTTCCCAGAGGGGTACGACACGCACGGGCCAGTAAGCGAACACGCACCTCTATGGAGGGAAGCCACAATCCAGATCCAGACAGTATACAAGGGCGATCTCCCTGCCGAGCAGCACACGGTCAAGGTGATCTACTCTCGTAGTGAGGATATCCGGTGGCGTAGAACTCCGATACTTGATGTGGGCCAGAAGGGGATCTTTGTGCTCGACAGACGGGAGATACCGGAGCTACAAAGAGAAGAGTATGCTCTCCTCGACCGTCTAGACTATCAGCCCCCAGAGCAACGCGACCTTATAGAGACACTGCTCCAGGGCAGCTGATCGTTGGGAGGACCGGTTGAGTTCTTGTCAGCGACAGTGGTGAGCGATTAGAGCGAGAGAATAGGAGGCAGAAAACATGATCCAGGTCGTCAATATGATCCCCAAGTCTCTGAGTAATGAGTCCGAGCAGGATAGCGAACCGCACATTGCCGTCAACCCGACTAATCCTCAGCAAATTGCTGCCTCGGCCTTTACGCCTGATCCGATGAGCGGACCCAACGCCCCCATCTACGTATCGACCAATGGCGGCCTCACCTGGCGCCTAAACTCTATCGTGCCAAGCGCCGTTATCACTGGGGATATCACCACCGCCGCTCCCGGCGGGCCAAACGATGACGATAACGGTAACGATGACGATGACGATATTAGAAGAAGACTGTACGCGGGCATTCTCCGATTTCCGGGATTTCTTCTGTTTAACGCGCTCCGTACACCCGACTTTCTCAGCCCAACGGTCATGACGGTGTTGTTAAGCCGGGACAATGAGGACCAACCCTGGGCTCAGGTTATCAAGGTACGTAGCGGCCCCAACGCAGGCAAAGACAATCTCTATATCGGCATCAACGACCGCAATAGGCGGCCGGAGAACGGAGGAGACGGCAGGACCGCGACAGTAGAGCAGTCACTGGACGCCGCTATTGCTGCCCCTACCTTCAACTCCGTCCGTATTGAGAAACGAAACACCTTAGGCCCCGGCGGCGGTCCTGACCAAGATGGCCCCCAGATCAGGCCAGTAGTTCACCGGGATGGCACTGTCTATGCGGCCTTTTATGGTTGGCGTAACCGCGATTTCACCAACCGTGTCACAGCCGACGTAGTCGTCGTGCGCGACGACAACGGGGGAGCTGGCGCTAACCCATACACGGCACTGGTGGATGCCAGTGATGGCATTTCAGGGGTACGCGTAGTTCAAAGTATTACATTTACCTTCAGCTCGAACGTATTTGGTCCTTTTCTCGGGCAGGAGCGTCTTGGCGGCCATCTCTCTATCGCCGTCGACCCCGGAAACAGCTCGACGGTTTACTTAGCGTATGCCGACCAGCAACCCGGCGGCAGCTACACTCAGCACATTCTCCGATCCACAGATCGCGGCCAAACTTGGGGTTCTGATCTACGAACCATCGCAAATGCCATCAACCCGGGACTGGCCGTCAACAGCCGTGGCCACGTCGGTCTTTTATACCAGCGGCTCACGGGGACAGCTCCCAACCAACGCTGGGAGACGCACCTGGAACGGTCAACGAACGGTGGTGCCTCGTGGGGTGATAGTGTCCTTGCGAACACGCCTGCTGCCACGCCGGTGAGGCAAGGCGTTCCATACCTTGGCGATTATGACTACCTCATGGCAGTCGGCCGCACCTTCTACGGTATCTTTTCCGCTAACAACAGCCCTAATCGTGCCAACTTCCCTAATGGTGTCCGGTACCAGCGCAATGTCGACTTCGGCACCAATAGACTGCTTGGTCTCGACGGCTCGACCATAGTACCTACCTCAATCGATCCTTTCTTTGTCAAGAGTACCTGAGGAGGAGTCCACAAGGACCTTGGAAGAATAGCCGAACCGCCGACTGTCCCACCTAAGAGATATTGTCGAGCGGGGCACAGCGAAGGGCCCCAGCGATTGTGGAGAGCGGAGATCATCGTGGAGATATAGGTAGTGTAGCAAGACGTACGTGGGTCGATAGGGAGCCCTTAGCAGCTCAGCGATGACAGACGCACAAGAGCAGCACCCTCAGTGGATCGTCCGCTTGACTCCCAGGAAAGGGGTCGACGTCGAAAGCCTTCTTCAAATGTCGCTTGGCCTCGACGTCTGGGAGCGAAAGCGAGATCCGGACGTGCTGGTGGTAGCAGCAAATGAAAGCCAGCTCAGCGAGCTGGAGCGCCGCCGGCTGGCGAGTGTGGAGCGGCTTTATACGGTGAAGGCGTTTGTGTCCGAGTTTGAATCCCGTCCAGAGTACGAACGAGGCACTCAAGACGACGCCGATAATAGCGAGGAGGCGTCCCAGAGGTGAACATTGTTTATACAGTCCGTCCCGATTCGCCGCAAGCGCCGCTCGCGCAGTTGCTTCAGCTGCCGCTAGGCCTCGATATTTGGCAGGTGCGTGGGGACCACGTCGTTTTGCGGGCCGATGAGCCGCAGGCCGCTCGGCTGCGCCAGATCGGCTATACGACCGAAGAGATCGTCGAAACCGAGACCCACATATCTACGTTCACCACCGCAGAGGCGATTGCCGCGTATCATTCGGCAGAAACACTAGAAGGCGACATACGCTAGCTGGCCGAGAGCCAGCCGGAGATCACGGAACTGCGGGAGATCGGGCGTAGGTTGGAGGACCGACCGATCTGGGCGTTGCGGATCGGGGAGCGACGCTCAGGCACCCTTGCAGACTACGGCAGCGTTGTGAGTTCGTGTGCGATCTTATCCGTTACCGCGACGAATCCTCTTCGTGTCGGGTGTAGCTCGTTATCCCACCAGTCTTTGTAGTTGGCATCCTCATCAGAGAGCGTGCCGAGCAAGTTTACATATCTCACGTGAGAGTACTCTGCTATAGTCGGCAGGCTCTCTAACATTGCGTTAAAGCGCGTGATCAACTCGCGTGCCCACATCTTGCGTTCGTCGAGAGAAGTGTAATCCTTCATGCGGAAGCCAGGCTCTAGCCAGGGACCCGGCAGCACCGAAAAACCGCCTAGGTATCCACGGCCATCGGGAACTGGATAATCGTACCCGTGAACCAAGATCGGTATCCGATGACCAGTGCGCACTTCGGAAATTTGAGTAACAGCGCTAATGATCGTGACGTACGCGAAGCGAACCCGCTCATCGATGATCCCGGAAACGACTTGCTGGTTTAGACCCGGCTGGGGCGAACGTTTGTGGTTAAGCAGCATCTGGAACTCTAAACCTGCGACGTCGTTGCCGCCACCCGAAAGAAGAATCGCTCTGGGGATCTGCCCCTGGCGAATCAGCTTCTCTAGCTCGCGCGAAAAGTTGGCGAGCTGGCCGCCACTGTATGCCATACCCTCAATGGTATCTCCCCTATGAGCAACCGATCTCACGTCGTAATGGTGGAGATCCTCGAGAAACCCGAGTACATCGAACCAAGGATAATCGAACCACGAGTCACCCTCGGCTATCAATACACCTCTCGACACGGTACCACCTGCGGCGCGTACGAGGCTCGCGTCGAGTGTGGCAGCTTCCTCCTCGCTACGAAACGCCTCGAGCTCTTCCGCCACTGTGGAGGCTCGAGCGACACGTTCTTCAAGCATGCTCGTGCGGAACGCCAGCACATTCTCGGCTTGCTGTTGCCCACGTGCAATCGCGGTCTGGGTCAGCCTGTCCATCATGGTTATCCTCCTAAGCGTAAGGGGCTTGCAGCGGCGGTCGAACTCCTCTGTGGCGAGTTCTTTCTGGTTTCTCCTATGTGGTACCTGCGTAGTGGTCGAAGGTGTCCGTACTGTGCATAGTCTCGCCCACATCTTATTGTAGGGAGAGCCGATGAATTTAGAATGAATCAGCGGTGCGAGATCGGCTCAGATTCGAGGCTATTGAAACACCTGTGGAAACTCAGCAGCCCGAGAGCGTGCGCCAGTTGGTGAGTAGTATATGTGGCAAGGAATAGTGGGAAGATCATACAATTATGCCGAGTGGTTCGTGTCCACGAAACTGGGGTTGGAGCTGAAACCGAATTCTAACGCAGGCTACGATGCCGTGGTGGCGGACGGGAGTCGTTATCAGATTAAGAGTCTGTCCCGGTGGGTTCGCCGGAGTTAGCGGAGGTTAGAAATCCCCTTACCTAAGCCTTTTTGCGTCTGTGGGTGTTCACTGAGGTTAACCGCGTCTACTGTGAAACTACTGTAGAACTGCTGTAGTGGGCTTCATACCATTTCGTATCATTCACTGACATGCAAGACGTGGTAGCGCGACGCACCCACGCTAGCACGCCCTTGTACACCCGCCCAAGATGTAGTAATCGTACTCTGTCTGTGGATCAGGTCGAAGCGGCGTATCGGGTCCTACCTCAGTGTCGTATACAGGATCTCGGGTATGAACTGCTGAAGATTCGCCTTTTCTAGGTGCTTTGGTGAGTAGACTCTGTCAAGGTTCATCCCCAATTCATCACTCTGGCTACACTGCAAGCAATAATATCGGGTGCACTGGTCGATAGGTGGAGGTACCTGCTAGCATGGCAAAGGAACCGGGACAGGAGTGGAAGGACACCGGACAGGATAACCTTCTTTACAAGGCATGGATACGCAACAGATGGGATAGCCTAAACAAGGCCTTGGGCGCCCCGCTCGCCTACCTACTCGCTGTTCTCGCGGGTGCGATTGTTGCGATTATTGTTCTGTTCGCACTTGGCCTTATAGTCAGTCTTGTATGGTACTTGGTCTCTTTCTTTAACACGAGAACAAGTGCCGGCCTTACTATCACCGAGCGCAAAGCCTTAGTGCAAGGCTTTGCCTCTATTGCGCAAGCGGCAGCCGTGGGATTAACTGGGCTGGCCGGCTTCATTGGGCTGGTATTCACGTTACGAATCCTCAAAGTTAATAGAACATCCGCGCTTGGCTTCCGTGCTCTGCTGACCCAGAATGGTGCCGGAAGCGTGGAACTGACAAGAACGTCGGAGCCGCCTCAGGTCCGGTAGGCTGACCTTCGAAGGCGGATGAGTCTGGAGCTACAACTAGAACGCCGCAGGGGCGGTGGTACCGCGGCCTGAGGTAGGCGACCAGCTAGGGCGTGTCTGAGGGCTCACCTAGAAGGCCGAAAACCGTCCGAAAAGGATCATTCGAACACGAGAAGAGGCGAAAAACAGGCTCCTTTGGGAGCTCAAATCTTGTGCCAATTGTATCATCAGACATGCCCTAGACTGACCTACGCGAGGCGGACCTGAGCGATGCTGACCTAAGCGATGCTATCCTTCGCGGTGCCAACCTTCACGAAGCCAGAGGCGTTACCGATGAGCAACTGGAAGAGCAAGCTCAAGCCCTACAAGACACCACCATGCCCGACGGATCGATTCACGACTGACCGCAAAGATTCAGTCTATTCGTGCTTTTTTCTCCTGCTTGGCGAAAAATTCTTTGGGAATTCATCGAATATTCATTGGGAATTCATCGCCCTGTGCTTCAATGAAGCGCAGGGTAGAGAAAGGGCAGAAGTGGTTTCCTTGGATGAAGCCGTACATCATCAGATACCTCCTTGGCATTGGAGCTGTAGCAGTTGTTGTGGTGACACTCTGCGTGGGCGAACGTACTTACGCGAAACGATATTGCGAATCAGTGGGGTCGTATAGATGTTGGACGAATTGCTACCTGAAGGGCAGTCTGTAGAACAGCCGGACGTAACCGACCCTAGTGAAGCGAAGTTGGCCTCCGTTAGATCTGGGGCACCGAAGAATCCAGCTAGGTTAGGAGGTTAAGAGCATGGCCGACAATGATAACAACAATAATAAGAGTTGGAGAACTGAGGGCAACCGCATCGAGGCAGACGATTGGTTGGGCACCAGGAATGATCGGCCTCTCCGTATAAGGACTAATAACCAGGAGAGGATGAGCATCACTCCCGAAGGCAACGTCGGTATAGGGACGACAAATCCTACGGCGAAGCTGGCCGTGAACGGTGACGTGGAAGTCACCGGCGACATCCGCTTGTTGGGCGCCGACTGCGCCGAGGATTTCGACGTGTCGGAAGCCGAAGCGGCAGAGCCGGGGACCGTTATGGTCATCGATCAAGAAGGCACGCTAAAACCGAGCAAGCAACCCTACGACAAGAGGGTCGCGGGAGTCGTCTCAGGTACCGGTAGCCTTAAGCCAGGCATCATTCTGGATAAACAGGAGTCGAACGGAGAGAGGTTGCCAGTAGCCCTGATAGGTAAAGTCGCCTGCAAAGCAGACGCTCAGTATTCACCGATCGAAGTAGGTGATTTGTTAACCACATCACCTACTCCTGGGTATGCTATGAAGGCAAAGGATTCCCGTAGGGCATTTGGTGCGGTGCTAGGGAAGGCTCTCAAAGCCTTGGAGGAAGGGACCGAAACAATTCCGGTTATGGTGGCTTTGCAGTAGCCGCGATGAAAGCCACGGGCTTAGGGCTTGCGCCAATAGGTGTAGGTCGGCGATGAAGTCGAGTCTTCACAGCCGCAGTATCACGTTGTGGGCGACGATCTACGTGAGACGGATACTGGCAAGGATAGGTGAGAACAACCACCACCTTAAGTAAAGTTGGAAGGAGGAACTTCCTATGGCGTCCCCCCTCTCTTTGAGGAAGTGTCTGCAGGATCGAGGTATCGACCCAAACGGCGGCATACGAACTGCCATGCGTAGTGCCTCCGTGACCAGTGTGAGAGCTCTATGTAGCATCCCGGCAAGCAACTTTACGCCCAGCCTGGATGGTCGGGAGGCCACCCAGGCGATTCAGGACATCAACCATACCGTGACGTTGGTCGCCTCCAAGAGGACTGTCATTCGCATTTATCTGAGCTCGCCTAGCATAGGCTCGGCGGTCACCGTGCGGGGAGAGCTAGCCCTGAGAAGATCGCCCGGAGGACCAGTTGTGACAATTCCTTCAGACAACACGGTGGTCCTCAACCCTGCCCAGTTCGGACAACTTGACGCCAAGCGAAGGAACGTGCAACTTAGCCTAAATTTCTTGCTCCCGGTGGACCAGACGACTGCTGGGCCACTTCATTTCAGCCTAGCCAGCTTGACCAATGCCAGCACGGGCATTCCTTTCGATGTCAGTCTAAACAATCTGAATGCCACGAGTACCGTCACTTTCACGGCGAGCGCCCCGCTGCGAGTTCGGATACTCGGCATCAGCTACCAATGGGGCACTCCTCCCGTCACTATTGCTCCCGCGCAGCTCGATTTCGATCTGATCAACTCTTGGCTTCGGCGAGCGTATCCGGTGGACCAGGTCATAAGCTCGCAAGCGATCGTCGCTGCGACCGCGGCCCCACCGTTCGGTTGCGGCGATATCAATGCCCAGGTCGCTGCCATCCGGGCTCTAGACGTGAGTGGAGGGACTGATAGGCGCACCCATTACTTCGGACTAGTTAGCGACAACGGCGGTTTCTTCATGCGCGGCTGTGCCGCGGCCATTCCCACGGTGGCTGACCCCTCTGCTGTTGCCTCAGGCCCAACCGGGCCCGCCACTTGGGGCTGGGACTTTGACGGCTCCTATGGCGACTGGTACACGGGGCACGAATTAGGTCACACATACGGCCGGCTGCACCCGGGCTTCTGCGCGGTTCCTTGTAGGCCCTTCAACCCATCGGATCCGGGAGGGGATCCAAATTGCCAGAGGCCAGACGATCCGAGCTACCCTTTCGCCACTGGCCAGCTCGCCAACGCAGACAATGCATTCGTAGGGTTCGACGTCGGCGACCCAGCTCAGAACCTGCCGATGGCCGCCTTGCCTGGCGTCGACTGGCACGACGTCATGACCTACTGCAACAATCAGTGGTTGAGTTCGTATACCTATGAGGGCATCCGCGTTCGCCTCGCGGCCGAGGACAACCTCCCCCCCGGTCCAAGCCCCGGCCCAGGCTCGGGTCCCGGCGCGGGCAGGCCGGATGAGCGATTTCCCGAGAGGATCGGCAGGCCGGATGAGCGATTTCCCGAGAGGATCGCAAGGGAAGAGGCGGCGGCTGAACGCAACCTCATCAGTGTGGTTGCGACGGTCAATCTGACAAAGGAAGAGGGCAAGATCAAATACGTCAACCCGTTGCCCCAGGCCGAAGCCTCACGCACGGAGCCAGACAGCCCCGTGATTCTGCGCGTCAAGGGAGCCGATGGGCAAGTGCTTCACGAATACCCGGTTAGCGTGAAACCCCTCTCCGACACCCCCGGACCGGACCATCTAGGTCTGGTGGATGTCGCCCTTCCCGTGGACGCGGACGCTAGGGCGGTCGAGCTGTCGATTGCTGGCCGCGCGGTCGACACCTTCCAAGCCAGTGCGACTCCCCCTGAAGTCCGCGGGCTAACAAGGGCGGCCGCCGAACGGGACACACTGTCAATAGCCTGGGAAGCGGAGGCCGGAACCGGCGACGACCACACCTACAACGTCCAAGTTAGTACCGATGACGGAAGGACTTGGCAAACCCTGGCCGTGGGGCTCGCCACGCCGGAGGTTACGATCGACCGCAACCAGTTTTATGGAGCGGGAAACGTGCTGGTTCGTGTGATCGCAACCGATGGTTTCAGAAGTTCGGTGGTGACGAGCGAACCTTTGTCAATCGACTCCTGATAAAGCGCCCAGCGGAGTGTTCCGATTGCGGTCGACCCTGTTGAAAAACCTGGGTGCCGTTTTCTGACTCCCATTCAGGGGCTTAAAACCCGCTTTCGTGGTGTTTTGGCCTTGGTTTCTAGGTGTTTTGATTCTGTTTCGGGGTCAGCGTACAGCCTCGCTGCAAACGACGCGCGGCGCGAGGTCCGTCTCCGCTCGTCTGCGACGTTCTTCTGCGTCGCGCTTCTCTTCACCGAGGCGGTACTTGACATAGAGTTCTTCTAGGGCGCGGACAAGGTCGTCGCCTGTGAGCTGCCCCCGGTGTACGCGGTTGAGCTCGCGCCTGACTACTGCGTTCGCTTCCAGACGAAACGACGACGAAAGCAGAGATGCACCCACGGCTCATAGTCGCTTCTATAAGGTGCTTGGTGGAGAAAGGAGAGTGAGAAAAGATGATGAACATGAACTGGTCTCTCGCGCATGTGAAGTGCTTGTGCAGCAACGCAGAAGGAGGCCTGTGAAGGTGACTGTCAGCGGCTTCTACGATCTCTGGTCGAGTGGCCTTGCTCAAGTACGCTCTGGCCTTAGCGAAAACAGGCTCAGTATCCATGGGTAGCGGGAATCATCGAACACGCATATGTCTTGTAGAACACAGCTTGGCGTCTACCGAGACGGCAATTAGGTGGCAATGGATGATGGACCTGTAGATTCTCGCCGATTCATCGGAAATTCATCGCCGCCTGCTTAGATGTAGGGAGAAGATCAAGATTGAGGAGAAGAGATGAGCCAAAGAGATGAAAAGATCGTTGGAGCATCCATTTATCCTGCCATCGGCATTGCACGTGTGGGCAATAGCAAAGACGCATACTTCATCGGACCGGAGACTACCACCCCGAGGAAGAGATCGGCAGGTTTCTATAAAGATAGAATAGGTGCTCTCAAACGTCAGGCGGCCCGGTTCAGGGTCTTCGGTCTTAACGAGCGGGGCAAAGTCGTAAAGGAACTGCACACCGATAACGCTGACATCACTTGGCGAGTTCATGTAGCCAATAAGAAAGCTAGCTGGTTTGCTTTCGACGTTGCCATGGACATCCCACAAGCCAAGCCCGTTACACTTCGGAACTCCAATTTCCAGGGCGCCCACCGCCAGCAATTAATCATTGATCCGGGATCGGTGGAGATCACGGGCATCAAAAAGAGCGGAAGCGAATACCGATTCGATAAAGGTAAGTTCATCGATGAATCGATTTGTTTGGGTGAGCTTCGGACTGACGAAAAAGGACGCTTGCTCTTCTTGGGTGGCCACGGAATCTCAGGGACTCCTTTCCCAAACAATCCTCCCACCGGCTATGCGAACAACGATGGGTGGCATGATGATATCTCCGATGGACCCGTAGACGCCGAGGTGGTTTATGAAGGGCAGGAACTTGAAGTCGAAGGCGCCTGGGTTGTTTGTGCTCCACCAAGTTATGCTCCTGATATCGTTCCTATCCAGACAATGTACGACGTCATAACCGATGCGCTTACTGGCTATTACATCACGCCCAAGGTGCGCCCCTCGTTCATGGAGGACATCTACCCACTCTTGCTGCAATTCAGTATGAACCAGTGGGTGAATCAAGGCCTTTACGTAGCGTACGGCTATAAGCAGCCCTATGATTTCACTGATCAGGAGCTAGTCAGGCAACTATCCACGGTCAAGAAAAACGATGTAAATGGGGTTGCTGACGACTACCGCGAATACCGTCGGCAGATCTTCAACTATTTTCGTCTCCCTAATCCTACCAATATCGCGCCACAGCTCTGGCCCTGGTTGTATGGGGACAACATGAGTGTACCGGCCACCACGCCCAATGCCTACTTCTCGCTGACCCGCACCCTATATGGCTACCTAAACCAATGGGTGCAAGGGGATTTTGAGCAGGACTGGGATCCAGACTGGCAACAGGCGAAGCCGACTGAGGCCATCGAGGAGATCGATAATCCCCAGGAGCAGGCGGACATGCTTACCAAGGCTGCGCTCTGGTTTTGTCATGGTGGACCCTTCCATCCGGGATGCGAGCTCACCTGGCCTATGCGATTGCGTGGACTGTACACTGGTCCCTACCGCATTCGCACGCGCTCACCAAACAATCTTGAACCCGAGTACGAGGTGCTTTCTCCAGATTTGTTCCAGAACCGGGGCCCCACACCTCCAAGTGTCTTCTGGAATGGCCCAGGAGACATCACGCGATGGATGGCCTGCCCATGGCAAACTGATACCGCCAGTTGCAGACAAGGGTACGAGGAAGAATATGATCCCCTGCTACCCACCTTCTGGCCGGCTCTCGTACCCAACAACGTACTCACTGAGAACGATTACAACACCGTGATTGACTCTGAGATATCTCGCGAGGAGCGTCTAGAGGCTTTCAATCGAAGGGCATCGTGGTTCAGGATTTTGGGAAGCGCCTACTTAGAACAGCTAACCAATATGATCAACCGGTATGGAGATCTGGGAGTAGTGGAATACCGACCAGGTGTGCCGTCCGATCCGGATTTTCCGGCGGAGATGTATGTAGAGTCCAAGCCCTATGCGCCGGGAAGCACGGTTGAGGTTGAAGCTTTAGAATCGGAGGAGGAGAGGGAGGAGATTCGGAAGCGAAACGCCCTGGCGAATGAAGCCGAAAGTATTCCCTATAAGCGCGGCTTGTACTTGGGCCCTGTGGGTAGAGCTACCAGAAATCGTTGAAAAAAATCGACTATACAGCAGCCGTAATCGGCGGAGGACCTGCCGGGTCAGCAGCAGCGCGTATGATGGCCCGTGCTGGTGCCAATGTCCTGCTGGTTAGTGCGATACCGCGAGATGCGTTTCAAGTGGGAGAAAGTCTGGTCCCAGCGGCTCAGAATATTCTGGAGGCACTTGATCTTGGAGAAGGGATCCTTTCCGGTGAGCATCTGCCTTCCTATGGGAACGCGTCCGCCTGGGGCAGCCTTCAGCTTGTGCACACAGATTTCATTCGTTCAGCTTACGGCCATGGCTGGCACCTAAACCGGCCCTATTTCGATACTGTGCTGCGCCAGATGGCTGAAGAAGCGGGCGCAACCGTCTTCAATTGCGCGAAACTATTCCGGTTTCAGCGGAACCGATCACATTGGCAGCTAACACTCAAGACTCGGGAAGGATTAACAGAAGTAACCTGCGAATGGCTTTTCGACTGCACTGGCCGGAGCCATCGCATTGTTAGAAGCCTTGGAAACAAGCAGCACTACGAAGACAAACTGCTAGCATTTTATACCCGTTTCCGCCCTCATAAGAACGCAGAAGAGGACTTAGATTCATGCACCCTAGTGGAGTCTGTGCCGCAAGGGTGGTTTCATACTGCACTGTTGCCTTCAGGAGAGCGAGTAGTAACGTTTTTCACTGATGCGGGTACTCCCTGGGTAAAGAATGCAAGATCCCTCAAGGGATTTCTGAAGTTGATTGAAGGTACGGTTCATATTTCCCTCAAGCTTGAAGCGCACAGATATGCTGTCTCTGCAAATCTACGGTCTACAGATGCACGTAGCAGCTACCTAGAGCGCTACTATGGTGAGGGCTGGCTGGCTGCCGGAGATGCAGCTACTACCTTCGACCCGCTTTCCTCGCAAGGAATCTTCTATGCATTATATTCCGGCCTCAAGGCAGGCAACGCATTAGTGGAGCATCTTCATGGAGATCGTGAGGCGCTTCCTCATTACCACTTTATCGTTTCGGAAGTTTATGATCGCTTCCTCGATAACATGCGGAAATGCTACAGTTATGAGCAACGCTGGCTAGACAGTCCGTTTTGGCAAGCCCGAACGAGTGTTCGAGACCTCAATATTTCATAACCAAGTGCGTGTTGCACAACCGTAGCGGGCTGGTGCTACGGCTCTCGGCAAGAGCAAAGAACTAGTGAGCCATGAGCTGTGGCAGATTAGCGAGGCGCTTCTACCAAGAGACCCGCCTAAGCTAAAGCGCTTTGCAGCGAAGATAATCCATTGGGCTTCATAGGAGCTATGAAATCTGGAGGGTTTCCCCCTCAGAGGTCAGCGTAACTCCAGCCCTCACGCGTCGCATCGCACTGGCAGCCTCGCTTAGGTGGATCACGCTAAAGAGTTGCAGCTCAGCTGTAATCTTTAAGATTACCTACACCTTAAAGAAGAAAGGGTCGATCGAAACGGGTACGGGGCTCACGCCGTCACGGTCAAGCAGTCTACGGGTGAGGAAGTTGGCATTCCGTTGATAGGAGACGCCACTGGGGAAGTTCGCAGGATCGGGCCTGTTGCTGGCGGAAAAGATCCCGTAGAAGGTTTCGTCGTCTGCCGTAAGGTAGTCATAATCACCGATGTATGGCAGATTGACCTACCTGACGGAGGCGCGATCTCTGGCACGCTTACTCGAGGCGTTCGCGGTGAAACAGGATGGGCTGCTCCTATGGCCATCCGAGTCGCCAATGGTGGCCACCCCAGATTTTATGGTCGGCTACGCTGGCGTGGCGATGTGCCTTCTTCGGCTTGGCGACCCGGAACACTTACCGCATCTATTAAGCCGTCAGGGCTTTCTTCGTCACAACGGACAGCGGCGAGAAGGGAGCGACGCGGAACAAGGCAGACGAAGAAAGCTTGCTGCCCGCTAGAGGTGCTTGATTCCTGGATGGGTCACTTTAGCTCACGGTTACCAGCGAAGTCGCATGTGCCGCAGGCGTCACCTAGAATGATGCAAGAGCGGGAAAGCGACGCGTACAGATCTGATGACCTCGTGACGAATAGGGAATGGGAGAGACTTACACAGACTGGAGGGAGAAGCACGGATTCTCAGAATCTATGGTAACCTTGACCCCGGCCCATACATGTATGCGGATTGGCTATTCCCTACCGCTCTCATTTTGTGCGCTATCGTGCCCGTTCAATGCCGATGGTCCATCACCCTTTTTCATCTCGAACTGAAGCAACATGTCGTGGTGGCTTTTTGAGACTAGACGATGCGTCGGTACCAACGGCTCCTCCACTGCTTGTAGCTGCACTGTCTTTCGTTTGTCTCACCGTTGGTACGCACTGTGTGCACTATCTCGACGCCCGTGGGCCAGAACCCCGTTAACTCTACTTTATCGATTGACTTCTCCTCTAATGGCTCCCCGAACCGCTCCTCCAGGAGCTCAGTGGCGACCTTTCCTCGCACGTCCCTGGTGATCGGGCTGCGTGACGGGAAGTCTAGGGCATCGATCCTATAATTGCTCACAGCGTCCTTGGGGGTGCTCACCATGGGCTGCTTGCCTTGCTTAACGAACACTACGCGGACGTCTCGCGCCGCGGTATTGATCTCCATATCGTTGAACGCAAAGATGCTGAGCTTGTAAGTGTGGGTCGCCGGATCGTCCTTTGCAGGCTTCAGTTCCCACCTGGACGTTCGCAGTTTTATCTCCCCACTGGTCCGCAAGGCCCTTTCGCCGAACAATATGATCAACGAACCGGTCGCTGATGCGATGATACCGATCAGCCCGCCGATCACGATTGCAGTCGCGTCGTTCATCACTCGAACTCCTCCGTCAGCCTCCTGCCTACTGTTGACCATTACAGCCCACGGTAATGAATTCGCGATGAAATAGTGCATCTCAGCCATAGCCTCGGCGGCTAAGGAAGATGAGGAAGAGTTGGTCGAGGCTGCTACCGAGAGGGCTCGGCTAGACATTATCAGCGCCAAGGCGGCCGCCGAGCGGGTAGAGCAGGATCTGGCAAGGATGAGTCGTGAGCGGCTCCTCCCAGACGATAAGACCTTGGAGAAGGTCTCTCGCTACGAGGCCCACCTCTCCCGGCTCTTCCACAAGAGCCTCCATGAGCTGGAGGCTCTGCAGACTAGGCGCTCGGGCGGTGTCGCTCCGCTAGCCCGGCTGGACGTAGATGGATTGGCGGAGGGCTAAAGGGAGGGCCTTCATCCAATTGCGGGGAACGGACTTTCTATGAAGCTCCAGGACTAGAGGGCCGGGATTTCACAAAAGAGCCACGATGTCTCGCATGTTTGCACACTCCTATCAACGCTAGAGAGAGCACACGCAGGAGAGAGTGATCATGGACTCATCGGGCAGCCTGAGCGACCTCAACTTGAGCGAACTCCAACATTACCTGGGGAACACGAACTTCCCGGCCGACAAGCAGCAGGTAGCCTCAAACGCCGAGAGCAACGGTGCTCCACAGGCCGTGGTCGCTCAGAAAAGGAACTCCTCAATCGAGAGGTTTGAGGGCCTAGAGGAAGTGCTGCGGGCGGTGCGAGGGGACTAGAGTAGAGACAGGCTCTTATTCACCTGAGTGCCTAAAAGATAGATTCTGCGAACTTCGCAATGACGGAGTTCTAGGAAGTTCAGCTTAGGGCTGAGGAGTGTCGAAGCGTCAGGAGGGTTATGTCGTCCTCCTGCTCCCAACCCTCCCCTACGAAGGTGTAGAGCTCCTCCATCAGGAACT
>Ga0126314_10000619_pt1 | contig 16856 bp, 16 predicted proteins | sample Plot105B_FD_92535 | JGI IMG/M metagenome (GOLD analysis project Ga0126314, IMG submission 92535) | Serpentine soil microbial communities from UC McLaughlin Reserve, CA, USA - Plot105B | ecosystem: Environmental > Terrestrial > Soil > Grasslands | place: USA: UC McLaughlin Reserve, Lake County...
CAGCTTCCCCTCGCGCTCGGCCGCCTCGACCATCATGATCGCGATCCGATCCTTGATCGAGCCGCCCGTGTTGAGGAACTCCAGCTTTGCGAGAACGGTCGCGGCGTCGTCGGGAACGACGTTCTGCAGCCGCACGAGCGGAGTGCGGCCGACCAGCTCGAGCAGCGTCGGATACTCGCGCGCCATCGGCGGCAAGCGTAACGGCTGGCTTCGGCTAGGCCGGCGCCTGCGCAGCCTCGGCTTCGACGACCGCCGCCTTCGTCCCGCGCAGGAGGACGAACGCGGCGACTGCGCCGGCGAGCGCGATCGCGAGCAGCGCCCAGAAGGCGTGCTGGTACCCGGAGGTGAAGGCCGCGCCGAGGGACTCGCCGGTCTTCAGCTCGGTCTTTGCCTGGGTGGTGAAGATCGTGGCTGCGACCGCCACGCCGATCGCGCCGCCGACCTGCTGCGAGGTGTTCAGCAGGCCCGACGCAAGACCGGCCTCGTGCGGCTGCACTTGCAGGAACGCAGCGATCGAGACGGGCACGAACGCGAAGGCGAGGCCAAGCGCGAAGATCACGTAGGCCGGGAGCAGGTCGGGCCAGAAGTGGCCGGCAACCGGGATCTGCGTGTACCACGCGAGCGCGGCCGCGAGCACCGACATGCCGATCACGACCACCGGGCGCGGGCCGAAGCGAGTCGTGAGGGCCTGTGCCACGCCGGCCCAGATGACCGTCGTGCCGGCGGTTACGAGGAAGGTGACGCCCGTCCGCAGCGCCGACCAGCCGAGGACCTGCTGGACGTAGAGCGTGAGCACGAAGAAGTTCGCGAAGATCACGGCCCCGAGCAGGAACCCGACCACGTTCGCGCCGAGCAGCGACCGGAGCTTGAAGATGCGCAGGGGCACGAGCGGCGCGGAGCTACGCATCTCGATGAAGATCGAGAGCGTGAAGAGCACGGCGGAGGCGATCAGCAAGCCGATCGTCCGGCCGGTCGCCCAGCCGACGTCGGGCGCCTTGGAGATCGCGTACACGAGGAGTGTGAGGCTGCTCGTGATCGTGACCGCTCCGGCCGCATCGAACTTGTGGTGCCCGAGGTCGGCGCGGCTCTCCGGGACGAGCCGGAGCGCGAGGAAGAAGACCAGGACTCCGACGGGGACGTTGACCCAGAAAATCCACTCCCAGCCGAGGTACTTCGTTAGGAGGCCGCCGAAGAGCACGCCCGCAGCCGCGCCCGAGCCGCCGAGGGCGCCCCAGATCCCGAGCGCTTTGTTGCGCTCCGCGCCCTCGCGGAAGGTCGTGGTGACGATCGAGAGTGCCGCAGGCGAGATGATCGCGGCCCCGAGGCCCTGCACCGCCCGCGCGCCGATCAGGACGCCGGAGCTGTTCGCGAAGCCGCAGACGAGGGACGCGACCGTGAAGAGGGACAGTCCGACGAGGAAGATCGCCCGCCGCCCGAGCAGGTCAGCCATGCGCCCGCCGAGCAGCAGGAAGCCGCCGAAGGTGATCGCGTACGCCGTGATCACCCATTGCACGGTCTGCTCGGAGATGTTCAGCTCTTCCTCGATCGACGGAATGGCGACGTTCACGATCGCGACGTCGAGAATGGTCATGAAGAACGCGGCACCCACGATCGCGAGGGTCAGCCAGCGTCGGTCGGCGGCTGGGCTCATGTCTCTCCTTCGGCTTGTTTCGGTGTCGAACGGGTCTCGTCCATGACCTATTCCTGCGCGCGGGGCGGCCGGAAATCGGTTCGATTGGCCAATCTAGCGCGCTCCGCTTTCAGTACCAAATAGCGAGCGAAGTCGGGCGCCGGACGCCGCTTTCGCCCGACTCCGGCCGTGCGGTCGGAGAAGATTCGCGCGTGCGCGCAGGCTTCGACGACGACGGCGCTGGCCGTCTGCGGCCGGCGAAGGCGCGGGCCCCGTCGTGGGCCGGGCTCGGGCTCGCGGTGCTCGCGGTCGCCTCCAGCGGCGCCGCAAGCGCTCTCGCGGGAGGCGGACGCTCGGTGTCGGCGTGCGCCGCGCTCCATTCGGAGTCGACGTACGACGCCGGCGTCTTCAACGCGCTCGCGGCGAGGGAAGACGTCTGGGGAGACGAGCTGCTGCACTCGCCCGAGGGGCCGACCTACCAAGGCGTCCACGACCGGCTGCACCCGCTCATGCTCGTGGGGAAGCCCGCCGGTCTGAAGCCGACGCGGCTGACGGACAGCGGCATCTACTACCTCGCGTTCGGGCAGCCGAGCGGCGCGGGCGGCGCGGCGGCGGTCGACCTGCACGTCGCCGACGGCAGCCAGGTCGTGTCGAAGCTCGCGAACGGGCCGCGGCTCACGGTGTCGGTCGGCGCGCGCGGCGCGGAGCGTTACGGCTCCTGCCTGGCCCGCCTGGAGACGCCGCGCCTCGCCGACGGATACCTGCCGATCCTCGACACGTCCTACGTCGACGCCGACGGCGTGCGCTACGAGCAGGAGTCGTTCGCGGCGCGAATCCCGCAGACGCGCGCGCTCGTCAGCTTCGTCCGCCTCAGCGTCGACCCCGGCGGGTCGCGCGTGCGGACGGCGTACCTTCGCTTCGCTCCTTCCGACGGGCACCTGCGCCGCGTCGGCCGCCAGCTGAGGCACGGCAGGCGGGCGCGGCTGCTCTTCAGCAAGGGGGCGCGGTTCGACGGCGGCTCGCTCGTCTACGCGGCACGGCGACGGCGGGTGGTCTACGTCGCCTGGCTGAACGAGCCGCGCCGCACGAAGCCCTTCCGGCTCGCGCGGCGTGCCTACGATGCGGCTCGCGCGTCGGTCGGCGCCTACTGGGCGAAGCGGCTCGCGGCCGGCGGCGAGCTCGTCGTGCCCGAGCCGCGCGTCTACGACGCCGAGCGGAGCGTCCTGATCCAGAACCTGCTGCTCTCGTGGCGCTACAGCCTCGGCAACGCGTACGAGCGTTTCTCCTGGGAGCTGCCGGACGTGGCGGAGGTGATGGGCGCGTACGGCTTCGGCCGCGTGGAGCGCGTGATCCTGGAGGCGGCGCTGCATGCGCCGAGCGTCTTCCCGAACCGCGCTGCGGGAGAGCGGATGACCGCCTCCGCCGACTACTTCCGCCGTTTCGGAGATGCGGGTTACGTCCAGCAGGTGACGCCGCGTCTTCGCCGTGACGTCGCTTCGTTCATCCGCCAGCTCGACCGGGGCACGCGAGGGTTGCTGAAACGCGAGCGCTACGGCTCCGACATCGTCCGGCCGATCTACGGGCTCCACGCGCAGGTACTCGCGCTGCAGGGCCTGCGCGCGATGGCGGGCGTGTGGTCGCGCACGGGATACCCGCAACTGGCGATGGAGGCCTCCGCCGCAGCCGTCCGGCTCGAGAGCGGGCTGCGCGCCGCTGCCGCTGCCGGCGAGCAGACGTTGCCGGACGGTTCGCTCTTCGTCCCCATAGCGCTCGTCGACGGGCGCGAGCAGCCCTACGACAAGCTCAGTGCCTCGAAGCGCGGCAGCTATTGGAACCTCGTCATGCCCTACGTCCTGGCGTCCGGCTTCTTCCGCCCCGGTGGGCCGGAGGCCACCGGCCTGCTCCGCTACCTCGCGCTCCACGGCTCGCGCTTTCTCGGGCTCGTCCGCTTCAGCCCGCACACGGGCGTGACGAATCCGGGCTACGAGATGCCGGGCTCCGACGACGTCTACGGGCTCAACGGCTCGCGCTTCCTCGCTGACAACGACCGGGCCGACCAGCTCGTGCTGAGCCTCTACGGCAAGCTCGGCGCAGGGATGACCGAGAACACGTTCGTCGCGGGCGAGGGAGCGACGATCGCGCCGGTCCAGGGCCACTACTACCGCTCGATGCACCGGCCACCGAACAGCGCGAACAATGCCTTCTTCCTCGAGACCCTGCGGCTCACCCTCGTGCACGAGACGACGGACGCGAGCGGCACTCCGAACGGCCTCGAGCTCGCGTACGCGACGCCCCGCGCCTGGCTCGAGCCGGGCAAGCAGATCGCGGTCCGGCGGTTGCAGACGAGCTTCGGGCCACTCGTCTACTCGCTCGACGCCTCGGCACGGGGGGTGCAGGCGGCGATCGACGTACCGGCCGGTCTGACGGGGCCGTTGCGGTTGCGCCTGCGACTGCCGCGGAGCGAGGTGCTGGGCGCGGCGACCGTGAACGGGGAGCCGTTCACCCACCTCGTCGATTCGGAGACGCTCGACCTCTCCGGCCTGACCGGGCACGTCGAGCTGTCGGTGGCGCGCAAGCCGCGTCCTACGGCAGCTGCCGGCACGCGCCGCTGACGCCGATTCCCGGCAGGTCGTGGAGCTCGAGGTCGCGCTCGTCCGTCAGTGCCGGAAGTGGCGCCGGTGCGTGAAGATCATCGTCCCGCCCGCGCGCTCGACCGCCTCGATCACCTCGGCGTCGCGCTTCGAGCCGCCCGGCTGGATCACCCCGGTGACGCCCGCCGCGAGCGCGAGCTGCGGCCCGTCCGCGAACGGGAAGAAGGCGTCCGACGCCAGCACCGCGCCGGCCGTGGCGTGGCCATGCTCGCGCGCCTTCTCGAGCGCGATCCGTACCGAGTTGACCCGGCTCATCTGGCCGGCGCCCACGCCGATCGTCTGCAGGTCGTGCGCGAGCACGATCGCATTCGACGTCACGTGCTTGCAGGCGCGCCACGCGAAGAGCAGGTCGCCCCAGGCCATCTCGCTCGGGGAGCCGCAGACGACCTCCATCCCCTCGCGATCCTCGATGTCGGAGTCACGCTCCTGCACGAGCATCCCGCCGAGGACGCGCTTGTAGTCGCGCTCGCCGGGGTTCGCCAGCCGCCGCTCGCGGTCCTCGAGGATCCGCGTTGCCGGCTTCCGCGTCAGCGCCACGAGCGCCGCCTCGTCGTAGCCGGGCGCGAACAGCACCTCGACGAACTGCTCCGCCAGCCGCTCGCCGAGCTGTGCGCCGACTGCGCGATTGAGCACCACGACGCCGCCGTACGCGGAGAGCGGGTCGGCCGCGAGGGCCCGCTCGTACGCCTGCTCGATCGAACCCGCCACCGCGACGCCACACGGGTTTGCGTGCTTGACGATCACGCAGGCCGGCAGCTCGAACTCGCGCGCCACGAGCCGCGCGGCGGAGAGGTCGTTCAGGTTGTTGAACGAGAGCTCCCGCCCGTGCAGCTGCTCGACGCGCGAGAGCAGGTGCAGCCGCGCCCCGCGCTCGGAGTAGTAGGCCGCGCTCTGATGCGGGTTCTCGCCGTACGCGAGCTCGAGCTCCTTGGTGAAGCCGGGCAGCAGCGCGTCGGGGTAGCCCTGGGGCGCCGTGAACCAGTTCGCGATCGCCGACTCGTACGCCGCCGTCAGCGCGAACGTCTCCGCCGCCAGCTGCCGCCGCGTCTCGAGCGTCAGCTCCCCGCGCCGGCCCAGCTCCTCAAGGATGTCGTCGTAGCGCTCCGGCCGCGCGACCGGCGCGACGTGCGCGAAGTTCTTCGCGGCCGCACGGAGCATGGCCGGGCCGCCGATGTCGATCATCTCGACCGCGTCCTGCTCGCCCACCGCGCGCCGCGAGACGACGTCCTCGAAGGGGTAGAGGTTGACGCAGACGAGGTCGAAGGGGTCGATGCCGTGCTCGTCGAGCGCCGCGTTGTCGTCGGGGCGGTCGCGGCGGGCGAGGATCGCGGCGTGGATCCGCGGGTGCAGCGTCTTGACGCGCCCGCCGAGCAGCTCGGGCACCTCCGTCAGCTCCTCGACCGGCGTGACGGTGAGGCCCGCCTTCTGCAGGTATGCCGCCGTGCCGCCGCTCGCTACGAGCTCGACGTCGAGCTCGATCAACCCGCGCGCGAACGGCTCGAGGCCCGCCTTGTCGTAGACCGAGATCAGTGCTCGGCGGATCACGAGATGAGCTCGCGGACCACCTGCGGCAGCAGCCGGTGCTCGACCGTCTGCACGCGCTCCTTCAACGTCTCCACGTCATCGCTCGGGAGCACCGGAACGCGCTCGGCCGCGATCACGGGGCCCGTATCTATGCCGCCGTCGACGTAGTGCACGGTCGCCGCCGTCTCGGGGACGCCTGCCGCCAGCACGTCGTCGATCGGGTGCGGCCCGGGAAAGTCGGGCAGCGGTGCCGAGTGCGTGTTCACGACGCGGCCGGGGAACCGCTCGAGGAAGCAGCGGCGCAGCAGCTGCATATAGCCGGCGCAGACGACGAGGTCGACGCCGGGACCGAGCAGCCAGTCGGCCATCGTGGCGTCGCGGGCCTCGCGGTCGGGATAGTCGTCAAGCTCGAAGGCCGCCGAGGCGATCTCGGCGGCGCCCGCGCGCTCGAGCGCCCGCGCGTCCCCGTGGTTGCTCGCGACGGCGACGATCGGCAGGCCCTCGTCGAGCAACGCCTGCAGGTTCGTGCCCTCACCGCTGACGAGCACGCCGATCATGCGAGCCGGCCGATCACGGCGCCTGCGCCCGCATCGGTTGCGGCCACGACCGCGCACATCCCGATCCCGAGGTTGAAGACCCGGCGTTGCTCCTCCTCCTCGATGCCGCGCTCGTCGAGCCACGCGTACACGGGCGGCCGCTCCCACGCGTCCCACTCGATCTCGGCGGTCACGCCGTCGGGCAGCACGCGCGCGAGGTTGCCGAGGATTCCGCCGCCGGTGACGTGGGCGAGCGCCTTGACGTCGGCTCGTTCGCGCAACGCCTGGATGTCGTCGAGGTAGAGGCGGTGCGGCGGAAGCAGCAGGTCGGGGTCGAAGTCGCCGTCGCCGACGAGCCGGCGCACGAGCGAGAAGCCGTTCGTGTGCAGCCCGGAGGAGGGGAAGCCGAGGACGACGTCGCCCCGCTCGCAGCCCGACCCGTCGATCAGCCGCTCTCGCTCGACGATGCCGACGCACGTGCCCGCGAAGTCGAGCTCCTCCTCGCGGTAGACACCCGGGAGCTCCGCGGTCTCGCCGCCGATCAGTGCGCAGCCCGCCTCGCGGCAGACCTCGGCCGCACCCTCGACGAGCTCCGCGACCTGTGCGAGGTCGAGCTCGTGCGCCGCGACGTAGTCGAGCAGGAAGAGCGGCTCGGCTCCGGTCGTCGCCACGTCGTTGATGCAGTGCGCAGCGAGGTCGCGGCCTGCGTCGTGTAGCCGTTCGGCGCGGCGCGAGAGCACGAGCTTCGAGCCGACGCCGTCGGTCGAGGCGACGAGCAGGCGCCGCTCGTCGAGCGGGTAGAGGCCGGCAAACGCGCCGAAGCCTGTCGCGCCCGTCGACTCGACGGCGCCACGCAGCCGCTCGACGACCTCCTCGGCGGCCGCGAGCGAGATCCCCGCCGCCTCGTAGGTCCTGCCCCCGGAGCTCACCGGGCGAGTCTAGAGCGCGAAGCGGCTGGGGGCTCAGCCGCATCGCTTCAGTCGAAGACCTCGGCGTAGAGCTCGGGCCGGCCACGTGGCCCTGCGGGTAGGAACCGCACCGTCGTCTCGCCGAGCACGACCTCGCCGTCCCCGCGGTCGACCTCGAGCAGCTCGCTCAGCGCCGCCGCCTTCGCAGCCGGGTCGTCGGCGCGCAGGTGGAGCTCGGTCAACCGCAGCTCGTCGGCGTTGTCGAGCAGCTCGTCGATCCAGTCGCGCTGCGGGTGGACCTCCAGCCGGTACCCCGCCTCGGTGGCCACGAAGGTGCGGCGCCCGGGGTACTCCTGAACGCGCAGGCGCAGGCGGGTTGCGCGCTCGAGCACCTCCTGGAACTCGTCGTCGTCGAGCGAGACGCCGAGGTGATCGACCCGGGGCAGCGGCCATTGGCCCGGCTGCACCACGACGTTGACCGCGCCGCGCTCCAGCTCCGAGAGCCGATGGCGAAAGCCCGTCCGCTCGAGCTCCTCCCACGAGACACCCGCCTCGTAGTGCACCTGGTCCTCGCCGATCCGGCCGTAGCGCGCGACGAGCTTGAACCCGAGCTGCGCCAGGTAGCGCGCCTCGACCTCGCGGACGTTGCTCGTCACCAGGTGGTAGTGGAAGAGCTCCAACGGCCGCGGAATTGTGCAGGAAGCGCGGCCGCTGCGAGGAACGTGACGAGCGGCACATGAGCGGGGCCTGCCTACACCACGTCGATCTCGTCGTCTCGTCGGTCGAGCGCAGCCTCGCCTTCTACCGCGACCTGCTCGGGCCCCTCGGCTACCACCGCATCGGCGAGGTCGAGGGCGAGCGCGGCGAGACGATCTGGTACCTCTCGGGCGCGAACACCTCGGTCGGCCTGCGCGCTGCGCAGACACCGAGCGACGAGCCGTACGATCGCTATCGAGTCGGTCTCCACCACGTGGCGTTCGAGGCGCCCTCGCGCGCGGTCGTGCACGAGCGCGCCGAGTGGCTGCGCGGCCAGAACGCCGAGATCGAGAGCGGACCGGAGGAGTACGGGTACTCGCCGGGGTATTACGCGGTGTTCTTCTACGATCCCGACCGCATCAAGCTGGAAATCGTGCACGTCCCCGGCCTTGCGGCCTGAAGAAAGGAGAGCTGGCATGTCGACGACTCCTCCGGAGCAGCCCGGCGACACGAGGGGCGTTTCGCGCCCGACGATAGGGATGCCGAGCATCCCGTCGGGTGCCCGGATGCCGGTCCCGGGCAACGCGGAGTTCGCGCTCTACTTCGTCGTCGAAGTGATCCTGATCCTGATCTGGATCATCGCCGACAGCGTCAACACCAATCAGTGGTGCGTCTTCACCGTCGCGCTGACGGCATTCTACTTCCTGAGCCGCGGGATCGCGAAGGCGAGCCGGGTGCTCGAGCAGTGACGGCCGCGCGAGATGCCTAGCCCCGTACCGGCTCGAACCTGAGCTTCGCGCCCTCACGCGGGACTGCCGTCGGGTAGTCCCGCGTGAGGCACGCGCGGCAGAGCTCCGAGGCCGGCCGGCGCGTCGACTCCTGCAGCCCCTCGAGCGAGATGTAGGCGAGCGAGGTTGCGCCGATGTGCTCGCGCACCTCCTCGACGGTGCGCGAGCCGGCAATCATCTCGTCCTCGTCGGCAAGGTCGATGCCGTAGAAGCACTGGCCGATCACTGGTGGCGCCGAGACTCGTACGTGCACCTCCGCCGCGCCGGCCTCGAACAGCATCTCGACGATCTTGCGGGTCGTGTTCCCGCGAACGATCGAGTCGTCGACGACGACCACACGCTTGCCCGCCACCTCGGCGAGCGGGTTGAACTTCAGCTTCACGCCCTGCTCGCGCAGGCCCTGGTCGGGCTGGATGAAGGTGCGGCCGACGTAGCGGTTCTTGATCAGGCCCTCGGAGAACGGGATCCCGGTCGCGCGTGAGAAGCCGATCGCCGCCGGCGTGCCCGAGTCGGGGATTGGCAGGACGAGATCGGCGTCGACGGGCGCCTCGCCGGCCAGGCGCTCGCCCATCCGCACTCGCGCGCCGTGGACCTCGACGCCGTCGAGCCGCGTGTCCGGCCGCGCGAGGTAGAAGAACTCGAAGATGCAGAGCGAGCCGTGCTCCGCTGGCTCGACGGCCTGCCTGGTGCGGACGCCCTCGTGATCGACGAGCACGAGCTCGCCGGGCGCGAGCTCGTGCTCCAGCTCGGCGCCGACGAGGTCGAGCGCGCACGTCTCGGACGCGAGGATCCACTCGCCGTGCTCGCCGCGGCCGAGGCAGAGCGGCCGGAAGCCGTGCTTGTCGCGGAAGCCGACGAGCGTCCCGTTCGAGAGCGCGACCACCGAGAACGCGCCGTCGAGCCGTCCCATCGCGGCCGCGATGGCGTCCTCGAGCGGCGCCTCGTCGTTCGCGATCAGCGCTGCGATCACTTCGGTGTCGGAGGTCGTGCCGAGCGTGACGCCCTCGGCCGCGAGCTCCTCGCGCAGGGCGGCGGCGTTGACGAGGTTGCCGTTGTGGCCGAGCGCGATCGTTCGCCCGCGGCCACGCTGGATCAGCGGCTGCGCGTTGGCCCAGTCGGTCGAGCCCGTCGTCGAGTAGCGGGTGTGGCCGATGGCGGTGTCGCCGTGCAGACCGTGTAGCTTCTGCTCGTTGAAGACCTGCGTGACGAGGCCCATGTCACGCAGCACGGTCAGGCGGCCGCCGTCGGAGACGGCGATCCCCGCCGATTCCTGGCCGCGGTGCTGGAGCGCGAAGAGACCGAAGTAGGTGACGCGCGCGACGTCGCGCTCGGGCGCGCGGATGCCGAAGACGCCGCACATCAGGCCACCGTCCCGAGCGCGCGCAGGTGCGGCCAGTCGGGCCGTTCGGCCGCGGCGACGATAACCGACCCGTGCGAAGCGTCGCCCTCGGCGGCGAACTCGTGGCCGCTGAATGCCGCTGCCTCGGCGAGTGCGTGCGCGAACGCTCCATCGCCGACGTCGTGCGCGAGCGAGAGCCGTGGAGCGGTGCGCCAGAGCCACGCGATCAGCTCGACCTCGTCCCCCTCCGCGAGCCAGACGGTGTCGCCGGGACGCCAGCCACGCGGGGTCTCGCGCACGTCGGGCACGAGGCCGACGCAGCCGACGAGGGGCGTCGGCGGAATCGCGCGCCCGTCGGTCTCGTTGTAGAGCGAGACGTTGCCCGAGACGACCGGAACCCCGAGCGCGTCCGCCGCCTCTGCGATGCCGTCGATCGCCTCACCCAGCTCCCAGCCGATCTCCGGCTTTTCGGGATTGCCGAAGTTGAGGCAGTCGGTCAGCGCGAGCGGCTCGCCGCCGGCGCAGGCGACGTTCCGCGCGGCGCCGAGCACCGCCTGGCGCCCGGCTGCTCGGGGCTCGCGCTCGCCGAGCGGCGGCCCGTCGAGCGAGAGCGCCAGCCCGCGCCACGACGGATGCAGCTGCAGCACCGCCGCGTCGAGCCCCGGCCGACGAACCGTGCGCGAGAGGACGAGCTGGTCGTACTGCTCGTAGATCCAGTCCTTCGGCTCGAGATTGACGGGATCGACGGCGGCAGGCGGACGGGCGGCCGCGAGCCGGTCGACCTCGTAACGGGGGCATTCGTCCGTGAGGAACGAGGCCGGGATCTCGCCGACGAGCTCGCCGTCGAAGAACGCGCGCAGCTCACCGGTGTCGGTGACGTCGCCGATCCCCGCGTGGTGAAGCTCCCAGCGGTGGAGCACGGCCTCGACCTCGGTCAGCCGCTCCGGCCGGACTACGGCGACCATCCGCTCCTGGCTCTCCGAGATCATGACCTCCCACGCCTCCATCCCGTCCTCGCGCAGCGGAACGCGGTCGAGGTGGACGTCGACACCCGCTCCGTCGCGCGCCATCTCCGCGAGCGAGGAGGCGAGGCCGGCGGCGCCGCAGTCCTGCAGCGACTCGACGAGCCCGGCCTCGACCAGCTCGAGCGACGCCTCGATCAGCTTCTTCCCGGTGAAGGGATCGCCGACCTGGACGGACGGCCGCTTCTCGGCGGAGCCCTCTCCGAGCTCCTGGCTCGCGAGCACGGACGCGCCGCCGATCCCGTCACGGCCGGTCGTCGCCCCGTAGAGCACGAGCAGGTTTCCGGTTCCTCGCGCGCGCGCCCGCGTGACACGCTCGGCGGGCAAGAGGCCGACGCACATCGCGTTGACGAGGCAGTTCCCGTCGTAGGCCTCGTCGAAGACCGTCTCCCCGCCGACCGTGGGCACGCCGACGCAGTTGCCGTAGTGACCGATCCCGGCGACCGCGCGCTTGAAGCTCCAGTCGGGTGCGCCGAAGCGGAGGCCGTCGAGCAGCGCCACCGGCCGGGCACCCATCGCGACGATGTCCCGCAGGATGCCGCCGACGCCGGTCGCGGCGCCCTGGAACGGCTCGACCGCGGAGGGATGGTTGTGCGACTCGACCTTGAAGGCGACCGCCTCACCCTCGCCGAGATCGATCACCCCGGCGTTCTCGCCCGGCCCCTGCAGCACGCGCGCGCCGGCCGACGGCAGCCGCTTCAGCAGGCGCGCGGAATGCTTGTAGCCGCAGTGCTCCGACCACAGCAGCGAGAAGACGGCGAGCTCGAAGTGGCTCGGCTCCCGGTCCAGCAGCTCGACGATGCGCGAGTACTCGGAGTTCGTCAGGCCGAGCGCCTGGTGCAGCGACTGTTCGGAGACCCTCGTCAGAGACGCGAGTCTAATCAGCTCACAGGACGCGTCCACTCCGCGTTTGGAGGGGGATGAGCCGTCACCGCCACCTCGTGATGCTGATCGCTCTCGCCCTGCTCTGGGGTGCTTCGTTCCTGTTCATCAAGGTCGCGGTGCGGGAGCTCGAGCCCGCGACCCTGATCGTCGGGCGGCTCGGGCTCGCGGCGCTCGCGCTCGGCGCGCTCGTGCCGTTCGTGGTCGGCAACGGCGAGACGCTGCGCCAGCTGCGCGAGAACGCGTGGTGGCTGATCGCGGTCGCGCTCGTCAACACGGCGATCCCGTTCTGGCTGCTCTCGTGGGGCGAGACGCGGATCGACTCCGGGCTGGCGTCGATCATCCAGGCGGCGGTGCCGATCTTCAACGCCATGATCGCCTTCGTCGCCTTCCGCGAGGTGCGCGTGACGGGGGCTCGTCTCGTGGGCGTCGCGGTCGGTTTCGTCGGGGTCGCGCTGCTCGTCGGCGCGCAGCCGGAGGGCAAGGTGCTCGGCGCGCTCGCCGTCGTCGGGATGGCGTTCTGCTACGGACTCGGTGGGCTGCTGACCGGCCGCTACCTGACCCCGGTGCGGCCGGTCGTCGTCGCCTTCGCCTCGACCGCGATCGCGGCGCTCGTCGCGCTGCCGTTCGGCGCCGCGGGCGCGCCCGACCACCTGCCCGGCTGGAAGACGATCGCGTCTGTGGTCGTGCTCGGCATCCCCCTGACCGCCGGCGCGTACCTGCTCTTCTTCGGGCTGATCACGGGAGCCGGCGCCGCCTACGCGTCGCTCGTGACGTACCTGATCCCGCCGATCGCCCTGGGCTACGGCGCGATCTTCCTCGACGAGCGGTTCGGCGCGGCGGCTCTCGGCGGCCTTGCGCTGATCCTCGCGGGCGTTGCCCTCGGCACCGGCGCGGTGCGCGTCGCGCGGCTTCGGCGCTCCCGCGTCATGGGGGAGTCCCGGTTTCCTCCATGAGATTCTCGTAATGCCTGCATCGGCCGAGTAGCGACTACGCTCGCGCGAGTGGACGTCCGAGCCGAAGCGAGCGGCGATCGCGAAGCAGTGCGGGCAGTGCATCTCGCGGCGTTCCGAGACCATGGCCCGGTTGTTGCGAATCTCGTCGACGACCTGCGCGAGGGCGTAGCCCGAGGCGAAGGCATCTCGCTCGTGGCGGAAGAGCGAGGCCGACTCGTGGCTCACGTCATGTTCAGCCCGGGCCTGCTCGACGCCCCGAAGCGGTTGGTCCCGGTGCAGGTGCTCAGCCCGCTCGGCGTCGTGCCGGCCTCTCAGAGACAGGGAGTCGGGACGATGCTGGTCCGCCGCGGCCTCGAATTGCTGGTTGAGCGGGGCGTGGCCGCTCGTCTTCCTCGAAGGGCCGCCGACGTACTACTCGCGCCTCGGCTTCGAGCCGGCGGCAGCGGGGCTTCCGGAAGCCGTCGCTGCGAATCCCCGACGCAGCGTTCCAGGTGCTGCGGCTTCCCGCATACGAGACATGGATGACCGGAACGCTCGTGTACGCCGACGCCTTCTGGAGACACGATGCCGTCGGGCTTCGTTAACCGCCGACCGCTCCCTGGCCCTGCAAGCCCGAGCCCGAGCTCGACGAAGGACGCCGTCGCGGCCGCGAGGTCGTCGAACACGATGCGCGCGTGCTCCATGCGTTGGATCGTCATGTGCTCGACGGTACGTGCAGTCAGCAGCCGCGCGACGCGTCGTAGCCGCGCGTGTCGCTAGTGGCGGTTCTCGTCGTGCTGCGCCGCACCCTCGACGGGAACGATCCAGGACTCGCGGCGCTTCACCCAGACCTCCGCCTCGGGCTTCAGCTCGCACGGCGCGTCGTCGAGCGTCCCGAGCCGAATCTCGACGTGGGTATCGCCGGGCTCGGCAGGATCCAGCAGCCGTGAGCCGCAGCGGGGGCAAAAGCCGCGTCCGCCGAAGCTCGAGATGTCCCCGCTCATCTCGAACGCCTCGAGCGGCCATTGGGCGTAGAGCGTGAACGCGCTCCCAGATTCCTTCCTGCAGTCCGCGCAGTGGCAGCGCCCGACATGTACCGGCTCGCCGCGAACGCTGTACCGGACCGCCCCGCAAAGGCATCCGCCGGTGCGGACGACCTCGTTCATGAAGCGGATCTTACGCGGAGGTCGTCTGGCAGTCGTCCGTCTTCACGTAGTCTGGCGGTGCGCCCACGTGGATGCTGGCGCTGGACGAGTCGCCACCGCGCATGCCCGCCGCAGCGAGCGAGTCGGTGTTCTCGACAGTGCGCTCCGATGGAACTCCGTGATCGCGGCGGTCGAGCGAAAGCAGCCGAAGGCCCTCAACTTCCTGATGATCCTGCCCATCGACAGGATCTTAGGGTTAGCTTCGGAATCCTACGCGTCCGCGATTGCCTCGACCAGCGTGCGGGATGCCGCCCGACGCGCGCGTGCTCAGCCCCTGGGCAGGGGACGGATCTTGACGGAGGTGTCGGTGCCGATGAGCGCACCGTGATGCGATCGGATTTCCACGAGGCAGAGGTAGTCCGGGATGCTGCCGTCATCTCTCGCCCAGCCTTCGAGCACGCTCCGCGCCTCGTCTTCGGTTTCGACCTCCGCCAGCATCCTGCCGTCTCTGTCCTCGACGAGTAGAACAGCCACCAGCAGCCTCTTCCCCGGTGGAAGGAATCGAATCGGGCGACCAGCCCTCTTTGGCCTGAGGCTCACGCGCCTGTACTTGCTTGGGCCAGCGTGCACCAGAAGGCGAAAGAGCGCGGCGGGGTGAGCTCGGTCACTCGGCGGGCGGGCGGACGCACGCAGCGGCTAGCGTCTGCCGCATGTCTGATCCCGGAGGCGAACTCGACGCCCTTGCTTCCAGGACAGGGTTCTCGGGTGTCGTTCGGATCGACCGGGGCGACCGGATCGAGGTCGCGAGGGCGCACGGCCTCGCGCATCGCGGCTTCGAGATCCCGAACGCGGTGGACACGCGCTTCGGACTAGCGAGTGGGGCCAAAGGCTTCACGGCGCTCGCCGTCGTGAGCCTGATCGAGGAAGGCGTGTTCGAGCTCTCGACGCCGGCGCGCTCCGTCCTCGGCAGCGATCTGCCGCTGATCGACGACGGCGTGACGGTCGAGCACCTCCTGTCGCACCGGTCGGGGATCGGCGACTACCTCGACGAGGACGCGGGATTCGAGGTCGAGGAGTACGTAATGCCCGTACCGGTGCACGAGCTCGCGACGACCGAGGACTACCTCGCGGTGCTCGACGGCCACGCGAGCAAGTTCGCGCCGGGCGATCGCTTCGCGTACTGCAACGGCGGCTACCTCGTGCTGGCGCTCATTGCCGAACGCGCGAGCGGCATCCCCTTCCACGAGCTGGTCGAGCAGCGCGTGTGCCGGCGCGCGGGATTGGCGGACACGGCCTTCCTGCGCTCCGACGAGCTCCCCGCGCGGACTGCCGTCGGTTACGTCGAGGTCGACGGCACGTGGAGGAGCAACGTCTTCCATCTCCCCGTGCGGGGGAGCGGCGACGGCGGGATCTACTCCACGGCCGCGGATCTGAGCTTGTTCTGGCGGGCGTTCTTCGCCGGTCGGATCGTCTCCACGGACTGGGTCTCGGAGATGGTTCGGCCCCGCAGCGACGCACCGAAGCACTCGAAGCGCTACGGGCTGGGCTTCTGGCTCCATGCGTCGAACGACGCCGTCCTGCTGGAGGGGTCCGACGCGGGTGTCTCGTTCCGGTCCGTACATGATCCGCGCGCATGTGCGACGGTCACGGTGATCTCGAACACGAGCGACGGCGCGTGGCCGATCGCTCGGTCTCTCGAGAACGCGGGTTCAGGCTGAGAGGACCGCTCGCGAGTCGGTCGCACGCGGCGGCGAGGCGGTGAAGATCGCCTGGGCCTCGAACTGAGTGACCGGAACCTAGACTGGGCTCGGATGGAAGTGCGGAACGTCCGCTGGGTCGGGATCCGGACCGACCACTACGAGGCGATGGTCGGCTTCCTCCGGGACATCCTCGGCCTGGAGGTCAACTTCGAGGAGCCGACGACGGTCGAGTTCACGACCTCGGAGGGGGACGGGATCCAGGTCATGGCACCCGGCGACCCGTACTACGACTTCTTCGGCGAGCATGCGAATGGGCCCGTCCCGCTCTTCGAGGTCGACGATGTTCATTCGGTGCGCCGCGAGCTCGAGGCTGCCGGCGTCGAGGTCGTGGGCACGACCGAGCGCGATAGTCGCTGGGAGTGGATCCACGTCCGCGCTCCGGACGGGAACCTCTACGAGTTCGCCAGTCGCCTGCCCGAGGGTTGAACTCACGACCGGCACCGCTCGATGGGCCAATCGTCCGCGGACGTGAACCGGCCCGCACGGTTGCTTGGGGCGCCTAGGCGGGCGGCGCGGACTCGACGCTGCCGAACGGCCAGTCGGACGCGAGCCCAGTCGCTCACGACGCCCCAGAGCGGCGTGTCCAGCTGCGCGTGGCTCGCCCGTACCCAGGAGAGCGCACGGGCATCGTGGTTGCGGTCGGGCGACGGTAGATGTAGACGCACCCGATCACGTCGCGGCTCGCCGGATTGAGGACCGTGTACGTGAACCCCGCTCGGTTGCCGAAGTCGTCGGCATGGCGCTGCAGGTCTGCCCGGTTCTCGTCCGCGGTCATCTCCCGCGGCCAGCGGCTGTCCTCCCATCCAGGCGTCGCGTGGATGTGCTCCCGCGATGAGGTCCAGGCGTCGTAGTCCTGGTCGTTGTGCTCGGGCCGAGCGGCTCGAGCACGAACTGCTGCGTCTCGAGCCGCCGAGGGACGTCGAAGTCGCGCGAGACGATCTCGTCCAAGGCCGTTGCTCGGTTTCTGAGGGACACAGCGTCAAGGCGGACCGGTCGCAAGAATGAGAAGGGATGCGCAAGCTTGGGGCAGGCGTAGCCGG
>Ga0126314_10000620_pt1 | contig 16837 bp, 15 predicted proteins | sample Plot105B_FD_92535 | JGI IMG/M metagenome (GOLD analysis project Ga0126314, IMG submission 92535) | Serpentine soil microbial communities from UC McLaughlin Reserve, CA, USA - Plot105B | ecosystem: Environmental > Terrestrial > Soil > Grasslands | place: USA: UC McLaughlin Reserve, Lake County...
ACATTTTATGGGCATCGCTTTCAGTTGCCTTCAGTATATCGAGAGCCTTTGCGCCTTTTTTTTGCCGCAAATAAAGTTTTGCAAGCCAAAGATTAGAAGCTATCTGGCTGGACCCGGCATTTTTCGCATATTTTCCGGCATCAATCAGGTATTTTTCGGCCTGCTCATAATTGCCCATTTCAGCTTCTACATTTCCCCATGCCCGGTGAATAGTACCTTTTTCGGCTGCGCTTCCGTTTGAATGTTTCGCTGAGTAGCTGATCAAAAGATCCTTTGCCTTGCCCGCTTGTTTTGTTCTTATATAATTGGAGCATACTACACTGATGATATCGTAAAGCCGATAAACATCAGATATGTCCACACCACTTTCGAGTACTTTCAAATAGTAGCTATTGCTCTGAGCAGGCTTACCGGTAAGTCGGTAGATGTTGCCCAGGTTAAGGAAAAGAAGGGCCCTGTCACGTTCGTTTCCGTTTTTTTCTGCTTTGGCTAATCCTTTCAGGCAAATTGCCAGCGCTTCCTTATAGTTCGACAAATTGACATGTGAGCTGGTCCAGGAAACATAGATTTCCGATTGGCTCATCAGATACGGATATTGGGTGGTCAGCGCAATTAATTTTTCAAAATGGGACTTCTGGCCCGAATAGTCCTTTGCAGAACCGTAGTCCTGATAAATGTTGTACATTTCCCGAAATACAAGTTTTGAAGCGTCTGCGTTACCTTTTTTGATGTATGCAAAAAGTGCTTTTTCATAATGCCTGCTACAGGAGTCCAGAAAAAGTGAGTTCTTTTCGCCGGTTAGGAAAAACTGGCCGAAATAATAGCTGGCCAACAAATAGTCTTTCTCGGCGATATTGTTATCATTAATTTCCTTCAATAGTTTCAGTCCCATCTTCCGTTGGGGACGCTCGATGTAAATACCGGCGATCAGTGTCATGGCTAATTGCTGTTTTACTGAGAGATGCAGAGAACTTGCCAATGTCTTTGCCTGATTTGCGAATACCATAGCGCTGTCCAGATGACTTTTTTCTTCCTCAGGACGAAAAAGGTAAATACTGCTAAGCTGAATGCACAATTCAAGTTTCCGGATATCCGAAACAGGTTGTTTCAGTTCTCTTAGAAGCCCTGGTATTAACTTTACACCTGTAGAAGCGCTCCCGCGAAGATATTGAGCCTTGACAATCCCTGTTATGGCAGTGAGAACGAGGGTGAGGAGTAACAAATTGAAAATACGCATGAGCATTAAATTTATTTACTAAATATAGCACTTATACTTATTTCATAACCCATCGAAAGTACCAGTTCATTACAGTTCATCGGGTTCATATCCGCCTAGACAGGACATGCAAGAACTAGCATAACCATCATACTCGTCATAGGCCGCGCCCGGCTTACCAAAAATAGTGATGATCCTGTCAATTCTGATTTTGCTTTCCGGCTCCAGCAGGATAAACACACCGTCACTTTTAAACTCCTTCATCTCCATTACGCGGCCTTCCGCCTCACAGATACCCTGATGTAAACAGAAATAGAAGATTAAGCGTTTCAGGTTTAATGTTCATAGTGTTGGTTTTAAGTTGTTTAATGGTAAGATCTTCAATGGCAGTTAAAATAGAAATACTTTGATTGTTTCAGGTAATCCTTCCCATAGCGGTAAATCTCTTCAGGATCATAGCTGCCACAAACGCTTAACGTCTTAGTGTTGGTTATGGGCATTGCTGCCGGTTATCAAATAAAATTACCAGCAACCATTCTGGCTACCAGTAATTCAATAAGTGGGATTTATTTTATTGTTAGTGCCTGTTAAGCCAGCTTATGATGTAATCAGCATCTTCCTTCCAGTCGATTTGAGCCATCGCCAGGTGATTTCGACCCTGGAACTCCTTGTAATCTGTAACAGAATCCTCATTCTTGTATTTTTTGTAGTTGTCATAGTTCAAAGAAGCCGGCATAATGTGATCTTCGCTGCCACTGACAAATAACAATGGTGCATGGGGCCGTTTGAAATCAACATGAGCATCCCTGCTCAGACCGTCCCAGGATACCGTTTTGGATTCTGGAACAACGAGCTGGTTGTAAGTCTCCTGTTGTACTGGTAATGGCATCCCATTGGTAAAGGTGTACTGCCAGTGCTTGAAAGACATTAGGTAGGTGGTTTTTCTGGATGTGAACAGCCCGAGGGCTGGTGTGACTGATTTGATGAAGGACCATTTGAAAGACAATACACCCTGGGGGGCAACAGAGTGATAGGCAACTGCCGCACTGGCAAGCCCTCTTTGGACTAGTAACTGGGTGATTAGACCACCGAAAGAATGACCGATAATGATAGGTTTTTCGGGAAGGTTACTGATGAAATCTGCATGATGATCTACCAGTTTTTTCAGGCTGAGCGAAGCAATGCCGGGATCCGGGTGCCTGCTCCTGAGCACCGAAGGGGCTGCTTCCTTATATGGCCACGGAGGGGTGTGCACGGTATAACCCTTGCTTTCGAAATAGTTTTTCCAGGTGGCCCAGCCGATGTAGCTGACAAAACAGCCTGTGATGAATACAATGGTTTTTGATTGGATGGTTTTCATCGTTCTTGTTATTTGGTGTATATAGATGAGTTATTTTTCTTCAGATATTTTTTGAGGGCCAGTGCAGCGTGATCGAATAAAGCTACAGTTTGCGGCAGGTAGGCCATTCCGTTAAGCAGGCCAAAGTCATGGATCATCCCGTCGTAACGTAATGTGGTCACATTGACGCCTGCGGCATCAAGTTTACGGCCATAAGCTTCGCCTTCATCCCGGAGGATATCATTTTCTGCGACCTGGATCAGTGTGGGCGGCATCCCTTTCAGTTGCACGATGGTCGCTTTTAGCGGAGAAAAGTAAATGTCCTGCAGATCCTTGGGATCATTAGCATACATCTGATACATCCATTTCATTACTGGCGCAGTCAGGAAGCGGTCGGCTGCAAACTGCTGATAAGAATCATTATTGAAGTTGGTATCTATAGTTGGCCACATCAGGATTTGGAGCTTGATCTGAGGTCCTTTCTTTTCTTTCGCCATCAGGGTTACCGCCGTAGCCAGGTTACCGCCAGCGCTGTTGCCAATGATAGCGAGGTTTTTGCCGTCCAGACCGATTTCCTTACCATGTTCAGACACCCATTTGGTGCCTTGATAGCATTCGTTAAGAGCTGTGGGATATTTGGCGTCAGGGGTGCGAGTGTATTCGATAAACACGCCGGCCATGCCCGTACGTATGACCAGGTCGTGGACCATGCGCTCATGGGTAGGGAAGTCTCCAAGTACCCATCCGCCTCCGTGAGTGAAAATGAATACGGGCAAGTTACCGGAGGCGTTTTTTGGCTTGACGATATATAATAATATCCTTAATCCACCGCTGCTGACAGTCTTTTTTGTTGTAGTTGTACCTGAGAGGTTAACTTTGACTGATTTTTGGGCATTGATCAGTACTGATCTTGCTTCGAAAGGACTGAGTGTTTCGAGTCCGGGGCCGCCGGTGTTCAATAGTTTTAAGAATTTTTTGGTGCCCTCGCTGATGCGTTCGTCTGCAGACCATTCCGTAACCTGAGAGAAGGACTGGAAACTTGTCAGTATTAAAAGCACTATGATGATTCCAATCAGGATCATTCGCAGTTGTGAAGGTTTAACCTCCGGATTTGGATTGTAGGTTTTCATTATCTTGATTTTTGGTTTACATTGCACTATGCCGGTACAATATCCAATCGGTATGCCGTTATGATAAATGCCTGATATTCATGTCTATAGTTGCTTTCGGAAGATTGAGTTTAGCGGAATATCGATAAACCTGATAAATACCGTCACTAAATTTGAGATGACCCCTTATCTGTTCTGCCGATATATCGATATTTGTCTAAGGACGATTGTCGATATATCGACAATATCCACCCGTTTACCTCGGAAAATTTGTCATCTTTTTAAACTATTTCAGGGCCAAATGCTTCTTTATTTTATCGTTAAGCGACTTTTTATTAAATTAGCGTATCAGATCCAGCAATATCGGCAGTTCGTTTGCCATTGATATGAAGAATTAACGTATATATGAAAACACGGATACTCATTGTTGAAGACGAGTTTATTGAAGCCAATAACTTACAGATGATACTGGAAAGAAACGGTTATCACGTTTGCACGATTGCTAATGCTTACGGGCTTGCGCTGGAAATCATCAAGAACGAAAGGCCCAATTTGGTATTGCTTGATATTTACCTAAAAGGCAAACAGACCGGGATTGACCTGGCGAAGGTCTTAAAGGAAAAGAACATTGGGTTTGTTTACCTTTCGGCAAATTCCAATAAGGATATTTTTACAGCAGCCACACGGACCGAACCATATGGGTTTTTGGTGAAGCCTTTCCGCGAAAGAGACGTATTGGCGGCACTGGGTATAGCCCATTATTTACAGGAGCAAAAGCTGGCCATACTGCATCAGGAAACCAAGGTAGGCAGGAGCAAAGAGCTGACACATTTTGATGGTATCATTGGCAAAAGCCCGGGACTGATGAAAGTCTTAGAACACATCCGCATTGTCTCCCCAACCGAAACTTCTGTTTTGATTACCGGGGAAAGTGGGACGGGTAAAGAACGAATTGTAGAATGTATTCATGAGCATTCTCCAAGAAGGTCCAAACCGTTGATTAAGGTGAATTGTGCTGCCCTTCCCGCAACATTGATCGAGTCTGAGCTCTTTGGTTTTGAAAAAGGGGCATTTTCCGGGGCTATGGACCGGCGGATCGGCAAGTTTGAACAGGCGCAGGGCGGCACAATATTTCTGGACGAGATAGGGGAACTGGCCCTTGACCTGCAGAGTAAACTTTTGAGGGTGTTACAGGAAAAAGAGATCGAGCGCATAGGCGGTACGGGCACCATTAAGATTGATGTCAGGTTTGTTGCCGCTACCAACCGCAATCTTGAAAAAGAAGTGGCTGAAGGCAGGTTCAGAATGGATCTATTTTATCGATTGAATGTCTTTCCTATTGAATTGCCGCCACTGCGAGAACGTAAGGAAGATATCCTTTTGCTTGCAGAACACTTCAGGAACTATTATTCGAAGCGTAATAATAGACCGGTAACTTCTATTTCAGAACGTGCAACCGAATCACTGATGCGATATTCCTGGCCTGGCAATATCAGAGAATTAGAGCACATGATTGAAAGGTGTGTTTTGCTTTGCAAAGGGGAGACTATACAAGACGTTTATTTGCAGGATCATCAGGTTGCGGTAAGCAGCAGCCGAGAAAAGCCGAAATCGTTCAAGACTATTAAAGAGGTGGAGATCGAACATATCATTGCGACCTTAAGGGCTTGCAATGGCAAAATATCCGGACCCGGAGGAGCTGCGGAAATATTGGATCTGCCGTATTCGACCTTAACCTCGCGTATTAAAAAGTATGGCATAAAAAAGGAATTGTTGTTTAATCCTGACCTGCCAGAGTGAACGTGTAGTTTTTAAAATGATATCAAGATGCCTGAAATATATTTGACACATATTGATACTGCTTGCGTCCTGCTGGAGATCGATGGATTTAGAATACTTACCGATCCTACGCTGGATGCGGCGGGGGGATGTTATTACCACGGTTTTGGGGCTATCTCGCGAAAAACTAATTCTGCACCTCCCATTGGGTTGCTACCCGAGGATATTGACTTGGTTTTACTGACCCATCATCAGCACATGGACAATTTTGATGTGGTGGGAAGGGAATTCACTTCAAATTGTAGGCTGGTGATTTCTACAACCAGTGCTGCTAAAGCAATTCCTAAGGTTAAAGGGTTGGAAAACTGGGAGAGCTTGGAGGTGAGGACGCAGAAATTAAATGGCTTAAAAATTACAGCAACACCTGCCCAGCACAGGCCATGGTGGATTCCTGAATGGGTTTCCGGCAAAGTGATTGGCTTTATTATTGAATTTGAAGGACAGCAAGACGGAGTAATTTACATATCTGGCGATACCGTGTATTTTAAAGGCATTGAAGAAGTCGGCAGAAGGTACCGCGTGGATATTGGTATTTTTCACGTAGGGTCAGTTCAATTCCGGTACCTGACTGGTTTTGGTAAATACACGATGGACGGTTCAGATTTACTGAAGGTCATTCGAGTTCTTGTACCCAGACTCGCCATCCCTGTACATTTTGATGGCTGGAGCCATTTCCAGGAACGCGAACCGCACCTGCGAAAAGTGCTCAGTTTAAATCCTGCAATAAACAAGTTGATCACTTTTCTAAAAAATGGCGAACGCACGAAAATCAAATAATTAATTGATGATATTTCGCCAGTTTAATATTGGTTTAATTTATTTAACTGATTGTTTTACAGGGACGTTATAAATTGGTATTGATTTTGGTTTAGGAATGTATAAGACCTCTAAACCCAAATCAGCATGGAAAATTCTCGCCATTTACAAGCGGTGAGGCTTCGCCCGCATAAGCTTGGTTCCAACCCGGCATCTTGTGAAACGGCGGAGCTGGAAAACTCGAGTATTGCAAGGCAGAAACCTGTCAGGGCATACAAACGCATATCTGTGAATTCGGCGTTAACCCGGCAACTGATCGCCCTTCATTTCCGTGGTTATGTGCTGGATTTTATTTTTGCTGAACATAGGTTCTTTTTGTGTCTGCAGAATAATTTGCTTTATGATATCGGGCAGGTACGTGTAAAATTGGTCAGTCAGATCTTCGACAGCTTAAACAAGTGCTACAAATACCTGCATACTATTGAAAGTGAGAATGGAGATCGTGGGATATTTCTTTCTGATACCCCGTATGTTGAGACTTGAATGATGCCTTTGGAGTTGGAAGATCTCAAAACTGAAAACTGATGTTAGTTGTAAACCTGCTGTGAGTAAGGCGGCAACACCAGCAAGGAAAAATGTCAAATAGGTTGCCTGATCAATTTCCATAAATGACCTATTTATACTAGGCGCATACCGGGCAGGCGACGCCTAATAAGAGTGATATCCTGCCAATTAGCGATTAATCGGCATATGCCTTTATTTCAAATTATTTCAGTTAATTGATTTGTTTAAGTAACTGGTATTTAATTGGTTCTGGAATTGGCCTGTCTATTGACCTTTCTTAGGTAAATAAGCAATATGAAAATTACATATTACGGCCATTCCTGTTTTGCTATCACAATAGGTGGCGCTGAAATTCTCTTTGATCCGTTCATTTCAGGAAATGAAATGGCCCGGCACATTGATCTGGATAAAATTAAAGCAGACTACATTTTCATTTCCCATGCCCATTTTGATCATATTTTGGATGCTGTTAAATTGGCTGGTAATACCAAGGCCACGGTGATCGGCAACTGGGAAATCAAAGACTGGCTGGTCAAACAGGGGGTAGAGCATACCCATCCAATGAATCCGGGTGGACAATGGCAGTTTCCCTTTGGCATGGTTAAATGCGTAACGGCGCAACATTCCAGTAGTTTTCCGGACGGTAGTTATGGCGGGAGCGCCTGCGGATTTATATTTCGCACCGATGAAGGCAGCTTCTATTACAGCGGGGACACGGCGTTGACCCTGGATATGCAGCTAATCGGTAAATGGGCGCATCCTGATCTGGCCATTCTACCCATTGGAGACGCGCTGACTATGGGAGCGGATGATGCCATTGAGGCCTGCAACATGCTGGGGATTCGCAACGTGTTGGGCGTTCATTATGATACTTTCGGGTATATTAAGATTGACCGGGAAGAGGTCACTCAAAAGTTCAGTGATAAGGGAATCAATTTGTTGCTGCCGGCCATCGGAGAATCTATCGATTTTAAACCTTGAGGTAATGATAAAGAAATCGGAATTATTTTGATTCCGATTTCTTTGCAACGGGAAAGTTTAAAATATCAGCTTTTCCATGCCATAGCCCTGGTAGGAATTGACAACATGCATAGACAGGCCGAGCGCCTCCGCAACACCTGCGCCATAGCAAGGATCGGCCTGGAAACAGTTGCGGATGTGCCTGATTTTAATAAATTCCTGTGCATCACCCATTGCTGCAGCTGTGTTTATGAATAGCAGATTTTTCTGGCTTTGGGACATCAGCCGGAAGAGTTTGCCGGGTTGACTGAAATAATCATCATCTTCCCTGTGGTCCCAATGCTCGCCCTCACCGGTCACTTTTAAAGCGGGCCCGGCGAAATCCGGCTGCTGCTGCCACTGCCCGAAACTATTAGGCTCGTAAGCTGTACTCCCGCCATAATTACCGTCAGTTCTCATGGCACCGTCACGGTGATACGAGTGATAGGGACATTTAGGCGAATTGACTGGGATTTGGTGGTGGTTTACGCCCAGGCGGTATCGCTGCGCATCGCCATAGGAAAAAAGTCGTCCTTGCAGCATCTTGTCGGGCGAGAAGCCAATACCTGGCACAATCTGGGCAGGATTAAAGGCAGCCTGTTCTACTTCTGCAAAGTAATTTTCGGGGTTTCGGTTCAAACAAAGCTCACCTACCTGAATGAGCGGAAAATCGGAGTGGGGCCACACCTTAGTCAGGTCAAATGGATTGAGGTGATAGCTATATGCTGCCTGCTCTTCCATGATTTGCACGAACATGATCCACTTTGGATAGTCTCCCTTTTCAATGCTTTCGTATAAATCACGCTGGTGGCTCTCACGGTCATATCCTATTAGTAAAGCTGCTTCATGATTGCTCAGGTTTTGAATGCCCTGGGCGGTCTTGAAGTGGAATTTGACCCAGTAACGGGTTTGATAAGGACTGATAAAGCTGTAAGTATGACTGCCAAACCCATCCATATGGCGGTAGGTTTTTGGTATACCCCGCTCACTCATCACAATGGTCACCTGGTGCAGGGCTTCAGGCAGAGAAGTCCAGAAATCCCAGTTATTGTCTGCGCTGCGCATATTAGTCCTTGGATCCCGTTTTACTGCATGGTTGAGATCTGGAAACTTCATCGGATCACGTAAAAAGAACACCGGGGTATTGTTGCCCACCAAGTCCCAAACCCCTTGTTCTGTATAAAATTTAATGGCAAATCCGCGGATGTCCCGCTCGGCATCTGCTGCGCCGCGTTCTCCGGCAACGGTCGAAAACCGGACGAATACCGGTGTTTCCTTGCCTGACTCAAACAGCTTGGCTTTGGAATAGGCACTGATATTGTGAGTGGTTTTGAAAACGCCGTAAGCGCCTGATCCTTTGGCGTGCATTCTTCTTTCAGCGATGACCTCGCGATCAAAGTGGGCCATTTTTTCTAAAAACCAGGCATCCTGTAATAGTGCAGGTCCGCGCCTTCCGGCAGTCATCAGGTTTTGATTGTCTGAAACAGGTGCCCCGGTTCGGGTAGTTAGTTTTTTGTGTTCCATATCCTGCCGGTTTATGATCCTAAGTATTTTTTTAATTCTGAGGCTGCCTGAAGAAATAATGATCGGGTCTGGGGAATGTTAGACAGCCCGTTCAGCAGTCCGAAATCATGGATTACGTCATTGTACCTGACGGTGGTGACAGTTACACCAGCTTCACTGAGTTTGGTGCCGTAGGCTTCTCCTTCATCACGGAGAATGTCATTTTCGGCAGTTTGAATGAGTGTTGGTGGCAGGCCCGCCAATTGTTCAACTGATGCCTGCAATGGAGAGGCATAAATTTCTTTGCGGCGATCTGCAGGAATGTATTGGTCCCACATCCATTGCATAAGTGAGCTGGTCAGAAACCGCTGTTTACCATATTTTTGCCAGGATTCAGTAGTGAAATCTGCGTTAGTGACAGGCCATAATAAAACCTGAATTTTGTAAAGTTCGACACCGTTTTCTTTGGCCATTAGCGCTGAGGCGGTAGCGAGGTTGCCGCCTGCGCTGTTGCCCACAATCCCAAGCTTATTGCCATCTACATTGATTTCCGCGCCATTTTCCTTAATCCATTTTGCTGCTGCATAAACTTCGTGAACGGGCGTAGGATACTGCGCCTCTGGTGCCCTTGAATAGTTGATGAAAATTCCGGTATAACCACTCAGAAAGCTCAGATCGCGAACCATTCTTTTGTGTGTAGGGTAATCTCCCAACACCCAGCCTCCTCCGTGTATAAACAGGAATGCCGGAAGCGAGCCTGAAAGTCCATTAGGACGGACAATATTTAAGGTGATGATATGGCCATCCACCTGGATGGTTTTTTCGGATTCATCTATTCCTGAAAGATCCACATCAGCGGAAGATTGTGCCCCGACCAGAACATTTCTAGCTTCTGCTATGGGGAGCGATTCCAGGGGGGATCCGCCGCTATTTAGGGGCTCTAAAAAGGTTTTTACAGCCGGGGAAAGATGCGGGTCAGCTGCGTAATCGATTTGAGCAGCATTGAAGGGTTTTGTATTTTGGTCCATGTTTTAGTGATTAATTTGTTCTAGGTGCCAGGTACTAGAAACAATACCTTCTGGCTTTGTTGTTGATTTTGACTTGGTGATATTTCACCCAGCGGAGCCCGAATTATCAAGGCACCGGGGACTATCGGGACAGAGATAGTTGAGTTAACGATTGTCGGTAAACAGCCGCATATTGCTAGCGCAATAAGCGGGAAGTTCATGCTGAACACCATGACCGGTGTTGGGTATAATGAGCAGTTGCGCGGTTTTCCATTTTTTTATCAGCGGATACCAATTTTCAACCGGGCAGCTTGGATCGTGGTCTCCAGAAATAATTAAAATCGGGATAGGGGTGGTAGCAAGTTTTTCTCTTGATCCGTGGATATCGGCCTGGTAGTCACCGATTCCTTTAAAGTAATGTTGAAATGCATCCGGAGTTACCTTCTTGCTTCTATCTTTTTTTCTGCCTGCGATCCGTTCGTGAGAGGCTTTGGCAGCAGCAACGCTGGCAGGAGAATTGGGCTCAAAAAAGAGTATCTCTTCATCGTTGAGGTCATTTACGGGTTTAAAGGCGGCGTCTAAAAACGCTTGCTCCACCGGTGCCTGGTTTTTTCCTGGTGGACTGGCACCTATCAGGACCAGGTGAGAGACCCGCTCAGGAAAGTTTGCCGCAAAGGTCTGGGCAACAGCCCCGCCGTATGACCAACCTAGGAGTTTAAATTTGTTAATTTTCAGCGCGTCGGCCAACTCTTTTACTGATGTGGCGACCCCAAGTATGGTGGGGCTCAGCTGGCCGGGCGAGAGGCCGATTCCCGGATAGTCAAATATGATCACCCGATAAGATTTGGCCAGTGCATCCAGAAAGGCAGGGTCCCAACTGTCCAGAATGCCCCTGAAACGGTTACAGAGGATCATTGGGTTACCTTTACCAATCATGCGGTAGGCAATTTTATTGTTCCCAGCCTTTATAAATTGATTGGGGGCATCCAGGGATGGACTACTACCGGCCAGCGCTGGCGAAACGATATTTAACAAAAGAAATAGTGTAATTAAATTACTAAAGGTTTTCATGTTCTTATTTTTAGTGTTAGAATTTTCCTTCTTTAACATAAGGATGAGTCCAGAGAACGGTCGTGAGGACGATGGCCTTGAACCAGGCATTGTACATGGCTTCTACTGTATCCGCATCGTGTCCTTTACCGGCTAAAAAACCCTTTATGGTGATGGTGATCGGGAAAATAAAGGCGATCATATACCGGTAGTGCACAAAAGGTTCAGATTCGACCTGATCAGTCTGGTTTTTGATAACCAGGTGCCGTAAAGCAATTTCATGCTGATAGTTAAGCCAAGTTTGGTCGAAGGGTTTAAGGCATAGGTCTAAGATCCACTGTTTGAAGCGTTCCCTCACTGCGCCAAGATAGGCTACATTTGGTTGCCCTGATTTGGAAAAGTAGCGTATCAGGTGTTCGTGACTGCCTACATAGCCATACCAGAGGTCGAGAATTTCATTGGTCTGGTCTTTCAGTACTTCCCCTGCCAGTTGCAGACTTTTACTGTCCAGGTCTGAAAAAAATACCGTGTTTTTAAGCAGGTCGAGGTCGGCCAGGCTTACAGGGGACTGTGCCGCCTTACCATAGGTGTACCCTTTGATTTGTTCTGTCATAAGCTTTAAATTAATTGATAAATAATTTCCGGAAATTGCCGGCTATTAACTTATGCTAATGCAATGCCATTGAATTAAAGTGTTGATAGTGATTAAGTTATATGTTTTATGGTTAGTAATCGCTGCCGAATCTTCAGCAATTGCCGAAATTTCGCAGAGTGTGCTCGGCAGAGGAACAAAGATTGACCAGTCCGGGTCTAATTGGAGGCTTTGATTTGATAAAGTCGGAACCGGATCGGTTTATTGTTTGCAGATTTAGCTCTAGAAGTAATCAAAATTTGCTGAAGTCAAAGACTCCTGGAAGACAGAATGTTTTATCAAGCAGTTTTAAAGTTCCACTTCGCTGTTTCAGATAGTTGCAATATGTCAATTTTAAAGCACATTAGCACTTACTTCCATTATGTGATTCTGCCGCGGATCGATTAGCCTATTGGCTGTAAACCGGATGGTGATTCTGGTTCCGTTGTGCTTCTGGAAACTGATATTCGCATCCATATCCTGGCACAGTCCGCGTATCAGTTTTAATCCCAGAGTCTGCGCTTTGCCCTGAGTATTGATTTGCTGGATGCCGATTCCGTTGTCAGCGATCACCATTTCGACTTCGTTACCGGATTTACGCATCGTGATAGAGATAGTTCCTTTGGCCTGCTCTGGAAATGCGTATTTGATAGAATTGGTCACCGCTTCATTAACAACCAGTGCAAGGGGCATGGCTTCTGTCACGTTGAGTTCAATCGGATCAATAGCCTGCTCGAAGCGGATCTGCTGCCTCACGTCAAAACTATCCGCCAGGTTGGATAGGAACTCAGCAATGTAAGAAGGCATATCTATGGTTTTTACGTCACTGGACTGGTAGAGTTTCTGATGAATCAGAGACATAACAAAAATCCGATGCTGGCAATTTTCCATGGCTTTAAGCGCATCATCCTGTAAATAGGCCGCCTGCGATTCCAGCAGACTGATTACGGTCTGCAAATTGTTTTTTACCCTGTGGTGGACCTCCTTAAGCAGCCAGTCTTTTTCTGTCAGCAATTCTTCAAGCATTCCGTTCTTTTTTAGGATAATACGGGTCGATTTTTGTTTTAAAGCATACTGCCGGTATAGCAGCAGTAAAATGCTCATTACCAGTATAATAAATACAATGGTGATGTTGCGGATCATCCGGGCATTTTCTAGTTGGTCTCGCTGCAGCCTGGCATTCTGATTTAAAAAGCGGATGTTTTTTTTCTGAAGTTGGAAATCAGTTTCTTTTTTTTCTGACAGCAGTCTCGCCTTATCCAGCCTTATCTGCTGGATTTTTGCTTTTTGGTCCAGGAGAACTGCCTTTTGGTTCAGAAGAAGCGTCTTCTGGTTCAGAAACCTAATGTTTTCTTCTTTTAGCTTAAGGTCGGCCTCTTTTTTCTGGGTTTGATACTGAAGCATTAATTCTTGTGTGTGCCGTTCCTTACTTATGCTGAATATAGAATCGTTGATCTGTTTCTGCATGAAAAGGTATTTCACTGCGGATTTATAATTACCCAGGGCGGTATCGATCTGCGCCCTAATGTGATAAATAGAAGCATTGAATGCAGCATGGCTCAGATTAGACGTTTTTAATGCTTCGTTGAAATAATATTCTGCCTTGGCGTAATCTTTTGTCTCAAAGAATAAGACGCCCAGAGCCCCATAAATATCCTTTTTGACCGATGCTTTGTCTGAATATTCCAGTGCGAGCAGCAGGTTTTTTTCTGAATCTTTAAAATTACCTCTGGCTTTTTGGATACATCCGAGCGCGTTGTAATAATAGTATAAATCATCGATGGCTTGGGGGCGTCTTTTTTTGTACCAGTCGCTGAGTATTTGGAATGCCTTGTCTGGTTGTTGCATGGAAATCAGATTGCTGCAGTAGCTGTAAATTATAGAATAAAAGATCATACCAGGAGCGAACCGCTTTTCCTCGTTCAGTACTTTCAGGATGTACTGGTTTGCTTTTACTGTTTTTTTTGTGGCTGCATAGACTTGCGCAAAACGCATGTAAATAAATGCAATGGTAAGGTCTGGGGTACCGGTTATAACATTGGCTTCCGCTTTCAGTGTATAATAAATACTAGTGTCGTAATCGCCTTCGAAAAAGTAAGCGTCAGCAATTGTTAGGTATATCCCTGCCTTTTCAGGATATTTTCCTAATGGTCCTGTTTTCAACAGGAACTGCTGAATTTCTTTACCGCCTTCAAAGTGCTTTTTAGCGTAGACAGAACCCGTGGCTTTCAACTGTTCTGTTAAGGTTGCTTTTTTTGCTTCGGCTTTCAGAGCTATACTAAGCGATATGGCTTCTTTATTAAACATGACGGATGTATCCAACTGAGCTTTTTGCGGCTGGGCTCCAAAGGGGTCAGCATTATAATAATAGTTTGTGGAGTAATTACTCAATACCCTGAGTCTTGTCAGTCCCTTAAGGCTTTGCAATAGCCGCATGGACGAGCCGATGTCTTTGCGTTCCATATAAATGCCTGAGAGCAGTACCAGCGCATCGTTGTGAGCGACGGTATCGTGTTGCTTAAGGCTGAGTGTTATGGATTCCTGTACGAAAGTAAACGCCCTGTCCAAGTCTTCCTTATTGTTGCCGTCTGCATACAACAGCAAGCCAGCAAATTTAAGTGCCAGTTTCATGCGGTCTGTTCGATTTTCAGCTGCCGTATTTTCCCAGGTAAGAAAAGATTTGTCTGATCTGTAGAATGTATAATTAAAATTCACTGGTAGCCTGTTCTTATAAGCGTTAACATAGTCCAGAAGGTGCTCCGCTGCGCTAATCTGGCCCTCTGACAGCTGTACGCTGACGACCTGCTGCAAACTCTCCACCGACAGCCTGATCTTGTCGGTTCTGCCTGAGACTAGACTCATTTCAAGGGCTTGTTTGCCATAAAGAACGGCAGTGTCCAACATATGTTTGTTCGTAGTATCCCTTTTGGATAACGCCCCATACCAGTAAAAATCGCAGAGAGCCAAGGTCAACTTGATTTTGGTAGTGTCGGTAGTGATCAGCAGCATCTCCTTTGCCAATCTCCATTGATTGCGCTCAATATAGGTTGCAGCCCTAAGCAGCAGCCCTTCGTTGTAGCCGGATTTATACCTTAGTTTTTTACTTAGTTCCGTTGCCTGTGTGGCTAGGAGAAGAGCGCTGTCCAAGTGCACTTTTTGCTCTTCAGGGCGATAAATGTAAATGCTGCTCAGCTTTAGAAACAGGTTTACCTGATTTTTATCCGGGCTGCTTTTTTTAAGGCTGGCCAAAAGTATTGGTATCTCTTCAGGATCGACAGCCGCATTCGTTCTGAAGAATTGCGCGTTGACATTGAACGAAAACAACAATACCACAGCCCCGGTAAGCACAATTGCGCACAAGAAGCGTAAAAGGCAATGCTCAGGCTGAATTGGACTTAGTTTGCAGGGGTTTGAGGCCAATATGGTAGGAATTTATGAATCGTTGTTTCAAAAATACCAAATCTACCGCACTTATTTAAGTAACTGATAGCTAGATTTTTGTTGTATTGAGTAGTTCAGGTTGGACATGGTGTTTATCGATTTCCCGAAACCTTACCGTATTTTTTTTGACTGATTTCAGGCTTTCTATTATCTCCCTGCAGCTGGCTTATTTGAATAGATTTAGCAAATAATGAGCTCACATGCGAGCTTCTGGACAGTGGACCTTTTTTTGCGGCTCTATAGGTTTTAAAGATTCGGCTCCTGCATCCGAGCAAACGGTTGAATTCTCCGATAAGAAAAACATTAAACTGTTCAATATCAGTATGTTGTTTGTTGTGTATGTCACATCTTGTGTTTTTTAGTGCAAGAGATAAATTTTTTGATGTATCCGGCTATCAGTTTTGGATGCTGGTGATGCGGGCCGTGACCGGTTTGGGGCAAAACGATGAACTGCATGTTTTTGGCGATTTTGATCAGCAGGTACCAGTTCTCTATGGCGAAACTGGGGTCGTGGTCGCCCATGACCACTAAAACTGGAGTATCAGACTGATAGAGTTTTTCACGCGTTCCGTGCAAGTCTTCTTTAAAGCTGGCACCACCCAGGAAATAATTGTTGAACTGATCCTGGCTTACCGGGATGTCCAGGTCAGATTCCCTTAATGCGAGTCGTTGATGTGACGCTTCTGCCGCTGACACACTGGCCACAGATGCCGGTTCAAAGAAGAGGACCAGTTCATCCTGGAAATCATTCATAGGTTTGAGTGCGGCGTCAAAGAAAACCTGCTCTGGTGGCACTGCATTTTCTCCCGGAGGATTTGACCCCAGGACCAGCAGATGGGAAACAAGCTCAGGATAGAGAGCAGTAAACGACTGGGCTACCAGGCCGCCGTAAGACCAGCCGCCGATAATTGCTTGTTGAAGTGTTAATGCATTCATGAATTCTTTTAGGTTCTTAGCCAGCAGTTCGGCTGTTGTTTGATGCAGTCCTTGAGAAAGTCCGACTCCTGGGTAATCAAAAAGTACTACTTGGAACGATTTAGCCAGATGGCTAATGAACAGCGGATCCCAGGTGTCAAGCGTACCTCTGAAGCGGTTGCAGAGTATTAGCGGTTGACCTTCGCCGATACTGCGATATGCAATTTTGGCATTGGAGATGGTTGCAAATAGGGTTGGCGCTGTTAATGCGCCTCTTAGAGATATGGCCATGTTTGTCAGGTTTTTTCAAATATCGACGGCTATTTCCGTGCCTGATGATAGACCACTGACATACAGTTTTTTACATTTATATTGGCGGTTTTATTTTATCGAAATATCGGCAATTGCCGAAAAGCAGGTGTAGTTCATTACGATCTCCGCTTGTATTGCTTATTGTTCAACTTTTTG
>Ga0126314_10000621_pt1 | contig 16836 bp, 18 predicted proteins | sample Plot105B_FD_92535 | JGI IMG/M metagenome (GOLD analysis project Ga0126314, IMG submission 92535) | Serpentine soil microbial communities from UC McLaughlin Reserve, CA, USA - Plot105B | ecosystem: Environmental > Terrestrial > Soil > Grasslands | place: USA: UC McLaughlin Reserve, Lake County...
ACGCAGACGCTCGTCGCCGCGGCCGCGCTCGTCGGCTTCGGCACGAAGGCCGGCCTCGTGCCGCTGCACTCGTGGCTGCCGCGCGCCCACCCGGTGGCGCCCGCGCACCTGTCGGCGCTGATGTCGGGCGTGATGGTCAAGGTCGCGATCTACGGGCTGATCCGCGTGGAGTTCGAGTGGCTGGGCGCGACGCCACGCTGGCTCGGCCTCACGCTGCTCTCCGTCGGCGTCCTGTCGGGGCTCGGCGGCGTCCTGTGGGCGCTCGTCCAGCACGACCTCAAGCGGCTGCTGGCCTTCCACACGATCGAGAACGTCGGGATCATCGCCCTCGGCCTCGGGGCCTCGATGCTGTTCGCCCGCGCCGGAGCGAGCGCGTGGGCGGCGATCGCCTTCGGAGCGGCGCTGCTGCATGTCGCCAATCACGCGATCTTCAAGGCGCTGCTGTTTCTCGGCGCCGGCGCGTTCGAGCGGGCGGTCGGCTCGCTCGGGCTCGACCGCCTGGGTGGCCTCCTGCGGCGCATGCCCGTGACGGGAGGCGCCTTCCTGGTGGGCAGCATGGCGATCGCCGGCCTGCCGCCGCTCAACGGCTTCGCGTCGGAGTGGCTGACCCTGCAGGCGCTGCTGCACCTCGCGCTCGACGCGCCGGTCGGCGTCTCGCTCGCGGGCGCACTCGCTCTGGCGGCCCTGGCGGCGACGGCCGCGCTGGCGCTGATGTGCTTCGTCAAGGTCGTGGGGCTGGTGCTGCTGGGCGCCCCGCGGCGGCCCGAGTGCGCCGCCGCCGTCGAGGCGCCGCGCGGCATGGTCGCCGCGATGGTCGCACTGGCGGCCCTCTGCGTGGTGATCGGAGTGCTCCCCGGACTGATCGTGCCGGCGCTCGCCGACCTCGCCCCGGGCTCGCCCGACGGCGTGCTCGCACGACACGCCGGCCTGGAGGTGCCCGGGACCGGCTCGTTGCCCGCGCTCGGCCTCGCCCTCGCGCTGCTCGTCCTCGGCGGCGCGCTGGTCCGCGCGCGCTCCTCGCGGAGCGCAGCGCCGGCGCCGTCGTGGGCGTGCGGACAGCCGGTGACGCCCGCGCTGGCGTGGACCTCCGCCGGCTTCACCAAGCCCTTGCGGCTCGTGCTCGAGGCGGTGCTGCGGCCGCGCCGTGAGATCGACGTCGTCCACGACGGCGGCCTGGTGCAGCGGATCTCCTACTCGAGCGAGGTCCCGTCGCTCGCCGACGCCGTGCTCTACGAGCCCGCCATCCGCACCGGGCTGCGCTTCGCGGCCGTCGCCCGCAGGTTGCAGACGGGCAACGTGCGGACGTACGCGCTCTACCTGCTCGCGCTGGTGATCGGGCTGCTCGCGCTCGTCTGGACCGGAGCGCTCGCGTGAGCTCGCTGGCTGCGGGGGCACTGCAGGTGGGCGGCGTCGCGCTGGCGCCGCTGCTGCCGGGCTCCGTCCAGAGCATGAAGGCGCGCCTGCAGGGGCGCCGCGGTGCCTCGCCGCTGCAGCCGTATCGCGACCTGCGCCGGCTCTGGCGCAAGAGCACGGTCGACCCGATCGGCACCGGCGTGGTGTACCGGACCGCTCCGGCGGTGGCGGCGGCCGCGATGCTGGTCGCGTTCGCGCTGGTCCCGGTCGCCGGGCGCTCCGGCGACTGGTCGCTCGGCAACGACGCGCTGGTCCTCGTCGGGCTGCTCGCGCTGGCGCGCTTCGCGCTGGCCGCCGCGGCGTGGGACACGGGCAACGGCTTCGCGCTGATGGGCGCCGCGCGCGACCTGACGCTGGCGGTCTTCGGCGAGGCGCTGCTGGCGCTCACGCTGCTCCTGGCCGCGCTGCCCGCGGGGAGCACGGACCTGACGGCGATGAGCGCCGCCGCGGCCGGCGCCGGCATCTGGAGCGAGCCTGCGCACTGGTGCGGCGCGCTGGCGATCGCGCTCGTGGTGCTGGTCGAGACCGGGCGCCAGCCGGTCGACAACCCCGATACGCACCTCGAGCTGACGATGATCCACGAAGGTCCGCTGCTCGAGTACGCGGGACGCGACCTCGCGTACCTGCACTGGGTCGCCGCCGCGCGCCACTGGCTGTTCCTCGTCCTCGCGGCCGAGTTGTTCCTGCCGCACGCGCGCGGCTTCGCGGCCGGCCTGGCGGCGCTGGCCGGCGGCCTGGTCGCGCTCTGCGTCGCGCTCGCGCTGACCGAGACGGCCCAGGCGAAGATGCGCATCCTGCGCGTGCCGCCGCTGCTGACGCTGGGGAGCCTCGTCGCGCTCGCCGGCGTCGGCTCCTGGATCGCGGGAGTGGCGGCGTGAGCAGCGCGCTCATCACCGCGGTCCTGGTCGTGGGCATGGGCGTGATCGTCGTGCGGCGTCGCTCGGTGGCCGTGGCGCTCGTCGCGGCCCAGTCCCTGTTGCTGGGCATCGGGTCGCTCACCCTCGCGTCCGAGCGCTCCGACGAGTTCCTCGTCGCGAGCATCGTCCTGCTCACGAAGGCGATCGTGCTGCCGCTGCTGCTGCTCGTGCTGATGCATCGCACCCGCGAACCGCGGCTCGTGGCCGCGGCGGCGCCCGCTCTGGTGCGGCTGGCGTGCGCGGGCGCCGTCGCGCTCGCCGGCGCCGCGCTCGTGCCCCCGCTCGGCCTCGGGGATGCGCAGGCCGAGGGCAGCGCCGTCGCGCTGGTGCTGGTCGGCATCGCCGTCGTCGGCGCCCGGCGACCGGCCTTCTTCCAGCTGCTCGGGCTGCTCGTCGCGGAGAACGGCGTGTCGCTGCTCGCCGTCTCGGTCCCCGGCGGCCTCTCCTACGTCATCGAGCTTGGCGCGCTGCTCGACCTCGCCCTGGTGGTCACGGTCGCGGCCGCGTTCACGCAGCGGATCCACCTCGAGCTGGGCACCGGCGACACCGAGCTCCTGCGAGGGCTCCGTGACTGAGCTGGCTCCGATCCTGGCCTGGGCGGTCCCGGGACTGCCGCTGGCCGCCGCCGTCGCGCTCCAGGCCACCCGCACGCCTTCGCAGGCGGATCGCCTCAACCTCGTGACGGCGGTCGCGACCGCGACGCTCGCGCTCGCGCTGTCCGCGATCGTGCTCGCGCGCGGCGGCAGCGCCCCGCTGCGCGGCGACCTCTACCTACTCGACGGCGCCACCGGCGTCTTCGTGGGGCTGATCGCCGTGATCGGGCTGTGCAGCGCGCTGCTGTCGCCGGCCTATCTGCGCACGGCGGGCCGGGCGTGGTTCAGCGCCGGACGCTCCCGCCACTGGTACTACGCGGCGCTGTACGGGTTCTGGGGTGTCCTGCTCGCCGTGCCGATCGCGAGCAACCTCGGGCTCGCATGGCTGCTGATCGAGGCGACCTCCGCGACGTCCGCGCTGCTGATCGCCTTCACCGGCGCCCGTCATGCGCTCGAAGCGGGCTGGAAGTACCTCGTCCTCACGACGCTCGGCCTGTCGGTCTCCCTGCTCGGCATCGTCGTCCTGGCGGCGGGGCTCTCGGGCGAGGGCCACGAGGGCCTTGGAGCCCTGGACTGGCACGCGCTCGAGCAGAGCGCGTCGGGGCTTCCCGCGCAGGCGACGCTGGTGGCGTTCGTGCTGATCCTCGCCGGCCTGGCGACGAAGATCGGCTGGGCGCCGGTCCACAACTGGCTGCCCGACGCGCACAGCGAGGCGCCGGCGCCGATCAGCGCTCTGCTGTCCGGCGCGCTCCTGCCCACGGTCGCGCTCGTCGCCTGGCGCGTGAAGGCGACGCTCGACTCGGCGGTCGGCGGCGGCACGGCGGGCGCGCTCTTCATCGCCTTCGGGCTGGTCTCGCTCGTCGTGGCGATCCCGTTCCTGTGGCGGTCGTTGCCGTGGAAGCGCCTGCTCGCGTACTCGAGCCTGGAGCACATGGGCGTGATCGCCCTCGGCATCGGCTTCGGCACGCCGCTGGCGATCGCCGGCGTCGTGATCCACGTCACCGCCCACGGCCTGGCCAAGGCGCTCGGCTTCTACGCCGCGCTGCCGCTGCTGCGCAGCGATCCGCACGCCGCCCGGCAGGCTCCCCAGGACGTACTCGCCACGAGCCGTCCGACCGCGGTGGCGATGGGCGTGAGCCTGATGGCGCTGGGCGGGCTGCCGCCCTTCCCGCTCTTCGTCTCCGAGCTGCTGATCCTCCTCGGCGGCATCTCGGCCGGCGAGACGGCCGTGGCGTCGGTGGCGGCGCTCGCGCTCGCGCTCGGGTTCCTCGGCCTCCTGCACGCGTTGCTCGAGGGCGTGATCGGCTCGCCGGCGCACCGCCATCGGACCCGGCACCGGAGCGAACGGCCCCTGTCCGCGCTCACGGCGGCTGTGGGCGCCGGCCTGCTGGCGCTCACGGTCGCCGGCCTGCTGCTCCCGAGCTCTGCATTCGTCGAGACGCTCGCGCGGGGGACGCTGTGAGCCTCGAGCGGATCGACACGGGAGCGTGGCGCGAGGCGATCGCCGCACACATCGGCGACGGCGCCCGCTTCGTCGGCGGGTGGGCGGTGGGGGACGAGTGGCGGGTCGCGCTCTCCGCGGCCGGCCGCGAGACGATCGTGCTCGGCTGCCGCGCCGTGGACGGGCGCGTGCCGACGATCGTCGACTTCGTGCCGGCCGCCGGCTGGGACGAGCGCGAGGCGCACGACCTCCATGGTCTCGGCTTCGACGGCCACGAGCCGCTGCGTGCGCTGGCCACCCACGCCGCCGACGCGGCCGCATGGATGACCCCGGTCGACGGCGACGGCGTCCACGAGGTAGCCGTCGGGCCGATCCACGCGGGCGTGATCGAGTCCGGGCACTTCCGCTTCCACGTCGTCGGAGAGCGCATCCTGGCCCTGGACCCGCGGCTGTTCTACAAGCATCGCGGGCTCGAGCGGGCCGCCGACGGACGCAGCCCCGAAGACTGCCTCCCCCTCGCTCAGCGGGCCTGCGCGGCCTGCGCGGTAACGAATGCGGTCGCCTACGCGCACGCGGTGGAGGAGGCGCTCGGTCTGTGGCCGGACCGCGATCTGCGGGTCGCGCGCACGCTGCTGCTGGAGCTGGAGCGCCTGTACAACCACCTCCACGACATCGGCGCGCTGTGCGCAGGCGTCGGCTTCGCTCCCGGCACGATGGCCTTCGCCGCCCTCAAGGACCGCGCCCAACGCCTCAACGAACGGCTCACCGGCCACCGGTTCCTGTTCGGCGCCGTCGCCGCCGGCGCCGGGGCGTTCACGGTCGACGGCCCGACCGCCGACGCCGCGCGCGAGATCGTCCGCGAGCTGAGTGCCGACGCCTCCGCCGCATGGCGTGAACTGGAGTTCGCCACGTCCGTGCAGGCGCGGCTGGGCGGCGTCGGCGTGCTCGACCACGGCGCGGCGACGGCACTGGGCGCTGCGGGACCCGCCGCGCGGGCCGCGGGCGTGCACAGTGACGTCCGCAGCGAGAGCCCTCGCCTGTGGTACGGCGGGTTCGTCGCGGCTTCGCCGCGTCGGGCGACCGGTGACGTCGCGGCGCGGATGGAGCTGCGCGCGGTCGAGCTCGAGACGACGTACGAGGCGCTGGACGAGCTGCTGGCCCGCCCGGTCGCCGCCGGGTCGACCACCCGCTCCGCGGAGCCGCGATCGGTCGGCGTCGGTCGCGTGGAGAGCCCGCGCGGCGCCACGCTGGCCGCGGTGGAGCTCGCGCACGGGAGGATCGCCCGGATGCGCCTGCGCACCGGGTCCTATGCGAATTGGCCGGCGCTCGCGCATGCCGCCACAGGCAACCTCCTGCCGGACTTCCCGCTGATCAACAAGAGCTTCGAGCTCTGCTACGCCTGCGTGGACCGCTGATGTTCGTCCTGCTGCGCCAGCTCGCCCGCACCCGCAGCCGGCTCGCGCTGCCCAGGGGCGAGGTCCCGCACTCGTTGGCCCTGCGCCACGTCGACGCGGGCTCCTGCAACGGCTGCGAGCACGAGGTCGGGCTCGCCACCACGCCGGCCTACGACCTCCAGCGATTCGGGCTGGACGTCGTCGCGTCCCCGCGCCATGCCGACGTCCTGCTCGTCACGGGGGCCGTGACCACGCGGATGGCCGCCGCACTGCGAACCGCGTACCACGCGATGCCGGAGCCGCGCGTGGTCGCCGCGCTCGGCGACTGCGCGCTGGGGTGCGGGCTGCTCGGCGACCGAGCCGAGTTCGTGGGCGCGCTGGATGACGTGCTCCCGGTCGACATCAGGATCCCGGGCTGCCCTCCGACGCCCGATGCGATCGCCGGGCACCTGCTGGCGTGGCTGGACGGAACTGCTACGACCGGCTGATGGCATGAGGGCTTGAGAAATCGCTCATCGCCGACGGTGCTCCTCGAGGGGCACCGTCGGCGACGAATCAGCGCAAGGGGACGCGCCGGCGTCAGCGGTTCACCGTGGTGACGGCGAAGTCGTCCCAGGTGCCCTCGGCGCCCTGGCCCCAGAGGCGTGCGAAGCCGGGCGCGCCCGGACCGACCGGGATGGAGACGCTCAGCTCCGGCGACTCCGGGTGCTGGAACGGGAACGCGTCGAGCACGGAGAACAGACCGTGCGCCATCCCGAGCGTGGCGATCTGCGAGTCGACCAGCTCGCCCGCACCGAGCGACGGGTACGTGCCCGTGTAGCGCATGCCGCGCCGGTCGAGCGGGATGCCGACCTGGTCGACCTTCGCCACCCGCCGGCCGTCGAGTGTGTACTCGACGTAGGCGCCGTCCTGGCTGCGGTTGTAGGTGATCTCGTATCGGTGCGGCACACCCTCGGCGATGGGGACCTCGCGGATGTACTGCGTGAACATCAGCTCACGGCCGACGTGCTTGGTGCCGTCCGGGCAGCTCGGGTTGGACGTGTTGCCCGTGACGTTGCTCGGCAGGCGCTCGATCAGCGGCGCCGCCTTGGTGGCCGTGATGAGCCAGTCGAACACCATGCCGGTGCAGAAGTCGAGGACGTTCAGCGACGTCGAGGCCTGCTGCACGTCGAGTAGTGGCGCCTCGTAGGCGGCGCCGGACTGCACGTAGGTGCCGTGCTGGACGAGCTCGGGCACGATCCCGTCAGTTCGCGTGGTCAGCGTCGTGCCGAAGGTCAGCGAGCCCTCGGCCGGGACCGGCCAGACCTTCCGCGACGTGGCGATGTACTTCAGGTGATCGAAGACGCTGAAGTCGGCGCTGCTGACGAACGGGACGGAGGAGACCGTCACGCCGGCGCTGGTGAACGTGCGCTCGGCGGGCAGCGGCCCGAACCCGTCGTCGGCCCACTTCGAGAGGTAGTCCGACTCGGTCTGTACACCCCCGGACGAGCCGTCGTAGTGCTCGACGGTCACCGACGGCTTCGCCTGCGCTACGCCGCCTGGCATCACGAACCCGAGCACGCACGCGATGAACAGGAACCTCCAGATCCGACCGGACACGGCCACCTCCTTGTGACGTGGGGTACAAGTCCGACCGTATCCGCGCGCCGCACGTGGCACCAAACACCCGGATTGCAGACCGCGCCGGCCGGACTACGACTTCCTGCACGTCACCACTCGATCGCCAGCGCCGCGAGGTGCGCGTCGGTCGTCTGATTCGCGGCTGCGCGACCTGAGATCAGCAGCTGACCGAGCAGGTCGGCATGCCCGTCGGTCGGCGCCGAGCCGTGCCCGGCCGGAATCGCGCCGGGTCGTAGCCCGTGCTCCGCCAGCCACCGCCGTGCTCGCCCGAGCCGCCGGTCTTCGGCGATCCGGCTCGAACCGCGCGAGCTCGAACGGATGGTCGTCCAGGACCGCGCGGAAGCGCCGGAACGCTCCACGCCCGGCAATCGCCCGCTCGAGCCGTTCCCCGGGCGCCCGGTCAGCGACCGTGCCGCGTCGTAGCCGCTGTCGTTGCGCAGGTCGATGCTCGCCGAGACGAGGCGCCGGTATGTGGCGACGGCGTCGCGCGGGCGCTCGGCGGCGCGCTCGCGGGCGGGCGCGCGCCACAGCTCGCGCGAGCACCCGCCGGCGTGCGCCTGCTCCCATGGGGCAGGTGCACCACCCCTGCAGCCGGCCACCGGCGTCGACCCGCAGCTCGACGCGATACGGCGTCGTTCCCACGACCGTCGCCGTCGCAGCGTCTTCGCCGGCGCTCAGCCGCTCCACCCGACGCCCGGCGGCGTAGTCCTCCCACGGTTGTAGCTCACCTCGCCGGCCAAGCGCTGGAGCCGCTGCGGCGAGCACGCGTCGTGCAGGCGCATCCGCGACAAGCTACCGCTCGACCAGGCCGTCGCTGTCGACGGATTCCGCATCCGCCCGGCGCTCACTCGGCGGGCAGGATGAGCCAGAGCACGATGTAGATGAGGAACTGCGGCCCGGGAAGCAAGCAGGAGATCACGAAGATCAGCCGGACCTGCCATGGCTTCACGTCGAATCGGCGCGCGAGGGCCGCGCACACGCCAGCGATCACGCGACCGCTTCGGGGGCGCACCAGCTCGGCCGATCGAGCCATCGGTCGAGCGTACCGTTGTGGACGCTGTCCGACGCGAACGGCGGCTAGGACCCTCCTAGACGAGCTCGAGCTCGGTGCGGATCTCGATGCCGCCCTCGAGGCTTCGCGCCACCGGGCACGCTCGCGCGTGGAACCCGTGGACCCGCTCGGCCTCCTCTCGCCGGTCCTCGGGCACCTTGAGCCGGTAGCGGACGGTGATGCGGCGGATAACCAGCACCTTGTCCTCGAGCTCGACGTCGCCGATCGCCTCGACGTCGTACTGCTCGGGATCGACCTCGATCTGACGCGCTTCCAGCGCGCCGGCGAAGGTGCCGGCCAGTCACCCGCCGGCGGCGGCGACGACGTAGTCGAGTGTGGTCGCGCAGGGCGGGTAGTCGGTCGGGGAGACGCCGTAGTGCTCGGCGACCTCGGAATGCACGCCGAACGCGACCGGCTTGTCCTCGGCCGGCAGGTATGCGAGCCGCTGGGGGCCGCCGAGGCGCTCGATCTTCACTCGCGAGACGTAGGCGGGCATGGGGTGGGCCTACCCGCGGACACCGACTTGACAACGACACCAACGTTTGGTCAGATGCCTTAGTCAACTGACTAAGCGGAGGTCGTGATGAGCCGGACCCCGTCGTTCTACGCCTCGCCCGCGGAGGCCAGCCGCGCTCCGGCCGAGGAGTTCCTGTACGTCGCCTGCCTGCACGAGGGCACAGGCACGAACAAGCCCGACTTCCTCGCCGTCATCGATGCGGACCGAGGCGAGATCGCGCACGAGCTGCCGATGCCCAACGTCGGCGACGAGCTGCACCACTACGGCTGGAACCGCTGCAGCTCCGCCTGCCACGGGCCCGACCGCTCGCACCTGATCGTGCCGGGCTTCCGGTCCTCGCGGATCCACGTCGTCAACGTCGCCGACGATCCCTGGCGGCCGCGGATCGAGCGGGTGATCGAGCCCGAGGAGATCGTGCGCAAGACCGGCCTGACGCGCCCGCACACCGTCCACTGCATGCCCGGCGACAACGTCGTCATCAGCATGCTCGGCGACGCCGACGGCAACGGCGCGTGCGGCTTCGCGGTCCTCGACGCGAAGACGTTCGACGTCAAGGGCCGCTGGGAGAACGGCGGCCCACACCCGCCGCTCAACTACGACTTCTGGTACCAGCCGCGCCAGAACGTCCTCGCCTCGTCGGAGTTCGGCGAGCCGCGGGCGTACGAGCCGGGGTTCGACCTCGACGACGTCTCGGCCGGGCGCTACGGCAGCCGTCTGCACTTCTGGAACCTGAGCGAGCGCCGGGTCGAGCAGACGGTCGAGCTGGGCGAGACGGGCCTGATTCCGCTGGAGATCCGCTGGCTGCACGATCCCGACACCGACGAGGGGTTCGTCGGCGCCGCGCTGTCGAGCACGATGTGGCACTTCCACCGCGACAACGGCTCCTACAGCGCCGACAGCGTGATCGCGGTCGAGAGCGTCGAGCAGGAGGGTTGGCCGTTCCCGGTGCCGGGGCTGATCACCGACCTCGTGGTGTCGATGGACGACCGCTTCCTGTACTTCTCGAACTGGCTGCACGGAGACCTGCGCCAGTACGACATCTCGGACCCGGCCCACCCGCGGCTCACCGGGCAGCTGCAGCTCGGCGGCGTGCTCGGCAGGCCGGGCGACGCCGGACGCGAGCTCAACGGCGGCCCGCAGATGCTCCAGCTCTCGCTCGACGGGCGGCGGCTCTACGTCACGAACTCGCTCTATTCGACCTGGGACAACCAGTTCTATCCCGGGCTGCGCTCGTGGCTGCTGCGCATCAACTGCGGCCCCGACGGCGGGATGGAGATCGACCCCGGCTTCTTCGTCGACTTCCACGACCGCCCGGACGGGCCGGCGCGCGCGCACGAGATCCGCCTGCAGGGCGGCGACTGCACGACGGAGATCTTCCAGTGACCATGCCGCTCGCGCACATCGGCGGCGTGCCGGTCGAGGAGAGCCTGCCCGCGCTCGCGGCGGCATGGGCGGCGGTCGTGTATGCGGCCGCGAGGTTCGCCACATGGCTCCGGCGTCGGTAGCCCGCCAGCACACCGAGGAGGCGTTCCTGGACGCCGCGGAGCGCCTCCTCGTCAGCGTCGGGCACGCCGGGATGACGACGCGCGCGCTCGCCGAGGAGGCGGGCGCCAACCACGGCCTCGTCCACTACTACTTCGGCTCGATGGAGAACCTGCTCGCGCGCGTGCTCGAGCGGTTCACCGAGCGGATGATCGCGCGACAACGCGCGATGTACGCGGCGCCCGGCGTCGAGTTCGCCGAGAAATGGCGCACCGCGATGCGCTACCTCGACGCCGACCGCGAATATCAGAAGGTCTGGTTCGAGCTGCAGTCGCTGGCCTGGAACCGCCCCGAGCTGCGCGAGCGCGTCGCGCACGTGGACGCCGCGTGGCGCGCGGTACTGACCGAGGCGCTGTCCCAGCCGCGCGAGCGCTACCGGATCGACATGCCGCTGGAGGCGCTGGTCGCGCTCGTGGTCACCTTCAACGAGGGCATCATCTTCGAGCGGCTGTCGGGCATCGAGACCGGCCAGCAGGCGCTGCTGGAGTGGATCGACGACTGGCTGGCGAGGAGGGAGCGACGATGACGGCGCTCGAGACCCAGGCCACCGCGCACGAGCAGACCCGCGCGCGCTACCCGGACCGGGAGGGCCACGTCGAGCGCGACGGCGTGCGCGTGTTCTACGAGGTCTACGGCTCCGGCGAGCCGACCGTCCTGCTGCTCCCGACCTGGTCGATCATCCACTCGCGCCACTGGAAGGCGCAGATCCCGTATCTGGCCCGGCACGCGCGCGTGGTGACGTTCGACGGCCGCGGCAACGGCCGCACGGACCGGCCCGCGACGGTCGAGGCCTACAGCGAGCGCGAGTTCGCCGCCGACGCGCTCGCGGTGATGGACGCGACCGGCACCGAGCAGGCCGTCGTCGTCGGGCTGTCGGCCGGCGCCCTGTGGGGCGCGCTGCTGGCGGCCGAGCACCCGGAGCGGGTCGCCGCGACGGTGTTCATCGCCGCCGCCGCGCCGATCGCGCAGCACGCGGTCCGCGCGACCACGCCGTTCGACCAACCGCTGGAGTCCTACGAGGGCTGGGACAAGTACAACCGCCACCACTGGCTGGAGAACTACCCCGACTTCCTCGAGTTCTTCTTCCGCCAGGTCTTCACCGAGCCGCACTCGACCAAGCAGATCGAGGACTGCGTCGGCTGGGGCCTGGAGACCGATGGCGCGACGCTGGCGCTGACCTACCTCGGTCGCGAGCTGCGCGACCGCGACGGCTTCAGGGAGATCTGCGAGCGCATCTCGTGCCCCGTGCTGGTCCTCCACGGCACCGACGACGCCGTCCGCCCGTTGATCGTCGGCGAGGAGATGGCGGAGGTGACGCGCGGCAGCCTCGTCGCGCTGGAGGGCTCCGGGCACTGCCCGCACGTGCGCGACCCGGTGCGCGTGAACCTGCTGCTGCGCGAGTTCATCGCGCCCCGGCCGGCCCCGCGGAGCTGGGCGCGCGGGCGTCGCCGCGGCAGGCGGGCGCTCTACATCTCCTCGCCGATCGGCCTCGGCCACGCGCGCCGCGACATCGCGATCGCGCGCGAGCTGCGCCGGCTGCACCCGGACCTCGAGATCGACTGGCTGGCCCAGCACCCCGTCACGGCGGCGCTCGAGGCCGCCGGCGAGACCGTGCACCCGGCCAGCCGCGACCTCGCCAACGAGTCCCGGCACATCGAGTCCGAGTCCGCCGAGCACGACCTCCACTGCTTCCAGGCGTGGCGGCGCATGGACGAGATCCTGGTGGCGAACTTCATGGTCTTCCACGACCTCGTCAGCGAGCGCGACTACGACCTCTGGATCGCCGACGAGGGCTGGGAGATCGACTACTACCTGCACGAGAACCCGGAGCAGAAGCGCGCCGCGTACGTCTGGCTGACGGACTTCGTCGGCTGGCTGCCGATGCCCGACGGCGGCGAGCACGAGGCCGCGCTCACCGCCGACTACAACGCCGAGATGATCGAGCACATCGCCCGTTACCCGCGCGTCCGCGACCGCGCCGTCTTCGTCGGCGGCGCGGACGACATCGTCCCCGACACGTTCGGCCCCGACCTGCCCGCCATCGCGGATTGGACGGGAGAGCACTTCGACTTCGCCGGCTACGTCACCGGCTTCGACCCCGCCGAGCTGGGCGACCGCGAGCGCCTGCGCGCGGAGCTCGGATACGGCCCGGCCGAGCAGGTGTGCATCGTCACCGTGGGCGGGTCCGGCGTCGGCCGCTCGCTGCTGGAGCGGGTCATCGCCGCCTTTCCCGAGGCGAAGGCGCGCGTTCCCGAGTTGCGAATGATCGTCGTCGCCGGGCCGCGCATCGACCCGCGGTCGCTGCCGACGCACGACGGGCTCGAGGTCCGCGCGTTCGTCCCGGACCTCTACCGCCACCTCGCGGCCTGCGACCTCGCCGTCGTGCAGGGCGGCCTGACCACCTCGATGGAGCTGACCGCCAACCGGCGGCCGTTCCTCTACTTCCCGCTGCGCCACCACTTCGAGCAGAACACGCACGTCCGCCACCGGCTCGCGCGCTACGGCGCCGGCCGTCGGATGGACTTCGAGACCGCGACGCCCGGCGTGATCGCCCAGGCGATCGCCGAGGAGATCGGCCGCGACGTCGACTACCGGCCGGTCGAGACGGACGGCGCCGCCGTCGCGGCCGCGCGGATCGCCGAGCTGCTGTAGCGGCTATTCGAGGCTCGTGAGCTGGGGCTCGACGGTCTGGAGCGCCTCGTCCAGCCGGTCGTCCGAGCCGTAGGCGGCCCGCCACGCCTCCGTGAAGTGCTCGCGCACGGCGTCGGCGTCGCCCGACGGGCGCAGCGGGGCGTCGCGCAGACGGCCGTGCTCGCGGTACCAGTCGACGTGCGCGCTCAGCGACTCCGCCTTGCCCGCGAGCGCGAAGCCGCGCACCACGAGCAGCGGCACGTCGTCGACGACGACGATCGGGAACCGCGGCAGCGCGTCCGGGTCGGACGGCGCATCGATCGTGGGGCGGCCCAGCTGCACGGGTGGCAGCGGGGGCTCGAAGAGCACGCGCAGGACCCAGAACAGTCCGACGTCGTCCGGCCTCGCGCGGGCCTGGGCGTCGATGCGCTCCAGCGCACCGTCCTTGCCGAGCGGTCGCAGCGCCTCCACGGCGTCGACCACCAGGTGCGGCCGGAACTCGCGGTAGCCCATGCTGCTCGCGAGCTCGACGGCGCTCATGTCCCCGCTCGCGGTCGAGCTCGGTTCGGCACCACAGGCGGCGAGCAGGATGGCGAGGACAAGCGGCAGCGCCCGCCTAGCCACCTGCCAGCTCCACCACGTCCAGCGGCGCCTCGCCCAGCGTCCCGGCGGGCGACGACAGCCGGAACGCGTAGCGGCCGGGGCGCGGGAGCGGCAGCGGCGGGAGGATCACCGAGAACTCGATGGCAAGGCCGGCGTCCGCAGCCTCGAGCTCGATCTCGTGCGGTCCGAGCAGGTCCTGGTCGGTCGCCAGCTCCAAGAACCGCAGCTCGAACGTCGTCGCGTCCCGGATGCCGGCGATCGACGCGAACAGCGTCACCGGACCCGTGAACCGCACGGGCAGCGACGGCGCCTCGAGCTGGTTGAACGTGCCGGCTACAACGTGCTTGCCGCTCGCCTGATCCCGGTAGACGTGGTCGGCCAGCAGGAGGGCGAGCAGGCGGGGGCCGCCGTCGCGATCGCCCATCCGGCGTCACGCCGCCGAGCCGTCGTGGTAGGGCTTGGCCGCCGTCGAGTCCCAGTTGCCCTGCGCGTAGCGGAAGTCGCGCGGGACGCCGAGGCCCTTGGGCTGGGTGGTGGTCGACAGCAGGATGCCGGCGTCGGCCACGTTGCCGGACGCGAAGCCCTGCGTGGCCGGGTCGGTGTCGGTCCAGTACACGACGCCCTCCATCGACCAGTGGCCCTTCGTGTTCCCGCCCGAGGACGTGTCCATGTTCGGCCGCTGCCAGTCGTCGTTGCCGCGGTGGTCGGCGGGGGTGACGGTGCCCGCCGCGTCGACCTCCCACGCCTCCCAGTAGTGCGGCGTGGCCGGGGTCGGGATCGCGCCCCCGGTCGCGTCCTGGATGCGGTAGGTGTTCGTCACCTCCTGCACGATCCAGCCGTTGCGCCCAGAGGTGTCGAACGCGATGCCCCAGTCGAACTCGCCGCCGGGCGTCCAAGCGGGCTTGACCAGGTCGCGGGTGCTGACACTGCCGCCTCCGAGCGCGCCCGCGACGCTGCCGACCACGTCGCCGAGCGCGGTGCCGACCGGGCGCCACATGTCGCCGAGGAACTCGCCGGCGGTGCGGCCGCCCACGGCCTCGTCGGGCCGCCGGTCCGGCTTCTTGCCGCCGATGGCCGCCATCGTCGCCGCGTTGCCCGCCGAGCCCTGCAGCGCGAGGATCGCGTCGGGCGTGAGCTGCCGGCGGTCGAGAGCGAGCGTCTCGGGTGCAGGCGGCTCCGGCCGCCGCTCCTCTACCGCCTCGGGACTCTGGAACTCGCGCACCGCCGCGATCGTAACCGCTGGCCGATGCCCGATCGCGCGGATTTACGGGCGAAGCGCGGCGGTCCGCGCGGGCTGAGCTCGGGAGTCCGGGCGTCGCCGTTGTCAGTTGGGCGACGCCCGGCTCGGCGTCCGAGCGCACGCGGGTAGCGTCCATCGGGACCCGTATTCAACGGAAGGCACGTCCATGCTCACGATCACCGACAACGCCGCGGAGGCCGTCCGGCAGATCTCTGCCAACTCCGGCCTCGAGCCCGAGCCCGGGCTGCGGATCTCGGTCGGGCAGCCGACGCCAGAGGGCACGCCGCTGGAGATCAGCGTCGCGGCAGGCGCCGAGGCGACCGACCAGACGGTCGAGGAGGACGGCGCCCGGGTCTACCTCGAGGAGCCCGTCGCCGAGGCGCTCGACGACAAGGTGCTCGACGCGCAGCTCGAGGGCGATCAGGTCCGCTTCGCGCTCCGCGACGCGGAGCCGGGCATCTGAGCCACGCCGCATCGCCCGCGCCCCGGGTGGGTATCCCGGAGGCATGATCGGATTCATCATCGCCGGCCTCATCATCGGCGCCCTCGCACGTCTGCTGATGCCCGGCCGCCAGAAGATCGGCCTCCTCTGGACCCTCCTGCTCGGCCTCGCCGGCTCCGTGATCGGCGGCACGATCGCCAACCTGATCGGGACGGGCGACATCATGGAGCTCAACGTCATCGGCTTCATCGTCGCCGTGCTGTGCTCGGTGGCGCTGCTGGCCGCGGCCGAGCGGGCGGGACTCGGGGAGGGCCCCGACCGCAAGCGCCTCGGGCACTCGTGAGCTGATCAGCCGGAGCGGGCCACGCCGAGCGCGGTCGCCCCGACGAACTTCGGCGAGCCCTTCTCGTAGTACTCGTCGACCTCGTCGATCTCGAAGCCGGCGCCGCGGAGCAGGGCGAGGGTCGGCCGGGTCAGGTTGCAGCCGCCGAAGAGCCGGTTCTGCAGCGGGTTGAGTCGGTGCTGCCACGTGCGCACCGACTCGTCCGGCGCGAGGCCGTGCTCGACGAAGTGCAGCGTCCCGCCGGGCTTGAGCACGCGCCGCAGCTCGCGCAGCGCGGCATCGATGTCGGGGATCGTGCACATCGTCCAGGTCGAGAGCGCGGCGTCGAAGGAGTCGTCGGCGAACGGGAGCGTGGCCCCGTCGAGGCCGGAGCGGCGGACCGGGACGCTGCTGGCGCGCACGCGCTTGCCGGCGAGCTTCCAGCCGACGTCCGCCGGCTCGACCGCGTCGACGCTCGTCACGGCGGCAGGATAGAACGGGATGTTCAGGCCCGAGCCGAAGCCGATCTCGACGACGTCGCCGGAGAGTCCCTCGCAGACGCGTCGGCGCTGCTCGCGCGAGACCTTCATGTCGCAGGCGACGTTGATGAGCCGCGGCAGCACGTGGTCGGAGTAGACGCCCATGATGGGCTGACCCTAACCGGACGCGGCGGGCTCGCGCTAGACCCCGATGTCCTCGTTCCACACCTGCGGATGCTCGGCGATGAAGCCGCCGAGCAGTGTGGCGCATTCCTCCGAGTCGAGGTCGATCACCTCGACGCCGATCTCCCGCAGCCAGTCGGCGCCGCCCTGGAAGGTGCGTGACTCACCGACCACCACGCGAGGGATCGCGAACTGGCGGATCAGCCCGCTGCAGTACCAGCACGGCGCGAGTGTGGTGACCATCGTCGTGTCGTGGTAGCCAGGGCGACGGCCCGCGGCCCGGAAGGCGTCGACCTCGGCGTGCGCGCTCGCGTCGCCGTCCTGCACGCGGCGGTTGTGGCCGCGGCCCAGCAGCGCCCCGTCGCCGCCGAACAGCGCGCTGCCGATCGGGATGCCGCCCTCGGCCAGCCCGGCGCGGGCCTCCTCGAGCGCGACGGCGAGCATCTCC
>Ga0126314_10000622_pt1 | contig 16835 bp, 14 predicted proteins | sample Plot105B_FD_92535 | JGI IMG/M metagenome (GOLD analysis project Ga0126314, IMG submission 92535) | Serpentine soil microbial communities from UC McLaughlin Reserve, CA, USA - Plot105B | ecosystem: Environmental > Terrestrial > Soil > Grasslands | place: USA: UC McLaughlin Reserve, Lake County...
ATGTAAGCGGCAAAACGGCCATGTTTCATACCGGCTTTCGTGTAGAGCGAACCAGTATGAAATCAGCGATGAGGGCCGGCTGATATGTGATGGTAAATTAACTGCGTGGGACGTTTCAAATTTGAGAGATACAGGGCGATCCGTAGGTGTTGAGCGCCCTGTCAGGCCACAGGAAGCACAAGCGCTTTAGCGAAGCGTCTGTGACTCTGTGGATCTAACTGTCGAGCATGATTTTTAACAAAAAAGGTATCCCCCGATCAGAGTATCCGCGGCCACAATTTGTACGCAGCATTTGGTTCAATCTCAATGGCGAATGGGAATTTGCATTCGATGACGCCGACGAGGGATTGAGCCATGGATGGCAGGATGGCCGCACTTTGCCGCTGCGAATCCTCGTTCCGTTTGGTTACCAGACTGAGCTGTCGGGCATCAACGACAAAGCGATTCATGAAGTTGTCTGGTACGCGCGGTCCTTCGAGCTTCCCGACGAGTTTTACAAACGGGACCTTCTGCTGAACTTTGGAGCAGTCGACTACGCCTGCACTGTCTGGATCAACGGTCAGGAGGTCGGACACAACCGCGGTGGCCACGTTCCTTTCCAATTCGACATCGCTCCGTACCTCAAGTCGGGCGTAAATCGATTAACCGTTCGCGTCGAGGATCGTCAGGATCCGGCGCAGCCTCGCGGCAAGCAGTCGTACACCGGCGTGCCCGAAGGAATTGATTACTACTGCACCACCGGAATCTGGCAGACGGTTTGGCTGGAGCCGGTCCCGCCAATACGAATCGAAGAGCTGCGCGTCGTTACCCACGCGAAAAGGAATCTCATCGAGTTGACTGTGTTCCTGCACGCGCCCACCTCTGCCTGGCGCGTCGAGGTGGAAGTGCTTGAAGAAGGCAAGCGTGTTGCAATCGGTGAAGATCAAACAGCCGTAGCTACCGGACGACTCGGTATTACCATTCCTTACGCGAAGCTCTGGTCGCCCGAGTCGCCACATCTTTACGATTTACAGGTTCGACTCTACGACGGCAAAAACCTGCTCGACGAAGTGGGTTCTTATGTCGGACTGCGCGGCATCGAGCTGCGCAATGGGAAGTTTCTTCTCAACGGAAAGTCTACCTTTATGAAGATGGTTTTGGACCAGGGTTTCTGGCCCGACGGTTACCTCACCGCTCCAACTGATGAAGCACTGCAAACCGACCTCGGTTGGATCAAGATGTTTGGCTTCAATGGTGTCAGGAAGCACCAGAAGATCGAGGATCCACGCTGGCTCTACTGGTGCGATCGTCTGGGCCTGCTGGTTTGGGAAGAGATGCCGAACGCGCGTGAGTGGTCGCCGAAGGCGGAAGAGTGGCTTTCCGCTGAGTGGCAGGATGCGGTGAGGCGCGATTATAACCATCCGTGCATCGTCGCCTGGGTGCCGGTCAATGAGAGCATGGGCTTTCCTGGTTTAACCGAGGAACATGCCGGACAATATGCATTCATCGAGCGGATGGTGCGTGTTACAAGACGCCTCGATTCCACGCGGCCGGTGATCGACAACGATGGCTGGGAACACACGGACATCACCGACATCTGCGCGATCCACGACTACACTCCTACCGCTGAGACGCTTTCGAGTCGGTACAAAGAGATGTTGGCCGGCGGTCAACTGCCTTCAAAAGTTTGGATCGACAAGCCGCTCTTTGCGCGCGGCTCCAGGTATCGTGGACAGCCGATCGTGCTTTCGGAAGTTGGTGGCTTCCTCGGGATACCAGAAGACATTCCGCCGGAGAAGCGGGACCTGCTGTACAAGTTTTATGCTTCGTTTCAAAAGCCGGAAGAATTGTTGGAGAAGTATCGCGACCTGATGAAGGGGATTTCGTCGTTGGAGTTTCTGGCAGGGTTCTGTTACACGCAGTTGACCGATATCGAGCAGGAGATGAATGGATTGCTAACGTATGACCGCAAACCGAAGATTGATGCGACGGAGATTGCGGCGATACACGAGGAGTTGTTCAGGAACTTTTAGCCAGGAGCATTTAAGTTTTACAGGATGTACATGATTATTTGCTAATCCTGAAAAATCCTGTAGATCCTGTTCCTATGGCTCGTGAATTGACTGAGTTCTCCTTAGTTCAAGGAGGGCATCAACATGGAAGCTAGAGCGAGACTCTTCGGTCATGCGATTCATCCGATCCTGATTGTTTATCCGCTGGGACTTCTTTCAGCGGCAGTGATCTTTGACGTAATCTACCTGGTATCCGGTAATCCAACCTGGACGACAGTTTCATTTTGGATGATCGCGGCGGGGATAGTCGGGGGTTTACTCGCGGCAGTCTTTGGTCTAATCGATTATCTGAAAATTCCCGCAGGGACGAGAGCGAACCGGATAGGCCTTTTGCACGGACTCACGAATGTTGGAGTGATGATCCTGTTCGTGGCCAGTTGGCTGCTGCGAAGGAATTCGCCGGAAGTGCCATCGATGACGGCTTTCGCCTTATCCTTTATCGGAGTTGCGGCGGCATTGCTCGGTGGTTGGCTCGGCGGGGAGTTAGTTGAACGGCTCGGCGTGGGCGTCACGCCCGGTGCTAATTTGAATGCCCCTAACTCTCTGACTCATAGCGGCGCCGACAACGCGCGCCTCCACCACAAGGGCGAATCGACTGCGGCGATATAGGCTACAGCACACTGGATGGATGACGGAAACATAAATGCGTAAGGTACTCGACGTTGATCGGCTGGCGGTCCGGCATCGACCGGATGGCCAGCCCGTAATGCACCAGGACTGGGGCAAGCTGCTCTTCATGCACTGGCGCATTAACGAAAACCTGCTGCGCCCGCACATTCCTCCTGCACTTGAGATCGACACTTACGGCGATTCGGCCTGGATCGCGATCACGCCTTTCACGATGTGGGACATTCGCGGCTTACCGCCGTACATGCCTCCCATTCCCGGCCTCGACTCAATGCACGAGTTGAACGTACGTACTTACGTTCACTACAACGGCGTTCCTGGTGTGTGGTTCTTCTCCCTTGATGCGAACAGCAGCGCCGCAGTTTTGGCGGCGCGTAGGTTCTATCACCTTCCTTACTACTCAGCGGATATCGAGATGGAAGGTAAGAAGAAGATCAAATACCGGCTCGATCGCCGCGACAATCCTCCGGCTGCGTTCAAGGCGGAATGGAACATCGGCGAACGCTTGCCGCAGTCACAACCCGGGTCGCGCGAGTTCTTTCTCACCGAGCGTTACATTCTTTACACCGAACACGACGGCTCACTTTATCGCGCCCGCATCTATCACGAACCCTGGCAACTCTACAAAGCTGAGTTGACCAACTTCGGTTCAACGATGCTCGAAGCGAACCAGTTGCCCCAACCGAAGACTGAACCTCTCCTTCACTACGCCGATCAAGTAAGCGTCGACATATGGCTTCTTGAAAATATCGATGACTGAAAATCGTTCCTTGTATTGAAAACGATCCCCGGCTTTTTCACGCGATGTAGTGATGTCAAACATGAACCACATTCCTATTGTCCGGCATCGAACTTTCAATGTTCGTGAACGTACTCACTGCGAACCGAGGTTGCTCCACTCTCACTCTCATCATCACTCTGATTCCCAGCAGTAACTACAAAATCAATTTCAACTTTCTGAACACTTGCACGACACAGATCTCGATCAATGTGTTGGCATGAAAATTGACAACGCAGATGCAAATGAAGTTGAAAGGCAAGCAGGTCATGAAAGTAGAAAACATTCGCACACTCAACGGTCCGAATGTCTATAGTTATCGTCCGGTGCTCTTGATGCGCCTGGACCTCGGCGAGCTTGTCGAACGCGAGAGCTGTGAGTTCAACGGCTTCAACGAACGACTCCTCACGATTCTTCCCGGAATAAAAAATCACCATTGCAGCCTTGGACGCCCTGGCGGATTCGTGACCCGGCTCGAAGAGGGAACTTACTTCGGGCACGTCGTCGAGCACGTCGCACTGGAGTTGACGGAGCTCGCCGGCATCGGCAAATCACATGGCAAGACGCGCCACGACAGCGGCAGTGTTTACAACGTCGCTATCGAGTTCCGGGCTGAGAAAGCAAGTACATACCTCCTCGAGCAGGCGGTGAAACTGGTCGAGACGCTGCTTCGCGAAAAGGCTTTCCAGCTTCAGCCGGTACTTGAAGAAGCGAAGCGATTGGTCGGCGATGCTGATGTAGGTCCGACGACGCGCGCGATCACGCAAGCTGCGACCAGGCGCGACATACCCTGCAGGCGAGATGGCACAGGCAATCGCTTTCAGCTCGGCTATGGAAAGTACCTTCAGTACGTGCAGGCGGCGATGACCGGTCACACCAGCGCGATTGCCGTCGAGCTTGCCCAGGATAAAGAGGAAACAAAGGACCGGTTGCACCGCAACGGTATTCCTGTCCCACGAGGTAAGGTCGTCTCCACGCTGAAAGAGGCAACTAAGGCTGCCGACGAGATTGGACGGCCAGTCGTCGTCAAACCCGTGGACGGGCGGCAGGGCTATGCGGTCTCTCTCGAAGTCTCCACGCCTGAAGAGATGAAAGTGGCTTTCCAGGAGGCGAAGGAATTTTCCTCAGCGGTCATGATCGAGGAGATGTTCGAAGGTCGAAACTATCGGGTAGTGATCGTGGGTGGCCGGATGGTTGCAGCCAGCGAGCGTTTGCTTCCCCATGTAATTGGCGACGGCGTCAGCACAATCCGAGACTTAATCGCAACTGAAAATAGAAATCCGCTCCGCGGTGACGGTCACGAGAAGCCTTTGACGAAGATCAAGGTGGACTCGGACGTGACCACTCACTTGCAACACGCGGGCATGTCACTCGACACGATCCCAAAGCACGGCGAACACGTCACTCTTTCTAATCGGTCGAATCTATCCACCGGGGCTACTGCGCAGGACGTTACAGACAAAGTTCATCCAACCATCGCTCGCATGTGTGAACGATCGGCACGGCTGATCGGTATGGACGTATGCGGAGTTGATTTGGTGATTCCCGATATCTCGATGCCGATGTCGAGCGGCGGCGTTATCGAGCTAAACGCTTCACCCGGTCTAAGAATGCATCATTATCCATCCGCCGGTACGCCGCGCGACGTCGGACAGGCTGTGGTCGACGCGATGTTTCCGCCGGGCACACCCAGCCGGATACCGATCATTTCCATCACCGGCACGAATGGAAAGACCACGGTAACGAGGATGATCGGTCACGTGCTTAGCGAAACAAATGTATGTGTGGGAATGACCACCACCGACGGAATTTACATTGACGGCGAGCAAGTGGTTGAAGGCGATACAACGGGCCCACAGTCGGCGCAAGTGGTGTTGGCGGATCCGGCTGTCGAAGTAGCGGTGTTGGAAACTGCACGAGGCGGAATCCTGCGACGCGGGCTCGGTTACGACTGGTCTGACATCGGAGTAATGACGAATATTGGTGACGACCACATCGGGCAGGACGGTATCAAGTCAGTCGAGGATGTTGTCTACATCAAGTCGCTGGTGGCAGAGCGTGTAAAAGAAGGCGGCACGCTGATTCTCAACGCTGACAACGAACATCTTGCGAAGTTGATGGAGTGCGAACGGGTGAACCGGGTGCCGAAGCAGGTCGTCTATTTTTCACTCGACGAAAACAACCCGCTGGTCAAGAGTCATTTGCAGTCTGGCGGCACTGCTTACTTCGCCAGGAACCAGGCATTGATCGAATCGATCGGCGAGATGCAGCGTAGTCTTGCGGAGGTTTCGATGTTGCCGGTCGTTATGAATGGCGCCGCAGATTTTCAGGTGGCTAACCTGCTGTCGACAATTGCTGCGTGCCGCGCTTTCGGTATGGAGCCCGACGCTCTGTTGAAGGGTATCACTAGCTTTTCGAGCTGGGTCAACAATCCGGGACGCGCAAATCTCTACCAGTTGAACGGCGGACATGTGCTGCTCGATTACGGCCACAACACGGATGCGTTTAATGCGATCTGCCGCATGGCGTCCAAGTGGAAAGACAGGAAAGTTACCGGGATCATCACTGTGCCCGGAGATCGTGACGATACGATCATCGATAGCGCAGCCCGTGTCGCTGCGAACGGGTTCGATAAAGTAATCGTTCGCGAAGACCGGGACTTACGTGGGCGCCAACAGGGTGATGTTGCGAATATTCTTTGCCGCGCGATACGCGACACTTCACCGGCGACCGAATGTGAAGTGGTTCTGGATGAGATCGAGGCTTTGCACAAGGCAGTCGGCCGCATGGCCAAGGGTGAAGTGATAGTCCTGTTCTACGAGAAGCTGCAGACGGTTCAAAAAGAGTTACAGGAGTTGGCGGCGCAGCCGGTGGTCGCCTTGCCGCCTGTGCCTGTGCCGCCGGCCGCGGTCAGGCGTTTGCCGGTAGCCAGACCGGCGTCACGAAGAATCGGGAAGACATTAGTACCGGCAATGCCCTCGGCGTAAACCAGGGTGCTCCTGCCGGACGCGTATAGAACAAACATGTTCACATTGATCGAAAATGGAGAAGTTTATGGCCCGGATCCGCTGGGCCGGACGTCAGTTTTGTTGACTGACGGCACGATCTGCAAGGTGGGCCAGGTCGATGCCTCGAAGCTGGACCAACTGGGTCTTCCGGTCGAGGTCATCGATGCGTCAGGTTGTGTTGTTACTCCCGGGTTAATCGATCCACATCAGCATCTTCTGGGCGGCAGCGGCGAAGAAGGTTTCAGTTCCCAGACACCTGAGATCAGCGCCGGAGAAATTGTTTCAGCCGGCATAACAACGGTCGTCGGCTGTCTCGGTGTCGATACAACGATGAAGACGATGGCGGGCCTGCTCGCCAGGGCCAAGGCGCTGAAAGAAGAAGGGCTGAGTGCGTTTATCTGGAGCGGTGGCTACAGCGTGCCGCCGACAACCATCACCGATTCGATTCGCGACGACATAATGTTTATCGAAGAGGTGATCGGCGCCGGCGAGATCGCGATCTCCGACGAACGCTCAACCGAGCCGACGCTTCAGGAACTCGCGCGTCTCGTCAATGACACTTACGTCGGCGGAATGCTCAGTAAGAAAGCGGGTGTGACACACTTTCACGTCGGCGAAGCTGAAGAGCGGCTGAAACTGTTGCACCAGCTCATCGACGAATATCGCACTCCACCACACTGCATTTACGCCAGCCACGTCGAACGCAACAAGAAGTTACTGCGCGATGCGATCGCGTTGACGCGTTCCGGATGCTTTGTGGACTTCGATACCGCCGGCGAGGAGGATCTGGCTGAATACATCTGTTTCTACTTCGACAACGACGCGGATCCTGGTCAGCTAACGCTATCTACCGACGCCGGACAAACCAGCCCTTCCAACCTGCTCGAAAAGATCAGGAGCTGCAGGGAACGAGGCTGTATCGAGTTTCACCAATTACTGTCGCTCGTAACCAGGAACACTGCGAAGGTTCTGAAGCTCGACAAGAAGGGTGAACTTGACGAAGGCAAAGCGGCAGATGTGCTGGTGCTCGACGCGGAGTCGCTGGAATTAAAAGAAGTAATTGCCGGAGGGAAGCGCTTGTTGCGCGAAGGACGGCTGGATTTCAAGGAGAGTTACCTGGAGAAGAGTAATCGTGTCATCAATCTTGTTGGAAGTGCCTGAGCAGGGAACTCGCTATCGAACAGAACGCGACCCGCTCGGCGAGAAGCGCGTGCCTGACGATGTGCTCTACGGCATTCAAACCCTGCGCGCCCTTGAAAACTTTCAGATCAGCAGTCTGCGGATGGACCATTCGCTGATCGTAGCCTTCGCCGAGATCAAGAAGGCTGCCGCTTCCGCTCACCTCGAGTTGGAGGATCTGGATGAGACGATTGCGAAAGCAATCATCCAGGCCGCCGGGGAACTGATCGAAGGCGAATGGAAGGAAGAGTTTTCGCTCGATGTATTTCAGGCGGGCGCAGGAACTTCCTACAATATGAACGTGAACGAAGTGATCGCGAACCGGGCGCTGGAGATCATGGGACGCGGACGTGGTGATTACGAACTCATCGAGCCAAACGACCACGTCAACAAGGCCCAGTCAACCAACGACGTGATGCCCACATCGATGCGCATCGCTTCTGTACGCGGGCTACGCCTGCTCGTTAAAGGCCTAACAGAGCTCGAAAAATCTTTTGCTAAGAAGGCTGAAGAGTTCAAGCATATCGAGAAGTCAGGCCGCACTCACTTGCACGATGCCGTGCCGATGAAGCTGGGTGATGAGTTTCTCGCGTATGCGCAAAATGTTCATCGCTCCACCGGGCGCCTGGCTTCAGTTGAGGCCTCGCTGTTGGAGATACCACTCGGCGGCACTGCGGTGGGAACCGGCACCAACGCGTCACCCGAGTATGCCGGGTTGGCTATCGAAAAGCTTCGCGATCTCACCGGGCTGCCACTGAAAGAGTCGAAAGAACATGTGGCACTCCAGCAGAGCCTCGGCGACTTTATGGCCCTCTCTGCTGCTTTGTCGTGCCTGGCAGTCGAGCTGTCGAAGATCGCAAACGATCTTCGTTTGATGAACTCCGGGCCACACACCGGCTTCAATGAAATCGACCTTGCGGCACTTCAGCCGGGCTCCAGCATCATGCCGGGTAAAGTCAATCCTGCGGTTGCGGAGATGCTCAACATGGTCAGCTTCCACGTCATAGGCCATGACGCGGCGATTACGCATTGCGCGCAGGCAGGGCAGTTGGAATTGAACGTGATGATGCCTTACGTCGCTTATGCACTGCTGGAGTCGCTGCTAATCATGCGGAATGCTGTGGCCACGTTCGATGAAAAATGTGTCCGGTTGATCAAGCCGCATCCCGAGAAGATGAGTGAGTATGCTGAGAGATCAGTGGGCGTGGCCGCACTTTACAACGAGGAGCGCGGGTTCATGGGTGCGGCGGATCTGGCGCAGAAGGCGGTTGAAACAGGAAAGAGCGTAAAGGAAGTTGTAGCTCAAGAATAAGGGGTTGGGTTATGGATAGAGCGGATCGAACTTTAATTATCATTGGCGGGAAAGAAGATCGTTCGAACACCAAGATTATCCTGGGTGAAGTCGCGAGAAGAGTGGGTTCAGGCAAGCTGGTCGTCACCACTGTTGCTATGTCGAATGGCCCCGAAGAGCTTTTCGATCAGTATCAAAAGGCATTTCGCTCGCTCGGAGTCAAACACGTATACAACCTGGAGATAAACGAACGACAGGAAGCTAAGCAAGAGAGCAGGGTAAGAATTCTGGACGATGCCAGCGCGGTGTTTTTTACTGGCGGCGATCAATTAAAGATCACCAGCCAGATTGGCGATACGCCTATTTTTCAACGCATACGGGAAATCTATGAAGAGGGCGGTGTAATTGCGGGCACAAGCGCAGGTGCTGCGGTGATGAGCGAGACGATGCTCGTTGAGGGCGGCAATGAAAACTCGCACGTGATTGGCGGCTCCGTCCGAATGGCTCCGGGCCTGGGACTAATCGACGGGGTGGTCATCGATCAGCATTTTATGGAGCGCGGGCGATTTGGCCGTCTGATCGGTGCGGTGGCTCAGAATCCCAAGAATCTGGGAATCGGTATCGATGAACAGACTGCCATTGTTGTCGAAAGAGGCAACGGGTTTTACGTGCTGGGTTCGGGCGGCGTTTACGTTATCGACGGTACAGAAGTGACGTATTCGAATGTCGCTGAAGAGGAGGTGAAGAAAACGCTGTCCATTTATAACACCAGGCTGCACATGCTCAGCCAGGGAGATCGTTTCGATCTTCTCACCCGCGCCCCGCGGCAGATGAAGGGCCGCGCGGCCGAAAAGCTTCCCGAAAAGGAAGAGGAAGAGTCACCGCAACTCGCTTAGATGTTCATTCCATTTGAAGCGCGAAGATCAACTGTGGGGGCGGCACTCCGTGGCCGCCCGTCTTAATAAAAGGAACCGTTTCAGGTCCGTCAAAAAGATAGCTTTCGGGCGGCGAAAATGGTATAAGCAACACATTCGATATCCTAATTCGTAGCCTTCGGTTGGCGCCCCACCTCCGAACTTTTCCCCCTCGTCCGTGCGGGTTATTACATTCAACTCCTTTAAGGGGGTTCTCGTGTTGAAATCACTCGCTTTTGTCGTGGCCCTGCTTTGTGGCCCATGCGCAGGTTTTGTTTTAGCTCAGACAGCAACTAACTACGCGGACGATCCGAAGAACACCCGAACTACGGAGCGAACAGTCTCGCCCGAAGCCAAAACCGAAGCCAAACGACTATACAAAGAAGGTGTGAAGTACGGTCTGGCCGGATTATTTCCGCAAGCCGTCGAGATTTTACAGCGCTCGGTAAAGCTGGATCCCGAGAACGGCGACGCCCGTTTCGCCCTGGGCCACGCGTATTTCGATCTGAAGCAGTATCGAAATGCGATTGAGAGTTTGAAGGCCGCAGTTGAGCTCAATCCAAAAGATGCTGAAGCACGCGACCGTCTCGGACTTGCGCGGGCAATGCTTTGGGAAAAGGACAGCGCCAGGAGAGTCGAAGAGCGACGTGAGACCACCCCTCCACCGGTGGCCCAACAGGTATCAATAAACGCGAAAGCACCACCCACATCCGAAAAGGCCGAACAGCCTCAGGTATCAATGAACGTGAAAGCGCCACCAACACCCGAAAAGGCTGAAGAGCCTTCGGATGATGGAAACGCCGCCGCCGCAAATGAGATTGCACTTACAAAGCTTTACCGGGTTGGACCAGGAGACGTGTTGGACATTCGAGTCAATGACAACGCCTCACAACAATCCACTTTATTCACGATTACGCCGGCCGGGCTTTTAGAGCACCCGATGCTTGCCGAGCCTCTGCCGGCCGGAGGGCTGACGGTTGACGAGATTGGCAGCAGGCTCGAAAGCGAGCTGAAACGACGCGCATTGGTGGAGAATCCAAAGGTGTCGGTTGGCGTACGCGATTATGCCAGCCATATGGTTCTCGTCAGCGGTCTGGTGAAAGACTCAGGCACGAAGATCCTCAGGAGAGAAGCCATTCCACTTTACGTGGTTGTCGCGGACGCGCAACCGCTGCCCGAAGCGGCACGAGTGACGGTGCTGCGCAATGAATCGCGTGAGACGTTCGAAATCGATCTCACAGAAGCGAGTGAGATGAATGTGTTAGTGCGTCCGGGCGACGTGATAACGCTGCTGCCGCATGTCACGCAATTCGTCTACATCGGCGGCGAAGTGAAGCTACCCGGCGAGAAGACTTATCGCAGAGGCTTGACCTTGACGCAGGCGATCATCTCCGCCGGTGGTGTTACGTCGAAAGCGAAAGAAGTACGGCTCGGTCGAGACGACGGCAAGGGCTTTTTGGTCGTGACCAGCGTTAAATTGAAGGATATCGAGTCCGGCAAAGTGCAGGACCCGTTTGTTAAGCCGGGAGACCGGATCACGATTCGGGAGTGAGCATGTCGGCGAAACTAAAACAACTGATTACAGTGGATGCTGCTGCGACCGAACTGTGGCGCATTGCGGAGAGTGGAGAGGTTGACGAGCTTCGGCGTCTGCTGCCGCGCGTGAGTAACGTCAACGTGTGCAACCGCTATGGCACGACCGCGCTGATGAAGGCGGCTTACTACGGTCACGAGCCAATGGTTCGCGCGCTGCTCGAGCACGGAGCAGATCCAAACCTGACCCGAAACGATAAATTCACCGCGCTTGCACTGGCAGCGTTCTTTGGTCACGGTGAAACGGTAAGGACGTTGGTGGAGTACGGCGCTCGGCCTGAAGTTGTGACACGTTGCGGTGCGTCTGCGGGCACATGGGCGAGGGTACGGACCTTTGCCGAAGTTGCGGGTTGTCTGGAAGCGCACTCACCCAAGCCAGTTGTCGCGCGAGTTGCGCCAGTCACCGCGCCAGTAGCGCCAATCACTGCGTCAGTTGCGCCAGTCACCGCGCGAGTCACCAGGCCCGTCACCGCGTCAGTCACCGAGCGACTAGCGGCAAAGACACTCAAAGATCCTCCTGAGATTTGGGACCTCGTTCATGAGGTGCCACGAGACTTCAATGCGCGGTCCGCGTTTGTTACGCGTCTTACTTCAATGAGAAGGACCGCCGCGCTGAGTTTGGTTGCGGGAGTGTTATTGATACTTTGCGCCAGTATAGGAGCGCTGGTGTTTAGAAGTTCGCAAAGGCGCAATGTTCCAGCGACGCCGGCCCCACCTCCGAGCACGGTCGAAAGCAAAGTGAGTGAGCCTCTACCGGCGCAAGCCGCGGTCGAAAATCCACCGGCCGAAGTAGTGAATGATAACCATGCTCGTGTTATTCCCAACAAAGCACGGTCACTGATACGACAACCGAGGGTGTCTCCTGCTGTGAGCCAGGCACCGTCGGAAACAGTGCAGAGCAGGGAAGCACCCGCAGTATCGACTCCTCAATTCGAGTCGTCAAAACCGGCCCAGCCTGCAGTCAGGACAAATCCGGTTAACCCCCTCAGTCCGCACCTGATTTCACCCGCGAAAAATGCTCCGGTGAAGGCCAAAGTCATTCAATGGCCCTGAGAAGATAGCCACAAAAAGTCACAAACAAAAACCAGGCACTCTTCCAGTAAGACTTGGCCCGGTTTATGTTTTGTGACTTTGTGCTTTGTGGCTCGTCGATATCAGCCGTTTGCGGCGCCCTTGGCTTTCGCTCGCTCCTGTTGCATGTATTCCCTCATCGCCGCAATGTGGCCGGGGCTGCGCTCGTCAGACCACTCCTCAAACCGCTTGGCTGTCTTCTCCAGGTTTGACAGAAGATTGGGGTCTTTGAACGCCTCACGAAACTGCGGGGCCACCGTCTTTAACTGCTCCCACACGCCGAAGAATTCGCCGCTGGTTTCAAAGAAGAGGTCCTCGTGAAGCAGGCCAAAATTGAGCAGCGCGCAGGCTTGCTCCCAGTACCCGATCACCATTCCCATGAACGCTCCATGCTCTGTTCCGGGTGCGGCGATACGCATCGCGTCTTCCATCGTTTCGGCGTGGTAGCTCTGCTGAAACCAGTCACGTGCCTGGCGCAGCCGGGCCTCGCGTCGCAAATCGTAAACTTGAAGGTGTAATTGTGCTTGTTCGTGCGTAGGTTTACTTTCCATTTACTTTCCTTTCTATTTCTTCCGGGTCAATTTTATTGCTCACATTGGTAATTGGGGAATTCACACTCTAACCGTACGTCGAATTGAGAGCTCTCGGATCGACAATCATTCCGTAAAAATTTTATTGACCCGAGACTATAGCAACTTTGTGACAAAAAGGGTGACTCAGCTATCGTGAGCCGGCAAGGTTCATGATCCTTGAGGCACTGGCGCAGTATTTGCCCGCAGAGCTCAACATCGAGGGGGATGACTGAAATGGCGTCACTTTGGGGATTGGGTGGAATGAGTTGGCGCGAATTAGGCGTGCGCGTTTGGAAGGAGGTTCAGGAAGACAATGTGTTCGGCCGCGCGGCCGAGTTGTCGTACTACTTCCTTTTGGCGCTCTTTCCTTTTTTGATCTTCTTAACGTCCGTCATCGGTCTCGTGCTGGGCTCAGGGACCGGGACGCGCCATCAGTTGTTTGATTACCTCGCCCGCATTATGCCGCCCGCTGCTTATCAACTAATCAGCAACACAATGCTGGAAGTGTCGTCCGCCAGTGGGGGCGGGAAGTTGTCGTTCGGAATACTTGCAGCGCTCTGGGCAGCCTCGAACGGACTTGGTGCGATAACAGAGTCGCTCAACACTGCTTACGATTTGAAGGAAGGTCGACCCTGGTGGAAACAGCGTTTGACCGCAATTGGCTTGACGATGGCATTGTCCGTTTTGATTATCGGGGCGCTGGTGCTCGTGGTTGCGGGTGGACGAATTGCGGAGGGGCTCGCAGCGGCTTACGGATACGGCCCGGTTTTTCAGTTGACCTGGAAAATCATCCAGTGGCCGGTGGTGCTGGCGTGCATGATGCTCGCGTTTGCATTGATCTATTACTTCGCACCTGACGTTCGCGAACAGTCATGGCAGTGGCTCACGCCCGGCGCCGCAATAGGTGTCGCGCTCTGGTTACTGGTTTCAATCGCCTTCCGCGTGTACCTGCACTTCTTCAACTCCTACAGTGCGACGTACGGCTCGATCGGTGCGGTGATCATACTGATGCTCTGGCTGTACTTCACGGGCGCGGCTGTGCTGATCGGTGGAGAAATAAACTCCGAGATCGAGAATGCCGCGGCCAAACAAGGCGAGCCGGAGGCGAAGGAGAAGGGAGAGAAGGCGCCCGATGAGAATAAGGGCGCCGTACAGGCCGCATAGTGCAGCAGTTAAGCCCGTCAATGATCGATTCCGCGACCGGTCTTTTGCTGTAACTCGTCAATGCGCTTCGACGCCTCAGCTTTCGTGAGATTGAGATCGACTTCTTCACCGGCCTCTTCCGCGAGCGTTTGAAGATACGAACGCTGCGCGCCGGTCATCGCTTCATCCCCGGTCTTCCAATCATCCGGATCCTTAATAGTGTTTGATGTTTCCTTTTCCGCTATTCCTGATTGACTCATCGAGAAAACCTCCCGAGGCAAACGATGCCAAGTGTGTTTCACAGAGCTGTTTCAGAAGTGCAACACTATTTCAACCGTAGGCAGGTTATCTGTGTAATCTGTGGATGAACTGAAGAACGCGGGCTGGATCGATCGTGTTTGACCAAAGGCTGTCGACCTTGAACGCGGTACCGATGATGAAACCATCAGCTTCGTTATAAAACTGCTCGATGTTGCGCTCGCTAACACCGGACCCCAGAAACACCGGCAGGTGACAGTGACTCTTCGCCTCCTGAACGTCTGCAACTTTTGGGGCTTGGCCGGTGACGCTGCCGGTGACGATCACACAGTCAGCGCCCATGAACTCAACAGTCTCTGCTGTTTCACCAAGGCTCACATCCGCGGTGATCGCATGAGCTGAGTGTTTCTTTTTCACGTCTGCCCATACCTGCACGCGCCCGGCTCCGATCATCTTGCGATACCTGAGCAACTTCGCCGCGGAGGCTTCGATGATCCCCTCATCTGCGACATGCGCGTACGCGTAACCCTCGGCGCGTATGAAGTCGAGGCCCGCAGCGTGAGCGACGGCCATCGCCTCGATGTTCGCGCCGGCGAGCATTTGAATTCCAACCGGCAACGCACACTCATCTTTTACTGCAATGCCAATCGCAGTCATCGCCGCGACAATCTCCGGCCCGACGGCGGCTTTGAGGTATGGCACATCGTGCATGTTCTCGATAATGACGCCATCAACCCCGCATTCTTTGTATACCTTTGCCTCCTCTTTGGCTGACACCACCAGCTCAGCGACAGTCTGCGAACCACGCGGTGTTCCGGGTAACGCGCCCACATGAATAACACCAATGACAGGCTTTGGAATTGAAAACAGGGAAGTCATTACATCAAGCTTTCGGCCTCACTTGGCGAACGTCTCACAGCGGTCGAGTAAGGTAGAACAGGATTGGTGGGCATGACAAGAGATTTTGGGAAACAGCTTTAATTCGCAAACGTTGACTTCATTGGCGAACAGGAATAAGCTCCTGCCGTTCCGACCAAAGCTGATCCCGAGCCTCTGCGTCCTCGCACACTCGCCCCTCCAGCTTGCCTACAATTGAACTCACTGAAGGAGACAAAAAGATGTCAATCAAAAGAACTATCGGCACATTCGTCGTCGTGTTAACGGTATTGACTTTTGCGCCACAAGTTAACGCGGGTCCAGTCGTTGCGTTATATGGTGAGAATGCTTTCGGCTTTACTTTGAGGATCTCACATGGCGCCATAGTTGGACCTGGGGTTGATGTTCATGCGTTTATGGTGGCGCCACCATTTTCGCAGTTTTGGCAAGTAAGCGTGGGGATCAGAGGAGAAAACCGGGTACTCCCGGGTGGTGTTGATAGCATCAGTATTTTGGTAGTGGCTGCGCGACATATTGCTGGGGTGCCTGGGCATGTGGGAGAAGGTCCAAATCCTGTTAATTTGGCCTTTGGCCTTGGTGTAGCTCTGCCGGGGGGCTACGCGCCCGGAAATAATGTTTTCCAAAGTATACCTGCTCCTAATCCCCATCCGCCTATCGAGGGCCATGCGGACCAGTTCAGGATAGTTCTAACATTTAACACTCCCTTTGTTGGGGAGTTCGCGGGTCGTGATATCGACAACTACACGATCGACATTACAGGGGTTCATTGTTTCGACAACATTTGCCCGATAGCACCTAGTCCTACCAAGTCAGTTTCAGAAGTTCCGGAACCATCCAGTCTTCTTCTACTCGGCACGAACTTTGTCGGCTTGCTGGGCTATGGGTGGCGGAGACATCGACTGCGTAAGTCTATTACTTTGGGCTAACAGAGATTTTTGGGAACAGCAGCGAACTGCTGTTCCCAAGTTTCAATTACAAAAATTTTGCGCAGCGTCTTGTTGGGAGCAGTTATGGACTAGTTGCTGTTGAGATTCTCGGCGCGGTAGAAGTAGTACTCGGCAGTATAAGGAATCTCTTTAACCTCGCCGTCAGCGGAGCCGGGGGTAGCAGGAGCCAGGCCACCGGTAGTGTTCACGCGGTGGATGAAAGTCACCTTTACGCCGAACGCTTCGCTAGTGTCAGCCCAGGGTTGGAGCGCAGCGACAACCCTGGGAAAGAGAGTGAAAAGCAGACTCCAACCCTGAAAGGGTTATTTGCCAGGCGAACCCTTTCAGGGTTGAACCAAAACTAGAATGATAGTGTCCCAGGGTTGTCGCTGCGCTCCAACCCTGGGAAAGAGAGTGAAAAGCAGACTCCAACCCTGAAAGGGTGATTTGCCAGGCGAACCCTTTCAGGGTTGAACCAAAACTAGAATGATAGTGTCCCAGGGTTGTCGCTGCGCTCCAACCCTGGG
>Ga0126314_10000626_pt1 | contig 16794 bp, 18 predicted proteins | sample Plot105B_FD_92535 | JGI IMG/M metagenome (GOLD analysis project Ga0126314, IMG submission 92535) | Serpentine soil microbial communities from UC McLaughlin Reserve, CA, USA - Plot105B | ecosystem: Environmental > Terrestrial > Soil > Grasslands | place: USA: UC McLaughlin Reserve, Lake County...
ACCGATCCGGAATCCGAGGGGTTGCCGAGCGAGACGCCGTTGCCGAGCACGCTAGCGAGGGTGTAAGTGATCGTGACACCAGCGGTAACGGCGATCACCACGCCCGTCACGAAGTAGGCCGAGAGCTTCAGCGGCTTGGACGCGGTGACGAAGATGAGCGCCGACATGATCTGCGGTCCCGCGTTCATCGTGATGGCCAGGGGGATGACTGCCAGGCTCATAACTTCGGCTCTCCCTTTCTTTCAGCGCCCAGGTGCACGACTTCCGGCAAGGCCTCGACGCTTAGTAGCTCCAGCCCCAGGCCGTTTATGCGAGCGAGGATGCCGAAGAGGTGCGGCTGGTCGATGATCTTGCCCGTGAGGATCGTATCTCCGTTTTTGGTCTCCATCTGCATCCCTTCGAAGGCCACGGCGTAGGTGTCGCTGAGTTCGCTTCGCACCACTATCCGGTAGATCCTTCCTGTCCCCTTGCGCATCATCTGTCTATCCCGCCGCTGTCCATAATTCTCTCTGCCTGTGCTCGTATTTCTTGCTTTCTCGGAGCGTAGTGCACGCCAGGATCGTTCGTCATCCCCCATCGGCGTGTTTCCCCTAGGGGATTTGTGCGTTTGCGGGGAAGGGGGAAGGCTAGATGAGACCCCTGACGCTGGCCTCCTCCACGGCTTCAGCGCGCGAGGAGACCCCGAGTTTACGGTAGATGGATTTGACCTGGGTTCTTACCGTGCTCGGGGCGACGAAGAGGCTCTGCGCCATCTGCCGGGTGGATGACTCACCTATGAGGAGGCCAAGCACATCGACCTCGCGCTCCGTAAGCTCCCCATCAAGCGATCCGTTGTGCCGCTTGCGCGCGCGAAGCTTCAGTTCCTGGCGCTCGAGAAGCTCGGGGAAATTGCCGGCGTCGGAGAACGCCTTCAGGATGGTTCGCGCCTCGGCGAGCGTCTCCCTACCCCCGGCCCGGTCACCACGCGCGGCTTGCACCGGCGCGAGCGCCAGCAACCCGATGAGGGTGGGCCAGGGGCTCAAGCCGGGCAACCGTCGTCGCGCGAAAAGGCCGCTCTCCAGCACCTTCTGGGCTTCTTCTAGTTTCCCGCGTTCTGCGAGCGCGCGGCCGAGCGCGATGGGCGCCAAACTGGTCTGGGGGATCTCATACGATCTCAACCCCTCCACCAACGTAACCGCCGCACGCGCACGCGACTCGGCTTCCTCAAGGCGCCCTTCGTCCGTGGCAACAAGCGACAGGAAGGACAAGGTGACAACCCGCAGCAGGCGATGGCCATCGCCTGTCAGCACAAGAGCTTCCTCGAGCGGCTTTCGGGCCTCCGATACCTCTCCAGAGAGATACAGGCCAGATCCCAGCGCGAAGCGCACCAGCGCGGCCCATGGTGAGCTTCCCTCGGGCTCCAGCTCCGCAGCGCGCCTGGCCGACTCGGCCATACTTTGGACTCCGCCGTAGCCGAAGGTGGCCTGGAGGATGGCCACGCCCGACTCCACCGAGGCTCTTCCGTCGGGAAGCGGGCCTTCGTAAGGGATGCTCTCGGCGAGCGCCACAAATCTCGCGCTCTCCTCGCGCCGGCCACCCAGGGCGCAGATCCACGCCTTCAGCAGGGTGAGCGGAGCATCGTGGGTGATCATCCCTTCTGGCAACGATCCGAGCCACCATTCGACCGTCGCCGTCTGGCCGGCGAAGACGTATCTGTACCAATGGCACGCAATCAGCAATCCCGCGCGCTCGTAGTCCGTGGCCGCGATGGCCTGCCGGATCGCCCCCTCGTAGAAGCCAGCGCCCTCCAGCCACACGCTCGCCCGTTTGCGCAGGGTAGGCACCAGATCGGGCCGGCTGCACTTGAGCTCGTAGAGCAGCAACTCCGAGAAGAGGTGGTGGTAGCGGTACCATTCTCCCTCCTCGTCCAGAGAAACCACGAACAGGTTGGAGCGAGAGAGCTCGCGCAGTAGCCTGGCGGAACCCTCACTACCCGTCACCGCGTCGCAAAGAGGACCCGTCATCGTCCTAAGCACCGAGGTCTCGAGCAGAAACTCCCTCACCTCCTCGGTAAGACCAGCCAGAACCTCCTCTCCCAGGAGGCCGACGACGTAGCGGTTGGAGCCCCCGAAGGACTCGATGAAGGCGTGCTTGTTCTCCTTGTTCTGCAAGGAGAGGGAGGCGAGGTAGACCCCCGCGGGCCATCCTTCGGTTCGCTCGAACAGCACCGAGAGGTCGTCGGGGCCGATGCCAAGCTCCATCCTCTCGTTGAGCAGGCACTCGGCTTCTTCCTCGGAGAAGGCAAGTTGTTCGGTGCGGATCTCGCTCATCTCTCCCATGGCCCGCAAGCGCCCCAGCGGCAACGGCGGGTCGGAGCGGCTGGAGATGACGAGGTGGGCGTTCTCGGGGAGGTGCTCCACGAAGAAGGCTACCGACTCGTGAGAGTCCTCCTCGGTTATGAACTGGTAGTCATCGAGCACTAGCACAACCCGATGGGACAACTCGGCGATCTCGTTGATGAACGTGGAAAGGGTTGTTTCGAAGAACCTCTCGCCCACGGCGCTCATTCCCGCGAGAACATCGGCTCCGAAGTCCTCTTCTTCTGGCACAACGCGGCGCAGCGCCTCTACTATGTGCCTCCACAGCCTGATCGAATCGTTGTCCTGCTCGTCGAGGGAGACCCAGGCGAAAGGCACCTCAGCTTCTTCTACCTGACGCCAGTGGGCCAAAAGCGTCGTCTTCCCGTAGCCGGCCGGTGCGCTTATCATGCTAATTTTGCAGTCCAAGGCGTTGTGTAGGATCTCGAGCAAGTGGTGACGGCCCAGCTGCTCCGGACGCGGCGACGGCGCCCTTAACTTGGGCTTGAGGACGATCCTTGGAGGATCAGCGCCTGAATCGCTTGAGGTGCGAATAATGCTCCTCTCCACTGCGGCTATCTAGAGACCTAGGACTGCGCACGCTCACCGTACGGACGATGAGGTACCACAACGGCGCCACTACGCCCTAGGATGAAGACCCCAGTCCATCCTACTCGAGGAGGATTGATGACTCCGAGAGAAGAGGCCGACTTCTTGTCTTTTTCCTCGTCTCAGCCGGAACGCAGTGGATTCTAGCAACACTACACTATTCCACAAATAGCCGCATGTATCAGTGCTCTCCGGCACTAAGTGTCTGAGCACACAGACCGGGCGGCGCGTGGCTCGGCGATCCTGTTGCGTCTACGCCCGCGGCGCGACGCTCGGCGAGAAATCCCCTAGGGGAAACATGCGATTGGGGGATGAAAGCTTTACCGCGGCCAGAGTACATTGGCTTACACCACCCCTACACCAGCCGAAAAAGGAGTAGGCAGGAAAGGAGAATCGCAGGAATCAGTCGAGGCCAATGACGGATCGGTAGGCAAAGGCGAAGGCGGAAGGGTAACCAGAGCAGTACGAAGGAGAGTAATACGGTGAGCGACAACCCGATGTTTATGTACGCGGGCGAATACGAGAGCGTGGACGAAGCCAAGGCGGATCTCGAGGAGCTAAAGGAGCTCCACCGCGAGCATCTCGTGGGCACCTACGACGCTGCGGTCCTCACGAAGACGAGCGAGGGCAAAGTCAAGATAGTAGACAAGACCGAGAAGCCGACCCAGCACGGCGGCTGGGCTGGTCTGGCGGTCGGCGCTGCGGTCGGCGTGATCTTTCCTCCCTCGATTCTGGTCAGCGGGGCGATAGGAGCTGGAGCAGGCGCCCTCATAGGCCACCTCAGGGGCGGGATGTCCAACTCTGACCTCAAGGAGGTCGGGGAGATGCTCGACGAGAGCGAGGCGGCCTTGATAGTCGTTGGAGAGGCGACGATCGAGCGCGCGGTCGACGAGGCGACTAGCCGCGCCAAGAAGGAGATGAAGAAAGAGGTCAGAGCGGACGCCAGGGAGATGCAGAGAACCATCGACGCAGCGTAGCCCCTAAGGCACTAAATACAAAGCGAGAGGAGCGAGAATGGCACAGCACAGCGAACCCATCCCGGGAGGGATGGGCAGCCCTATGGAGAATAAGGTCGGTACAAGGGGGGCGATCCACAGGCCCGGTATGGTGACCTTCGCCGCCATCATCATGTTCATGGTCGCCGGGTTCCAGGTATTGAGTGCGATCCTGGCGTTCGCTGGCACCGGCTGGTGGGTGACCGAGTTGGGCAACCTGGTGTACGCGAACTTCGTTCTCTGGGGCATCCTCGACCTGGTCATCGCGCTCATAGCGCTTTATGCTGGCATAGACCTCCTAAGAGGAGGTACTTACGGTCTGGTGATGGGCTACCTCTTCGCCGGTCTTGGCGCGATCAGGTGGCTGTTTGTCATCCCGGCGGCGCCCGTGCTCGCGGTTGTGGTCATCGCCCTTTGTGTGATGGTCATCTACGCGCTTGCCAGGTACTCCGACCAACTCCAGAGTACCTGAGGCTCTTCGAGCAAAGGCAGTTCGGACACCGGATTACCCTCATGCTCATCTAACCGTTGGGAGCTACCGATGCGGGCGGGAAGTCCCGCCCGCATCGGTCCCAGTAGATGTCCGGCGCATTCTTGCCGGTGGCTCCAGGCTCTCGAGGGAAGGTGAAGGCGGGGTGAGCGCGGGAGCGATCGAGTGATCCGAGGGGTGATCCGACATGGACCGAACATACTCAAGTAGGAGACCGATGAGCTGTATGCCTAAGACGAGCGATGGAAGCGTCATCATCCGAGACGCCGCAGAATGGTTTAAGCATCGCTCCTACGACTACAGGCAGTTCTCTGACCTCGAAGCCTTGGGGCGCCGCAAGCGCGAGCTCGGCCTCACGGTCAGCGCGGTATTGCCTTGCCGCAACGTGGCCGACACGGTCGGTAGAATAGTCGATGAGATCCACGCCGTAAACCGCCAGGGTGGGGACCATCCGCTGGTGGACCAGATCCTGGCCGTCGACGCGGATTCCCCCGACGGCACGGCCGAGGTGGCTGCCTCAAGAGGCGCCGAGGTCTACTCCGAAAACGAGCTCATGAGCAACCACGGCGGCGCGCACGGCAAGGGCGACGCGATGTGGCGCGCGCTTTCCGTGGCGCGTGGCGACCTCGTGATGTACATCGACGCGGACACCAAGGACTTCAGGCCGCAGCTCGTCTACGGCGTTCTCGGCCCGATCCTGGAGGTCCCTGAGATCCGGTTCGTCAAGGCCGCCTACCGGCGTCCGTTCAAGAGCCATGAGACGGTAGAGGCAGACGGCGGCGGGCGGGTAACCGAGCTCTCGGCCAAGCCGCTCTTCAACCTCTTCTACCCCGAGCTCACCGGCTTCGTGCAGCCGCTCGCCGGCGAGTTCGTCGCCGACAGGGAGCTATTCTCTTCCATCCCATTCCTGACCGGCTACGCGGTGGAGACCGGGATCATGATAGACGTGCTCAAAGCGGTAGGGCTCGAGGCCATGGCGCAAGTGGACCTCGGCACCCGCCAGAACAGGCACCAGCCCCTGCGCGACCTCTCCCGCATGTCCTACTCCGTGCTGCGCGCGGTCGCCAGGCGCATGCGCCAGGAGGGACGCTTGAACCAGGCGCGGGAGCCAAGCTCGCCCGACTTCCTCTTCCAGCTCTCCGACTTCCAACACGCCGTCGCCACACCAGTCGGCCTCAAGCTCCAGGAGTACGTCGAGGAGCTCGTCGAACGGCCCCCGATCAAGGAAGTTCTGGAGGTGGATCGAAGGTCCTATCGAAGACCAGAGGCGGCGCTTCGAATATCCCAAGACGACCAGCCGAGCGAGGGGGAGGAGTTTCCTCGTGACTAGCGAGAAGAAGAGCCGGCAATTGCGACGGGATCTGATCCGTATTGTTCTCTTCGGGACGCTCGCCGTACTCTGTGTACTGGCGGTGACGAACGGGGTGTTCTTCCTGGCCGGACTCTTGGGGATGGGCGCCGTTTTCAAAGGCAGATGAAGCGGCTCGAGGGGGCGGAGAGCCTGCTATCCGACGTGCGCGCGGAGTTGCTCGCCCTCGACACCGGTTTTGTGCACGGGTCGCCGGATACGGACCTGGCTCGGCTCAAGGGACGGGTAGCATACTTCCGGCAGAGCATGGACGAGGTGGCGAGGAGCGTGGAGCGTCTGCCTGCTGCCACTACGGAGAGGTTGCCGGCTAGGTGAGCAAGGAACATCTTCCCGTGGACGAGTTCGAGCCGAACGGGCCCAGGCTCCACAACGTCTCCGGCCACGTGTGGGAGGGGTACTCGGACTGGATCCACCCCAGCTTCCAAAGGCGTACAGCCGCGCAGGTCGAGGCGGTGGATCTGTGGGCGCGGAGGGTGCGAGGAAGGATCACGGTGGGCGCCGCCATGCCTTTGAGCACTCCGATCCCCAGAAGCAACCTCGGAGGAAGGTCTCCTCCTGGACCTTCTCTCGACGACCACATCGTCTTGATGTACCCAAACGGAGAGGAAGATACGAATGGCGACGCTATCGGTACTGAAGTTCAACGACCCTTACGGAGCAGATAGGGTTATGGTCGCCCTGCAGGGCATGCAGGAGCGGGAGTTGATCACCCTGGAGGACGCCGCTATAGTCAGCTGGCCCCAGGGCAACAGGAAGCCCAAGACTCGTGAGTTGCATGGCGGGAGCGCGGGCTGGGGCGCATTCTGGGGGTTCCTGATCGGGATGATCTTCTTCATGCCCTTTCTCGGCGCCGCGATCGGCGGGATGTCGGGTGCGATGTCGGACGTTGGCATCGACGACGACTTTATCAAGCAGGTTCGCGAGAAGGTCACGGAAGGGACGTCTGCGCTGTTTGCCCTGACCAGCGGGGCGACGGCGGTGGACAAGGTGGTCGACGAGCTGAAGGCTTACGACTTCGAGATCATCTCGACCAACCTGCCCGAGGAGCAGGAAAAGCAACTACGCGAGGCCTTCGCGCAAGACGAGTAGTAGGAGGCGTAATCGCTGTGGGGCGGTCTGCTGAGTGGCCGCTCCACAACGCAAGGTGAGCATCGCCGTGCAGAGATGAGAGTTCAAGGAGACAGAGTAGTTATTGCGATCGTAGGATTCAGATTCGCGTAAGGGGGCCAGCGTTGGCAGAGGAACCCACAAATTGTAGGGACACGTTCTTCGGTGTCATCTGCCTGCACAGAATCGGTGAGTTTGGTTCCGCATTGCCCGAATTACGGCGGGCACAATATTCATGAGCGACACTCTCCCTGGGCTCATCGTCCTGGCAATCGGTGGCTCGATCGCGCCCCCCTTGCTCCTCCTAACCATCCTGCTCTTGAGTTCCCAGGGGCCCCTCTCCAATGCCGGTGCCCTAGCACTCGGGTATTTCGCTACCTGTGCAGGGATAGGTATCTTAGGCCTTCTTCTCTTCGGCGGGGCGGAGGGCGCCGTCTCCACGGTTGGCCGGGTCATTAGCGTCTCGGTAGGCGCTCTGCTCGTCGTTTTCGGGATCAGGAGCCTCCTGAACGCCCCTGATCCCGATGCGCCCCCGCCCAGGTGGATGGAATCGATCAACTCCATGTCGCCGCCCAGGGCGTTCGGGTTGGGGATGGCGCTCTTCCCGCTGCAGATCAAGAACCTCGCGATCTTCGTCGCTTGCATCGAGCTGATCATCGCCTCAAACCTCGGCCCTCAAGGCAGCATCGCGGCACTGATGCTTGTGCTCGTGATCTTCGCCATCCCTGTCCTCGCGCTCATCGGCCTCTATGCAGCCGTGCCCCAACGAGCTTCGACCACGCTAGGTTCCTTGCAGACATGGATGGGGAACAACAGCCGCGCCATAACGGTCGTGCTCTGCTTTTTGTTCGGAGCGTTGTTCCTCCTCAGAGGGCTCTCGGGACCGTAGGGCCATGCTCACTCACCCGAGACCTGCGATAGGCACGTTTGCCGGAGTGATTCCGAGGACTACCGTCGCCGTGGTTGCTCTACTGGTGAATGTCTACCTCCCGCATTTGCCCTGCGCACGCGGCAAAGGTGCGGCTAAAGACACTTCCTCGCTCGCCTTCCACAACTTAGGCGTCTCCCGCATCCCCGGAGCCCGCGGTGGTTGATCTCATCGTGCTGGCTAGCGTCGTCATCGCCTTTGGTCTCGTTTCGCGCCGACTGGGCGGAACGGTCCTTGCGGCGCCGATAGCGTTGGAAGTGGCGGGTATGGTCTTCGGTCCCGCAGGGCTTAACCTGGTCGGGTTCGAACTCGACGGCCACACGATGCTCTTGCTCGGCGGGGTCGCCCTCGCTGCCGCGCTGTTCATTGACGCCGCGAGTATCGACCTCTCTGCACCGGACTCTGCCAAATTAGCGGATGAGGCCCGATGAAATGTCCAGATGTAAGGAGCCAGACACACGAAGACTTCGATGTCAATCGACCCGGCGCGGCCGAAGAGTCGCAGCCTAGAGAGAACAGAAGGAGCTACAGGCATGAACAAGGAAAGGGCCACACAGAAGGGCACAGGGGCAGAACCTCAACCGAAACCCAAAACGATACCTAAGGAACCGAATGGGTCCGTGCCAAGCAAGGATGTTGGGTGGGCACGCGCCCCGACTTCGCAGGTGATTCGCACGGTCGCCGTTGCCTTACTCACCGCAGCAGTGGTGCTGGGCGCGTTCTTCCTGATCTGGCAGGTGCGCACCTTCATCGGCTGGCTCGTCATCTCCCTCTTCCTGGCGGCGGTGCTCAACCCTGCGGTCAACTGGCTGCAGCGGCGCCACAGGCTCATGAAGCGCCCCATCGCCATAGCGCTCACCTACCTGGGAGTACTGGTGGGGCTGCTCTTGGTGGTTGGGATCTTCTTGCCCGTGCTGATCGACCAGATTAATGGTCTTACCAAATTCATCAGCACCGCGGCTAACGCTCCTGAGGGGCCGACGAAATACATTCAGGGACTCGCCAAGGACAACGGGCTTGGTGGGTTCTTAAACAGGTTCGGCGACCAACTCGCCGAGCTCAGGAAACAACTGGGGGAGGCGGTTAAGAACTTCTTCACCTCCAGCGGCGGACAAATAGCCGCTAGCGCCGCCGGGTTCTTCGCCGCGCTGGCGACCGTACTGACGCTCACCTTCTTCCTGCTTTTGGGCAGCGAGCGGTACGTGAACGTTGGGGTAGGACTCTTCCCTGAGGCACACCGGCCGCTCGTCAGGCGCCTGCTCACGCAGTCGGCGGGGGCGATCAGCGGCTACATAACCGGCAACCTCGCCATCAGCGTGATCTGCGGCGTAAGCACCTTCGCCATGCTTTTGATCCTTGGCATGCCCTATGCAGCCCCGCTGGCGCTGCTGGTTGCGGTGCTAGACCTGGTACCGTTGGTGGGCGCAACGCTGGGTGGGGCCGTGCTAGTGATCGTAGGGTTGTTCGTCGAGCCGTGGAAGGCCCTGGTGCTGCTAGTTTTCGTGCTGGTCTATCAGCAGGTCGAGAGCAATTTCCTCCAACCGATGGTCTACAGCAAGGCCGTCCAGCTCAACGGGCTGGTGATCCTCATCGCCCTGATGGTAGGTGCGCAGCTGCTCGGCATCCCAGGCGCCCTGCTTGCCATCCCGGTGGCCGAGATCATCCGCATAGTAGTCACCGAATTACTTGCTTACCGGCGCGCGACGAAAGTAGCGAACGAGCCCGCCGTCGCGGCCTTGTCGCCACCTTCCTCGTCGCCACCTACTTCACCCGAGTGAGGTGGCCATGATAACCAGTTGGAGGGAAAGGAGGCAGGAGAGCAACGGAAGGCTGCGAACCAGGGCGGGAAGACGGTTGCGTCAACCGGCTGGAGTAACCCGAGACGACTCCAAAAGACCGGGCACCGAGCTTGGCAACGTAGCCAGGCGCGAACTGAAAGGCTAGGTTATGGACGAATCAACGACAAACCAGGTAGACGACAGCTCGGGCCTCATCGAAACCATAACCATCGCGCTGCGCCAGTCCTCATTCTTGCGGGTGATGCTGGTCCTCTCGACAACGGTGGTCGTGTTCGTCGGGATGCGCCTGGCCGCGCCGATCCTCGACCCCATCCTCTTCGCTGTGATCCTGGCGCTACTCTTCAGCCCTATCTACGCCTGGCTGAGGCGGCACCGTGTTCCAACCCCCCTTGCCCTGGTCATCATGCTGGTTGGGCTGAGCATCCTCTTCCTGGGGCTCTTCGGCATCCTCGGCGTCTCGATCGCCAGGTTCAGTGCGGATATTGGATCGTATACAAGCAAGCTAAACCATCAGCTAGACAACATTCAGGGCATGCTCAAGAACCTTGGGATTTCGAAAGCCGATGTGAAAAACGCGGTGAGCCCAAGCGACATAACCGGGCTCATTGGCACGGCCCTTTCCGGCATCGCTGACTTCCTGAGCAACCTGTTCTTGATCCTGATAGTCGTGCTGTTCTTGCTCGCGGAGGGGCCCGCCATGATGGGCAGGTTGCGCGCGAGCACGAGTAGCGACCATCCCCAGGTGGAGCGCCTGACCGTCTTCGGCCGGAACGTCGTGCGCCAGCTCGGTTTGCGCGCCATAGTCAACCTCTTTACGGCGACTGGTGTGGTCATCCTGCTGCTGGTACTCAGGGTTGACTTTGCTCTGATGTGGGGCATTTTGGCCTTCTTTCTGAGCTTCATACCCTGGATCGGGCTGCCTCTAGCGGTGGCGCCGGCCGTGATTCTGGCCCTTGCAGAGCACGGACCTACCAGTGCGCTCCTGGTCATCGCGGGGGTTACGGTCATCAACATACTTGCCGAGAACGCGCTCTCGCCGATGCTGATGGGACGGGGCTTGAGCATCTCGCCGACGGTTCTGTTCATCGGGTTTCTCTTCTGGGCGTGGCTGCTCGGCGGACCAGGCGCGTTCCTTGCGGCACCGCTTACGATCTTCCTGATCTTGATGCTCGATACCTTCCCTGAGACGCGCTGGCTTGCGAGCGTCATGGGTGCGAGCCCTCCTGATCCCGACGGTCCCGACGGCCCTGCCTCCGAGATCCCTGCACCCGATCCTCCTGCTCCGGACGCTCCTGTTCCCGAGGGGAGTGTCTAGCAGCATACTTTGTGGGCACTACAGCAACCTTAAGGAGTTAGAAGATGACGAACCAGCAACACAAACAGCAGCGAGCGATCCTGCCGATCCCCGACCAGTCACCCGTGGGCCTCACGACCTACGACGCGAAGGATCCGAACACCAAGCACCCGCCGATCGAGCCCGTGCAGCCTCCTGAGGACGCTCCGAACGTTCTCGTCATCCTGCTCGACGACGTTGGCTTCGGCGCCTCCAGTGCCTTCGGTGGACCGTGCGAGACGCCTAACTTCGAGAGGCTCGCGAACCAGGGCCTCCGCTATAACCGCTTCCACACGACGGCTCTATGCGCGCCCACAAGGGCGGCTATGCTCACAGGGCGCAACCACCACTCCGTCGGCATGGGTGGCATCACGGAGATAGCGACCTCTGCTCCTGGCAACAACTCGCTGCGGCCGAACACGAAGGCCCCGCTCGCCCAGACCCTCACGCTGAACGGTTACTCGACGTCGCAGTTCGGCAAGTGCCACGAGGTGCCGGTGTGGCAGTCGAGCCCGATGGGGCCGTTCGACATGTGGCCGACCGGTTCCGGGTTCGAGTACTTCTATGGATTCATCGGCGGCGAGGACAACCAGTGGTACCCGTCGCTCTACGAAGGCACGACACCCGTCGAGCCGCCCAAGACGCCGGAGGAGGGCTACCACCTCACCGAGGACCTCGCCGACCACGCGATCAACTGGGTGCGTTCGCAAGAGGCGCTGATGCCAGACAAGCCGTTCTTCATGTACTTCGCCCCCGGCGCGACTCACGCCCCACACCACGTGTCGAAGGAGTGGATCGAGAAGTACAAGGGCCACTTCGCCCACGGCTGGGACGAACTGCGCGAGATCACCTTCGGCAGGCAGAAGGAGATGGGTGTCATACCGGCGGACGCAGAGCTGACGGAGCGGCATGCCGATATCCCGGCCTGGGATGAGATGCCCGCCGAGCTGAAGCCAATCCTCGAGCGCCAGATGGAGATCTACGCCGCCTTCCTCTCGCACACAGACCACCACGTGGGGCGGCTGCTCGACGCGCTCGAGGAGCTGGGGACCCTCGACGATACCCTGATCTACGTGATCATCGGCGACAACGGTGCCTCCGCCGAGGGCTCCTTCCAGGGTTCCTTCAACGAGATGATCGACATGAACGGTATGGGCGCGATCCAGACGCCCGAGTTCATGGCGGAGCGCCTCGAGGAGTTCGGCGGGCCGGAATCATACAACCACTACGCGATCGGCTGGGCGCACGCGATGGACACGCCGTTCCAGTGGACGAAGCAGGTCGCCTCGCACTGGGGCGGCACACGCAACGGCACGATCGTCCACTGGCCCAAGGGCATCGAGGCCAAAGGCGAGGTACGGCAGCAGTTCACCCACGTTATCGACGTCGCGCCTACGGTGCTCGAGGCGGCCGGAATCCCCGAGCCGACGATGGTCAACGGGGTTACGCAGAGTCCCTACGAAGGCACGAGCATGCTCTACAGCTTCGACGTTACTGAGGCGCCCGAGCGACACGACCTACAGTACTTCGAGATCATTGGCAATCGCGGCGTCTATTTCAAAGGCTGGAGCGCTGTGACCAAGCACCGCACACCATGGGTGCTCGGAGCAGTCAAGACGCTCGCGTTCGACGATGACATCTGGGAACTCTACGACGGCAGCAAGGACTACAGCCAGGCGCACGACCTCGCCAAGGAGATGCCCGAGAAGCTGCACGAGCTTCAGCGCCTGTTCTTGATCGAGGCGACCAAGTACAACGTCATCCCGCTCGACGACCGGGCCGCCGAGCGCATGAACCCGGACTTGGCCGGCCGTCCGCAGCTGATCAGGGGCAACGCCCAGGTCTTCTATGCCGGCATGAGCCGCCTGTCCGAGAACAGCGTCCTCAGCGTGAAAAACAAGTCCTTCTCCGTGACTGCCGAGGTCATCGTACCCGAGCAGAGTGCGAGTGGGACGATAGTCGCCCAGGGCGGCGCGATCGGCGGCTGGAGTTTCTACGCCAAGGACGGGAAAACGAAGTTCACCTACAACCTGCTTGGGGTCAATGTTTTCACCGCCGAGGCCGACGAGCCCGTGCCATCCGGCAAGCACCAGATGCGTGCCGAGTTCTCCTACGACGGCGGCGGCTTGGGCAAGGGCGGCGACGTATCTCTTTACTACGATGGCAACAAGGTCGGCGAGGGTCGCGTCGAGGCAACCCAGCCGTTCATCTTCTCGGCCGACGAGGGCCTCGACATCGGCTACGAGACCGGGACGGCGGTTGCTCCCGAGTGCGACGTGCAGAGCAGCGAGTTCTCCGGCGAGATCAACTGGGTCGAACTCAAGATCGGTGAAGATGACCACGGCCACTTGGTCGATCCGGAGGAGTACGCCAAGGTGCTGATAGCGCAGCAATAGGTGTGTAGCAGGCGACTTACCGTCCACGAAATCAGCGGTTAGTAGCGCCGCGATCTGGGAGGGCCCCCGACACGCTAGAGAGTCGGGGCCTCTTCCCCACACCTTTAAGGACGGTCGAGAGACGACAGAGAAAGGAGAAGTGAGCGACAACCCGATGTTCCTGTACGTAGGCGAATACGAAAGCGTTGAGGACGTTGAGAACGCAAAGGCCGATCTCGAGGAACTGAAGGAGCTCCACCACGAGCACGTAGTGGGAACCTACGACGCCACCGTCCTCACCAAGAACGAGGAAGGCAAGGTCGAGATCGTAGGCTTCAGTAATATAGGCACGGGGAAAGGGAGATGATGACGCCAAGCCATGTACCCGGGGATCACGGGCCATGCTGCGTTGCCTCCCGCTTTGGCTTGCCGCAGGATGGTCACTTTTCGGCGCTGGGACCGCGCGCTGCAGAGGTAGCGCCGAGGGGCACGATAGCGGCCTCGGACATGGTTCGGGTTGAGGGTGGCGAGTTCCTTATGGGCACCGAGGATCCGTACGGGTTCGCTGCCGACGGAGAAGGACCGGTACGAGCCGTCACGCTGAAGCCATTGTGGATCGACGCTTATGCCGTGGCTAACGCGCGGTTTGCCGCCTTCGTCGAGGCCACCGGCTACATCACCGACGCCGAGCGCTACGGCTGGTCGTTCGTGTTCGGAGGGCCCCTTCCCGACGACTTTGAGCCAACGCGAGGAGCGGCGCAGGCTCCCTGGTGGCGCCAGGTCTTCGGCGCAAACTGGCGTCATCCAGAGGGCATTCCTTCCTCCATCGACGATCGTATGGATCACCCGATGGTGCACGTCTCCTGGAGCGACGCGGCTTCCTACTGCTCGTGGGTGGGGATGAGGCTGCCCACCGAGGCCGAGTGGGAGTATGCAGCCCGTGGCGGGCTTGAACAGAAGCGCTACGCGTGGGGCGACGACCTGACATCCGATGGCGAGTGGCGCTGCAACATCTGGCAGGGCACGTATCCTTCGCACAACACCTTGGAGGACAGCTATCTGGGCACGGCCCCGGTGACCTCCTTTCCGCCTAACAGCTTCGGACTCTACAACGTCTCGGGCAACGTTTGGGAGTGGTGTTTTGACTGGTTTGACACCACCTTCCACGCCAATGGTCCGCGCGAGGATCCCACTGGGCCGCCCTCCGGCCAGGCGAAGGTGATACGGGGAGGATCGTACCTTTGCCACGACTCCTACTGCAACCGCTACCGGGTGGCGGCCAGAAGCTCCAACACGCTGGATTCCTCGACCGGCAATATGGGCTTCCGGTGTGTGAAGGAAGTGTCGTAATGGTGGCCAACCTGCCAAGGAAATCTGGCCAAAGTCTAGCGACGAAACGAGAGGAACCCATTGGCTGAACCGAACAAAGCGATTGAGGAGCCAGCCAGCCAGCAGTGCGCCAAGCTATCCGCTCGGTCACCGGTAGGCAGGTAACCAGTGTGCCGCCTAGGAGACGGGTCTGGCACCTATGACCCCCAGAATGAGCGTAGAGTGGCATAGGAGGAGCTGATGCTCATGATAGAGTTGCATGCCGAAGTCGAGATCACCGCTACGGCCGAGCGTGTATGGCGTGAACTTGCCGACTTCACCTCCTATCCCCAGTGGAACCCGTTCACACCTCGGATCAGCAGCGGCCAGCCTAGGATCGGTGAATGCCTCAAAGTTCGTTTCGAGCCCCCGGGGGCCAGGGCTGTCACCTTGCGGGTCAAGGTTATTGACGTCAAGCCCAACCACGAGCTGCGCTGGCGGGGACACCTGTTGGCATCGGGAGTGATCGAGGGCGATCACTCCTTTGTAATCCGGTTGTTAGAAGGAAACCGCGTTCTTTTCATCCAAAGGGAAGTGTTTAAGGGTCTGCTCGTCCCGTTGTTCGCTCGCACGCTGGCTAGCCACGTGCAGCTGGGCTACGAGGAAATGAACCTTGCGCTCAAACAACGCTGCGAAGCATCTCCGGCGGGAGTAGGGTGAGGTGCAACAAGACAGAGCTGCCAGATCCCTCACGCTCCTCGTGGGTGCGGCAGTTCCGCTGATGACCGGCTACATCCGAGTGCTATCCCGCTTTCCTGGAGCCTGTGATGGTTGACTTCATCGTCCTTGCCAGCGTCGTTTTTGCCTTCGGCCTCGTTTCGCGCCGGCTGGAAGGTACGATCCTCACGGCGCCGATCGTGTTCGTCGCGGCGGGCATGGTCCTTGGTCCCGCAGGGTTCGGCCTGGTCGAATTCGGGCTCGACGACCACACCGTGCTCTTTCTTGGCGAGATCGCCCTCGCGCTCGTGCTGTTCACCGACGCCGCGAGGATCGACCTCTCCGCCCTGCGACAAAACGAAGGATTGCCCCTGCGCCTTCTCGGCATCGGAATGCCGCTCACCATCGCATTCGGCACCGTTACCGCTGCCCTGCTGCTCACCGACCTCTCCTTCTGGGAGGCGGCGATCGTCGGGACGGTGCTCGCCCCAACCGACGCCGCGCTCGGGCAGGCGGTGGTGAGCAACCCCCGAGTCCCGGCCCGTATCCGCCAGGCCCTAAACATTGAGGCCGGGCTCAACGACGGACTTTCTGTGCCCTTTCTTGCGCTGTTCTTGATCCTGGCCATCGAAGGGGAGCACTTATCCGCGAACCTCTGGATACGCTTCGCCCTTGAGCAGATAGGCTTTGGGGTTCTCGACGGCATCGGCGTCGGCCTGGCGGGGGCTGGCTGGTGCGCTTGGCCTCGAATCGGGGGTGGATGACCGAATCGTTCCAGCGTCTCGCCTTGCTGGCGCTGGCGTTCATCGCCTGGGCGCTTGCCGACCAGATCGGGGGCAACGGCTTTATCGCGGCGTTCGTCGGTGGCCTGGTTGTCGGACCGACCGTGGAGCGGGTGGGCGAAAGACTGCTGCGCTTCACGGAATCCGAAGGGCAGCTTCTCAACCTCAGCGTGTTCTTCATCTTCGGCGTGCTCGCGCTCGGGTTGCTAGGGTCGTTCACCTGGCAAATCTCCTTGTATGTCCTCCTCAGCCTCACCGTCGTCCGCATGCTCCCTGTTGCGGCGGCCCTGCTAGGGACGCACCTGCGCGGCGTCTCGGTGCTGTTTGCAGGCTGGTTCGGCCCGCGTGGGCTCGCCTCGATCGTGCTAGGCCTGATCGTGGTGGCGGAGGCACCCCAACTCCAAGGGCCAGCGAGATCGAGGTGGTTGTGGCATCGACGGTATTCCTTAGCGTGCTCCTGCACGGGGTCACGGCCGCCCCGCTCTCGGCCGCGTACGCCCGCCGGGTCGAAGGGATGCCAGCGGACGCCCCGGAGAAGAAAGAAGCACCCGAGAAGCCGACCCGCATGGAACCGGCGCCGGCCAGCGTGCGCATGAAATGGGATTAGAGCAAATGAGGCATCCAAGGCATAGGACTGCGCAATGTA
>Ga0126314_10000627_pt1 | contig 16794 bp, 17 predicted proteins | sample Plot105B_FD_92535 | JGI IMG/M metagenome (GOLD analysis project Ga0126314, IMG submission 92535) | Serpentine soil microbial communities from UC McLaughlin Reserve, CA, USA - Plot105B | ecosystem: Environmental > Terrestrial > Soil > Grasslands | place: USA: UC McLaughlin Reserve, Lake County...
CTCGTCGATTCCGACCCGGCGCCGGCAGCGACGCAGGGCACGCTGATCACCTTCGATCGCTTCGACAGCAAGGATCCGTTCGCGCAGCAGGCGGAGAAGGCGGCCGAGGGTCGGGCCTCGCAGCCGGCTGCCGTTTCGGGAGGGCCGTCCGCCGGCATAGCCGAGCCGCGGCCTGAGCCCACCGCCGATCCCGAGCCTGCGCGGCCGTCCGCGCGCGCCGCGACCGCAAAGATCTCCGTCAACGGCGTCTCGTCGGACGTGACGGCCGGGGGCACGTTCGCGGCGAGCGACCCGATCTTCAAGCTCGTCTCGCTGACGAAGAGGGCGGCCAAGGTCGGCATCGTCGACGGCACCTACGCCACGGGCTCGCAGACGATCACCCTCAAGAGGGGCGGCAAGCCCGTGACCCTGATGAACACGGCGGAGGGAACCACGTATGTCCTGCGGCTCCTCAGCGTCTCCTAACGCGTCAGAGGCGGGCAGCGCCGAGGACGGCTTCGGCCTCGTCGAGCTCCTGATCGCGATGGTGGTCCTGAACGTGGGGCTGCTCGCGATCGTCGCCGCGTTCCAGGCTGGGATTGTCACGCTCTCGCGCGCGAGCCGGGTGACGACGGCCGCCGTCCTCGCCGACCAGCAGATGGAGCTCTACCGCGCGATCACCTACGACTCGATCCGGCTCGCGGCCACCACGATCCCTGGGACCGCCCCCTACACGACCGACCCGGCGTACAACGCAACTCAGATCACCGGCGCGTGCGCCGGGCCGCCGTATCCCGACGAGTGCAACGCGAGCCGCGCCGTCACGGGCGCCGACAACAAGGCCTACCTCCTGAGCACGTACATCGTCGCGACCACCCCGACCGGCGGCCGGCCGGTGAAGCAGGTGACGATTGTCGTCCGCGACGGCCAGAACACGAGCCGCGTGTACGTCCGTCAGGCGTCCAGCTTCGACCAGTCGACCGGCTAAGGCGGAAGTCGCGGGAAGCCGATAGCGAGCGACGATGGCGGCCTATACCTACAGCGCGATCAACTCGTCGGGCGTCGAGCTCAGCGGCAGCATCCACGCCCCCGACCGCGACGCTGCGCGCGAGCAGCTGCGCGTTCGCGGCCTGCTCGCGCAGCAGCTGGTCGAGCTGCCCGCGAGCGGCGAGCAGAGCGTCCGCACTGCGTTCAAGAAGATCAAGCCGAAGTCGCTGCAGATCTTCTCGCGCCAGTTCGCGACGATGATCGACGCGGGCCTCAGTGTCGTCACTGCGCTCGTCATCCTCGAGGAGCAGACCGACGACAAGTACCTGGCCGGAGTGATCAGCGAGCTTCGCGCCGACGTCGAAGGCGGGCTCTTGCTCTCGCAGGCTATGGGCCGGCACCCGAAGGTCTTCAGCCGCCTCTACGTCGCGATGGTCGAAGCGGGTGAGGCTGCAGGAATCCTCGACGCCGTACTCGACCGCGTCGCGTTCCAGATCGAGAAGGAGACGGCGATCAAGCGCCGCGTCAAGGGCGCGATGATCTACCCGACGATGGTGCTGATCTTCGCCACCCTCGTCCTGATCGGGATGCTGATGTTCCTCGTCCCCGTCTTCGTGAAGATCTTCCAGGACCTCGGCGGCGAGCTGCCGACGCTGACGCAGTGGGTCGTCAACGTCTCGAACTTCCTCCGCGGCAACTACTACTTCGTCTTCCCGGCGCTGGCGGCCGTGTTCTTCGGACTGCGGAAGGGGAAGCGCACCGAGAAGGGACGCCAGATCTGGGACCGGATGAAGCTGAAGGTCCCGATGAAGATCGGCGCGGTCGTCCTCAAGGTGACGATGGCTCGCTTCTCGCGGACGCTCTCGACGTTGATCGCGGCGGGCGTCGACATCATCAAGGCGCTCGAGATCACGGGCCAGACGGCGGGAAACTGGGTCGTCGAGGAGGCGCTGGCCCACGTCCGGGTGCAGGTGGAGGAGGGGATCCCGATCGCTCAGCCGCTGGCGGCGAACCCCGTCTTCCCCCCGATGGTCTCGCACATGATCAAGATCGGTGAGGAAACGGGCGAGCTCGAGAAGATGCTCGGCAAGGTCGCAGATTTCTATGAGGACGAGGTCGACTCGTCGATCTCGTCGCTGACCTCGATCATCGAGCCGCTGATGATGATCGGCGTCGGTCTGATGGTCGGCGTGATCATCATCTCGATGTACCTGCCGATGTTCAAGATGCTCTCGCTCGTCAAGTAGGAACGCTCACCGAGCCAGCTTGCCCGTGCCTGGAAGCTGGCCCGGCGCGATCGCGGGAGGCCGCTAGATCGACTCGAGCGCGGCCAGATCTTCCGGCGTGTTGACGTTCGCCAAATGCGCGTCGGGGAGCGGCACGACCGCGACGTCCAGCTCCGAGAGTGCGTCGCGAAGCGCGAGTGCGCCGGCCGCGACCCGCGGCTCCAGCGCGCCGAGCGCGGAGCGCGCGTATGCCCCCGGCAGCGGGCCGGTCTGCGGGACCCCGGCGTCGCGGCAGGCCCCGGCGAGAGCGCGGAGCTCGGAGCCGCGCACGAGCGGGCAGTCCACGGGCAGGAAGACGCACACCTCGCCGGCCGCCGCGCGGAGACCGGCGACGACGCCGACAATGGGGGCTTGCAGCTCGCTCCCGTCGTCGAGCACGGGAAACGGCAGCTGCGGGCTGCCGCGCTTGCCGACGGCAAGACGCTCGTCGCACCACGCAAGAGCGTGCCAGCAATGCTCGGCGAGCGTCTGCCCGCGGAAGCGCGCCAGCGCCTTGGGCGACCCGAAACGCCGGCTCGCCCCGCCGACGAGCAGGACGCCGGTGACGTTCAGTCGGACTTCGCTCCCCTCGCGCGTCGGACCGCTCACCCACCGCAGCTTCCCCAAGCGGCCTCCCTACAATCCGACGCCGTGGACGAGTGGCTCGCCGACGCTAGCGACAAGCTCGCTGCTGTCGCCGGAGTCCCAGCCGAGGAGCTCGAGCTGGACGCCGAGACCGAGGAGGCGCTGCTCGACGTCGCGGCCATCGCCGCGCACGCGAGCGGCGCGCGCACGAACGCTCCGCTCCTCTGCTACCTCGTCGGCCGCGCCGGCTTGGCTCCGGCCGATGTGAGCAAACTCTTGCATCGTTCCACGAAGTAGCGGATTACCCTCACGGGGTTGGCGATGTCCGACCGCATCGACAACCCGTGGGGCGAGCGGACGCCCTTCGCCGCCGACAGCGACTGGCCCAACCGTGCCGACCAGCACGTAGAGCGCGAGCCCGAGCGGTGGGTGCAGTCCGCGTGCGTCCTCTGCTCGAACGGCTGCGCGCTGGACATCGGTGTCGCCGACGGACGGATCGTCGGCGTGCGCGGCCAAGAGGCCGATCCGGTCAACCACGGGCGCCTCGGGCCGAAGGGCCTCTACGGCTGGCAGGCGAACAACTCGGCGGACCGCCTGACGAGACCGCTCGTGCGCCGGAACGGCGCCCTCGAGGAGACGGACTGGGACACGGCGATGGCAGCCGTCGTCGAGCGCGCGCGAAGCGTGCTGGACGACACCGGGCCGGGCGCCGTCGGCTTCTACACCACGGGCCAGCTGTTCATCGAGGACTACTACACGCTCGCCGTCCTCGCGCGCGGCGGGATCGGCACAAACCACGTCGACGGCAACACGCGCCTCTGCACGGCGACTGCGGGCCAGTCTCTCAAGGAGACCTTCGGCTGCGACGGTCAGCCCGGAACGTTCGCCGACATCGACCACTGCGACACGCTCTTCCACGTCGGGATCAACATCGCGGAGACGCAGACGGTCACCTGGTCGCGGATGCTCGACCGGCTTCACGGGCCGGACCGGCCGCGGCTCGTCGTGATCGACCCTCGGCCGACGCAGGCCGCGCGCGAAGCGGACGTTCACCTCGCGATCCGCAACGGAACGAACGTCGCGGTGCTCAACGCGCTGATCCGGGAGCTCGTCGAGAACGGCTGGATCGAGCAGCAGTGGGTCGATGCGCACACCGTCGGGTTCGAAGGCCTCGTCAAGACCGTGCAGCCGTACACGCCGGAGCACGCAGGGGAGATCTGCGGCGTCGACCCCAGCCGCATCCGCGCCGCGGCCGAGGTCCTGGGCAGCGCCGAGCGGCTGCTGTCCTTCGTCCTGCAGGGCGTCTACCAGTCGAACCAGGCGACCGCCGCGGCCTGCCAGGTGAACAACATCAACCTGCTACGCGGGATGATCGGCCGGCCGGGCTGCGGGATCCTCCAGATGAACGGCCAGCCGACGGCGCAGAACACGCGCGAGACGGGCTGCAACGGCGATTTTCCGGGCTTCCGCAACTGGCAGAACGAGCAGCACGTCCAGGAGCTCGCGCGGCTGTGGAACGTCGACCCGCTGCAGATCCCGCACTACGGGCCGCCGACGCACGCGATGCAGATCTTCCGCTACGCGGAGCAGGGCTCGATCTCGTTCCTCTGGATCATCGGGACGAACCCCGCTGTCTCGCTGCCCGAGCTCGACCGGATTCGCTCGATCCTCGCGCAGGACCGGCTTTTCGTCGTCGTCTCCGATGCCTTCCTGACGGAGACCGGGGAGCTCGCGGACGTCGTCCTCCCAACGGCGCTCTGGGGCGAGAAGACCGGCACGTTCACGAACGCCGACCGGACCGTCCACCTCTCGGAGCAGGCCGTCGAGCCCCCCGGCGAGGCTCGGTCGGACCGCGAGATCTTCCTCGACTTCGCCGACCGGCTCGGCCTCGAGGACAAGGACGGACAGCCGCTGCTCAAGTGGCGCACGCCGGAGGAGGTCTTCAATGCGTGGCGGGAGTGCTCGCGCGGCCGGCCGTGCGACTACTCGCAGATCAGTTACGACGCGCTGCGCGGCGGCAGCGGCATCCAGTGGGGCGGGGAGCGGCTCTACACGGAGGGGGAGTTCCCGACGGATCCCGCGTACTGCGAGGACTTTGGCCACGAGCTGACGACCGGGGTCACGTTCAGCGAGGTCGAGTTCAAGGCGCTGAACGTGGCCGGCCGGGCGATCCTGAAGCCGGCGCCGTACATTCCCTCGCCGGAGGAGCCGGGGGACGACTACCCGCTCCGCCTCAACACCGGCCGCACCGTCTACCACTTCCACACCCGCACCAAGACGGGCCGGGCGCCGCAGCTGCAGGGAGCCGCGCCGGATGTCTGGGTCGAACTGGCGCAGGCCGACGCCGAGCGGTTGGGCATCAGCGACGGGGACGTCGTGCGAGTCGAATCTCCGCGCGGCCGAGTCGAGGGGCCCGCGCGCGTGACGGGCATGCGAGAGGGCGTCGTCTTCATCCCCTTCCACTACGGCTACTGGGATCGCGACGGCCGCAACGGCCACGACCGAGCGGCGAACGAGCTCACGATCACGCTCTGGGATCCGGCGTCGAAGCAGCCGATCTACAAGACCGCGGCAGTCCGGGTGGAGCGCGCATGAAGCTCGGCCCGGCGCTGAAGCGCCTGCACGAGTCCGAGCTCGACCTTGCCGGCGACTTCCGCAAGATCGGCGAGCGCCATGCTGCCGACCACGACGTCTACCACCAGTCGCGCACGTTCTCGATGCAATGCGAGCGACACGCGGAGCTCCTCGGCCCCATCGCAGACCGGTACGGCAGCTCGGTTTCCGAGGATGACGCGCCGGGCCTGTGGGACAGCGTGATGGAGGCCGTTCGCCGGCGGAGCTCCGCGGGACTCGGGCGGCGGCCCGTCTCAGGCGTCGTCCTCCTCCGCGACCTCCGCGAGCTCTACCTGGCCGCGCACGAGACGCTGATCGCGTGGGTGATCGTCAGGCAGGGTGCGATGGCGGTTCGGGACAAGGAGCTCCTCGAGCTCGCCAAGGAACTGCAGCCCGAGACGGATCTGCAGATGAAGTGGGCGCTCACCCACATCAAGGTGAGTTCGCCGCAGGTCCTCGCGTCTTGATGGCTACGGCCGGCGAGCGGGCGGCTCGCGAGGGGGATCGGTATCGTCGGGCTCGCCCTGTTCGCGCTGGCCGTGTGGTGCGCCGCTCGCCGCAGAGCTCGAGGACGCACAGAAAGCGAGCGGTGCTGCGGCTCGGGCGGCGCGGCCGTGGCGCCGGCGCCGTCGAGCCCGGTGTCAGGCAGAGCTGTAGGGGTCTTAGATCGTCTCGAAACTTGCGCGGCGGCGGCCCTCCAGCTCGAACAGCTTGAAGAGCCCGAAGGCGGCCGCGGCGTAGCAGGCCCCGATCCCGAGCTCCGTCCAGACGAGGGAGCCGACGTCTGAGAGTGACGCGCCGTCGGCGATCGCGCGCGCCGCCTCGATCCCGTGCGTGAGCGGGAGCACGCGCGCGACCTCCTCCATCCAGTTCGGCAGCGACTCGAGCGGGATGTTCACGCCGCAGAAGAGCACGAGCGAGTAGACGACGAAGTTCGCGAGGAAGAAGACGTCCCGCACGCGAAGCCCCATCGCGCCGACGACGAGTCCGAGCGACGTGCAGGCGAATGCGCTCGCCGCGATCACGACCGCGAGCGCCGGCAGTTGCGAGGCGGCGATGTCGACGTCGAGCAGCAGCCAGCCGACGCCGAACGCGAACGCGGACGTGATGATTCCGTTCGCGATCAGCGGCAGCGACCGCCCGAGGAAGAGAGGCAGCCGGTTCGCGGGCGTCGCCATCAGCGGCGACAGCGTCTGCGTCCAGCGCTCGCCGCCGACGGTCATCGCCATCCCGTAGATGCCGGCCATAGCCGAGAGCTGCACGGCGTTGCCGACGACGAAGAACTCGTCGTTCCGGACCTGCGCGTACCGGCCGATGTAGGCGAAGAAGAGCACCTGGAAGATGGGCGCGCCGAGCATGGTCGGGATGTAGTACGACCAGTGCATCCAGTTGAAGAGCGCGCGGTACGAGAGGTACCCGCCGATGAAGAACACGCGCAGGTTCGTCACAGCCGGCCTCGCGATCTTCGATCGTGTCGACCGATCATTTCCGACGGCCGAGCGGGCAAAGCCCGCACGGCCTGAAAGAGACATCGCAAGCGACGTCTCATGTGAGTGAAAGCGTGGCGCGCTCGCGCGCCAGCCGCTCGAACTGCTGCAGCGCGAAGTGACCGATCACGAGGTAGACGGCGCCGAGCGCGAGGCACATCCCGATCTCGGGCCACGGGTTGCCCGCGATCGCGGCCTCTCGGAGCGCGTTCACGCCCCACGTCGGCGCGAGCACCCAGGAGATCGGCCCGACCCACCCGGGCAGCAGAGACAGCGACACGAGCAGGCCCGTGACCAGCCAGACCGGGTACTCGAGGAGGTTCGAGAGCGCGTTCGCGTTCCGGTACATGATGAACGTCGAGGCGAGGATCAACCCGAGCAGGCCGAGGCCGACGACCGTCACGGGAAGCGCCACGACGAACGCCACAGGATTGGCGACGTCGAACGGCACGTCGAAGAAGAGCTTCCCCCAGAGCAGCGTCGCGATCAGCGAGTAGAGGCCGATCGTGGCGGTTGCGAGGGTGAGCGGCACGATCACGAGCAGGAACGGCGGCGGGACCGCGATGCAGTACTCGAGCGTGCCCTGCCAGCGCTGCCACTGGATCGCCCCGCCCGAGCCGAACAGCGTCGACGACCAGATGCCCATCATCCCCGCGCCGAGCGCGACGTAGAGGAGCGTCCCTTCGCGCGCGCCCACGTCGAACATCAGGTAGGCGACGGACGCGAAGATGATCGGCTGCAGGACGGAGGTGAGGATGAAGAACGCCGACAGAGTCAGGCTCTTCACGTGGAACTTCCAACCAATCCAGATGAGGCGGAGCGTGCGGCCCGTCACGACCGCTCCAGGGTCGCATGGCGGCGGCCCTGCCCCTCGAGGAACCGCAGCAGCAGGTAGCCCGCGGAGAGGTAGGCGCCGGCGAGGAGGAGCTCCGCTCCAACGAGGTCGATCACCGAGCCGAGCGCCGCACCGTCGGCGAGCTCCCGCGCGGCCTGGATCGAGTGCGTGAATGGGATCACCTCCGACACGGCGCGCATCCAGTCCGGTAGCTCCGAAAGCGGGATGTTCGCGCCCGTGAAGATGAGCAGGAAGCCGAAGATCGCGTTCGAGAGCACGGCGTTCTCTCTGATCCTCAGGCCGAGCGCGGCGTTGATCAGCCCGAGCCCCGTGCAGGAGACGGCGGCGACGACGATCACGAGCGCGAGCGCGGGGATCGAAGTGAGCGGGATGTCGATGCCGAGGATCAGCGAGCCCGCCGTGAGCGCAAAAGCGGCGACGAACACGCTGTTCGCGACCACCGGAACGGCACGGCCGAAGAAGAGCGGCAGCCGCGGCGCCGGGCTGACGAGGATGGCGCCCAAGGTGTTCTGGAACTTCTCGCCGGCGACGAGCTGGCTCATCGCGAAGAGGGCGGGGATCGCGGCGTACTGGATCGCGTTCCCGACGACGTAGAACTCGTCTGACTGCAGCTCCGCCGACCGTCCGATGTAGGCGAAGAGCAGGATCTGGAACACCGGCGCGACGACGAGACTAGGCACGAAGATCCAGAAGGTCAGCCAGTAGAAGAGCGCGCGGTAGCTGATCAGGCCACCGATCGCGAAGATCCGTAGGGATGTCATGACAGCGAGAGCGCCCCGCGCTTCCGCGCCGCGCCGAGCACCCGCTCGAGCATGGCGAGCCCGAGTCCGACGTAGACGCCGCCGAGCGCAAGGCAGAGGAGCAGGTCGGGAAGCGGCGAGCCGCCGAGGGCGGCTTCCCGGATCGCGCTCATCCCCCAGGTAGGCGCCAGCACCCAGGAGATCGGTCGCACCCACTCGGGGAGGAGCACGAGCGGGACGAGGAAGCCGCCGATCAGCCAGACGGGATACTCGAAGAGGTTGCCGAGCGCCCACGCCGCGCGGAAGCGGACGAAGGAGACCGCGAACAGGAAGCCGAGCGCGCCGAACGAGGTCACGGCCGCCACGATGGCGAGCGCGAAGACGAGCGGGTGCTCGACCGTCAGGTCGATCCCGAAGACGAACCGCCCGAGTGCGAGCGTCGCGACGAGGCAGTAGATCCCGATCGTCGCCATCGCGAGGGTGATCGGGAGCAGGACGAGCCCGAAGTGCGGTGGAGTCGCGACGAGCGATTCGAGCGTGCCGTGCCAGCGCTCGCGCTGCATGGCGTTGCCTGCCGTCGTGCTCGTCGCCGACCACATTCCCATCACGGCCGATCCGAGGGCGGCGTAGAGGAGCGTCCTCGGGCTCTCGCTCGCCCTGAAGATGAAGAAGGCGACGGTCGCGAAGAACAGCGGGTAGAGGACCTGGCCGATGCCTTCGAACGGCGAGCGCGAGATCATCTTGAACTGGTAGTACCAGCCGACCGCGAGCAGCCGAAGCGCCTTCACTCGCCGGAGACGAGCGCGACGTACGCGTCCTCGAGCGTCGGCTCGCGGCGGGAGATCCGACCGACGTTCGCGCCGTCGAGCGTCCCGAGGATCGTGTGCGTCAACTCGACGTCGGTCGGCGTCTGCACGAGGAGGACCTGCGCCTGCTCGCGCTCCTCGACCGACACCGACGTAACTCCCTCGAGGTCGCGCACTCGCTCGACCAGCCCGTCAGGCACGCCGAACACCTCGACCTCGACGACGGTCCCGGCGGCCACGGTGCGCTTGAGGTCGGCGGGGGTGCCCTCGGCGACGATCTCGCCGCGCGTGATCACCGCGATCCGGTCGCAGAGGGCGTCTGCCTCGAACATGTAGTGCGTCGTCAGCAGGATCGTCTTCCCGGCGTCGGCGAGGGAGGCGATCGTGGCACGCAGCTCGCGAGCACCGACCGGGTCGAGCCCGATCGTCGGCTCGTCGAGGAAGACCACCGGCGGGTCGTGGAGGAGGCCGCGCGCGATGTGCAGCCGCTGCTTCATCCCGCGCGAGTAGCCCTCCGTTCGCTCCTGCTCACGGCCCTTGAGCCCGACCAGCTCGAGCAGCGACTCGATCCGCGGTCGAATCTCCTTCGGCGGGACGCCGTAGAGCTCCGCGAAATAGCGGAGGTTGTCGTAGCCCGAGAGGCGCTCGTAGACGCCGCGCTCGCCGCCGAAGACGTAGCCGATCCGCTTCCGGACCTCGCGCGGGTCCTTGACGACGTCGTAGCCGAGGACGCGGGCCGTCCCGCTCGTCGGCAGCAGCAGCGTGATCAGCATCTTGATCGTCGTCGTCTTGCCGGCCCCGTTCGGGCCGAGCAGGCCGAAGAGCTCGCCGCGCTCGATCCCGAACGTGACGCCGCGGACGGCCTCGACGTCCATCCACTTGCGGCGGAGCGTCCCGGTCGACGTGCGGTAGGTGCGATGGAGATCCTGAGCCTCGACGACGGGCATAGCGTCAGACTACCCAGGCCCGAAGCCGCCTCCGCCGGGCGTTTCCACCCGCAGCACGTCGCCCGGCGTGAGGTCTACCGATGTCTTCGACGGCAACTCGCGGCCGTTCAGCAGGTTCCGTCCGAGCGCGCCGGGGGCGCCGCCCTCGGCACCGGCGGGAGCACGCGCACGGCGCTCGCTGAGGATCGAGGCGCGGCACGACTCGAGCGCCTCGAGCTCCCGGATGATCCCGTCACCGCCTCGATGGCGACCGGCGCCGCCCGAACCGAGCCGGAGCTCGTGGCGGCGGACGCGCAGCGGGTACGCCAGCTCGAGCGCCTCGACCGGCGTCGTGAGCGTGTTCGACATCGTCACGTGCACGCCTGAAGGCCCGTCGGCGTACGGGCATGCGCCCTGGCCGCCGCCGAGCGTCTCGTAGTACGTGAAGCGCTCGCTGCCGAGCGTCAGGTTGTTCATCGTCCCCTGCCCCTGCGCCGGCACGGGGATCGCCTGACCGAAGGCGGCGAAGAGGACGTCGACGATCCGGCAGGAGGTCTCGACGTTGCCGCCTGCGACGGCCGCGCCGGGCTCCGCGTTGAGCAGCGAGCCCGGCATTGCGGTGATCCGCACGGGTGCAAAGGCGCCCGCCGAAGCGGGCACGTCCGGATCGGTGAGGCAGCGGACGACGAAGTAGGTCGCCGACCTCGTTACGGACAGGGGGCAGTTGAGGTTGCCGTCGTGCTGCGGCGCCGTGCCGGTGAAGTCGACGTCGAGCTCCTCGCCGTCGATCGTGACCGCGACACGCAGCTCGAGCTCTCCCTCGGGCGCTTCGAGGACATCGGCCGCCTCGAACCGTCCGTCGGGAAGCCGCGTCAGCGCGGCTCGAACGACCCGCTCCGAGTACGCGAGCAACTCGTCCACCGCGTCGCGCATGCGTTCGGCGCCGTGGCGGGCGCAGAGGTCGGCGACGCGATCGTCGGCGAGGCGGTGAGCGGCGAGCTGGGCACGGAAGTCGCCGAGCCGCTCGTCGGGTGCACGCGTCTTTTCCGCGAGGCGTTCGAGGGTGCCGGGCTCGACGCGCGTCGGCGGGATCACGAGACCCTCTTCCGCGAGTGTGCGCGAGAACGCGGGCATGCTCCCCGGCTCGGTCCCGCCGACGTCGGCGTGGTGGGCGCGCGTGACGGCGAAGCCGAGCTCGGTTCGCGAGACCAGTGTGATGTCCGGCAGGTGAGTGCCGCCCGCGAACGGGTCGTTGAGGACGTAGACGTCGCTGCGCCCGGGCGCGCGCTCCATCACCGCGGCGACGGCATCGGGCATGGCTCCGAGGTGGACGGGGATGTGCTCGGCCTGGGCGACCATCCGCCCGCGTTCGTCGAAGAGGGCCGTGGAGCAGTCGCGGCGTTCCTTGATGTTCGCGGAGAAGGCGGATCGGACGAGCGCAGCGCCCATCTCCTCGGCAACGGCGCGGAGCGCGTGCCCGAGCACCTGGAGGTCGATTTTCACCGTCTCGTCACGCCTTCGTCACCGTCCACGCGGCACCATCCCTAACCCCCACCCACCCGGGGGGGATCCAGCAGGTGGCGCCCTCGAGCTCGATCAACGCTGGGCCGCGCGCTTCTGCTCGCGGGTTTGCGCGAAGCGTCACTGCGGGGCCGGGCGTGACCTCCGCCGTGCGAACGGCGACGAGCTCGAGCTCGCGGCCGCGGTCCGCGTAGCCGTAGCGCTCCTCGTGGAGCCGGTGGAAACGCTCCTCGAGGTTGGGGCCGAGCGGCACCGCGAGCTCGAAGGACTGACCGCGGTAGCGGAGATCCGCCTCGCCCTGCTCCGGCAGCTCTCTCACCTCGCGCAGCGGCCGCACCTCGCTCTGAACGTAATCGCGCCGCTCGTCACTGACGGCGAGCCCGAGCGCGGAGAGCACGCCCGCCGCCTCGGGCACGAGCACGGTTTCGATCCCGAGCTCGTCGGCGAGCTCGCAGGCATGAAGCGGTCCCGCTCCGCCGAACGCGACCAGCGCGAGGTCGCGCGGATCCCGACCGCGCTCGACCGACACGACGCGCAGCGCGCGGAGCATCTCCGCGTTGACGACGCTGATCACGTCGGCCGGCTCGACGCCGGCCAATGCCTCCTCAGCGGCGGCGGCGTCGAGCTCGAGCCCGTCCGCGAGCGTCGATGGAAGGCGGCCGAGCAGCAGGTTTGCGTCGGTAACAGTCGGCCTCCGGCCGCCGAGCCCGTAGCAGGCAGGCCCGGGATCGGCGCCGGCGCTCTCGGGGCCGACGCGCAACGCGCCGCCTGAGTCCACCCAAGCGAGGGAACCGCCTCCCGCCCCGACGGTGTGCACGTCGAGGCTGGGGAGCCTGATCGGCAGCCCGGCGATCGACCGCTCCGTCGAGCGCTCGGCCGCGCCACCGCGGATCAGACAGACGTCCGTCGACGTCCCGCCCATGTCGAAGGAGAGGGCGTCCGCGAACCCAGCCGCGGCTGCGATCCGGGCAGCACCGACGACGCCGCCGGCAGGTCCCGAGAGGAGAGCCCACGACGCGTGCGCCGCCACCTCGTCCACGGTGGCCACGCCTCCCGACGAGCGCATGACGAGCGGCTCGACGAGCCCCGCCTCTTCGCACGCTCCCTGCAGCGAGCGAAGGTAGGCGGCAACGACCGGCCCCAGGTAGGCGTCGGCCGCGACCGTGGACGCGCGTTCGTACTCGCGAAACTCGGGCGCCACCTCGTGCGACGCGACGACGTGCGCCCGCGGCAGCCTCCGCCGCACCTCCTCGGCGACGGCCCGTTCGTGCCCCGGGTCGCGGAAGGCGAACAGGAGGCAGACGGCGACGGCATCGGCCTCGAGCTCAGCGAGTGAGGCGAGGTCGAGCGGCTCGACGACGCCGTCCGGGCCGAGACGCTCGCGCACGCCGAAGCAGCGCTCGATCGGAACGAGCGGCTCGGCGTGCGCCGAGCAGAGTCGGTAGAGATGGGCGCGGTTCTGCCGGCGGAGGTGGAGCATGTGCTCGAACCCTGCCGTCGCCACGAACGCCGTCCGCGCGCCCTTCCGCTCGAGCAGCGCGTTCGTCGCCACGGTGGTGCCGTGCGTGAAGCGGTCGATCGTTGCGACGCCGACGCCACGCACCGCCGCGAGCACGGCTTCCTCCTGTTGCGCGGCGGTACGCACCTTCGCCGTCCGCAGCTCGCCGTCGCCGACCAGCACGGCATCGGTGAACGTGCCGCCGACGTCGACACCGAGCACGACCATTCGGCGACTCTAAGCTCGTGCAGATGGAGATCGCACTCCGAGGCCCGGCGGGGGAGCCCGTCGAGCTCTGGCGGACGCTCGTCTCGCACGGCGTGGCGTCGCTGCCGCCGTCCCAGCTGGACGAGGACGCTCGCGTCCTCACCGTCACGATCCCCGTTCCCCGCGCGAAGCCGCGCACGATCGAGATCCGGGAAGGCCGCGGCGGCAAGGCGCAGGTCGGCTTCCTCGGCCCCAGGCCAAGCCGGGGCGTTCAGCAAGCGGTTCGCGAGGTCGTGGCCCGCATGCTCAACCTCGACGAGGACCTCTCCGCGCTGTACGCGGTCGCCGCGGCCGATCCCGAGCTCGCGTGGGTCACCAGGGGCGCGGGTCGGATGCTCCGGAGCCCAACCGTGTTCGAGGACGTCGTTAAGACGATCTGCACGACGAACTGCGCGTGGTCGGCGACGTTGAGGATGGTCGGAGCGCTGGTCGGCGAGCTGGGGGAGAAATCGGTCGGAGGCTTCGGCCGAGCGTTCCCGACGCCGAAGGCGATGGCCTCGGCGCCCGAGTCGTTCTACCGCGACGTCGTCCGCGCGGGTTACCGAGGCGCATACCTGCGGACGCTGGCCGCCGATGTCGCGGCGGGATCGCTCGATCTGGAGGAGCTTCGCACCGCGCCGCAAGACGAGCTCCCGGACGAAGAGGTCGCCGCGCGACTCCTTGCGCTGCCGGGTGTCGGCCCGTACGCCGCCGCGCACGTGATGATGCTGCTGGGCCGTCACTCCCGGCTGATCCTCGACTCGTGGACGCGCCCGAAGTACGCCAGCCTGAACGGGCGCAAGGCGGCCGACCGGCAGATCGAGCGCCGCTTCAAGCGCTACGGCGAGCACGCGGGCCTCGCCTTCTGGCTGTTCCTGACGCGGGACTGGGTGGAGGAATCCGTCCGCTGACGCGAAAGTAGGAACGTTTTCGCGCGTCTTGTCGTATCGTTCGGAGCGTGAAACGCCTGCTCGCCGCGACGTTTCTCCTGCTCGTCACGCTGGGCGTCGCCGCGCCGGACGCGGCGCGCAAGCCTGTCGTGATCGCGCCGGGCGTCACCGTCGGCGGCATCAGAGTCGGCGGGCTCACTTCGGAGCCTGCGAGAACGCGGGTCGAGAAGGCGTTCGCGCGTCCGCTGCGCCTCAGGTTCGGGCAGAAGCGCTGGCGGATCAGCCCGCGCTACCTGGGCGCAAACGCCGCGATCGACCGCGCCGTGTCACGCGCCCTGGAGGCCGGTCCTCGCGCGCGCGTCTCACTAGGAGTCTCGGCGACACGGCCGCGCATCCGCCGTTACGTCCAGCGCCTCGACCGCTTGTTCTCGCGCGAGCCGATCAGCTCGGCCGTCGTCGGCGTCAGCGGCGGCCGACCCGCGTTCAGCGCTGCGAAGGCCGGCGTGGCCGTCCGCCGCGACGAGATGACCAACGCGCTGGCGTACATGCTGCGGACGAACCGGCGCGACGTCGTGCCGCTCCTGACGGAGAGCGTCCCGCCCGAGGTCACGCCGGAGAACTTCGGGCCGGTGATCATCGTCTTCCGCGACTCGAAGCGCCTCACCCTCTTCGACGGCCCACGTGCGGTGCGGTCGTTCCCGATCGCGACGGGACAGGCGCAGTACCCGACGCCGCTCGGGATCTACAGCGTCGCGACGAAGCAGCGCGACCCCTGGTGGATCCCACCGCCGGACTCGGACTGGGCGCAAGGCAAGGAGCCGATCCCGCCCGGTCCAGGCAATCCACTCGGCACACGCTGGATGGGGACGACGGCGCCGCTCGTCGGCATCCACGGCACGCCCGACGCCGCCTCGATCGGGTACTCGGCCTCGCACGGATGCATCCGCATGCGCGTCCCGGACGCCGAGGCGCTCTTCAACGAGGTCGAGGTCGGGACGCCCGTGCTGATCGTCGCGGCGTAGAGCCTCGGCTCTGTGAGTCGCTACACTGCGCGGCGCCCGGCGGCGTAGCTCAGATGGTTAGAGCGTCGGACTCATAACCCGAAGGTCGGTGGTTCGAATCCACCCGCCGCTACCTCCCGAGGGACAAACGAGGAAATGGCCACAGGAGTCAGAGTCGGAATCACGCTCGCTTGCACGGAGTGCAGGCGCCGTAACTACCAGACGACGAAGTCGAAGCGAAACACGCCCGACCGGTTCGAGGCGAAGAAGTTCTGCCGCTGGTGCGGTCGTCACACCGCGCATCGGGAGACCCGGTAGCCGGATGGCTCGCCAGACCCGCCAGCAGCGCCGCCGGCGCCGCGAGAAGCGGCAGCCGTCCACGCCCGACGAGCAGCAGGGCGTCGCGCAGCGCGCGCGGACGCGGCAGCAACAGGTCCGCCCGGCGCAGCAGCCGCCGAAGACGCAGACAGGCCGTCGTGGAAGAGGCGGCGGCGGTCGCCGTTTCGTCTCCGAGTCGATCGCCGAGCTGAGAAAGGTCGAGTGGCCGAACCAGCGTCAGGTCCTGACGGGAACGGTCGTCGTGATCATCGCCTGCGGAATCGTCGGCATGTATCTGTGGCTGGCCGACCTCGTGCTGAAGCCGTTCGTCCAGCAGCTCCTGCTCGGCGGGTAGCCGTCAAAGGTCGACGATGTTTCGCTGGTACGTGATCAACACCTACTCCGGGCACGAGAACAAGGTGAAGACGAATCTCGAGCACCGGATCGTCTCGATGAACCAGCAGCCGCGGTTCCGCCGCGTCGTCGTTCCGACGGAGCAGGTGATCGAGACGAAGGACGGCCAGAAGGTACAGGCCGAGAAGCGCGTGCTCCCGGGGTACGTGCTCGTGAACATGGACCTCGACGACGATGCTTGGTCGGTGGTGAAGAACACTCCCGGCGTGACCGGCTTCGTCGGCGCCGCCGGGAAGCCGATCCCGCTCTCGCAGCCGGAGGTCGACCGCATCCTCCGCACCGGCGTCGCGACCGCCGAGCGGGCGCGCGCGCAGGTCGCCTATTCCCTCGGCGAGTCCGTCAAGGTAACCTCCGGCCCGCTCTCGGACTTCGACGGAGAGATCGTCGACGTCCAGCCCGACGCCCAGAAGCTCAAGGTGCTCGTCGACATCTTCGAGCGCCAGGTGCCGGTGGAGCTCGGTTTCGACCAAGTCAAGAAGATCGACTAGACGCTGATGGCCAAGAAAATCCTGACACTGATCAAGCTCCAGATCCCCGGCGGCCAGGCGAACCCGGCGCCGCCGGTCGGCCCTGCGCTCGGTCAGCACGGCGTCAACATCATGGAGTTCTGCAAGGCGTTCAACGCGCAGACGCAGCAGGAGAACGGTCGGATCATCCCGGTC
>Ga0126314_10000628_pt1 | contig 16788 bp, 19 predicted proteins | sample Plot105B_FD_92535 | JGI IMG/M metagenome (GOLD analysis project Ga0126314, IMG submission 92535) | Serpentine soil microbial communities from UC McLaughlin Reserve, CA, USA - Plot105B | ecosystem: Environmental > Terrestrial > Soil > Grasslands | place: USA: UC McLaughlin Reserve, Lake County...
CCATCCAGCCAACTTGCCGCCGGCAACCAGCATCTTGCCGAGTACCTAGGCGTTCAATCCACCTGAAGCAGCAAGTTGAGTTTCGGTGAGCCCGATTGCCGCCAGCCGGCGTAGCCAGGCGCGGCTCCCTGGTGTCTGGAAAGCTCTTCATGCCGCCGCAAGCAGGTCTGCATCGCCATGAGGAACTAGCGTTCAGATTCGGTTCACGGTCCGCAACATAATCGCCATGACCAAGGTCTGCATTTCGTCGGCCCGTGGGACTACGCGCTCAAATGTTAAAACAATACCACGCCAGCCTCCGATCAGAGCTTGTGCGTATCGCACGGAACCGGAACCGCCGTGACGGCAAGCTTCTGAAAACCAGCATCACTCTTTGCCGCCGTAGCATGAAAGGTCTGATGGCTTCGCTAATGGTCATTCTGGTCGGTGTGGATGCGAGGGCGCAAGCACTCGGACCCACAATAGCCGAGGCGGTACAGGGTTGTTGGACCAAGCGGAGTGACACACTAGGTGACTACGATTACTGGTCTTTGTGCATTGCTCAAGATGGAACCGTGACCAGTACCGTCATCTCTGGGTCCTTCGATGGAGGCCTGAGCGGCACATCTTCCGGCGGCGTCTATGAGGTCGTCGGTGATCAGATCAGGTTTGTGTTCGAAGCTGGTGACTACGGCTGGTTATGGGCGAGTGGCGATGTCATCTGCACCCCGCGCTTCATCGGATCAGAGCGGCTCGATCTCACCAAATGCGATGATGGTGGTGCGACCGTGCATTTTAAAAGGTTCATAGCGGAAGTGGAGTGAGCGCTGTGTCGGCAAGGCCTCCACAGCGGCAAACTTCCCGTACTGCGGCCCGAACACCGCTCGTGGGCGAGGAACGTCACTGCAGAGACGAGGGCAAGGCACCGGCCATAGACCGCTGCGGGCGCTCCTCGACGCTGCAGCCGGCGACGCCGTAGGGATTGGCCATGTCGCAAGCCATGGCCTCCTGCATGTAGCCGATATACTCATCGACTTCTCCGCATCGCAGTTCCTGCCGGGCACCCTGCCCGGTAATCGCCAGCGCCGCAACGCGACCCCCCAAGTCGTCCCTTTCTTGCGTGTCTGGCGGGACATCGAGCATGGATAACACGTGCTCCCTGCCGCTGTGGTTGAAGCGAACCTCTGCCAGGTAGCCATCCGGGCCGCTGGAGTTGGAAAAATAGAAGACACGCGGCTCGGCGCCATGCGTCTCCCGCACCGATAACTCAACGATACCGTCTCGCTCGATCATGAAATGCAGGTCGTGCCAAGACCCGTCTTCCTCCTGGATGGCATAGATCGAGATGAACTGCCGGAAATCGTCGATGCCGCAGCCGAAGAGACGTTGTTCATCAGCTGCGGATGCCGGTAGAGGCAGTGCGAATGGGAGAGTCAGGGCTAGGCCCAGGAGCCAGACAGCACGGTGCGCCATAAGTTGTTCCAATCCATTACTGGGAGCCAGCAGCCGCTGACGAGGAGGCTGCAGGGGATGAGCGGCGACGGGGTAATATGCCCAGCGGCACGGCCAGCATTTCTGGTGAGCCGGCTGAACCGACGGTGAATAGGGCGTTTTCACCAAATTCAGACGCCGGGTTCTAAAGATCCGCCACTACTCCAGTTCTGACTAGACGACGTCCTTCAACGTCCTGTTTCACCACCAACGCGACGCAAGCCTGCCCTTCAAGGGACCATGCTCGTCATCAAGACGAGCCGCACCAGACAGGAAGCACGAGGCACATATTGCGGCATGTCAACATTGAGGCATACGTGGTGCCGAAGGACGGGTCGGGCGCATCACGTGCATGTCGAGGGCACCATCGCGTACATAGCCGCCGATTCCGCTTTCCAAACTGGCCCCCACCGCCTCAGGATCTACCATGCGTCGCCCACTCCATCGCCAGTTGCTCGCTATTTCACTGGCACTAGCTGTTGCCACGCCGACCCTTGCCGGCCCCTGGCAGTCGGAAGTGACTCCCTGCCAAATTTCTGGCTGGTCAGCGAGCGACGATCCGGCGGGACTGGACATCCATGCCAAGGCGGATTTCGCTTCCGAGATCATAGGCCAGGTTCAGCCACCCTTCACCAGCGCAACCAGCGAAGTATCACCGGATGGGGGCTGGCGCGCCGAGTTCGCCATTGTGGGCTACCACGAGCATTGGTTCCTGATCGATGATATCCAGCAACCAGGTGCTCCCTATAATGAGGCCGAGCCCGAGGCGGCACCGGCGTTTGCCGGTCGTGGTTGGGTCCCCGCCAGTCAGGTGATGGGTGCCTATGCCAACACGCAGATGCCGGTCGGCTGGCTGCTCCAGGCGCCCGACATCCATGCGCCTGTTGCAGGGGATATCGAACGGTTGCCTGACGAAAGCCTGTCCATCGACGGTACGCTGACCGCGCTCCTCGCCTGTTCCGCCAATTGGGCACTGACCGATGCTGTCGATGGCACGCGAGGCTGGTGGCGCGGCATCTGTTCCAACCAGGCAACCAATTGCAGCTGAGCCACGCCTCCGCCGCGTTCGGATCCGGGCCAAATTACTGGAAATTCCAATGTCAAAATTCTATTGGCGAACGCCCTGCTGGTGGCCGGAGTGCTCCCGTCAACTGTGGTCCTTGCCGCGGACGAGAATGCCCTCACGTTGTCGCAGCACTGGCAGCATGTCGTCGGCATTGCAATCGGCATTACCGGCTGCACCATTATCAGTGCGACGGCCGCGTCCATGCAGTGCCTGGCAAAGTCCGAGCAGGACCGGCAGTCCAAAAGGACCACTAATGACCCCTACATTGCGCATAGCCTCCGTCGGGTGGGGACTTCTGACCCTGTTCTTGGCCTTTACGCGTTTCACATCCCTCTCGATGCTCGGTTTCCCGGATGGCTACATAACGCCATATGACACCGCCACCAAATCACTCCAGGAGGTCATGGCCTGGCTCGTTGTTGTTCAAGCCACATACTTCCTGTTTGCAGGGTTCCTCGGCAAGGAGCTCCAGCCGACCAGGTTCGTGCTGCAGGTGCTGGTTGTGGTGGTACTTGTTTTCGTGCCCATGGAAGTCGTTGAGACCTGTCCCACATGGGACATCTGCACAGGGGCCTATCAGGCGATGACAGGGGAACTCATGGATGATGGCAGCGGCGGTTAGCATTCATCCAGGGCGCAAGAGGTCGGCCGACCGGCAAAGGGTCGGAGGCAAGCGCAAGGTACAGTCGACCAGGATAGGCCAGCTGGAGCGTCGGCAGAAAACAGCGTAACTGCGCGATCACCTGTCGCCCGATGCTCCCGTTGCGGCCACCTCTGCAAGCGATGACGCTCGCACCCACACGCGGCTGCTAGAACTGCGCCTTGATGCCCGCGCTTGCCGAGAGGCTGGCTGAGCCATCGGAACGTAGCGTGGCATCGAGACTGCCGAACGCCGAGGTGGCGGCAACCTGCATGATCGCTGGCCCATGAACTGCGATCAAGGCTCATCATAGGCGGCGGCTTGCCGGACCTCCAGTGGAGTGCGAAAACGCACATCGGTCTGAGGGAACGGTATCTCGATGTTCTCCGCCTTGAACGCATCCCAGAGCGCCATCAACACTTGGCCTCGGACATTGGTCAGGCCATTGCGTGGGTCAGTAATCCAGAAGCGCAACTTAAACTCGAGCGATGAGGCTCCAAAAGCGGTAAGCCAGCACACGGGCTCCTTGTAACCGCTGACTCGCTCGACCGTCTGAGCAGCTGCGATAGCGATGGCACTGACATGGTGTGGGTTGCTGTCGTAGGCCACCCCGAATTCCACATCGACTCGCACGTTCTCGTCCGAATACGACCAGTTGACGACCTGCTGTGTGATGAAGTCTTCGTTTGGGATCAGGTACTTTTGTCCGTCCCGCGTCATCACCGAAACGAAGCGGGCCCGCAAGTCGACTATCCAACCGAAAGTGTCTCCCACCGCGATGGTGTCTCCAGGTTTTACCGAACGATCCAGCAGGATGATGATGCCTGATATGAAGTTGGATACCACCTTCTGAAGGCCAAAGCCGATGCCGACGCCGACTGCGCCGGAAACCACCGTCAATGCGGTGAGGTCTACGCCGCTGGCGGTCAGCGCAAATGCGCCTGCACCGATAACAAGGCCGATGCGCACAAGTTTTGAGAACAAAACTTTGGCCGACGGTGAAACATCGTTGGACCCTTTGAGGCGATTTTCGATGATGTGACTGACGAAGATGGCGCACCAGATAACGCCCGCGGTAACAAGGCCGGCTCGCAGGATCAACAGGGCTGAAAGGCGGAACTGGCCGATGCTTATGGCTAGATAGTCGAGAGCCCCGAAAACCGGGCCTGCGAGATCGAGTACAAGCAAGGCGACATAGATCCATCCGGCAAGAGCAACGAAGCGTGCCAGAGCCCGATTGCGAATGATGCGGGTAACCACTGAAAGGAACAGCCAGGCCGCAGCGAGCAGCAGCACATTGGCAAGCGTCGACTCCGGCAGGTCCGCTGCGAGCAATATCAGTCGGATCACGAAAAGGACGATAACAAACATAAGGAGTCGCGAACGGCGGATCAGTGTCACCGCCAGCCGCAAAAGATCTGGCGTCCCTTTGATGCGTCTGGCTTGTTGTTCGAGGAAATGCTCCACAGCCTTACCAAACGGCTGCGCCACCAACCAGGCTGCGGTGATCAGGGCCAGCTGCAGCAAAGACCACTCGTTCCAATGAAGGTCTAGCAAGTCGAGCACAACACGCTCGATGCCGTTGCCTAACTGTGTCCAGTTCATTTGCATGCTCTTCCCCACCTACCGTGCCTGATCGTAAACGCGCGAAACGGGATCATGCCTCGAAAGAAAAAGAGTGCCATGGCATAACGACGCGGCGATAGCGTTGGAACCAGCATGGGTCTCGACATGGTCGGCGCCTTGCGCGAGCGCACAACACCCACATCGTCTGCGGCCCTTACTTAGGCGTCGACCGCCTAATCCTCCCCGCAAATCTTACGGCAGCTTCCAGGAACTAATCGAGGTCGGCTGAACGGTGGAAAGGAGGGCGCATTGCTGATGGGGCCCTGGTTCGCAGCATTGATCAGCAATTTCACAGTCTGTCCGGAAGCGCGGGGGATTTAACCTGCCATACGCGTGTCCCGGCCGTAGTTGTCGCACTCACGTAGCACCTGCGTGGGAACTTCCGGTCGCACCATCCGTAGTGCTTGAACGCAAGGGACGGAGGAGCTCCTTTCATGGCCTACGCCATCCACTATATTCTGCGAGCTGTGCCGCTGACTTGTTTCAGCCTGGCTCTCGTTTCCGACATCGCTTATTTGCAGACATCAAACCTACTCTGGCTGCATTTTTCCGAGTGGCTGTTGCTCGTCGGCGTTGTCTTTTGTGGCCTTGCGCTTCACGCGCTGCCCATCGATCTCCTGATCAGGCGCGTGCGCCCCTCCTGGTGGGCGGTGCTGTTCGGCGTTGTCGTTCTCCTCCTCGCAGTCGTCAACAACCTCGTGCACACCGCCGACGGCTGGACTGCAGTGATGCCCATGGGCGTCACCCTCTCGATCCTCACGGTCGTCGCCATGATCCTCACCAGCATTTTTGGCAGCAAGGGAGCAAAGCATGTCTAAGACTCGCGCTATTGGTTTTTCCCTTCTCGCCATCGGCGCCATCGTTGCGCTTTCTGCCTGCAGTTCCGGCGACTTTGATGCCGCCAGCCAGATTGGCCCTGAGCCGGTTCTGCCTGAGCCCTCGCAAAGCATACTGCCAGACCTCAAAGTCGCCGAGGTGATCGGGTGGGGACAGGGGCAAACTCCGACCGTGGCTGAGGGCCTCGTCATTACTCCCTATGCCCAAGAGCTTGCCAATCCGCGCACGGTCCATACCTTGCCGAATGGCGATGTGCTGGTGGTCCAATCCAAGGCGCCGGAAGGCAAGCCGATCGACAGACCCAAGGACTATATTCGGGGCTGGATCATGGCTCTTGCCTCAGGCGGCGGTGGGGAGCAGAAAGAAACCAATCTCATCACCCTACTGCGGGATAGCGATCGCAATGGCACCGTGGATGAGAGCTTCGACCTCCTGACCAAACTCACCTCGCCCTTCGGCGTCGCCTGGTACGACGATACGCTTTATGTCGCGGCGGCAGACGCCATCCTCTCCTATCCCTACGCCTTGGGCGATACCGAAATTACTGCCGAGCCCACCCTTCTTACCCCTCTGCCCGGTGGCCCGATCAACCACCACTGGACAAAGGACCTCGCCCTCAGCCCGGACGGAAAATATCTCTACGCTTCGGTGGGCTCGAACTCGAATGCCGGCGAACGCGGCATAGAGGCGGAGAAGGGCCGTGCCGCCATATGGCAGATCGACCGTGTGACCGGCGCCGCGCGGGTCTATGCCTCGGGGCTTCGCAACCCCAATGGGCTGACGTTCCATCCGACCACGGCCGAGCTTTGGACTGTGGTGAATGAGCGTGACGAGTTAGGCCCCAATCTGGTGCCGGACTACATGACGTCAGTTCAGGAGAACGGCTTCTATGGTTGGCCGTGGAGCTATTATGGCCAGCATGTCGACGAGCGCGTGCATCCGCCCCGTCCCGACCTCGTTGAATCGGCGATCGTGCCCGACTATGCCCTTTCAAGCCATGTGGCGGCGCTCGGCATGGCCTTCACCAACGGCTCCGCCATGCCCGACAGCTACGCTGACGGCGCCTTTGTCGGCAATCGCGGCAGTTGGAACCGTAATCAGTTCAACGGCTACAAGGTAATCTATGTGCCTTTCGCCAATGGCAGCCCTTCAGGAATCGCCGTTGATGTGGTCACGGGCTTCCTCGAAGGTGACAAGGCCCGTGGCAGACCGGTTGGCCTCGGCATCGACGGTACCGGCGCGCTACTGATTGCCGACGACGCTGGCAACACGGTTTGGCGCGTTGCGCCCGCTGACGGCACAGTGGTTCCAGAACCGATCGCCAGCGATCGCGTCACGGAACCGCCAGCAATGACAGCTCGTGACATCGGTCCCGGACCTGCGCTCGAAAGCAACACCGGAGAACCCCCGCCGCAGACAGATATCGCCCCTGCGGTCGGCCCCGAGGATGGCGTTCCGCCTCCCGCCGAATAAAATGGAGAGCAAAGCCGCGGCTGGCGTCTGGGCGAAATTTGTCGGAGCTCCGCCCATGGCTATCGCGGCTCCGCTCTCAGCAAAACGCGCGACTTAGCATACGCCAAGAAACGAGCTTGGCGTTGGAAACCATACCGCTCATATAACCGGAGCGTGCGTTACGATCGGCTGCTAAAGAACCATAAGATAGCATGATTAAAGTAGGTCATCGGCGTGGCCTTATCACGCCGCAGACAAGGACCGTTCATCCCACTCTGTCATTACTCGGTTTCGCCCTGAAGTCTTGGCGCGGTAGAGCGCGCGGTCAGCTCGTTCGATCGGATCAGCCATGTCACGATCGGCCATCGACAGGATCGCTACGCCGATCGAGACCGTGATATGGATTGGCGAGCTGAGATGATCCACCGTCGCGTCGGCGATTGAGCGACGAATGCGATCCGCCAAGGCGTACACGGCCAGCGGGTCGATTTCCCGCAACATGACGACGAATTCCTCGCCGCCAAAGCGTGCCAGCTTGTCTGTCGTCCGTATGGCATCATTGATCTGAGCGCCAACCGCCCTGATAACCTCGTCACCAGCCGCGTGCCCGAACGTGTCATTGACGCGTTTGAAGAAATCGATGTCGATCATGAGTACGGCAACGCCGCGCTTGTACCGCCGATAGTGCTGGTATGTATCATCCGCGAAGACGTTGAAGGCGCGTCGGTTCAACAGCCCGGTGAGCACATCGGTGTCTGCGAGGCGGCGCATCTCGCTCAAGTCCTCGCCCAACCGCCGGGTCTTTTCTTCCATGCGCTCGGTCGCATCGGCTGCTAATCGGCGCGCGGCCACCGTCTCTTCTTCGGCATTGCCCAGGCGTCGGACGAGCGAGCGGAGGGAGGTAGAGAGGGAAACGAGTTCTTGCGAGCCGCCGATGCGGCTGATCGCAGCATTGCTTTCGCGGCCAATACGATCGACGTCATGCGTGAGCTTCGTTAGTGGCGACAGCAACTTGCCGGCAATGAGTGGGGCGATCACTGCGCCCGCCAGGGCGATCAGAATGCCAAATTGCAGCATTCGCGCAGCAAGTTCGTGGCTTGCGGCTGTTGCTTGCGCTTCCGGCTGCACGGCCACGACGGTCTAGCCAAGGCCCGGATACCCATTACATTTCTCCATCGGCCGAAACGGCCGATGGAGAATCGATTATGGCAGGCGCATCAGCGAGAGCATGGACTCCATAAGCGCAAGGGCAGGCTAGGGGCGTAATAACGGACCGTCGGCACTCGACCTTATTTCGGACGGTCTGACTTCTGATGTAACGCCCTAAAAGCGGACATCCCTGGCTCAGCCTGGGTGAAATCTCTCTCCGGCTTTGGGGTAGAGAGCGAGCCTGATCTCCGTCGAAAGCTCCATGACGGGATGTCATCGCTGGCGGCGATTGCCATCGCCTTTCCAGACCGGGCACGCAGCGCCGACATGTTGATGCGCTCGCGATCGACAGCGTCCGAAGCGGTGGACCCTTAACCGGACGGAGCGCGCAGCACTCGGAAACAATGGATCGAGACACGCGTTATAGAGAACCTGGTCGGTTCGCCTAAGCACGATCCTCAGGTGGGCCGAGGCGTCCCAGGTGACGTCTCGGCCTAATATGCCCTAATGCTCAAGCAGCCGCGCCGCTGCCTGTCAGTTCGGCGAAAGCGATTGCCTCTACCATCTCGTCGAGCTTTTCCAAACTCGTTCGCAGATGATCGACGGAAACCGTCACACCAGCCGGCGAGCGCCTAATGTGCGGAGCGTTTGGTAAGGTGTTGGCGTCTGATAGCCAGTGCGCAAGAAGCGCTCTCTTGCGGGCTACAGTCAGTTCAGGATCGGCAACGATTTCGCGCGGGTGGAAGTACCCGACAAAATCGGCTCGGGTGACTTCCAGAGGGTCTGTTGGATTGGTGATGAGATCGAGGTTTGTCCTCATAGCTACATCCTCATGAACATAGTTACAAAGAGAAGCGTCAGCTCTCGCCCTACCAAGGGGCATCGAAGGATTTAGTTGCACCTCTTCGCGCGTCAAGAGCTCCATGACGGAATTTGTGTGAGCTTTTTCGGTACCTCCCGCACCCTCTTCGAGATTGGTAGCTGTGCTAGTGTGGGCCATCTCCGCGTTCCCAATACCACAAGGCTGCGCATGGCGCTTCCCTTGCCCGAGGCCGAGGTTTTCGACGGCCAGCGACGGGCGAGGACGCCAAGGCGGTGATTAGAGAGCTGTATCGGCTAGAGCAGAAACGCCGTGCCGAGCAGGATGAGAAGGGCGGCCAATGAGGGCGCTTTTAGCGCTGTGCGCCCTTGCCCTGATGGCCGCGCCCGTCTTTCGCTCACGCGTTCAATTCGACGTGCAACGGCTGGCGAAACAGCTCAGACAAAACTTGCATCGTCGACGGCGACACACTCTGGCTACAAGGCGAGAACATCCGTCTCAAGGACTTCGACACGCCGCAGCCGCAGTCGCGGATTTGTGGCAGCGACGCTGAGGTTCGCCCGGCTCATCAGCCAGCGCTCGTTTGCTCGAGCTGCGCAACTCGCATGGCTTGACGATCAAGTATTTCGGCTACGACATCACCAGTAGCAAGCGCCGGCTGGGCATCATGCTCATTTCGAGGCGCCATCGGCCTCATCATCCCGCAGAGCATCGCTTCTAGACTATGAGCTTTCCAGTAGAACCACCAAGGCCTAGAGCAATCTCGTGGAGACGGTCTTGCAGGTCTCGCATTCTGCTAATGTCGCTTTGAATGCCAATATAGTGGGTCACAGTGCCGTCGGTGTCCTTGACGGGGGTGAGCGAGAGCCGATTCCAAAACGCTGTCCCGTTCTTGCGATAATTCAGGATGTCGATAAGCAGGGAATTGCCCGCCTGAATTGCGGTGCGCATTTGAGAAACTGCATCCTGACTGGTGTCTGCCCCTTGGAGAAAGCGGCAGTTTCGACCAACCGTTTCCTCGCGCGAATAACCCGTCATTTTCTCGAAGCCGAGGTTTACATAAACGAGCGGCGCCCCTGGTTGCCGCACGTCAGCTAGCGTGAGGGCCTGTGCGGACGGATCCAACTTTCGATCTGACAGTACGCTGCCAGGAATGTGGGAAAACTTTTTCATCGGACTCGATCTATACGATGTGCAGAAACAATGGCGCCCACAGAATGACAATCAGTCAGCTCAATGCCACTTTGATGCTGCCCTGAAAGGATTCGGGCAAGCCCAACGCACAATGTTACCAAAGGCGTAGACGCCGCTGAGGAACTTGCTCTGGATCGACAGCATTTTAGCGATCTGCAACTCTATCGCCGCTGCCGCGTATCTAGCGGCATGAAAGCCGCCCATCGAAAAGCGTCGCAGCCTTACGAGCTCTTCATGTTCTCCCGGAAGCACGGCCTGGCGATCGAATGCGCTCGGTCGATATTGGATATTTTCGGCGCCGACCGTGCTGGATCCGATCGGGTGGCTGAAGCGTATCGATCCGCGCGTGTTTAGTCGCTCGCTGGTTGCGCTGGAAGATAAGCAAGGCCATGCAGTGTAGAGTCACCGCATGGCCTCTGACCGAAACCCGATTTTGTGGAAACCGAAGAGTGGCTGTTACGCGAGTTAGCACGAGATTGCTTGCGCGTCACCAGTCTCTCTTAAGGCGTCTCAACTTCATTGGAGCGTTTGAGGGTTATCTATTCCCCAGCTTCTGGTACGGCATCGCGGTTGCAACCTGACCACCCGGCGTTCGTTCTATCGCACTGGTAACCGGGTGAGGAACAATGGCCGTCATCACGATTGACTCTTCAGTACCGAACCCCCTCCTGGAGGTAAGGATGGCCACGATCATTGTCGCGGAAGATGGGGACAGACCGACACACATCGGGCTATTCGAAATGGATACGGAACAGGGCATCATCCCCTTGGTCGTTAATCGCAAAGCTGCGGCAGCACTTATGCATGAGCTTACGGACTTCCTTATGGCCGATGAGGAACCTCGGGTAGTGGCCGCGAACGACTGATAAGGATCACTGGCGCGTTGGGGGAGAGAAACCAATGTGCGGACGCTTCACCAATGAGATGACCTGGTCGCAGATCCACGCGCTCTACTCGCTTTCGGACGAGATGTTTCCGACCCAGTCCAACATGCAGCCGCGCCACAACATCGCGCCGACCCAGGATATGGACTTCGTCCACCTCGATAAGGGCGGCAACATGGAGCTGGATCGAGGCCGCTGGTGGTTGGTCCCGTTCTTCGCCAAGGAGATCAGTAAGCACGCCATGTTTAATGCCCGCATCGAGGGCGTCGACACATCCGGGGCCTTCCGAGAGGCCTTCAAGTCCCGCCGCTGCCTGATCCCGAGTGACGGTTATTTCGAGTGGACCAAGAACGAGGAAGATGGCGGCAAAGACCCTTGGCTCCTGCAGCTCCCGGAGGGGTGCGCCTTTCAGCTTCGCTGGTATCTGGGCGCACAACGCTCGGCTGTTGTCCAAACCGCTACTATAGCAAAGCCAGCCTTACGGGGAAATAACGCCCGCCTTCCGGAAGCGAGTGCGGTCAGGTCCGCAGCGCCGAAATCATCCGCTCATAGCCAACAATGAGCCGGCCAATCTGCTGGGCACGTTGGGGACATTTCGGTCCCAGCTTGACCAAGAATTTCGCCTCCTGCGACAGGATCGCGATCGCCTCTCCCCGAGCGGTTGATACAAGAGACATCCATTTCCAGCCACGCAGGAGCCTGGTGGACTGAAGGAGCCGGCAATCGATGTCGTCTTGTCCCATCCGGCTAATATGTAGCTGGGAACGGAAAAAGCCGCTTTCGCTGTTGTTGATGATTTTAACTAAAGGCGCGCGTCGACGCCGGACGGCTGTGTTGGGCCGTGTGGAGAGCCTGGGGCGTGCCTCAGACCAGCACACATCTAGACTGGCGTTATCTTGAGTGGTCAATGTCGGTCACCGTGGCATGCCTTAACTTGTCCGATCCCTTGAGGTGCCGAACCGTGGCTTTGAGACCCGGCTTGAGCCAGGTTGCATCTTTTCGTTTGCCCGTTCCTTGTATCAGCGGCACATCCGATCCTAGCAGCTCGACCTGGCGCCAGAACACTTCGCGCAGTGGGGCCGGTAGCGAGACGAAGGCCGCGCCGCGATATCCTTTCTCATCTGCGAGCAGGGCGTAGGGCACTCCTACCGTGTCTCGCTCGACGCCAATTAGTCGTACATGTCAGTGTGCCAGCACTTGATCCTGAGCCAGGACCGGGTCTCGCCGGAAACGTAACGGCTGCCCTTCCTCTTCGAGACAATGCCCTCAAGACCCATCTTGTCGACGAGGCCGAAGAAGTCGGGTCCGCTGCCATCGTACTCATCGGAGATATGGATATTGCCCTTGCGGCCCTTCAGCATCCAGCAGAGGTGAGCGCGACGCTCCTTGAGCGGCGCCGGCCTGAGGTCCACACCATTGAGGTGAAGAAGGTCGAACGCGAAGAAGCGCAGGCGCCAAGGCGCACTGGTGCCACTCTCATCCTGGGTCACCACCATCCACCAGAACGAGCATGACCGAGAGGATGAAAGCGGCGGCTGTGAAAACGATCAGCATTACAAGCTCCATTTTGCCCTGTAACGAACCTGACCTTTGCCTGATCCATGCGCTGTCCGAAACACACCTATGAAAAGCGTGCCGTATTCGCCGGGCCCACGCCACCATTCCGCGAGAGCCGACGGCGTTAGTTTGCGCCCAAAGCATGCTGCCCCAGGTCCCGAAATACGGGGCAAGAACGCGGTAAGCGGTACCGCTGCGAAGTCATTGCCCAAAGACCTCTAGGGGTTTGGCGACCAGTACGCACGCGGACGTGTTCCATTCCAAACCGCTGCGCCGCATGTCGGTACAGAAGCCGCTTCAATGGATTGATGTGAGGGTGCCTTCACAAATTGCCAAGCACGTTAATAGACACCGATTGCAATAAAGTCGGATTTCGAACTAATGACGCCCGGCGAATTTCGCCTTTGGGGACTATCATGAACAAGACTGTGGCAAGCCTCGCGCTTGTCTTTTTGGCTGCAACCGCCGTATCCGCTTCGGCAATGGAACGTCGCGTCCAGATCAGTAACCTGACGTCGTATACCATCATGGAGTTCTACGCCTCCAACACCGGTACGAGCGACTGGCAAGAAGATATTCTCGGATCCGAGGTTCTGGCGTCTGGCGATAGCGTCATGATCAACATCGACGACGGCAGCGGTTACTGCAAGTTCGATTTCCTCGCTGTGTTCGACGATGGTGAGCAGCTTGTTTCGGCAGACAACAATGTCTGCGAATTGGATGCGTTCGACTTTACCGAATAGCCAACCTGTCGGCAGATGCGCGACAGTGCGTCTGCCGATTTTTCGCCGCCTTGCAAAGCGGGCAAGAGATGGTTTGTCCGTCTCAGCGAAGGTGACGCAACCAGCCATACCTGTATCGGTTTCCATCCCGTCCAACGGCGGGAGCTACCATGACCGATTACAATGTTACCCCAGATGAGCTTAAGATGCTGGCCCGATTTCAGTCCGAAGAAGCACCTCAGGACCGACACTCACCATTTCGCCAAGCATTTGTCTTTAGCGTTGCTGGTTCAGCGCGAGGGCAGAACGATGCTCAGCGAATCGGGCTGCACTTTGCTTGCAACTGCTGGCACTGCGCGCACTACGCACTTTTAGGGCGCTGATCGGATCTGACCCGATGCTCAGCGTCTATCCATGACTATGTCCGTGGCGGTGATGAGTGTATGGATAGTGCGATGTCTGTGCCGTATGAATTCGTGCCGGTGCCGGTGCGAGTACAGTTCCGAGACAGAGCCGTCGCGAACATGCTGATGCTGGCCTCGTGCGTATGGGCATGGTCGTTCTCCAGCGCTTCGTGGTCATGCTCATGATCGTGATGCTCCGCCAGATGCAGCCATAACCCGATTGTCATCGGGACACCGGCTTCGGCCAACTGCTAGGTGATGCCATCGCGAAAATGGCGATGGCAAGCACGGCGGATGATAAAGAGAGCCAGCAAGAAGTACGTTCATTGCGAGCAGCCCCAAGTTGGCGGAGGCCCAGCATGAATATGACCAGGCTCACTCCGATACCGAGGAAGCCTAACAGCGCGCGTGCACCGAGCAGACCCGCCCCAGGCACGACGCCCCGAGCGACAGAGCTAGGCCAGATTGGTCGAACGGGCGACCACGCCCTTAATGTTGCGCTATCGATCTATGCTGCGGTGGCTTGCCGACTTTAGCCAGTCCGGACCGGTTCCACGAACGCAGAGGCTAAAACGGAAGAGCGCAGCGCGTTTGTGTCCGGACGATCTGCTCAAATGTGGAGACCCCAGTGCAGGACGTGATTGCTGCCAAGCTTGGCAGCGGTTGACCCCTTATTCATGATTGGCTTACCTCCTAAGGTAGTCACCTTGGAGGTCATATGGCTCACCAGTTGCATTGGGCTGATGTTGCTACGTTGCTGAATAATGCGCCCATGCTAGTCTGGGCGGGTGACCCCGACGGGCGCTGCATCTTCTTAAATGAAACCTGGACGAAGGTTACGGGCCAGACGTCTGCTGAGGGCCTTGGCTGGGGCTTCCTTCAAGTCATTCATCCAGATGATCGAATGGGCGTGCAGGAAGCGTGGAAGACCGCCAGGCAAAGCAATAGCCGGTACACGGCAGAGTATCGGTTGGCCATGGCTGACGGTTCCTACACGTGGATGTTGGATTCCGCCGCACCGCATTTTTCTGGAGAAGGTAATCTGCTGGGCTATATTGGCTGCATCGCGGATAATGCCGGGAGGCGCGACGCAGAGGAAGCAAGGCTGGCTAGCCAGAAACGGCTCGATATCGCGGTACATGCCGCCGGCCTCGGTGTTTGGGATTGGGACCTCCGGACAAACCAATTCCTTTTTACTGATAGAGCCAAGGAGATATTTGGCTTTTCAAATAAGGACACGATCAGCTTCGAGGCGATGGCGGCAGCCATGCATCCTGACGATTTGTCGCTCGTGCAGGCGCAATCAGCCTCAGCAATCGACCCCGACCGGCGCACCAATGAGCCTTACCGGTACAGAATAGTCAGAGCGGACGGTGAGATCCGCTGGATACTGGCACAAGGAGAAGCTCTCTTTGAGAAGGTCGCAGGGACAGTCAAGGCGGTCAGCTACATCGGCACATTTCAGGATGTGACGGAGCAGACCCACAATGAACACCGTATAAAAGACAGTGAAGAGCGCCTCCGCCTGGCTCTCGAATCGGGCGGCATCGCTGTTTGGGAACTCAATCTGGCCAAAGGCAAAGTGACACACTCTGCAGAACTCAATCGATTGTATGGGTTTCCTGCCGAGGCCATGCCGACAGTATCGGAATTTCAAAGTCGGTATGCTCCAGGGGAACATGAACGGCTTACTAAACTAGGCCAACATGCAGCCGCTCGGGGCGAATCCACATTAACTACCGAAATCCGTCACATAATGCCGGACGGAGAAGAGCGATGGCTCTTCCTCCGTGCCCAGTCGGCTGTTCCTAACGCTCAGGGGGACGCCCGAATAATTGGCGTGGTGATGGATGTTACTGAGCGCCGAGAAGCAGAGGAAAGGCTCAAGATCGTCGCGCGCGAACTTCAGCACCGGGTCAAGAATTCTGTTGCAGTTATCCAAACCCTGGCAGCTCAAACCTTCAGGTCGAAAGCCGATCCAGATGCATTGGCCGCCTTTAACGGAAGGTTGCGGGCACTGGCAGCCACCACCGATATTCTGACCAGAACAGATTGGGAAGATGTCAACGTCAACGACGTCTTCGCCCAGGTTCTGGCGCCCTATATGAGCGACGAGTCAAACCGGATCAAATTGCAGGGCCCAAAGGTAGATGTGCCTGCAAAAGTCGCCACCGCGCTGGCAATGGCAGGGCACGAGCTTGCGACAAACGCTGTGAAATACGGCGCGCTTTCGAACAATGAAGGCTTTGTTAGGCTAGAGTGGGAGCCCCGCCTAGACACTCTTTTTATCACCTGGGCGGAAATGGGGGGGCCGATTGTGGAGGAATCACCCTTGCCAGGCTTCGGAACAAGATTGCTGCGTCAGGGACTACTCACTGGCCGCAATGGCGCAATTCGACTGAACTTCAGGTACTCCGGCCTTGTCGCCGAAATGGAAGTGAACCTCAGTTTCCCAAGCTAAGAAACGCACGGCGACAAAGGATTTAAAGGCGTTTTCACGAAAATGTTCCGAGCTGGAACCAAATCGGTGGTCTGGGTCATTATAGGCGTGGATGCTTACCGCCGAGGCACGTAATGGAATCCGAACTACCTTGCGTTCTTGTCGTGGAAGACGAGGCTTTGTTGGCGTTTGACTTAGAGCACGAACTTTCGTTAGCAGGGTACAAAGTCGAGGTGGCGACCAGTGGTGATGACGCGATCAGGCTGCTGGACAGGGCAGGGAAGTTCGCTGCGGTGCTGTCCGATATTCGGCTTGGAAGCGGTTCCGACGGCTGGGCCGTCGCGAAGCATGCGAGGCGGATCGATCCCACCATTCCAATCGTTTATATGAGCGGCGACTCCTCGGCCGATTGGGCATCAGAAGGCGTCCCTAGCTCTCTGATGCTGGCCAAGCCTTTCGCAATGGCGCAGATAATTACCGCCGTTTCCGGGCTGACCAATCAGGTGCCATCCTCTTGAAACCCACGC
>Ga0126314_10000629_pt1 | contig 16777 bp, 14 predicted proteins | sample Plot105B_FD_92535 | JGI IMG/M metagenome (GOLD analysis project Ga0126314, IMG submission 92535) | Serpentine soil microbial communities from UC McLaughlin Reserve, CA, USA - Plot105B | ecosystem: Environmental > Terrestrial > Soil > Grasslands | place: USA: UC McLaughlin Reserve, Lake County...
GAAGATCGCGTCCTCGGCGGCGCGGTCGATCACGTAGGCGGTGTCCCCGCCCTCGCCACGGCCGGTTTCGACGCCCCGCTCGGCGGTGCTCGCATACGCCTGTACGGCGTCGCGCGCGGCACCCGCCGCGCGACGGCAGAAGCCGAGCCAGTCGGTGCTGTCCGGAAGAGGCACGCTGCGGCGTATCCTAGGCCGCGATGCCTGTAGCCCTGGACGGCCTGAACCGCGCGCAGGAGGCGGCCGTCACCCATCCCGACGGCCCGCTGGTCGTCGCGGCCGGCGCCGGCACCGGCAAGACACAGACCGTGGTGAGTCGCTTTGTCTGGCTCGTGGACCAGGGCGTGCCGGCCGAGCGCATCCTCACGCTCACCTTCTCCGCGCCCGCGGCGGCGCAGCTGCGCGAGCGGCTGGAGGCCGTGCTCGAGGCCCCCTACGAGGAGCTGCACGTGGAGACGTTCCGCTCCTTCTGCCTGCGCCTACTCCAGGAAGAGGCGCTTGAGGCGTGCGTTGATCCGTTCCTGTCGCCGGTGACTCCCGCGGACCGCCTGGCGCTTCTGCTCGAGCGGCTCGGCGACCTGTCTTTGCGCGAGCACGAGATCCGGGGCAACCCGGCGCCCCTGTTGGCGAGTTTCGTGGCCCGCATCGACCGGCTGAAGGAGGAGATGGTCTCCGCGGAGGACTATCGAGCCTACGCCGAGCGGATGCTCGACGCCGCTGATGGTGACGCCGCCCGCGCCAGCGCGGCGCGCGAGCTCGAGTTCGCCCGCCTCTACGCGGACCACGACCGCCTGCTCGCGGAGCGCGGCGCGCTCGACTTCGGCGACCTCATCCTGCGTGCCTTCCAACTGCTGCATGAGCACGCGCATGTGCGCGAGCGGGTCGCGGGACGCTTCCAGCACGTGCTGGTGGACGAGTACGACGACACCAACTTCGCTCAGGGCATGCTGCTGCGCCTGCTGATCGAGGAGCACCGCCAGGTGACGCTTGTCGGCGCGGACGACGGCTTCCGCGAGGAGCTACCGGAGGCGAAGGTGGTAAGGCTCGAACGCAGCTGTCGCTCGGGGCGGCGCATTCTCGACGCGGCGGCGGCGGTGGCACCCGGAAGGAAGCTCACCGGCGTGAGCGGGGGGCGGGTGCGCTTCTGGCGCTGCCGCTCCGAGCGCGCCCAGGCTCAGGTCGTGGCCGCGGAGGCCGAGCAGCTGATCGGGTCGGGCGTGCCGCCCGAGGAGATCTGCGTGCTCGTTCGCTCGGTGAGCAGCGAAGGCGCTGTGATCGCGTCCGCGCTGGAGGAGCGCGCAGTGCCGGCGCGCATCTGCGGCTCGGCGGCCTACTTCCAGCGAGCCGAGGTGCGTGACGTCCTTGCGTGGCTGCGCGCGCTCGCGGACCCGAACGACTCCGGGGCCGTCGTAAGGGCCCTGAGCAGGCCGCCAGTGGAGCTCCGGTCCGTGGACGTGGCACGCCTCACACAGCTCGCGCGCAGGCGAAAGCTCGACATGCCCGCCGCGGTGGCCGCCGCGCTCGAGGGGCCGCAGCTCTCCGAGGAGGGCCGCGACCGGGCACGCGCCTTCCTGCGTCTCTACCGCTCCGCCGCGGGGGCGTTCGAGGACCGCCGCCCGGATGCCTTCGTGCTTCGCCTGATCGAGCGCATCGGCCTGCGGCGGCAGCAGGTCTTCGCCACCCACGCGGACACGGTCGAGCGCCTCCGCAACATCGCGAAGCTGTCCGAGCTCGCCACCGCCTACATGCGGCGCGAGCCGCACGCAACGGCGCGCGACTTCACCCGCTACCTCGCCGCGGTCGCGGAGTCGGGCCTGCGCGAGGAGGAGGTAAGCGGGACCCCGGCGGCGCCTGCGGTGCAGGTGATGAGCATGAGCGCGGCCAGGGGCCTCGAGTTCGACCACGTGTTCGTGCTCGGCCTCTCCGCAGCACGCATGCCCGGGGCGTTCCGGCCGGACGCGGACGGCGTGCCGGCCGAGCTGCTCAAGGGACGCCGCGCGGCGCTCGACGGCCGCGAGGCCCACGAGAGCGAGATGCGGCGCCTGCTGCAGCTCGCGATGACACGCGCCCGCAAGGGCCTCGTGCTCGCCTGGCCGGAGGCGGGCGCGCCGGGCACCACGCCGCGCGCGTCACCCTTCTACGAACAGGCGATGGCCGCCGTCGACGTGGAGGAGGAGGTCTTCGAGGAGGAGCTCTTCGGCCCGGCCGAAGGCCTCCACTCCACCTTCAGGATCATGCGCGACGAGCTGCTCGACACGGTGGCGCGGATGGGCGGACGCCTCGGCGAGATGAGGCTCGACACCTACCTCGACGTGGACCAGGCGGTGTCGCGCTACCTGGAGCTGATCAAGGTGGGAGCGCTGATCGAGCGCGTCAAGGAGGGGCAGTCCCTCGACTCCGCGCTGCCCGCGGTGAACGAGATCCTGCTCCAGTGTGCCACGCCCGAGCAGCGCCAGATCCTCGAGCAGTCGGCGCTCGACGGCTGGCTGCGCGACACCGAACGCGATCCCGCAGAGCGGCCGGCCAGCGCCCACAACGGGGGTGAGCCTTCGCTCGACCCATTCATCCCGCGCCGCGGGCGCGGCCTGATGCTGTCCGCCTCGGACATCGACACCTACCGGATCTGCCCGCTGAAGTACAAGTTCGCACGCGTCTTCAGGATCCCACAGGAGCCAACCATCCACCAGCGCTTCGGCATCGTGGTGCACCAGGTACTGGAGCGCTTCCACGCGCAGGGAGGCGGCTCGCTGTCTCAATTGATGGAGCTGTTCGAGGCCTCCTGGCGCCGCTCCGGCTTCGGCGACTCGGACGACGAGCAGCAGTTCCGCGAGCGCGCGGTGGCGGCGCTCGAGAGCTACTGGCAGCGCGACCGCGATTCCGACTCCGAGGCAGTCTGGTTCGAGCGCTCGTTCGCGTTCCGGATCGGGCCGCATCTTCTGCGCGGCCGCGTCGATCGCGTCGACCGCCACCCCGACGGCTCGCACGAGCTGATCGACTACAAGACCGGCCGCGCCAAGACCGAGGAAGAGCTGCGCGAGGACGTGCAGCTGTCCGTCTACCAGATGGGTGCCCGCGAGTCCTGGGGGCTCGAGACCACAGCGCAGAGCTATCTGTACGTCCTGACGGGCGAGCGAGTCCCTGTGGAGCACTCCGACGAGGAGCTCGACCGCGTCCGGACCGCCGTCTCAAAGATCGCCGACGGGATCCTCAAGCAGCGCTTCGAGCCGACCCCATCGCCGGAGATCTGCCGCTTCTGTGACTACCGGATCATCTGTCCGGCTGCCGAGAAGTAGCTAGCGGACCACCGGCCGGTCATCGTACGCGCGGTCGTCGTATGCAACCGGACGGCGTCGGCCCGCCTGCGTGAGCAGGAAGAGGCCGATCACGAGCCCGACAACCCCGGCGATCATGAGAATCAAACCGATGGTCTGGATCTCGAGCCCGGAGACCGTGACGTCGACTGCGTACTTCAGGATTGCGCCAAGCGCGATGAGGAATATCGATGCTCCGATGGTCATGTGGAGGTTTGTGCCCGCCACATGGCGGTCGCAAACTACGACCCTTGTCCAGGCCCCTCAGGCCCGCGCTGGCGCAAAAACCGCTGGAAATCGCTGGCAATCGTGTCTGCGGAGGGCAATTGGCCCTCGTCGGGGGGATTCTCCGCCTGGTCCTCGTCCATCGCGGTCTCGAGGCGCTCCACGAAGGCCTTTACCTCCGGATCGCTCGCGACGGCCGCGGTGACCTGGCGCTCGTAGTCGTCCGCCGCGGCCTCCAGCTCGCCACCGTCCACGGCGAGGCCGGCGGTGCCCTCGAACGCGCGCACGAGGGCAAGCGCCACCTTGGGATTCGGAGACGCGGCCACGTAATGCGGCACCGACGCCCAGAGGCTCACGGCGGGTAGCCCGGCCTGGGCGCACACCTGCTGGAGCACACCCACGATCCCGGTCGGCCCCTCGTAGGTCGGCGGCTCGAAGCCGAGCCGCTCGACGAGCGTCTGGTCCGACGTGATCCCGGTGATCGCCACGGGCCGACTGTGCGGCACGTCGGCCAGCAGCGCGCCGAGCGTTATCACCATGCGCACGCCGAGGTCGCGTGCTGTCGTGACGACGTCGTCGGTGAAGCGCCGCCAGCGCAGCGACGGCTCGACCCCCTGGAGCATCACGAGGTCGCCCTCCGCGCCCGGAACCGGCGCCACCGAGAACGAGTTCTCCGGCCACTCGATCTCGCGCAGGCTGTCCTCGGTGAGCCTGACGCTCGGGCGGACGGCCGTGAAGTCGTAGAAGTCCTCGGGGTCGATCTCGGCGACCTCGCGGGCCTCGAACGAGCCGCGGATGTACGAGAGCGCGGCCGTCGCGGCCTCGCCCGCGTCGTTCCAGCCCCTGAAGGCGCACACCATCACCGGTGCACGCAGCTCGGGGCGCTCCTGCCAGATCACGTCGGTCATCAACCTCACGGTACCCGACGTCCGATCCCGCGATCACGATTGAAGCCGTGACCATCGCTGAGCTCAGAGCCGGCGGCGAGGTCGACGGCGTGTTCGCCTGCACCCGCAAGGACCGCCTGACGGCCCGCAACGGCTCGGCCTACCTGGCGGTCGAGCTGCGCGACCGCACGGGCGCCATCCCGGGCCGAGCGTTCCGCGACGCCGATTTTCTGGCGGCGCAGTTCGAGCGCGGCGACCTCGTGACCGTCAGCGGCCGGGTGGAGCGCTTTCGCGACGAGCTTCAGGTGGAGCTGAAGACCATCAAGCGCGCTCAGGAGGACGCGAGCGACCCCGCCGAGTTCCTGCCGGTCGCTTACCGCGACATGGAGGAGCTGGATGGCTTCCTCGAGCATCTCTCGCGCGAGGTCTATGACGCGGACTACCGCCGCCTGCTAGACAGCTTCCTGGCGGACGACGCGTTCCGGGTCGAATTCCGGCGCGCGCCCTGCACTCGCTCGGGCCACCACTCCTACCTGGGCGGGCTGATCGAGCACACGGTGGCGGTCGGCACGCTGGCCTTCGAGACCTGCACGCTGCACCCGCGGCTGAACTCGGACCTGCTCCTGTGCGCGGCGCTCCTGCACGACGTCGGCAAGACGCTCGAGTTCGATCTGCGTGCGGAGATCGCCCTCAGCGCGGCGGGCGCCCTGCTCGGCCATGTGGCGCTCGGCCAGCAGCTCGTGTCCGAGCGCGCGAGCCGCCTGGCCGACTTCCCCGAGGCGAAGCTGCACGCGCTGTCTCACTGCATCCTTGCCCACCACGGTGCCGACGCCCTCCCGGGACGGCGCTTCCGCTCCGCTGAGGCGCTCGCGCTGTACCGGCTGAACGCTCTGGATGCGGGCGTAAAGGGCGCTCTAGAGCACGGAATCGGCCTGGACGAATAATCCACAGGTGTCCGTTCAGGCCTTGTGTCGGCCCTCGCGCGCGCCGACAGGGACTGGGAGGTGTCCGAAAACGAGTCGAGTCCCGCGACCGCCCAGGCGGAGGCCGTCGAGGAGCTGCTGCGCCAGCTCGTGGATGCGCGCTTCGTGCTTACGGACCGTGACGGCGCGGTCACGCGCTGGAGCCGCCCCGCGGAGGAGCTGTTCGGCTGGCCCGCGGCGCGAATGCTGGGCCGTCCGCTCGTTGAGACTCTCGCCGTCGCCGGCGACCTCCCCCGGTACGGCGGCGTCATCCAGACCGTTGCGCGGCGCAAGGACGGAACAGAGCTCGAGCTGACGCTCACGTTCGTCCCCGTGGGGATGAGCCAGAGCCTCGAATTCAACGGCTTCCTGGAGGCGCTCGAGATCGCCGCCCCGCGAGGTAACGCGCTGCGGCAGCTCCAGCGCAGCCACCGCACCGTCGTGGACTGGATCAACGGCGCCATGCGCGGCGAGGCGCAGCTCGAGGACGAGGACCTTGCCGCCGGGACGATCATCGCCTTCCGTCCGCTGATCGAGCCGCCGGAACCGGTGCTGCCGCCCGAGGACGAAGAGGACGAGGCGAACCGCGCCGCCACGGCAGCAGCCGCCGGTCAGATCGCGGACGCGGTCGAGGCGGCGCTCGGACGCTCGGAGGACCTCGAGCGGGCGCTGGAGGGCACGACCGCAGAGCTCGAGGAGGCACGCGAGCAGGCCCAGGCGGCCCGCGGCCAGCTGGCCGAGGCCTCGGAGCGCATCGTCGAGCTCGGCACCGGGCTCGACGAGACGAAGCGCGTTCTCGAGGAGCTGCGCGGCCAGGCCGACGACGCGCGCGAGGAGCGCGAGCGTTCACGCACCGCCCTCGAGGAGACGCGTGAGCTGGTGGAGCGCCTGGAGCGCGAGCTGGCCGGTACGCCGCAGGCCCAGGAGCGCCTTCGCGCCCAGCTCGAGGAGACCCGCGCCACGCTCACGGAGCTGCGCGCGACACGCGAGAAGGTCGAGGCGCTCGAGGCCGAGCTGGGCAAGCAGCGCGGCGCGGCCGACGAGCGGCGCCGGCTCGAGTCCGAGCTGCGCGACACCCGCGCTCGCGTCGAGCAGCTGGAGACCACGCTCGGCGAGGCGAGCGCGCGCGCCGACGAGGACGCGAGCCTCCGGAGCGCGCTCAATGACATGCGCGAGCGCGTGGAGGCGCTCGCACGGGAGCTGGCGCGCGGCGCCGACTCTGGGCTCGAGGGACAGCTCGAGCAGATGCGCGACCGGGTCGCCGCGCTCGAAGGTGCCGAGTCCGGCGGGCCGCCCGCGGACCTGCGCGAGCAGCTGGAGGCCACGCAGACGAGGCTGGAGCATCTGGAGCAGTCGCGCGCCGCCACCACGGGCGCGGCAAATCTGACCGGCATGCTCGAGCAGACACAGGCGCGGGTGGACGAGTTCGCGAGCGCGCTTGCCGAGGCTGCCGCGGAGCGCGACCGGAAGCTCCACGAGGTGGCGCAGCGGGACGACCAGCTCGAGGCCCAGCTCGCCGAGGCACGCGTGCAGGCGGAGCAGCAGCAGCGGCTGCACGCCGAGCTCGACGCGCTCCGCGCGACGCTGGAGGCGCTCGCGGGCGAGCGCATCGAGGAGCAGCGCGTCCACTCGGGCGACGTGGCGGACACGCACGCCAAGCTCGAGGCGCTCCAGCGCGCCGTCGCGGACGAGCACGAGCGCGCGGACGAGGCGCGTGCGCTGGTCAGCGAGCTGCGCCGGGAACTTGCCGAGCTGCGCGCCGCGGGCGCCCCGGCGGCGGGCGCCGGCGAGAGCGGCAGTGCGGGACTGTCGCCGGACGCCGTGGCGACGGTGGAGCGGCTGACCGCCCTCGCGGAGCAGGCCGCGGACGCCGCGCGCAGCCACTCAACGCGCGCCTCGAACGCCTCGAGCGAGGCCGAGGCTCGCGCCAGCCGCGCGGAGGATGCAGCCACTGCTGCCGAGGCCCAGGCCGTGCGCGCCGCCGATAGCATCGGCGACGTCGAGCAGCGCGTTGCGCTTGCGGGAGAGGCGCTCGCGGGCATAGAGGGCGAGCTGACCAGCGCTCGTCAGACCGCCGAGGCGATGAGCGCCCGCGCCGAGCAGGCCGAGCACGCACTCGCGGCCGTGGAGAGCCACGCCACCCGTGCGCACGAGATCGTGGGAGCGGTGGAGGCCCATGCGAGCCGCGCCGGCGACGCTGTGTCGGCAGCGGAGGCGCATGCCAACCGTGCCCAGACCGCGGTGAGCGCCGTCGAGGCGCACGCCGCCCGCGCCGAGCAGGCGGCGGCCGGCGTCCGTAGCGACGTCGATCGGGTAGTACAGGCATCAGCCGAGCAGAAGGCCGGCGCCGAGCGCGCCGAGCAGGCCGCCGAGCGGGCGCAGCAGGCGATCGCGCGCGGGGACGAGATCGCCGGCCGAATCGAGCAGGACATCGCGCGAGCCGACGAGGCGGCCGCGACCGTGGAGCGGAACATCGAGCGCGCCGAGGAGACCGCGGGCGCTATGGAGCGCAACGCGGAGCGCGTGGAGGCCAGTGCCGGCCACGTGCAGGCCGCGGTGCAGCGCAGCGCCGAGGTGGTCGCGGAGGTGGAGGGCAAGGTCGCCCGCGCCGAGAACCGCGCAGGCGCGGTGGAGCAGCATGCCGACCGCGCGATAGCGGCCGTCACGGCCGCCGAGCGTCACGTGGCGAGGGCGAACCAGGCGGCCGCCGAGTCGGACCGCCACGCGTCCCGCGCGGGGGAGCAGGCGGGCTCGGTCGAGGAGACCGCTCGCAGGCTCACCGAGGCTGCGGCCGTGGCGGAGCGCGAGGCCGAGCGCGCGCGCGAAGCCGCCGCCGACGCCGAGCAGGCGGCAGGCGCGGCGCGCCAGGCGGCCGACGAGGCCGAGGTTTCGAGGCATGGCCATCCCGAGGAGCGACGCGTGATCAGCCGCTATGAGCCGCAGGCCCCCGGGCAGGCGCCCCAGGTGCCGCAGGTGGCCGCGGCCGGCGTGCAGGAGAACGGGCATGCGGTCGCCCCGGCTGCGACCACGGCCGCGCTGGCGCCGCCAGCGGCGGGCAGCGACCCGCGCCGCCCGCTGTTCGCGAGCCGCGAGACCGGCCCCAAGCGCGAGGAGCGGCCCGGTTTCGACGACGTCAAGCAGCCGATGGCCACCATCGCCCTCGACGGGCGCTTCCAGGCGCTTAATCCGGCGTTCTCGGACCTCTTGGGCTACAGCGAAGCTGAGTTCCAGCAGGCCATTTGGCCCCCGGTGATGGACCGTGCGAACCTCGACAAGCACCGCCAGCAGCTGAAGGACATGCTGGAGGGCAGGGTCGAGTCGGTCGAGATCAACACCGGCTACGTGCACGCGCAGGGGCTGCTGGTCCCGATCGTGGGCAAGCTCTCGCTCGTCCGCGAGGGCGGCGAGCCGGACCACTTCCTGCTCCAAACAAGCTGAGTAGTCTCAGGCGCGTGATCCCCGATTCGGGCATGCTCCCGTGGCTCGACCGCGTGCGCGAGAGCGTGCCGGACATCGAGCCGCTCGACGCACACACCCACATCGGCTTCAACGATCCGGACGGCTACTCGTGCAGCCACGAGCAGCTGACCCGGGCGCTGGAGCGGATCGACGCCCGGGCGTTCGTCTTCCCGATGCACGAGCTCGATGGGTACTCGGCCGCGAACGAAATGGTCATCGACCACGCCGAGCAGAGCGAGGGCATTCTGTTCCCGTTCGCCCGGCTCGATCCGCACGACGATCCGCTCTCCGAGGCCAAGCGAGCCCTCGAACGCGGCGCACGCGGGATCAAGCTACATCCTCGGGCCGAGCAGTTCACCCTCGACCACCCGGCGCTCGAGCCGGTCTTCGCGCTCGCGGCCGAGCGCCGCCTACCGGTCATGGTCCACGCCGGCCGCGGCATCCCAGCCCTCGGCCGGCATGCAGTCGAGGCGTGCAGCCGGCATCCGGACATGCGGCTCATCCTCGCGCACGCCGGCATCTCCGACCTGGCGTGGATCTGGCGCGTCTCGGGCGACCACCCGAACCTGTTCTTCGACACTTCCTGGTGGGCGCCGAGCGACGTGCAGGCGCTGTTCGCGCTCGTCGCGCCCGGCCAGATCCTGATGGCCAGCGATGCGCCCTACGGGTCACCCACCTGGGCCGCGGTCATGGCCGCCCGCAACGCACTCCAGGCAGGCCTCGACGCCGAACAGACGCGCGCCGTGCTCGGCGCGCAGGCGCTGCGGCTGGTGAACGGCGAGGATCCGCTCGAGCTCGGACCGCCGCCGGGCCCGGAGCACATGTCACGCGATCCGCTGCTCGACCGGGTCTACTCCTTCCTCATGAGCGCCGTCGGTCAGATGTTCCACGGTGTCGAGCCGACCGAGACGCTGGCGCTCGTCCGGCTCGCGTGCGACGTGGGCGACGGCGCCCCGCAGGCGCCGATCTGTCGCTGCGTCCTTGAGCTTTTGGATGAGCGCGAGCGCTACTCCCCCGAGGGCGACGGCAGGCCCACACGCTTCGCGCCTGGGCTCCATTTCGCCGTCGGGGCGCTCGGCATCGTTCGAACGCCGGACGTGCCCGTGCCGGAGTTTCGGCTGCCCGCGGCCGGGTAGCGGTCTCGAAAGGGCCATCCGGAGCCGTGCGACGGACCTGTGGGGGACGCCGCGTGGAGACGGTTGGCCCTTGTGTATCTAGGCCACTTCGCGCAGCGCCTCGAGTTCGCGGCGCATCGCCAGGCGCTTGAGCGCGCGGGACTCGATTTGGCGAACCCGCTCCGCCGACAGGCCGAGCCTCCGACCGGTCTCCCTCAACGGCTGCGGCTCGTCGTCCTCGAGCCCGAAGCGCAGCCTGATCACGTCGCGCTCAGTCTCGGGGAGCTCCTCGATCGTCCGCCTCAGAAGCTCCTCGCTGAGACTGACCTCCACCTCGCGGTCCACGGGCGTGGCACCCGCCTCGAGCACATCGCCCAAAGCGGTATCGCCCTCCTCGCCGATCGGCCGGTCCAGGCTCGTGACCGTGCGGGCCGCCTCGCGCACCTCGTCCACCTGGTCGAGCGGCAGCTCGGCGGCCGCAGCGATCTCCTCGTCGGTCGGCTCACGCCCGAGCTTTGCGGAGAGCTCGCGCTCCGCCCGCACGATCTTGCGCTCGCGCTGACCGATGTGCACCGGGATCCGGATCGTGCGCGCCTTGTTGGCGAGCCCGCGCTGAATGGCCTGGCGGATCCAGAAGGTCGCGTAGGTCGAGAACTTGTAGCCCTTCCGCCAGTCGAACTTCTCCGCCGCGCGGATCAATCCGAAGATGCCCTCCTGGATCAGGTCCAAGAGGGACAGCTCCTGCCCCTGGTACTTCTTCGCGATCGAGACCACCAGGCGCAGGTTCGAGTTGATCATGCGCTCTTTCGCGCCGAGATCGCCCTGCTCGATGCGCTTCGAGAGCTCGATCTCCTGCTTGCCGGTGAGCAGCGTATAACGCCGAATCTCGTTCAGGAACAGCTGGAGGGCGTCGGTGGTCGCGGCCGCCAGCTCGCCGTTTCGGAAGGTGGTGGGCTCGACATTCGCGCGTCCGCAGTCGTCGCCGAGGTCGATGCCGTGCGCCTCGAGATGGGCCTCGAGCGCATCGACGTCGTCGTCCATCAGCTCCAGCGCCTGCACGAGCTCGTCGAACTCGGACAGGTTCACGCAGCCGCGCTCCTCCCCGCGCGCGAGCATTGCGACCACCTCGGGGCGAGAGGTGAACTCCTGCGCCACGTGGCGCATGCTACGCCGCCGCCGCGCCCGCTGCGGAAAGCCTGTCGAGGGAGCGTCGCAGCAGTCGCGACACGTGCATCTGCGAGACGCCGACCTGCTCGGCTATCTCGGCCTGGGTCAGGTCCTCCTCGAAGCGCAGGCGCAGGATCACGCGCTCACGAGCCGGCAGCGCCTCGAGCGTGCCACGCAGCGTCTCCTCGATCTCGACGCGGTCGTAGCCCTGCTCCTCCTGCGCGAGCGACTCGCCGAGCGTCCAGCTCTCGTCCTCGCCGTTGCCCGGGCGCGGCGCGTCCAGGGACACCGCCTCGTAGGCGGTCGCCGCCTCCATCGCCTCGAGAACATCCTCCACTGGCGCGCCGACCGCCTCCGCCACGTCGCGCGGCGTGGGCGAGCGGCCGATCTTCGCCGGCAGCGTTCCGAGCGCCTCGCCGACCTTCAGCACGAGCTCCTGTGTCGCTCGCGGGACGTGGACGGACCAGCCCTTGTCCCTGAAGTGCCGCTTGAGCTCACCCAGCATCGTCGGGACCGCGTAGCGGGTGAAGCCGTTGCCGCGCTCGGGGTCGTAGCGGTCCACGGCCTTGATCAGGCCCACGCAGGCCACCTGCATCAGGTCCTCGATCGGCTCGCCCGCGTGCCGATAGCGGGCGGCGAGCTGGCGCGCCAGGGGCATGAAGCGGACCACGAGCTCGTCACGAGCCTCGAGGTTCCCCTCCCCGTGGTAACTCGACAGGAGCCGGTCATCCACAAGCCTCCGCGCCTCGGGAGACTCAGCCGCCGGCTCCCCCAAGAGGACGGCTGGTGTCACGTGTCACATATCACCCTTTCGGGCAATTGTGAAACGTGGTGGGTCAGTGAACGGCGGAGGCGTCGTCGACCATCTCGAGCCTGTCGTCGAGGCGCGTGATCGTGAACACCCGCTGCACCGGCTCCGGCCCCCGCACGATCACGACGCGCCGCCCCGCGTCACGCGCGCGTTCGTCGGCGGTCACGAGGCAGCGCAGGCCGGTGGAGTCGAGGAAGGTGAGCCGCGAGAGGTCGAGCACGACAACCGCAGGCTCGCCGGCCTCCACCCTCCGCAGCTCGTCCTGGACCTTGGCCACCGTGGAAAGGTCCAACTCTCCCTTAAGGGCCACGTGCACGAGTCCGTCGCGGTCCTCGGTTTCAACGTCGAGGATCTCCACCGGGCTTGAACCTAGCGCAGTCCCGCGTTTCCCGCGAGTTGCCAGGCGAACCCGAGCTGGACGGCCGCGAACGACAGTTCCAGCGCGCGCTCCGGCACGGCGTTCGCAAGCACCACGCCGGCGAGCACGCCGAGCGGAGACAGCACCCCGATCAGGACGCCGTCGCGCAGGCGCAGGTTGCCGTATCCCGCCTGCCTCCAGGCTCCGACCGCGGCCACAAGCGTGATCGCCACAAGCGAGGTGGCCACGGCCCCGAGCTGTGATTCGTGCGCGAAAACCACAAGGGCGGGCACGAACAGGACGCCCCCGCCCACCCCGAGCAGGCCGCCCGCCATCCCGGCGGCGAACCCAAGCGCCAGCAGCCCGACGAGATCCATCAGAACACGAGCACCGCGGCCGATGCGAGCAGCAGGACGACGAACGCGGCGGCCACGGCGCGCTCCGAGATCCGTTGCTGGAGCGCGGTGCCGGCGAGCACGCCGGCGATTGCCGGAGCGGCGGTCAGGAGGCCGTTCCAGAGGTCGACGTTGCCGTAGAGCGCGTGGGCGGCCGCGGCCAGGGCGCCGATCACGGCGATGGCGGCGAGCGACGTGCCCGTGGCCTCTCGATGCCCGTAGCCGAGCCACAGCACGAGCAGCGGCACGATGATCGTCCCGCCGCCAACTCCGAACAGGCCCGAGAACGCTCCGGCGGCGGTGGCGATGGCGGCCAGGCGCACCGGGGCATACTACGGCGCGTGCTGGAGGCTCTTCGTGCTGTGACGGCGGACCCCGAGCGCGCGGCGATCTTCTGCGACGTGGACGGCACGCTCGCCCCGATCGTCCCGCGCCCGGAGGATGCCCACGTGCCCGAGGAAACGTCGCGACTGCTCGGTCGGCTAGCGCGCCGCTACGCCTGCGTGGCGTGCATATCGGGACGGTCGGTGGCCGACGTCCGGCGGCTTGTGGGCGTAGGCGGCGTGGCGTACGCGGGCTCGCACGGCGCCGAGCTGCTGGAGCCCGGATCCACCACGCCCCGAGTGATCGAGGCATTCAAGAGCTGGGAGAAGCAGGTGAAGGGCTTCGTGGCCGACCGCGACACGCCAGAGCTGCGCTCGATGCGCATCCGGATCGAGGACAAGGGCCCGATCATGACGTTCCACTGGCGCGGGGCGCCGGACGAGGACAGGGCGCGCACCCAGCTCGAGGGGCTCGCTCAGGAGGCGGAGACCGCCGGATTGGCGATCCACTGGGGGCGCAAGGTGCTCGAGATCAGGCCGCCCGTGCCGGTCGACAAGGGCCAGGCGCTGCGGGACCTCGTGCTCAGCTCCGGCGCGCGCAGCGCGCTCTTCGGCGGCGACGACGTGACCGACCTCGATGGTTTCTCTGCTCTCACGGCGCTCGCGGAGGAGGGCGCGCTCGACCATGCCGTGCGCGTGGGCGTGCGCTCGGACGAGGGCCCGCCGGAGATCGTCGAGCGGGCGGACGTCGTGGTCGACGGGATCGAGGGCTTCCAGCGCGTGCTGGCGGAACTGGACGCGGCGTGAGGTTCAGGGACTTCCTGCGCGTGTCCGTGCTGCTCTACGGCGGCGCGGCCACCTCTCTCGCGCTCGTATCCGTGCTGGGAGCCACGCGGGCCGACACGAACACGCTCGTGTATGTGGCGGCGGTCTGGTGGTGCGTTGCGGGCCTCGTGGGACTGTGGCTCGGCCGCCGCCTGATGACCACCGACGGGATCGCACGCCTGCTGGCGGAGGCACGCAGCACGAACTCGCTGCCGCAGCTCGAGCCCGGCGCCGTGATGTTCAACCGCCTCTGGCCGCTCGCTGTGGCCGCGATCCTCGCGGGCGCGATCGGCGTCTTCTTCCCCCAGGTGCCCGTGGTGGCGACGGGCTTCTTCCTGCTGGTGGCGCTGCTGTGGCGAAACCAGTCGAGAGCGGTGGCGGCCGTAGAGGGCCGCGACGGCGTGGAGTTCTGGTTCGACCGCAGCTCGCCGCTCGGCGCCCCGAAGCTGCTGCGGCTGCCGGGGCTGCGGCGGATAGAGCCGGCGTAGGCGGCCGCCCGAGGGTTACGACAACATTGAAGGAGTCGACCGTCCTGCCTAGGGCACATATAGCGTGCTCTACCCAGGACAGTCACTCTCCTCAATGCTGTAGGTCGGTCCGCCTTGCGCGAGAGCGTCCGGCTACTGCCCCCGCTTGCGCAGCTTCCGCAGTTCGTCCCACGGGCGCGTGTTCGCCACGTGCTCGGCCGTGAGCCAGGCGCGCCGCGCCGTCGCGACGCCGTAGCGCATGTTCGTCAGCGTGCGCGGCCAGTGGGCGTCGCTGTCGATCACGAGCATCGCGCCGGCCTCCGCGGCCGCGCGCGCGTAGACGTCGTTCAGGTCGCGTCGGTCCGGGTTGGCGTTGATCTCGAGGAACGTGCCGGTCTCCAGGGCCTTCTCGATCACGCGGTCGAGATCGAGCGCGTACGCCTCACGGCGCTCGATGAGCCGGCCGGTGGGGTGGCCTATCGCGTCCACCAGCGGGTGCTCCATCGCGCGCAGCATGCGCTCCGTCTGCTGCTTCTCAGAGAGCCGGAACGACGTGTGCAGGCTCGCGATCACCCAGTCGAGCTGCTCGAGCACGTCGTCCGCGTAGTCGAGTGAGCCGTCGGGCAACACGTTGGTCTCGGTGCCGGCCAGGACGGTGATCCCGAGCTCCGCGAGCGCTCGGATCTCCGCAGCTCGCCGCAGGAGAGCGTCCGGCTGCACGTCGTTACCGAAGCCGTGCGTGGCCGAGTGGTCGGTGATGGCCACGTACTCGTAGCCCAGCTCGCGCGCCGCGCTCGCCATCTCCTCGACGCTCGCGTGGCCGTCGGAGAGCGTGGTGTGCATGTGGAGGTCGCCGCGGATGTCGTCCAGGTCGATCAGCTTCGGCAGGCGGCCCTCGCGCGCGGCCTCGAGTTCGCCGCGGTTCTCCCGCAGCTCGGGCGCGATGAACTGCATCCCGAGCCGCTCGTAGACCTCCTTCTCCGTGGCGAACGCCTCCGAGCCGCCGCTCTCGTCGTCGGCGACCCCGTACTCGCTCACGTGCAGGCCGCGGCGGACCGCCTCGGTGCGCAGCGCCTCGTTGTGCCTGCCCGAGCCCGTGAAGTGCTGGAGCAGGTTCCCGAATGCCTCCTCCGGCACGATCCTGAGGTCCACGGGCAGGCCCGAGTGAGTGACCGCCTTGGCGCCGGCCTCACCGGAGGTCGAAACGGTGTCGATCGCGTGCAGCCCGGCGAACGCCTCCACGAGCGCGGTCGGGTCGCTCGAGGCAACGACGATGTCGAGGTCCTTCACCGTGTCCGCCCGCCGTCGCGCGCTGCCGGCCAGCTCCACGCGCAGCGCGGACGGGTGATCGCGCAGGGTGTTCACAAGCTCCTCGCCGACGGCGAGCGCCTTCGAGAGCAGCATGCGCGCCTTCGGCCGGCCATCGGCGCCGCCGGCGAGCGCCGCGAGCACGTTCTCCTCCGCCTTGTTGCCGAAGCCCTTCACGTCCTTGAGCTGGCCGCTGTCGGCGGCTCTCCGCAGGTCCTCGATCGAGGTCACGCCGAGCTGGTCGTACAGCAGCTTCGCGCGCTTGGGGCCGAGGCCGGGGATGCGCGTGACCTCCACGAGACCGGAGGGGACGCGCTGCTTGAGCTTGTCGGCCGAGGGGATCGTGCCGGTCTCGAGCAGGGCGTCGATCTTCTCGGCGATGGTCTTGCCCACGCCCGCGAGCTCCACCGCTCGTCCCTGCTTCGCCAGCTCCGCCACCGAGACGCCGGCCTCGCGGATCGCCTTGGCGGCGTTGCGGTAGGCCACCACGCGGTACACCACCGCACCGTCGAGCTCGTACAGGCTAGCCAGCTCCTCGAAGGCCTCCGCTATCTCACCGTTGCGCATCCACGGCTAGCCTACGCGCCGCCTTGCCCGGAGCCTGGCTCATCCTCCCGACCTACGACGAGGCCGAGAACATCGAGCCGCTCGTCCGCGCCGTCCTGCCGCAGCTCGCCGGCATCGAGCTCGAGCACACGGTCCTCGTGGTCGACGACAGCTCTCCCGACGGCACCGGTGCGATCGCGGATCGCCTCGCGGAGGAGTTCACGCAGGTCCGCGTGCTGCACCGGCCGCATAAGGAGGGCCTCGGGCGCGCGTACCTCGCCGGGTTCGGCATGGCGCTCGCGGCCGGCGCCGAGCTGGTACTCGAAATGGACTCGGACTTCTCGCACGACCCGGCCGACCTTCCGCGGCTGCTCGCCGCGACCGGCGCAGCGGACCTCGTGCTCGGCTCGCGTTACGTGCCCGGCGGCGGAGTGAAGGACTGGGGCATCGTGCGGCGCGCCCTCTCGCGCGGCGGATGCGCCTACGCGCGGCTGCTGCTTGGCGTGCCGGTGCGGGACCTGACCGGCGGGTTCAAGGTCTTCCACCGCCGCGTGCTCGACACGATCGACCTCGAGGACGTCCACGCCGACGGCTACGGGTTCCAGATCGAGCTCACCTACC
>Ga0126314_10000632_pt1 | contig 16744 bp, 18 predicted proteins | sample Plot105B_FD_92535 | JGI IMG/M metagenome (GOLD analysis project Ga0126314, IMG submission 92535) | Serpentine soil microbial communities from UC McLaughlin Reserve, CA, USA - Plot105B | ecosystem: Environmental > Terrestrial > Soil > Grasslands | place: USA: UC McLaughlin Reserve, Lake County...
GAATAAATCGAAGCCTGCATCCTTTGAAGCTTCGCAACAACGGCGCTAAGGTCTTCTCTGAGACGGTAATTTTTCTGGGAAGGGAATAAATCGAAGCCTGCATCCTTTGAAGCTTCGCAACAAAGGCGCTAAGGTCTTCTCAGAGCAGGTAATTTTTCTTGGAAACGAATAAACAGAAGCTTGCATCCTTTGAAGCTTCGCAACAACGGCGCTAAGGCTTCTCTGAGCAGGTAATTTTTCCGGGAATGTAATAAAGACAGATGGAACCTTACAGCTCAATCTGTCTTCTGATACTTTCTTCTAAAGAGATCAGCGTTTCAGTGCGCTGAATGCCTGATACTGCCTGGATCTCTTCATTGAGCACATGTCTGAGATGGCCCGTATCCCTGCAAATGATCTTGGCAAACATACTATAGGCGCCGGTAGTATAGTGCAACTCTACAACCTCCTTAATTTTGCTCAGTTGTTCTACGGCATCTTTATACTGAATTCCCTTTTCGAGGTAGATCCCGAGAAAGGCCGTAATGTCATAACCCGCTTTTTGCGGATCAATGATCAGGTGAGAACCTTTGATAATGCCCATTTCATGCAGCTTCTTCATTCGAACGTGGATCGTGCCACCAGAAACGATAAGATCTTTAGCGATTTCGGTATAAGGCTTTGTAGCGTCCTGCATCAGCTGTTTCAGAATATCGATATCGAGGTTATCAATTTCTAAATTTTGGCTTTCTTTTTTAAGCATCGTTTTAATATTTGGTAACGTATTTCAAAAATAATTTAAAATTTCATAAAAATAAAATAAAATGTTTAAAATATTTGCAACGTATTGGACTTGTTCTTACATTTGTATCAAGCAAGCAGAAAAAAGATGTTCTTTAAAGCTTGTTTATACTCTGTAGGGTGGTGAAATTGGCAGACGCACCTCCTTGTCTCGGTGGTGGAGAAAATGGAAAACCCGTAAGGGCTAACTACTCCTTGAAGGTTCGACTCCTTCCCCTACAGCCAATATAGTAATATTAACTACCTAAAAAAATATTGCTTATATTCGTTCTTTATATTATGTTGGGTGGTGAAATTGGCAGACACGCCTTCTTGTCTCGGTGGTGGGGATTAATGGATAAACGCAGTTTATGGGTTGACCACAAATTAATTTTTGAACTGTAGCTAACTACCCCTTGAAGGTTCGACTCCTTCCCCAACAGCCAGTTTTTTTATGAATAATAAGTTAGTTAAAAACGAGTGACCTTGGATGAGGGCACTCTTTTTTTTTGCCTTGTTTTTTATTGTGAACTGTATTTAGCCGTAAATTTTTTATCCAGCTGTTTGTGTAAGTTGTCCAGATTTATAGCTCTGCCCTCATATATATTTGCAACTGATTGGTTGCAAATATATATGCAATCGATCGGTTTCGCAAATTTATTTTTATATTCAAATATCTTTATTACTTTCATGCTCATTATTTTTTATTATGAGCACCTCAAACAGAAGAAAATTTATTGGTACAGCTGCGGCCCTTGCGGCAGGTACGGCTGTAGCTACTGCAATGCCGTCGAATAGTATGGAAAAGAAATACCCTATATCGCACCATGTGCTTTTTTGGCTAAAAAACCCTGATTCTAAAGAGGACAGGGATAAACTGGTAGCCGGACTGAAAAAATTAAGTAAGATCGATACCATTCGCGAGTTGCATGTGGGCATACCTGCAGCAACTGAAGAGCGTGGTGTGATAGACAGCAGTTATAGTGTTTCTGAGCTGATGTTTTTTAGTGATCTGGCCGGTCAGAAAATCTATCAGGATCATCCTTTACACCAGGACTTCATTAAGGAATGCAGCCCGTTATGGTCTAAGGTGCTTGTTTACGATACAATGGCAGTTTAGCCTGGAATGGTTCTAAATTCTAATATTTAATTTGCGGTTTAGTAAGGATAATACTAAAGCATTAGCTTTGAAATAAAAAAAATCTTATGTATCAGATCTTAAGGAGTGCACATTCAGGTTGGCGCTATGTTGTTTTAATTTTATTGGTATTGGCTGTTGTACAGGCGCTTGCGGGATGGCTTGGTAAAAAACCATATGGTGAAGGAAACAGGAAGTTAAATGTATTTACACTGATTTCTGCGCATATACAACTGGTTTTTGGATTGGTGCTTTATTTCATGGGCCCATGGCTGAATGCTGATAGTTCGGTAGCACTGGGCCGTTACTGGAAAATGGAGCACGTCAGTATGATGATTTTTGCGATCATCCTGATCACCGTAGGAAATGCAAGGTCTAAACGTGGTGGCGACCCTGCCGTAAAACACAGATCTATCGCACTGTATTTTGGTCTTGCGCTGATCCTGGTCCTTGCGGCTGTAATTGCTATGGTTAAAGCAGACCCAAGCCGTACATTCTTTGGCGTTTCATAATTTTTACAATTTAATTTTGCTTTGTAGTATTTATTTATATTTTTGTGACGCATGATTAACAATATACATACTTGGCAATGGCGTAGTACTTCTGAAAAGAGTCTAGTCGTATCCTTGTGTACTTTATAGTTATCAACCTAAACCAACCACATTGAAAACCCGACGTAGACCACACGTCGGGTTTTTGCTTTTTGAATTAATTTAAATGAGATCCTGAGATGAACTCGGGATAACGAGGCTTATGAGTAAATATAAAATTAACACAGCTTATAAAAAGAGACTTGCAGATACGACTACTCCGGTGAGTATTTATCTGCGTCTGAGGGATGTATTTCCAAATACGCTTCTGCTGGAAAGCTCAGACTATCATAGCAGAGAGAATTCTGTAAGTTATGTCTGCGCTGAGCCTGTAGCGGGTATTACTCTACAGAACGGCGTATTATCTTCCTATTTTCCTGATGGTACTAAACAGGAAAAGGCAGATTTTGTCCTTACTGAGGAGATTGATGCTTTTAAGGCATTGTTTCAGCCGGATGTGCAGGAGGATAAAAGATACATTTCGAGCGGCTTGTTTGGTTATTTTACCTGGAATGCCGTGCAGCATTTTGAAGACATCGTATTTTCGGCTGAGGCGCCAAAGGGAGAAGAGATTCCTTTGATGCAATATCACATCTATAGGTATATCATTGCGATTGATCACTTCAGAAATGAAGTTACGCTCTTTAAAAATACATTTAATGGAGATGATAACGCAGATCTTGATAAAATTGAATACCTGATCCAGAATAAGAATTTCCCGGAATATAGTTTTAAAACTAAGGGAGAAGAGCACTCAAATCTGACCAATGAGGATTTTATGGAGATGGTGGAAAAGATGAAAAAACACATCCTAAGGGGAGATGTTTTTCAGATTGTACCTTCCAGGGCATTTAAGCAGGGCTTTTTGGGCGATGAGTTTAATGTTTACCGTTGCCTTCGTTCTATAAATCCTTCTCCATACCTCTTTTATTTTGACTATGGCAGCTTCAAGTTGTTTGGTTCATCGCCTGAGGCGCAAATTACCATAAAGTACAACGTGGCTAATATTTTTCCTATCGCCGGAACCTTCAAACGTACGGGCAATGATGAGGAAGATGCAGAGCAGGCAAGGAAGCTGGAGCAGGACCCTAAAGAAAGTGCAGAGCATGTGATGCTGGTAGATCTGGCAAGAAATGATCTGAGCAGGCATTGCAGTGGTGTACAGGTGAAATCTTTTAAAGAGGTGCAGTATTATTCGCACTTGATCCATCTTGTTTCTAAAGTAAGCGGCACCTTGCAGGATAAGGTTTCGGCATTTAAAATTGTGGCAGATACTTATCCGGCAGGGACACTGAGCGGTGCGCCTAAATATCGTGCTATGCAGCTGATTGACGAGTACGAGGGTTTGGGAAGGAATTTTTATGCGGGTGCACTGGGCTATATGGGTTTTAATGATGAGTTTAACCATTGCATCATGATCCGGACTTTTATGAGCAAAAACAATGAATTGCATTACAGGGCAGGGGCAGGCATTGTAGCAGACTCTGTTGCTGAAAGTGAATTAAATGAAGTGAACAATAAGATTGCCGCATTGCGGAAGGCAATTGAAATGGCTAAAGAAATATAAAATGGAAAGCAACAATAAGCTGCGGAAGAAAATATTGGTAATAGACAATTATGATTCCTTTACCTACAACCTGGTACATCTGGTGAACGAACTGGACAGGGATGTGGAGGTTTGGAGAAATGATAAGTTTGAACTGGCGGATGTGGAACAGTTTGACAAGATCCTGCTTTCGCCGGGGCCGGGGATTCCTGAGGAGGCCGGGTTATTGCTCGATGTGATCAAAACCTATGCGCCGACTAAAAGCATATTTGGCGTATGTTTAGGGCAGCAGGCCATTGCAGAGGCTTTTGGCGGAACGCTGCTGAACCTGGGCAGGCCTATGCATGGGATTGCTACACCTATCGATGTGCTGGACAGGAATGAAGTGGTATTCAGAGATTGTCCCGAAGTGATCAATGTGGGGCGCTACCATTCCTGGGTGGTGAGTGCTGAGGGTTTGCCGGATTGTTTTACGGTGACGGCTACCGATGCTACCCATGAGATCATGGCGCTTAGACATAATGATTATGATGTGCGCGGCGTACAATTTCATCCTGAAAGTGTACTGACCGAGCATGGGAAACAAATGATGAAAAACTGGTTAGAAAGCTAATATGAACATTTTAGATCGAATTGTACTTCGCAAAAAGGAAGAGGTGGCTTTGGCTAAACAGTCGGTTTCTGTGGCGCAACTGGAGGCGGCGCTGCATTTCGGCCGTGTGCCTCATTCTTTTAAAGACTTTTTGCTGGATGAACAGCGTACCGGAATAATCGCTGAATTTAAACGTCAGTCACCTTCAAAAGGGATTATTAATGACAAAGTCAGGGTTGCTGATGTGACTACTGCCTATGCCGCTGCGGGGGCATCTGCGTTATCGGTGCTTACCGATACTGATTTCTTTGGCGGATATCCTAAAGATTTGCTGGAAGCGAGAGCCTGCAATGATATTCCTGTATTGAGAAAGGATTTTATGATCGATGAATACCAGATTCTGGAGGCGAAGGCCTGGGGGGCTGATATTATTCTGCTGATTGCGGCTATTCTTACGCCACAGGAAATCGCGAATCTGGCTGGAATGGCCAAAGGTTTGGGGCTGAATGTGTTGCTTGAGGTGCACAACCTTGAGGAACTGGAACGCAGCATTAGTACTGATCTGGATGCAATTGGGGTGAATAACCGTAATCTTGCTGATTTTACCGTGAACATACAGACTTCATTTGATCTTGTGAACCAGATTCCGTCTGATTTTATGAAGATTTCTGAAAGCGCGATCAGTGAGGCGGCTACAATAAATGAGTTGAAATGTGCGGGGTTCAATGGCTTCCTGATCGGCGAGAATTTCATGAAGACACAGGATCCCGGAGCTGCGATCCGCTCATTTGTCAGTGAACTGATCTCGGTATAACTTTTGTATCTTTGTATTTTACATGGCAAAACAGAAATTATACGACACTGCGCTTAAGCAGGAACGGGCAGTACTTGTTGGGGTGATCCGCCCGGGTGAAAGACCTGAGGAAACCCGGGAGTACTTGGATGAGCTTGCTTTTCTGGTAGATACTGCCGGTGGACTGGTTGAGCATGAGTTTACACAGAAAATGCTTAAACCAGACCGTGCAACCTTTGTAGGGACAGGGAAACTGGAGGAAATACAGGCATATGTGAAGTCTGAGGAGATAGATATGGTTGTGTTTGATGATGAGTTATCTCCGTCGCAACTGAGAAATATAGAACGTGAACTGCAGGTGAAGATCCTGGACAGAAGTAACCTGATCCTTGATATTTTTGCGGGCAGGGCACAAACCGCACAGGCCAAGACACAGGTAGAGCTGGCGCAATTGCAATACTTGCTGCCCCGTTTGACACGCTTATGGACCCACCTGGAGCGTCAGAAAGGCGGTATCGGTATGCGTGGGCCCGGCGAGACCCAGATAGAGAGTGACAGGAGAATGATCCTGGAGAAGATCTCTTTACTCAAAACGAGGTTAAAGCAGATTGACAGGCAGAACGAAACGCAGCGCAAGAACAGAACCCAGCTAATCCGTGTGGCTCTGGTGGGTTATACCAATGTGGGTAAGTCTACCATCATGAACATGCTTTCCAAATCGGAAGTGTTTGCAGAGAATAAGTTGTTTGCTACGCTGGATACTACAGTGAGAAAAGTAGTGATAGAGAATCTTCCATTTCTGTTGTCTGATACCGTTGGTTTCATCAGGAAGCTGCCGCATCATTTGGTGGAGTGTTTTAAGTCTACCCTGGATGAGGTTCGGGAAGCCGATGTGCTGATCCATGTAGTGGACGTATCGCATCCTAATTTTGAGGACCAAATCAATGTTGTCAATGAAACACTGAAGGATCTTGGGGCGAGGGATAAGGACACGATCATGGTGTTCAATAAGATTGATGCTTATGTGAGCCCTGAACCGGATCATGAAGATGAGGAAAAGGTAGTGCTGACATTGGAAGACTTTAAAAAGAGCTGGATGGGCTTGGATAATGCCCCGGCAATATTTATTTCGGCCACCCAAAAAGAGAATTTAGAGGAGTTTAAGCAATTATTATACGATAAAGTTGTCGCTTTACATACCGAGCGTTATCCTTATGATAAGTTGTTATATTAGTTGAAGAAACGAAAATTATGGAAAGTAAACGTCAGCAGAAATTTGCCGGATTATTACAGGAGGAGTTAGCTGCTATATTTCAGCGGGAGGGTTCTGCTTATTTGCCGAATACTCTGGTAACCATTACGCGGGTACGTGTGTCGCCGGATCTGGCTGTGGCTAAGGTTTACCTGAGCTTTTTAAATACAAACAATACTACTTTATCTGTCGCCGAGGTCAATTCCCATGCGGGAGAGATCAGGTATAAACTGGGTGCGAGAATCCGCCATCAGGCAAGAGTGGTTCCTACGCTGACTTTCTTTGTAGACGACACGAACGAGTATGTGGAGCATATGGATAAAATCTTCGATAAGATCTCGAGAGAAAGAAAAGAGACCGGGGAGAAGGAGGACTAACCCCGGCCGGCTTAAGCTTATTAGCATGAACAGTTTGCTGAGTGCCGCGGGTATAGGAAAGGTAGTTGATTTTGATCCATTGAAAGATCAGTTATACAAGCTCGACCTGACTGCTGCCAATAAGGAACTGAGCAATGAGCTTCTGGATGATACGGATCTTTTTAGTGACTGGATTTCGGGAAAGCTGGAAGGGAGCAAATGCCGTTATGGTATTGGCGGATACAATGAGCACCGGACCGTTTATGCGCGCAGTGCGCACTTTGATACGGCTGATGAACCAAGAAGACTCCATCTCGGTGTAGATATCTGGGGTCCTGCCGGGACCAAAATCTATAATTTTCAGGAAGCAACGGTACATAGCTTTAAATTCAATGACAGTTTTGGCGATTATGGTGCCACGATTATTCTAAGTTATGTGCTGGAAGGGCGTGCTTTTCATGTGCTATACGGGCATCTGAACCTTGCAGCGCTGGATGGGCTAAAGGAAGGGCAGGCTGTCGGGAAAGGTGTTCAGTTTGCAGTATTCGGCAGAAAAGAGGAAAATGGTTGCTGGCCTCCGCATTTACATTTCCAGCTGATCATGGACATGGAGGGGCTTAAGGGAGACTACCCGGGGGTTTGTCAGTATTCAAAAAGAGCGCATTACCTGACGAATTGTCCAGATCCTGAAATATTTTTAAAGCATACATTTCAACCGGCTTTGGCTTAATTTTCGTAAATTGGTACATGGCAAAGATTCTATTCGCATTACTTCTGCTGTATACTACCGGGCTTCGCGCCCAGCCTTCACTAAAGGAAGGTCTGGAAAATTTTGTGATTAAAAATCAGATTTACCCCCTGTATTCGCTGCAGAATTGCATTGAGGGTTCAGTAACAATAGGTTTCAAGCTGAACCAGAAAGGGGAAGTATATGATTCACAAGTGCGGACTGGTGTAGGGACTGATCTTGATGATGAGGCCCTCAGACTGATCAGAATGAGCAGCGGCAAATGGACGGTTCCGGATGGCCATGATACTTCGATAGTGATCATTGCGCCTATAAATTTTAGACTTTCAGGGTATGATTGTGCGAATAAGTCCAGGCAGGAGATTCAGGAGGCCATAAGAACTTATCAAAGCAATATCGGCTTAACTAATGCTGTATTAAACTTCTATAAAAACAAGGCTTCGGGAAAATTTACAAAAGAAGAGGAGCAAAAGATAATCGCCTTGAAGAACAGCCTTGGCTATGACAACGAATATTTAACAGACCGCATCAACGAAGGTAAGAAGAAGTTAAAGCAGAAAGACAAGCAGGGCGCCTGTGAGGATTTCCTTTTTGTAAAACATATGGGTTCTGATCTTGCAGATGAATTGCTTGCGGAATATTGTAATTAAACTATGATACTGATGGCTTCGGGGATAATGCTGGCTTCGATTTCATTTACTTTCCCCAAGTACTCTCCATCTACCTGAAAGTGCGCTTTATGTTTGGTCCGGATGTTCAGGGAATTCGTTTGAAAAAGCTCGATGTGTTTAGGGTTAATTGACATGCTCGTAAACCTGAGCTTCAGGATTTCCATTACGGAATAATTCTTTACCAGAACAATTTCAAATACATTATCGTCCAGTTTGCCTTCGGGATTGATCTTTAATCCTGTGCCATACATGGTGGCATTGGCCACTACCACCATCGCGGCTTCCGATCGGATTGTCTTTCCTTTGATCCTGAATTCAACTACCATTTTGTGATGGCTCCAGAGTGCTTTCCAGGCCGCTTTGGCATATCCCCACATGCCGCGTTCGGGCAGGGCATCAAATTTTTTTACCAAATAAGCATTGAAGCCTATGTCTGCGAGGTGGATGCACAGCTCGTCATTGACCATAACGGCATGAATTTTCTTTGGTTTTCCGTTTACAGCGGTTGCCAGCGCTTCATTTAGATCCAATGGAATGCCGAGCTCCTTGGCCATTCCATTTGCAGAGCCAGCCGGAATGATGCCTATCGGTGTGTCCGTATTGAGCAGACACTCAGAAACCAGTTTCAATGTGCCATCTCCGCCTACGGCGATTACCCGGTCTGCTTTCGCTTCAGCAATGGTTTTTTTAAGCAACTGTAAATTACAGTTTTTTGGAAGTTCATAGATTTCGGCGGTATGTTCGGACGACAGAAAGAATTCGGTGATCAGCTCACTGAAATTTAATCCGTCGTTTCCCGAACCGGGGTTGACAATAAACAGTAACTTCAGTTTCACTTTATAATCCTTGATGATTTGCTATAAGCACAAACAACTCCATGGTAACTCTGTTTTAATTATTAATGAATAAATCTGTAGCGGTTAAAGTATATCATGGTTATGGCCATACACACAATCTTGTCGTGTACGGGCATGTGTTTAAACACAAAGCTAAAACAAAGCAAGTCTTCAGCAATAACTTCCTTGTGAATATCGTCCATTTACTGAAGCTTTTTATCCTGAAGCCTTACCCTTTTGTTCAGGTAAGACTTACGTTCAACGGGCAGGAAGTATACCAAAAGACGGAATATGACGGATTTTTTAAATTCGAATGGGCCGCTTATCAGAATGTAGAGGCCGGATGGAACGGTGTAATGGTAGAAGCTTTGGATGAGCATGGCGTAGTACTTGCTACCGGACAGGGCCAGATATTTGTACCGCACATTACACAGTATGCTTTTATATCGGATATTGATGATACCATAATGGTATCGCACTCTGCAAGCATAGGGCGCAGACTGAGGGAATTATTCATTAAAAATCCGAGGACGAGAAAAACCTTTAAAGACGCTTATACGCATTATAACCTGCTGGCATTTTCACATACCCATGCTGATCAGCCCAATCCTTTTTTTTACGTTTCGAGCAGTGAATGGAACCTTTACGATTACCTGGTAGAGACCTTCAGATACAATAAACTGCCCGAAGGGGCCTTTTTGCTCAATCAGTTGAAGCGCTGGAAGGATCTCGTAAAAACCGGTAAAACAGGACATGAAGGAAAATTAATACGTGTGATGCGTATTATTGATGCTTTCCCCAATCAGAAGTTTGTTTTTTTTGGAGACAATTCTCAAAGGGACCCGGCTATTTATACCGCCATAGCAGAAAAATATCCGAAGAATATTGAAGCGGTATACATCAGAAATGTACGAAAGGAAATGGAAGGTCCTGCTCTTGAATACCTGGAGCGGATCGCTGCCAAAGGCATCAAAACCTGTCTGTTTGCAAATAGCGCAGAGGCGATCAGGCATTCCCGAAAAAACGGCCTGATTACCGATTTAGCTAGCTAATGGATTTGCCGAAGGGCGAAAATGCAAGGGTCATTAGCTTAAAGTGCTGTCTGCCAAAAGGAATCCCGATAATGGTAATGCAGAACAGCAGCCCAAAAAGCAGATGTGTCAGGGCAATCCAGAAGCCGCCGAAGATCAGCCAGATGATGTTCATTGCGATAGACAGACAACCGGTATTTAAAGAACTATTCGTAATCCTTACCCCAAACGGAGCAAGACCAACGATAGCAAATTTGAAACACTGGATGCCAAAGGGAATCCCAATTATGGTGAGGCACAGGATGAGACCCCCGAAAATATATTCAAAGAAGATAAAGAGCCCGCCAAATATGATCCAGATGAGATTGCCTATAAAATTCATTTGTAGTTTTTTATTGAGATGTATGGCCTGATAATTAGTTACACAATTTAATGTTTTTTATTATTGCGTATGGTTTTTAGATTGCCCGACGATGAAGTTGTTTTTCCAAATCCTGAACTGGCAAACCCGGACGGGCTTTTGGCCATTGGCGGCGATCTGAGTATGGATCGCTTGCTGCTGGCCTACGAGAATGGTATCTTTCCCTGGTTTAGTGAAGATGATCCGATTTGCTGGTATGCACCTCATGAGCGCTGTGTCATCTTTCCGGAGGAGGTGAAGATAAGCAAGAGCATGGCAAAGATTATGAACAGCCGAATATTTACCGTGACCTGGAATACAATATTTGACCGGATCATCGGGCATTGCGCAAGAACGAAAAGAAAAGACGAACCAGGCACATGGATTACAGCGGAGATGCAGGAAGCCTATGTTGAACTGCATAAAAGCGGGCACGCAGCGAGTGTAGAGGTCTGGATGGACGGGCAGCTTGCAGGTGGCTTGTATGGTGTGCTGATTGGAGATGTTTTTTGTGGTGAAAGTATGTTCAGCCTGGTAAGCAATGCTTCAAAGACCGCACTGATCTGGCTTTGTAAAACCCGGCGTTTTAAGCTGATCGACTGTCAGTTGCCAAACGATCACCTGATGAGCCTGGGGGCCGAAATGATCAGCAGATCCGACTACATCAAAATGTTAAGGGCCTAGTTCAAAATCTCTCTGATGTCGTCTTTGCTAAGCGACTTAAAGAAGCCTTCTTCCGTAGTAATGAGCGAACTGGCCAGCCTTTTTTTACGGTTTTGAAGCGCCAGGATCTTTTCTTCCACCGTATCCTTCGAAATGAATTTATAGATAAAGACTTTTTTGTCTTGTCCTATGCGGTGCGATCGGTCGATGGCCTGCTGTTCAACAGCGGGATTCCACCAGGGATCGAGAATAAATACGTAATCTGCCTGGGTGAGGTTCAGCCCAACACCACCGGCCTTAATAGAGATCAGGAACACCTTAAGATCAGTGTTCTGCTGAAACTCAGCAACGATCTCCCCTCTGTTTTTAGTTGCGCCATCCAGATAAGCAAATGCGATCTGCTCCTTTTCGAAGTAATTTCTAAAGATATTGAGGTGTTTGACAAACTGAGAAAAGATAAGCACCTTGTGTCCGCCCTTCAGTACGTTATCAAGCGTGTAGATCACATTTTCAAACTTACCAGAGTCTGACGCATATGCTTCATCGATCATTGAAGGGTGGTTTGCCAGCTGCCTGAGCATGGTAAGCCCCTGGAGCAGTTGTACCTGTTTTTGTGCGTATGTACCATCGTCTATACTGCTGAGCAGGTCATTTCTATAGGCAGATTTTATTTTTTCATAATAAGCCGCCTGATCTTCACTCATGTTGCAGTAGAATACTTGTTCGGTCTTCGAAGGAAGTTCGGCAGCTACCTGTTCTTTGGTACGGCGCAATACAAAGGGTTTGATAATAGCCTGCAGCTTGCGTGCTTTTTCTTCATCTTTTCTCTTCTCGATGGCCTGTACATACTCTTCGTTGAAAAATGCCTGAGTGCCCAATAGTCCCGGATTTAAAAACGTCAGCTGGGTCCAGAGATCGCTTACTGAATTCTCTACAGGAGTTCCGCTCAGGATCAGTTTATATCTCGATTTCAGTGCTCTTACTGCCTTAAACGATTTCGAAGAAGGGTTTTTTATGTTCTGGCTCTCATCGAGAATAATATAACTGAAATAAAAGTCTTTCAGCAGGTCAATATCTACTCTGGTGATGCCGTATGTCGTAATTATGATATCATATTTTACAAAGACGCTGATATCCTTATTCCGGGAAGAGCCGGTATGCGCATGAATCTTCAATTTCGGGGTAAACTTCTTCGCTTCATTGAGCCAGTTATAGATCAGCGAAGTGGGCATCACGATCAATGAGGTACTGTGCGTATTCTGCTGGTCATTCTCTTCCTTCATTTTTTGAAGCATCGCCAGTGTCTGTATGGTTTTACCAAGGCCCATATCATCTGCCAGACAGCCGCCGAAATGATAGTCTCTCAGGAAACTGAACCAGTTGTAACCAGCCTTTTGATAGCTTCTGAGATCCCCTTTGAAATTTACCGGCATTTGCACATCTGCAATGTTTTCAAAATCATTTAAACGTTCAAGCTTCCTGCTCAGGGTGATATTGGCTATGCCATCTTCTGCCAGTTCGTTGATCAGGCCGATATGGTGTTTTTTTAGCTTCAGCGATTTACTGCCATCAGAAAGGCTGAAGATACTTCCGTATTTGCTGAACCACTTTTCCGGAATGACCGCTATTGTCCCGTCAGGAAGCGTAAATTCCCGTTTTTTATGCAGAATGTGCTGTTTCAGCGATAAAAACGGAACTGCATAACTGCCAAAGTAAACGATGGCGTTGATGTCAAACCAGTCGTTGTCTTCTTTAATTTCAAAATCAATCTTATTTACCGCCAGCAGGAACTTTTTGGTTCCTGAGTATTTTTCTATTTCAAAGCCCTGACTTTCCAGGCTTTCAATATGTTCGTTTACCCAATTGATGATGGCATAGGACTGATCTTCCTCCTTGTCTGCCGGGACTTCAAGATTGTGGAATAATGCGCTGGTCTTTCTAAGACCCATGCTAATCAGTGCATTGAATTTTTGCTTTTCGAAAGCAGTATCTCTTTTGATCCTGTTGAAAATGTAATTGTCTTCTTCCCGGATCAGACGAACAGTTACCTTTTTTTCATTCCCCATTACAAAATCATACGATCCATAGCTGAAATAAAGCTGAAGCTGTGAAGTGCCCTCATCAACGAAAATGATTTTTATTGTCGGAACGGGGGCATGTTTCTCTGTTTTAATCTCAAAGCCCTCTGCGTAAACATGGTATTTTTCAATCAGTGGTCCTACAAATTTTTCGAAGTAGGTTTCCTCGGTCGATTTAGGGATGGTGATGTAGCGCTTGTTGAGAAAGGGAAGCAATTTTTTGCCTTCTATATCCTGTTCAAAGAAATAGATCATGTCATTGAGCAGCAGCCAGGCTGGCTGGTTGCTGACTACCTGTGCTTCCCTAAACATGAAATCTATGCGGAGACCCTGGTATTTTATAGTAGGGAAGTAACGTGTTTCAGTTTCATTTCTTCTGAAATGGAAAAGTACAGTTGCCGCTTCTGCCGCGAAGTCTATTCTTCGCTCTGCCGGCCAGCCGTCATTATCCATCAGGTATAATGAGCCATCAGTTTTAAGTATTTCCAGAACCTCAGAGAGTTTCTTTTCGATTTTCGGGCGAACACTGTCATAGAATTTATCATTGAAGAACTTGCTGAAGAACTCTGCGGGGCGGATGGTCTTTTTATGGTATTTCTTGATGATAAAATCTTGTTCAGTCTGATCAAGAATACCAATTAGCTTAAAGTCCCTTTCTGAAAGGTGTTTTGAAAACTCTTTGGCAGTATGGGAGAAAAGCCGCTGATAGGTCAGTGAAAAATCACCCTGCGGATTTAACTGTACCACATGCGGTTCGATCAAATACCCAAAATATGCATGCTTGCATAAAGAATATACAATTTTGCATGGTTTTGAGCTGTCTACGCGTAACATTGGCTAAAGATTAAAACGACGGGGGTGTAAGCATTTAAAAATCTCTAAACATACATCAAATTGAGGGGCTTTCAAATAGAAGAGATTTAATTTATAGCTTTTGCCTGAAAATGATCTGATTCTGATAAAAATGAAATAAAAATGCAACGTTTATAAAAATGCCTGCGTCCTATGGGTAAGAGACAAATGAAACTTAAACATCAAAATATGAAACCTTTAGTGAAAATCCTGTTTGCAGCCATCTTCTTTACAGGCACGGCCCTAACAACGCAAGCGTCGGGAATGGAGGAATTCTCCGGAGAAGAAGTCAGCCCCTTAACGTTCAACAAAATCCAGGTGAGCGGCAATGTTTCACTGTCAGTAGATCAAAGGTCAAAAGAAAATATCCTGGTCAACGGTGAGTATGACCGGACGAAGATCTCACTTATAAAAAGGGGCCATACCCTGATCATAAGTAATACAGCATCAGATCAGGTGGAAATTTCAGTTTCAGTTAAAGACCTTCAAAGAATTTATGCGAGTGGCAATGTCTCGGTAAGTACGTGCGGTAAATTGAATGTTCAGCACCTCCAGGTATTTTTGTCAGATCAGGCCCGTGCAGATATAAAAGCAGATACCGAAAGCTTGTATACTTATATTACAGGAAATGCAAGTCTGAAACTAAGCGGTACAACTAAAGATCACACACTTTTGAAGGACAGTGTCTCAAAGATAAATACAGATGCTTTGGCCGCTGTAAAGGTAAGTGCAGCGGCTATCAAAACAGAGATGATAGCCGTTTCGCTTAAAGGAAAATAAGGTTAAAAATCAAACTTAATGCCTTGCGCCAATGGCAGGGTATTGGAATAATTGATGGTGTTGGTCTGTCTGCGCATATATGCTCTCCATGCATCCGAACCGCTTTCCCTGCCGCCGCCAGTTTCTTTCTCACCACCAAAAGCACCGCCTATTTCTGCTCCGGATGTTCCGATGTTGACATTGGCAATGCCGCAGTCGGAACCTGAAAGAGATAAGAACTGTTCTGCTTCCCTCAGATTAAGGGTCATAATTGCCGAGGAAAGCCCCTGTGGAACACCATTTTGCAAAGCAATGGCTTCCTCTAGTGTACGGTACTTAATCAGGTATAAGATAGGGGCAAAGGTTTCGTGCTGCACAATTTTACAATGGTTCTTCACTTCTGCAATACAAGGCTTCACGTAGCAGCCGCTTACATAATCGGGCCCCTGTAATACCCCTCCCTCAATAATAAATTTTCCACCTTCTTCCTTACATTTTTCTATAGAGTCGAGATAAGCAGCAACAGCGTCTGTATCGATTAAAGGACCTACATGATTTTGCTGATCGAGCGGATCGCCGATGCGCAGCTGTCCGTATGCTTTAACCAGCCTGTCCTTAAAGGCACCGTATATGCTTTCATGGATGATCAGCCTGCGTGTAGAAGTACAACGCTGCCCGGCTGTGCCTACGGCGCCAAAAACAGCGCCGATCAGGCTCATGTCCAGATCTGCATGTGCCGAAATGATAATAGCATTGTTGCCGCCCAGTTCGAGCAGACTCTTGCCCAGACGCGCTGCTACTTGTGTGGCCACCTGTTTGCCCATCCGTGTAGAGCCTGTAGCCGATATCAGCGGAACACGGGTGTCGGTCGTCATCAATTCACCTAGTTTCCTGTCGCCTATGATCAGACTGGAAACACCTTCGGGGACACCGTTGTTCTTAAAAACACCCGCTATGATTTGCTGGCATGCGATAGCAGTAAGCGGCGTTTTTTCAGAAGGCTTCCAGACGCAAACATTTCCGCATACCATAGCCAGGGCCGCATTCCAGCTCCAGACCGCAACAGGAAAGTTAAACGCAGAAATAACTCCGACGATTCCAAGCGGATGCCATTGCTCGTACATCCGGTGACCGGGTCTTTCACTGTGCATGGTCAGGCCATAAAGCTGTCTTGACAGACCCACCGCAAAATCGCAGATGTCAATCATCTCCTGCACCTCTCCAAGGCCTTCCTGCAGGCTCTTTCCCATTTCATAAGAAACAAGCGTACCCAGTGCGGCCTTATTCAGCCGCAGCGCCTCGCCAAACTGGCGAATGACCTCACCTCTTTTTGGTGCAGGCAGGTTTCGCCAGAACAGAAAGGCTTCTTCCGCTTTTTTAATGACAGTTTCATATTCCTGCGCTGAAGCCACCTGTACACTTGCTATTTTTCTGCCGTCCGCAGGTGAATAACTGTCAATGAGGTCAGTTCCGGAGGCTTGCCCCCAGTCGCTGCCCGTACTATACGCAGGATTGATTTCTGCAATATTTAATTGCTTCAAAAACTGATCAATGTTTTTCATTCGCTTAAGTTCTTTTATGTTTAGTTGCAGTTCTCTTTTCTTCTGGTATCAACCAGGTAAATGATCTTCCAGCCAGCCTTGTCTTTAAAAAGCTGGAACGAATTGACACCGCAATGGC
>Ga0126314_10000633_pt1 | contig 16742 bp, 17 predicted proteins | sample Plot105B_FD_92535 | JGI IMG/M metagenome (GOLD analysis project Ga0126314, IMG submission 92535) | Serpentine soil microbial communities from UC McLaughlin Reserve, CA, USA - Plot105B | ecosystem: Environmental > Terrestrial > Soil > Grasslands | place: USA: UC McLaughlin Reserve, Lake County...
CGGGCGCGAGGAGCACTACGACGTCATAAGCGCGTTCATAAAGAGCGTGCGCGGCGGGGACCCGGACGCGGCGTTGCACTACCTAGCCCGGATGCTCGAGGCGGGGGAGGATCCGGTCTTCGTCGCCCGCCGGCTCGTGATCCTTGCCTCCGAAGACATCGGCAACGCCGACCCGCAAGCCCTGCCCCTCGCCGTGGCCATCGCCCAGGCTGTCCAGCTCATCGGGATGCCCGAGGGGCGTATCCCGCTCGCCCAGGCGACAACCTATTTGGCGGCTGCGCCCAAGTCCAACGCCTCCTACACAGCGATCGGCCTCGCCCTCGAGGACGTGCGGCGTGAAACCGCCGCGGAGGTCCCCCCGCACCTGCGCAACGCCACGACGGGGCTCATGAAGGAGGAGGGGTACGGCGCCAGGTACCGCTACGTCCACGACGACGAGCCAGAGGGGATGAACGACCGCTACCTGCCAGAGGAGCTCGCCGGCCGCGTCTACTACGAGCCTAAGAAGAGCGGTGCCGAGGTGAAGATCCGGGAGCGCTTGAGCCTGTGGCGTGAGGCCAGGGATGAGCGGGGATGACGTCCTCGGCGGCGAACGTCGGGCCGGTCAGCCGACTAACTCGGCGAGCCAATCGACCTTGTTGAGCTCCGCCACCGTGGGCCAGCAGACCAGCTCGTCTGCGCCTATGTCCTCGAAGGCCCGGGTGAGATCCCGGATGGTAGCGGGGATGCGGGGCTGGATGTCGCCATGTCCTCCACGGCGGGCCCGAAGTAGCTGTAGTAGTTGCGTATGTAATCTGCCCCGCGCTCCGCGGCGCCCGGACCTCGGGCGTAATAGACGCTCCCGACGAACCGCGGCCTGCCTTCCATGCCTGCGGCCCACCCGCTCCAGAGGGACGCCGGACCCATCCAGGTACTCCCCGATCTCCCGCAGGGTAACCCCGAGAGAGCTGGGTGGCCTGATCTGTTGCAGTCGCACCACGTCGCCTGCCGAGTAGAGCCGGGTTCCTCCTTCGTCGGTGCGTCCCGAAGGCGAGAGCAGGCCAATCTCATCGTAGTAGCGGAGAGCTCGCACGGACATGCCCGTTCGCCGGACCAACTCGCCCACCTTCCGCGCCGCAGGCTCCGCAGCCCCGGTCCCTTCATGTCGGGTTGCGGCGTCCATGCCCACAGGTTACAACCTTAGGTTGCGTAAGGTTCAAGGGTGTGTTCGAGAACTTTTCTTGATTTCCTGAGACCGTGACTCAAGCCTAGCGCATCGTGGCGACCGGGGTGGGATTCAGGAGGTAGAATCGGTCGGACCCGGACCCAGAGGGAGAGGCATGACCGATCGGGATGGCAGTTCCAACGCGGCGGCCGCCGGCTCGTTCGCCCTGGGCGGCGACCTGGTCGTCAACCGCCTCGGCTTCGGCGCGATGCGCCTCACCGGAAGGAGCATCCTTGGGGAGCCCGAGGATCCCGAGGAGGCGCGCCGCGTGCTCCGGCAGGCGGCCGAGCTCGGTGTGAATCTCATCGACACCGCCGACTCCTACGGCCCCGAGGTCTCGGAGCGCTTGATCTCCGAGGCCCTGTACCCTTACCCCGAGGACCTGGTCGTCGCGACCAAGGGCGGCTACACGCGCCCCGGAGGCCGGTGGGTGCCCGACGGGCGCCCCGAGCACCTGCGCGAGGCGTGCGAGGGCAGCCTGAGGCGGCTCAGGGTGGATAGCATAGCCCTCTATCAGTTACACACCCCCGATCCTCGCGTGCCGTTCGAAGATTCGGTGTGGGCGCTGGCCTTGCTGAGGGACGCGGGCAAGGTCCGGCACGTCGGCCTCTCCAACGTAGGGGTGAGAGAGCTGGAGATCGCGCTGGACATCGTGCCCATAGCCTCGGTCCAGAACCGCTACAATCTCACCGACCGCCCCTCAGAGGCGGTGCTTCAGACCTGCGAGCGGGAGGGGGTTGGGTTCGTGCCCTGGTTCCCGCTCGCGATGGGCAGGCTGACCAGGCCCGGCGGGCCCCTCGATGAGATCGCCGCCCGTCACGACGCCGCGCCCTCGCAGATCGCGCTCGCCTGGCTCCTCGCGCACTCGCCCATCATGCTGCCCATACCCGGCACCTCGTCGGTCTCGCACCTGGAGGAGAACGTCGCCGCAGCGGCGCTGAAGCTCTCTGATGACGAAATCGCAACGCTCGACCGAATCTAAGACAAGGAGGCTGAGCTTGAACATCGGAGTTGTGGGCTCGGGGAACATAGGCTCCAACGCGGCGAAGCTCTTCGCGAACGCGGGTCACGAGGTCGTAGTAAGTAACTCCCGTGGGCCGGAGTCGCTGGGGTCGCTCGTGGAGGAGATCGGGCCCCAGGTGCGCGCCGCGACCGTCGAAGAGGCTGCCGACTTCGGCGAGGTGGTGCTCGTTGCGATGCCTTTCTTCGCCTACGAGACGCTACCAGCCGACCAGCTCTCTGGCAAGGTGGTCGTCGACGCCATGAACTACTACGCGGGGCGGGACGGCGAGGTCGAGTTCAACGGCCTCTCGTCGAGCGAGGCAGTCGCCCGGCACCTGCCGGGCTCGCATGTTGTCAAGGCGTTCAACACGATGTACTACGAGACGCTGCGGTCGGAGGGCCGTCCCTCGGCGCCCGTGGAGGAGCGCCTCGTCCTCTTCGTCGCGGGGGACGACGAGGAGGCGAAGTCCATCGTCTCGCGTTTAATTGAGGAGATCGGGTTTACCCCGGTCGATACGGGCTCCCTGAGCGAGGGCCGCAAGCAGGAACCAGGATCGCCGATCTACAACGTGCCGATGCACCAGCAGCAGGCGCGCGCGACGCTGGCCAGCATCGGCTGATGCAGCCAGCCCTTGCTTCGTGCGTTCCGCAGACCGGCATCCCGAGACGCTCACTCGAAGCGGTACACTCTCTTTACGTAGACGTTGCGAGGTGACGAATAGAGAACCTTAGAGTCGAAGGAGGCGGAGCGGCGTGACGGAGTATCTGAGGGGCGGCGTTCGGCTCGAACCCCCAGTCGGCGACCGGGACCACGCGCGGGGACCGGTGACGGCCCCGGTCACACTGGTCGAGTACGGGGACTACGAGTGCCCCTACTGCGGGCGGATGCACCCGGTTGTGAAGGAGCTGCGCGAGAGGGTGGGCGAGAGGCTGCGCCTGGTATTCCGGCACTTCCCGCTCGACTCGGTGCACCCGCACGCCCGCCGTGCCGCCGAGGCCTCCGAGGCCGCCGCTGCCCAGAGCCGCTTCTGGGAGATGCACGATCTCCTCTACGATAACCAAGAGGATCTTGAAGACGAGGCGTTGAGGCACTACGCCGCCGAGGTAGGGCTCGACGTGGCGCGTTTCGAAGACGACTTAGCCGAGTGCCGGCACGCGCCTCATGTGCAAGAGAACCGGCTCGGTGGGGAGCGGAGCGGGGTCGAGGGGACGCCGACCTTCTTCGTCAACGGGGCGCGCTACGAGGGCTCCCTTGACCTGGAGGGATTGCTGGCGGCGGTCGAGGACGCTGCGGACGCCGCGGAGGGACGCGGATCGGTGGGCAGGAGGCGGGCCACCGAGCGGTCTCCGGACCCGCTCGACGAGATCTGCTCCGAGAGGCGCGGGGTCAACACCAGGACCCTTAGGAGGGTCGTGCAGATCGCGGTCGAGATAGCGCGCGAGGGCAGGGAGGGGCGCAAGATCGGCACCCTCTTCGTCGTCGGCGACTCCGAAGAGGTGATCAAGCGCTCCAGGCCCTTGATCCTGGACCCGCTGGCCGGCCACCCCGACGAGAAGAAGCGCCTAGACGACCCGGACGCGCGCGAGACCCTCAAGGAGCTCGCCCAGCTCGACGGGGCTTTTATCGTCTCAGACGAGGGCGTGGTGCTCTCGGCGGCACGCTACCTCGACGCCGTCTCGGACAGCCTCGACGTACCGCTCGGGTTAGGCAGCCGCCACATGGCGGCCGCGTCCGTCTCCAAGCAGACGGGAGCAGTCGGGGTCGCGGTCTCGGAGAGTTCGGTGGTGAGGATGTTCGACGACGGAGAGCTGGTCTCGGAGATCATACCGGAGATCTGGATGCTCGGCGGCTACGGCTCATACCCCGACGGCTCGTTCGGGAGGGACGCCCGGGGCGAGATAACCGTGAGGAACCTTGAGGACTAAAGACACCTCGCTGCCCGGCCTCTGAAGTGCTACTCAGAGTGGCCTGCGGTTCCTTCCTGCTCATGGTTACCTCTGGGTTTGTCTTCCAGGCTGCCGTCCAGGGCCGTCTTCTCGTTGGTGGCGGTGAGGAGGGCTAGAAAGACGAAGGGTTCGAACCACGTGACGTAGGGGTAGAACCAGTAGTTGGCGGTGAGCTGGAACCCGATAACAAGTGCGGCCGAGAACGCGGCGAGGCGCCTGATCGTGCGTCTGCGCGGCCACACCGCGACGACGAAGGCGAGGAACACGACGGCCGCTAGAAGCGGCTGCTGCAAGAACCCGAGCGCAGGCACCTGGCTGTAAATCGTCCACGGCGTCACCCTGGCGCCCTGGAAGGCTATGGTCTTCTCGAAGAAGAGCCTGGCGGCCTCGAGGGGACGCCAGTCGAGCAAGAGTACCCAGAAGGTGAGCAGGACGACGCCTATGCCCCCCAGAAGGAAGTCGACGAGGGAGCGGCGCTTCGGGCCGTCGTGCATCATCCAGAGGGGTGCGAGGATGAGGGGGTAGAGCTTGACGGCGAAGCCAGCCGACACGTAAGCTCCGCGCCCGAGCGGCTTCGCCGCTACCGCGAGCCCGAGCGCCGAGATGGCGGCGACTACGATGTCGTTGGTGTTGTTGTTCGCTGAGTAGAGGGTGTAGGGGAAGACGGCCCAGGCGAACGTCAGCGCCGCCGCTCCCTTCGGCCCGGAGAGCCTCCACCCTGTGATAAACAGCGCCACGGCGCCGGCCACGAAGACCAGGTCGGTTAGGGCGTGGGCTGCGGGGAGGAAGTCCCACTGCCCTGAGAAGCCGAAGAGGAACACGAAGGGCGCGTAGAGCAGGTAGTTGAGTGGCCCGTAGGTGTCCCCTGTTCCCACGTCGGCCGGCATGTTGCCGTAAGGCATGTTGCCGTGCAGGATCAGGTCCGCCCCAACCACCCCGGCGTAACCGACGTCTATCACGCGGGATTCCAGGTTGAGCCCGAGGACGAGGCCGCTGGCGAGGCCAGCCAGCCCGAGGAGGAGCCAGGTCGGGAAGGTGCTGGTCCTCTCGACCCTCTCGCCGATGCCGAACCCCATAAGCAGGGTACGGAAGAAGAGGTAGATCAGGGGCGGGTACCACAGCAAAACAGCCTCGTAGACTACCCCCTCCCGGAAGAAGCCGTGCGAGACGAGGAACCCGAGCAGCGCCACCACGTCGAGGTTGCGCAGGGAGAAAACTTTGTCGGTGCGGATGAAGGCGAGGGCGAAGGCGAGCGCCAGCGGCAACCACAAGTACCAGTAGTTGGCTTGCTTACCGTAGGCACCCTCCTCGCCGCGTGCCATCTGCCAGCCGACCTGATCCCCGGTCCAGACGTAGTTGAGGTGCCATGTCGCGTCGTCCACCCCGGCGACGGCGACCTCCTTCCCCTCGTCCGTCGGCCTGCCGCCCACCGGCCCTTCCTCATCGACGTAGAAGTGGACCTTCCATTCGCCGTCGTCGTACTCGGTGCCGGTGGTGTAGGGTCCGTGCTCGGAGAGCACCGCTCGCACCCGCTCATCCGCAAGGGCCAGCTTCACGGCCTCGTCCCTGGTGAGCGAGGGGTGGGTGAGGTCGTCGACTCTGGAGAGGAAGTTTACCCCTTCCACCTCTCCCGAGTCGTCGGCGACGGTCAGGTAGGCGACGGGGTCGCCTGAGGTTTCCTCGGTGAGGACGACCCGCCAGGCATCCCTCGCGTCTTCGTAGCCCACCGAGAGCTCGACCGTCGGGTTCGAGTAGAACTCCTGGAGCTTCGGGACGGAGCTCGCCTTCTCCCACACCTCCCCTTCGCTCATCTGCGGCCCCGGCGCAAAGCCCGTGGCGAGGAGGAGCAGCAGGCACGCCAGCGCCGCCGTACAGACGCGCTTCGCCGCCACCTTCACGCCGCCCTCTGTTCAGGGGCGTGGCCGGGCAGGAAGAGCAGCAGGCTCCAGAGGAGGAGCGGGTTGCGGGCGAGAAGCAGCTCGGCGCTGGGGAAGCGGAGGCCCAGGAGGTCGTCGTAGCGGACGGGGAAGACCTGGGCCGTCAGGGAGCAGGCCGCCAGGAAGACCGCCCAGCGGGAGAGGCCCGAGACGCCACCCGCGCCCAAGGGGACGAAGGGGAGGGGCCAGATCACGTACTGCGGTGATCGGAACTTGAGGCTGAGCATGAACGCCAGTATAAGCGCCGCAGCGTACCATGGAAACGCCCTGAGCCCGGCCTTCTCTCCGCGGTAGACCCGATACATGAGGACCCAAGCCACCAGAAGCAGGCCGCCCGTCACCGGAAAGCTCGGGCGGCCCGTGAGCTCGACGCCCCGGCCCTGCACCTCGAAGGCGCCGTAGTCTTCGAGTACGGCGCTCACCCAACCGAGCATCACGAGGGCAGAGGCCGCGAGGCTCTCCACTTGCAGATCCCGTCCGCCTGGTACGCGAAGCTCTCCAGAAACCCATTGCCTCCGAGTAGCAGGGCCGGCAGGAAGAAGGCCAGTATCCCGAAGAAGATCGCGTAGCCGCGCGCCGCTCCGCGACCGGAGAACGCCAGGGGCAGGGTCGCGAGGGTGGGGAGGAGTTTCGCCGCCGCGCCGAGGCCCAGCGAAGCGTAGGAGAGGGTGAGGTACCGTCCTCTGCGCGAGGTGCAGAGGGGGGCGGCGGCGAGCGAGAGGATGACGACGGCGTCGTAGCAGGTCACCGCGACGGGGTAGAGCAGGATCGCGCCCGCAGCCAGCGTTGCCGCTGGGACCATCTACCCCAGTTCCCCCAAACCTGTGGGCAGCGAGCGCCGTGAGTACGGGCGTCAACACCAGAACGAGGGCCATCTCCGAGGAGAACGGGGTGATGTAGTCCGTCATATCGGAGCTGAAGTCCCCAGCACGGCGAGCGGCGCCCAGAAAAGGACGACCTTCCGAGGGGTGGCCTTTGCGGGTTCTAGATACCCCGGTAGCGAGCCTTGTTGGGGCCGTCTACAGTTACTCGGGGTCCTCCAGCTTTTGGCCGAAGAGCTCGGCGAGGGGTTCGAGACCCTCTGGGGCGCCGGTGGCGAGCACCGAGTCCTCGCCCCTCAAGGTGAAGGTGTCGCGAGGGCGGTAGGTCCAGCGTCCGCCCCGGTTCACCGCAAGGGCGAACATGCCGGTCTCGGTCTCGAGCTGCAGCTCCTCCAGGGTTTTGCCGTCGGCGGGGGAGCCGGGGGAGACGGTCAGCTTCAGGACCACCTCGTCGGACTCTTCGACAGCGGCGGAGAGGACGGGATGAACCTCCTCGCCCTTCTCCGCCATCCAGACCATCTCCATCGCACAGTCGGCGATGGTCTCGGAGGCGGTCGCGAGGTGGAGGAGGCCCCGCAGGCGCGCGGAGTCTTCCACGTGGCAAGCCGCGAGCAAGACCCAGCGCTCGAGGCGGTAGCGCATCTCGTCCATCTCGTCCTCTATGGCGATGACCTCGCGGGCGAGCCCGGCGTCGTCGTAGAGGAGGGCGGAGTAGGCGAGGCCGACGGCGACCTCGGAGAGGTTCTTCATCTCGATCAGGATGTCCACGGCTCTCTCGAGCTCGGAGAGCTGGCTCCCGTTCTGGGTTGGCTCGGTATGGGCCTCCATCGGGCGGGCACCGGCGAGTTCCCTTATCTCCGCCACGCCCTCGGGGGGACCCTGGACGAAGAGCACGTCCCCGGATCGCAGCACGTCCTCGGGCTCGGCCTCGAAGTCCCACTCGTCGTCGCGGCGGATGGCTATGGGGCGCATCCCGGTCTCGACAGGAAGGTCTACCGCGCCTAGGGACCGCCCGTCGAGGGCGCTCTCGGGGTGGATGCGGACGCGCGAGGGGATCTCCTCGGCCTCCGGGATGTCTTGCAGGAGCTCTGGGGGGATGCCGAGCCTCTTGACTACGATCTTGGCTATGTCATTGGCGGCGTTGCCGATCTTCTCTATGTCCTGGACGACCTGGAGGATCCCGGCCATCTGCTCGGCGTCGGCGTGGCTCCTGGCGGCGAAGATCGCGAGGCTGCGCATGTCGAAGACGAGGTCGTTGAGGCGCTCCTCGAGCCTGCCGACCTCCTCGGAGAGCTCCTCAGAGTTGTAGAAGATGGCGGCGTAGGCCAGGTCTACCATCAGCTCCGAGGTGTTCTTCGCCTCCACCAGCATGTCTTTGAGGTTTCTCGGGGAAGACTCGCGCATACGTTCCTAACCTATACCAGATCGAAGACTACGAGGGCAATTATAAGGCTCATGAAGCCGAGGAGGTCCACCGCTGCGGTGATGATCGGGATGCCGTAGGTGTCGGGGTCGAGCCCTACCCGGTAGCTGAGGATCGAACCGTAATAGGCAGCGACGGCGGCGGCGGTCGTCGCGATTAGACCCGCCAGGGTGCTTATCCCGATCATCGTAAGGAAACCGGGGCTCGCCTCCGCCGAGAACAGCGCCACGGTGACCAGGTGCGCGGCGCCCCCGATGAACACGTAGACGCCGGTGGCGAAGATGTAGATGAGCGTGAAGTCCCTGAAGGTGCTGAGGGGCGGTACCCCCCGCGGCGCCAGGAGCCCCAGATGTATCTTGGAGGAGAGCCGGCTGGAGAGGATGCCGCCCAGAGCCCCGCCCTCCTGCAGGAACGCCGGCAGGAGGGTGCTGAGCGCTAGGAGCGTGAAGAACTGCTCCTCGCGGTCCTGCAGGGCGACGCCGACGAGGATGGTCACCGTCCCGGTGAGCGCGAGTATCGGGAGACTCTCGGCGAGAATGCGCCGCAGGGAGGGCGCGCCGATCCTGAAGGCGGCAACCACGACGCCCACGGCGAAGAGGATCAGGAGGCCAGCGAGGACGCTCGAGAAGACCGGGATGTTTATCAGGAACGTCGCCAAGACGATCGCGGGGAGGGTCAGTATGTCGCCGCAGGCCGTGATCATGGGCGCCGCTATGTTGTCCATGTCCCAGCCGCGCGCAACGCTCAGGCGGGCGACCACGACGGTGATGCCGAGCAATAGCACCCCGGCTAACGTTCCGCCGACGGTCGAGATCACGACATAGTCGAAGACCGAGAGCTCGGTCCTCACCCCGAGAAAATCGCACAGTAGGCGCGCTGCGAAAGCCAGAAAGATCCCCGAGATGAGCGAGAGGACGGCCGCCGCCTGCACGTTCTCCGCCAGGACGCCCCGCCTAAGGTTGAAGCTGAAGAGGCCAGTCTGTATCGCGGTGGAGAGCCGGCTGCCCATCGCCCCGAAGATGGCCCCCCGCATCCCGATGGCCGCGGGAATGAGGACCGCGAGTCCAACTAGCTCGTCCAGGATGCCGGCGATGCTCGCGAGCGCAAGGCCCGCCACGAGCTCCCCCGTGGAGGACAGAAAGAGCGCCACGAACCCCTGTCGCAGCGACTCCTTCTCCTCGGTGAGGTAGCCGTAGACCTTGGGACGTATGCGCGGGCGCTCCCTGATCCTGCGCCGCACCGCCTCGCCCCCCGCCATCACGCGGGATCGCCTTTTCTCCGTCTCTGCCACCCTGGTTGTATAGACCCTGGCACCCGCGTTGTAAAGCCCGCTAGTGCTGGCAAGCTACCTCGCTGCTCCCGCGACGGTTCTCTCGTCCAGTTGCTGTTGTATGGGGCGAGGGCTATACTCGTTTGACTGTTTCCCTTGGCGCAAGGAGGTGAGTGGTCCGTGAGCAGCGATGGGTTAGATCCCAGCAGTAGCAGCGGGCTGCTTGCCGCGAGCGTCCGGTAGTTCCGCCTTTTCCTACCAACCACTCTGGCGAGCGGTCTCGACGGGCCGCTGCTCAGGTGTCCGTGTTGTTAGAAAGGGTGAAACGAGATATAGGGATGATGATAGTGGATAACGCCATCTACGTGGACGGGCGCCGGACACTCGAGCCACGGACGCTAAGGGAGACCTACGAGGTCGTCCGCGACGTGCACGGGCTTGCCTGGATCGGCCTCTACAAGCCGACCGAGGAGGAGTTCGCATCGGCCGCAGGTGAGTTCGGGCTGCACGAGCTGGCGGTAGAGGATGCGATCCAGGCCCACCAACGCCCCAAGATCGAGCGCTACGGTGACACGCTCTTCGTCGTGTTGCGGCCGGCCAGGTATCTGGACGCCCCGGAGGAGGTCGAGTTCGGCGAGGTCCACGTCTTTGTGGGCCACGCTTTCGTTATCACGGTGCGCCACGGCGAGGCCCCAGCCTTGGCCGAGGTCCGCAGGAGGCTCGAGGAAGACCCCGACCTGTTGCGCCGAGGCCCCGAGGCGATCCTGTACGCCATCATGGACCGGGTGGTGGACGGCTACGCGCCGGTGGTGGCAGGACTAGAGAACGACATAGACGAGATAGAGGTCGAGGTCTTCTCGGGCAACCCCGGTGTCTCGAGGCGTATCTACGAGCTCTCGCGCGAGGTGATCGAGTTCCAGCGGGCTACCAAGCCCCTCACCGGCATGCTGACCCGCCTGATCGCGGGCTTCGAGAAGTACGAGGTGGACCCCGAGCTGCAGCGTTACCTGCGCGACGTACAGGACCACGTGGTACAGGTAGTGGAGCGCGTCGAGGGCTTCCGCGAGCTCTTGCAGAACATCTTGAACGTGAACCTCACCCTCGTGAGCGTCCAGCAGAACGAGGAGGTCAAGAGCCTGACCGAGGCGAGCATCGACCAGAACGAGGAGGTGAAGAAGATCAGCGCTTGGGCCGCGATCCTGTTCGCTCCGACCCTCATAGGTACCGTTTACGGGATGAACTTCGACCACATGCCAGAATTGCACTGGCTGCTGGGCTACCCGCTCGCCCTGTTGCTGATGCTGCTTGTCTCCGTCGCGCTCTACACCATCTTCAAGCGTCACGGCTGGCTCTAGAAATATGCTGGCGCTCTACGCCGGCTTTCTGATAGCAATGGTGGCCCTTATACTTGCGCGGTCGACGCTCATCGCAAGATACGGGGTAACGGGAAGCACGTTATGTTGGATGGACTCGAGAAGATCGCCGAGCGCTAGGTGGAGGAGGTCTAGAGGAAGAACGTCGACGCGATCGACGAGATACACGCGCCGCATTATCGCGACCGGAGCATCGCTGACCAGCCGGCTGAACCGTGCCATACAAGGCTAGCGTCGCCGCACTCTTCGCCGGTTTCCCCGACTTCCACGCCGTGACCGAGAACCTTACCGTAAGACGCCACGGGCGGTAAGGTCGCGACCCTGTGGACCGCTGCGGGCACCCACAAGGTAGCCTTCATGGGCGTCGCACCTACGGTGGGGCGCATCGGGATCGCAGGCATCGAGGTGCTCTGGGCCGAGGACGGGATCATCGTAAAGCGGTGGGGGAGTGGGATGGCATTCCGCTCCTGGAGCAACTCGGGGTGCTCGCCTGAAATTCAGTCGAAATCCGACGGCAGGTTGCGCCTGCGATGGTGCTCGAAGAAGCGCCTCACCTGGGCGTGGGTGACACGCGAGAGCGAGAGCTCGGGAAGCTCGTGCTCGCCGAAGAAGCCTACGCCGTCCGCCTCGACGTCGGGGGAGACGGGCTCTCCCAGTATCTCGCACAGAAAGACGAGCTTGTAGACGTGGTAGGGGATGGGGGGGAGGTTGTGTCGGTCACGGTCGTAGGCGGAGATCAAACGCACCGCCCGCACCCGGTAGCCCGCCTCCTCGTAGACCTCCCTGACGGCGCCTTCAGCTGCACTCTCGCCGACGTCTGCCCACCCGCCCGGCACCGCCCAGCCACCGTCGTCGGACTCCTTGACGAGCAGGATACGGCCTCCCCGGAACACCGCCGCCCTGACGTCCACCTTGGGGGTCGCGGGCCCCGTCTCGAGCTCAAGCAGCTCGCGGGGGCGCTCGATGCTCCCGGTGGAATGGGCGGCCAGAATCTCTGCCGCTAACTCCCTGAGTTGCTCGTAGCGGCCGAGGTCGTAGCCGTCCCTGGCGTAGGTTAGCCCGTCCTGGGCGATAGCCTGCAGCCTCTTGACCCACCTGAGCCAGTCCGGGTCCATCGCCCTCCCAGGGTAACGCGCCCAGGCCGTGCGTCCGGCCGGGGCGTTCGATACCGGTCGCTAACCCTCTTCGCCCGCCAGATCCTCGCGTGCCTCGTCCTGCTGCTCGGGCGTCTCTGCGCCGCGGCCTGCGTACACCACGCTGAGCATGACAATCGCGAGGCCGAGAGGCGCGATCCAGGCCGGCAGCCGGATTCTCAACACCCCGTCGAGCGAGTACTTTCCGGGCCGGCGAGGATGAGCGCCGTCGAGGCGGCGATGTTGGGCACCGGGAGCACTGCGCCGCCCTCGGTCACCAGATCGGCTTATCGCTGTGGGCCGTCGCCGTGGCCATCGGGGTGATAGACCCGATGGGCTTGACAGGGTGCAGCAGCTCGAGGGTCGTGAGCACGCCGCCGAACTCTGAGAGCTCTGCCAGAACGGCCCAAGGCCGCCCCGGCTTGAGACCAAGCATCTCCATGAACCCCCTGGTGCCCCGCAGGCCAGGCTCGTTGAACCACCCGAACATCTTCTGGGCCCCGTGGCCCGCCAGCAGTCCCCCGAGCACGAGGCGCAGCGCTAGAGCCGCGAGGTTACCCATTACTCTTTTCTTTCTTCACCCGAGAGGTCCTTCCTGCGTCGTAAGCCCTGACGTACCCGCTGGGGTCGTCGATGGACTCCGGCAGTGCGTCCCCTATCTCTAATGCGCCGCTGCGATCGGCTCCAGCCGGGACTCTATCTCCTCGCGGCGCGACTCGAGAAAGGGCGGGAGCGAGAGCCTCTCGCCCAAGTTTTCCGGGTCCTCGTCGGTGGCGAATCCGGGCCCGTCTGTGGCGATCTCGAAGAGTACCCCGCCGGGCTCGCGGAAGTAGATCGAGCGGAAATAGTAGCGGTTGATCTGGGGCGTAACCCCGAGCCCCGCGGCCCTTATCCTCTCCCGCCAAGCCGCGTGCTCCTCGTCGTCGGGCGTCCGGAAGGCGACGTGGTGGACGCCACCCCGTCCCAGATGAGCCGCCGGCGCCCCCGGCCTCTCGACGACCAGCACCTCGGATCCCGGCCCGCCCGGCCCGACCTCGAAGATGACGAGGCGCTCGCCGTCGCCTGCGTGCTCCCCGACCACCCGGAAGCCGAGCACCTCGGTGAGCACCCACGCAGTCGGCTCGAGATCCCGCACCGTGAGCTCCACCGCGCCCAACCCCCGGATGCCCGCCTCACGCGGCACCGGACTACCCTCCCACGGGACGCCGCCAGCGACCCTGTCGTCGTCGCCGTCGTCCACCAGCCGGAGCCGCTGCCCCTCTGGGTCGGTGAAGGAGATAAGGCCCCGGCCGCCGCGTTCCTCGACGCCGCCATGCACCACACCGAACCCCTCGAGCCGCTCCGCCCAGAAGTCGAGCGCGTCTCGCCCCGAGACCCGAAGCTCCGTCGCCGAGACCTCTCCCGCGCCCGCGTGGTTCGGGGCTACCCGCAGGTGCGGCCAGTCGAAGAACGTGACCTCCGTCCCCGGCCTTCCGAGCTCGTCCCCGTAGAACAGGTGGTAGGCCGAGACGTCGTCCTGGTTGACCGTCTTCTTCACCAACCTTAACCCCAGAACCTCCGTGTAGAACGCGACGTTCTCCGAAGCCTCCGTGGTCACCGCCGTAACGTGATGCAATCCGCCGAGCCGCATGGCCTCACCTCCGTGTTGACGAGGAAAAAGTTTAGGACTAAACTTGGATTATGTCAAGGATGTCAAGGACGCGCGAAGGATCGTTAAACGGGGGCTTGAGGAGTCCAGCTGTGTTGGGCTGGCTAAGGCTCATGCGGGTCTACCAGAAGATCGACCGTGCTTCCGCCGAGAACGTGAGGATGTGGGGGATCAGCGTGGCGCAGTTCGACGTGCTTGCACACGTGGGGGCTCTCGAGGGGATGACGCAGCAGGAGCTTGCGAATTCCCTTCTGGTAACCAAGGGTAACGTGTGCCAGCTCGTGGGCAAGCTCGAGGATCGCGGTTTGATCTCTCGCCGGCAGCAGGGTCGTACCAATCGTCTCTTTCTGACGTACGAAGGACGGCGATGGTTCGAGGAGGTCGTCCCGGTTCAGGAGGCGATGATCTCCGAGCGGTTCTCCGCTCTCTCCGACGAGGAGCAGACCCAGCTGCACGAGCTGTTGCGAAAGCTCGACAGGGCGTTAGATCGAGATCTCGCCTGAGCGGTAGCTGAGCGGTAGAGAGTAGCCGCAGACCGGTTGTCAAGAAGTCTGCAAGGCGGACGCAGCGAGGGACGTATGATGTTGGAGGCCGGGGTAGATGCCCAGCTGTTTGTGTTGAGGTAGGATGCCGAACATGGCCGCAACGTCGCTAGACCCGGAGATCGCATGAAGCACGCCGGGACCCATGTTTTTCTCCCGACGGAGCGCGTACATTTCGGGCTCGGCAGCCTGGAGCAGGTAGAGGTGGAGGCCCGGTCAAAAGACCGGGCCTTCGTCGTCACCGGACGCTCCCTGTACGAGAAGACAGACCTCGTGCGGCGCGTCGAAGTGCTTCTCGGCGAGAAGCACGCTGGCACCTTCCCTGGGATGGGCCAGCACACCCCCGATAGCTCAGTCGAGGACGCCGCCCGGGAAGCGCGAGGCTCGGACCTCCGTGTGAGCGTCGGGGGCGGGCGCGCCGTGGACGGGCCCAAGGCCGTCGCGCGGAAGCTTGCCTACCCGACGCACGTAGCCGTGCCGACGACGCTCTCGGGGGCTGAGTGGGCGCACCGCGTGGGGGTGACCGACGAGGCCTCCGGGCGCAAGGGCGGCTTCGCGGACCCCAAGGCCGTCCCGCAGGTGGTGGTGCTCGACCCCGAGGCTACGCTCTTCACACCCGAGAAGCTCTGGCTCTCGACCGGGATACGGGCCCTCGACCACGCCGTCGAGGGGTTGCTCTACGGCGGGGAGCACCCCGTCACCGACGTGACGGGAACCGAAGGGGCGCGCCGCCTCGTCGCCTACCTGTCCCGCTCCAAGGAGAACCCCGAGGACGTCGAGGTGCGTGGTGAGCTTCAGGTCGCCAGCTGGCTCGCGTACTTCGGGCCGTTCAACACCCCGATGGGACTCTCGCACGGGTTGGGACGCAGGATCGGGGCGAGCTACGGCGTACCCCACGGCTACACCTCCTGCATCACCCTCGCGCCGAGCCTCACGGTGGCGAGAAGCGAGGCGCCCGAGGATCGCTGGCGGAGGCTCGAGGAGGCCGTCGGCGAGGATCCGGCCGGGAGGATAGCCGGCCTCGTCGATGAGCTCGGGCTCCCGTGCCGCCTCTCCGATGTTGGCGTGCCGGTAGAGGATCTGGAGGACATAGCCTGGGACTTCGGCGACCAAGCGGAGGACGCGCTCTCCATACTCAGGGCCGCGTACTAGGGGTGTCTCACCCGGTGGTCCCAGAGGGCTACTGCGTCCAGACGCCCACCACCGACGACGCAGGGCCGTTGCGAACCTCATAGCCGCCTGCCAGCTCGCGGTCGGCGACCGCTCCGGTATGACCGTCGAGGAGCTGGTCGAGGACTGGCAGGGGATCGAGCTGTCCGATGAGGCCCTGGCGGTGGAGACGCCGGTTGGCGGCCTGGTGGCCCACGCTGACGTGCTCAACCGCTCGTACATCTCAGTCTCCGTCTACGGCTACGTGCCCCTGAGCATCGCGGGCGCAGCATCGGCGGCTACCTGATGCGTTGGGGGGATAATTGGGCTCGCGAGCGCGCGGGTCTGACGCCCGAGAGGGCGTGGGTGGTGTGGGGCCCCGAGTGCCAAAAAGGGATTCTAAATCAGGATCTAGCCTGGAGGGCAATGGTCGCGGGCTCCAGGAGCCGACCCCGAACATATAATGGGGTGGAGTTGTCGGGGCGGATCGGACGGCGGGCGCGAGGCGCTCGGGAGAGGAGTAGGTGTGGCGTCTAAGTTGCGCACGGGGCCGGCATTCCCACCGCTGCCGCTCGAAGAGTGGGAGGAGACCAAGGAGACGCTCCACCGCTACGCCCAGATCGTGGGCAAGGTGAGGCTCGGGTACACCCCCTTCAGGAACCACTGGTGGCACGTGCCGCTCTACGTGAGCACGCGCGGGCTTACCACGAGCCCGATACCCTACCGGCACATGACCTTCGAGATCTCCTTCGACCTAATGGACAACAGGCTGGTGGTCTCGACCAGCGAGGGGGAGGGGTTCACATTCGCCATGGACGACTTGCCCGTCGCGGAGTTCTACCGGAGACTCTTCGATGGGCTCGGCGCTTTAGGTATAGATCTCTCCATAAACCCCGAGCCCTTCGGCCTTGGCGACGAGCGCACTCTGGAGGAGAACACCTTCCACTGCGTCTGCGAGAGGGAGTACGTGAGGCGCTACTGGCGCGTCCTGGTGCAGGTGGACCAGATCTTCAAGGAGTTCGCCGGACGGTTCAACGGGAAGACCAGCCCGGTGCACCTCTTCTGGCACGGCTTCGACCTGGCCGTGACCCGCTTCTCTGGCAGACGCGCCCCTGAGCGGGAAGGCGCCGACAAGGTCACGCGCGAAGCCTACTCTCGCGAGGTCATATCCTTCGGCTTCTGGCCAGGGGACCGCAATACGCCCGCGCCCGCCTTCTACTCCTACACTGCCCCCGAGCCGGACGGATTGACCGAGCAGCCTTTGCGCCCGGAAGCGGCGTTCTGGGCTCCCGA
>Ga0126314_10000634_pt1 | contig 16732 bp, 15 predicted proteins | sample Plot105B_FD_92535 | JGI IMG/M metagenome (GOLD analysis project Ga0126314, IMG submission 92535) | Serpentine soil microbial communities from UC McLaughlin Reserve, CA, USA - Plot105B | ecosystem: Environmental > Terrestrial > Soil > Grasslands | place: USA: UC McLaughlin Reserve, Lake County...
GCCGGACGTACGCGCAGCGCGCTCCGTCAGGTGCGCAAGGCACTCGTGGGCGGCGTGGCCGAAGCGGTGGAGATTCTGCGTTCGCGCAACCTGCTCGTGATCGCCGGCTCGATCGGCTACTGGGCGTTCGACAACGCCGTTCTCTGGGCGACGTTCCACGCCTTCGGCTACTCGCCCGCCATCACGGTGATCCTGATGGGCTATCTGATCGGGCAGCTTGGCGGCCTGCTGCCGCTGCCGGGTGGCATCGGAGGGATCGACGGCGGTTTGATCGGCACGCTGATCGTCTACGGCCTCCCTGCGCCGGCCGTGGCCGCCGCCGTGCTCGCCTACCGTGTGATCCTCTTCTGGCTCCCGCTCGTGGCCGGCGCCATCGCATTCATCTCGCTGCGACGCGGCTTGAACACACCTGACCGGCCGGAGCTCTGCGTCGTGCCCGCGTCGATCTAGCGCGCCTCCAGCGTGCGCTCCAGGTTGTCGAAGCATCTGCTCCATCCGCCCTCGTGCGAGCGCACGGCCTCCTCGTTCCACAGGCCGCTGTGGGTGAAGCGCACCGTGGTCATGCCGTCGCTCTCTTCGAAGTCAAGCTCGATCAGCTGGCGGGTCTCGTTGCCGTCCCAGATCCACGTGAAGGCGAGGCGGGCCGGAGGGTCGATCTCCGTGTAGCGGCCGCCGCCGCCGTACTCGATGTCCTTGTGGGGGTCGCGCATGACGACCCGCACGGCGCCGCCCACCCGCAGGTCGACCTCCGCCTCTGTCGTCTCCCAGTCGTGTTCGGCGTGCCACCAGCGCCGCATCACCTCCTCGCTGGTCCACGCGTCGAACACCGCCTGGGCAGGCGCCTGGAACGTGCGCTCCATGCGCAACGTCGTGTTCTCGGTCATGTGCCGGGCTGCCGCCGGCGTCGCAGCCGTAGCGCGATCCAGGCGCGCGCCAGCAGGAGCGCGGCGCCGGCGCCGCTGAGCGACGGAAGGATCTCCTCGAGCGGCACGACTCCCACGTGAGCGATCACGCCTTCTTCCCATACTCGTCGTGGAGGTTCCACCACTGGTACGGCGGGGTCTGCGGGTAGCCCTCCGGCGAATCCTCCCACTGCTCTTGGCGCCCGAGCGCCGTGATGTCGAGGTAGCTCCAGGTGCTTCCCATCGCCTCGTCGCCGCGGCTGTCGACGAAGTAGGTGCGGAAGATCCGATCGCCGTCGCGCAGGAACGCGTTGGTGCCGTGCCATTCCTCCACACCGAAGTCGGCGTCGAAGTCGTCGGTGATCGTGTACCACGGCATGTCCCAGCCCATCCGCGCCTTCCAGCGCTGGATGTCCGCCTGCGGCGCTCGAGAGACGAACGCCAGGGTGGTGTCGCGGACGTTCAGGTGGGCGAGGTGGGCGACCTGGTCGGCGAGGAAGGAGCAACCCGGGCACCCGTGCTCCGGGAAGCCGTCCACGCCGGGCTCGAAGAAGAAGCGGTAGACGACGAGCTGGCGGCGCCCGTCGAACAGGTCGAGCAGGCTCGCTGGGCCGTCGGGGCCCTCGAAGGCGTACTCCTTCTCCACGGCCATCCACGGCATCCGGCGGCGCTCCGCGGCCATCGCGTCGCGGGCGCGGGTGAGCGCCTTCTCCTTCACCAGCAACTGCTCGCGCGCCGCCGTCCATTCCTGGGGTGACACGATCGGTGGGGTGTTCATGCTCATTGAGACCCTTCCTCCTTCAGAAACTCATCGACGACGTCAAACAGGCGGCCCCAGAGGGCACGCTGCCGATCCATCCAATCGGCCGCCTCGCTCAACACGCGCGGTTCGAGCGAGAGCCGGTGCGTCCGGCCCTCGACCACGCGCGTGACGACGCCCGTCTCCTCCAGCACCTTCAGGTGCTTGGAGATCGCGGGCTTGGAGACACCGAAACCGGCGGTGGCCTCGCCGACCGTTGCCGGACCCTCGGCGAGGCGCTCGACGATGCCCCTCCGGATCGGGTGCGACAGCGCCTTGAACGAATCATTAACCACAAGGTTAACAATACCACGCGTCCTGACGTGGCGCGTTTGTCTATCCGGGTACTGCCAAAGTAAGGAGGACACGGCCCACCCACGGAGGGGATTGCAAGTGCGGTTCGACAGGGGTAGTGCGCTCGACCGGTTGGCTGACGCGCTCCGACGTGCGGACGCCACCTGGCGTGGCGGCGAGTTGGACACATGGGAAGGACTGGCCCTGCCCGACAAGCAACGATGGCGCGCCATGGCGCGTACGGCGGCGAATGCCGTGCACGAGGAGATCGCCGGCGAAGGAGAGCTCAGCAGCCCTGTTGCTTCTGGGGATCCTTCGGACATTCGTCCTGGCTGACGTCGCCGAACCCGTCCTCGTCCCTGTCGCGCTCCACCAACGCGTTGTAGAGCAGCTGGTAGCTCTGCGTGCTGATTTCGTCGGAGCGCACGCGCTCCGGTCCGAGCGGTGGAAGCCACTCCTCGAGCCATGTGCCATCGGAGTAGGGCGCGTTCCCGTAGGCCCCGACCGATAGCTGCAGGCCCACCCCGTCTCCCCGCCGGATCCCCAGGCGCGTCCGAAACCGCTGGCGCTCCTTACTGCGCGCCTGCTCTTCCGCGGATCCCTGGACCCTCGCCAAGCTCGAGCGTCCACCTGGGTCGAATTCACCCCGCACGACGATCAACCTGATCGGGCCGCCGGCTCCGCGAACCTGCCAGCTGGTGACCACGCCGTCGAAGGGCGCCCTGACGAGCCGGTCCACCTCCGGCAGTCGGGTCAGGACGAACGAACACGGATCGGCGCTGGGACCCGAGCCCGTGCAGTACCAGTCGTCGCTCCCCGGCGCGGTCCTGAGGTCGCTGCCGAGCGTGACGGTTCCCTCGGTCGAGCTGACGCCAGAAATTTGGGAACCCGGGGAGGAGCTGTCGGACGATGGCTCGCCGCCGTCGTCCCCGCCGCCCCGAGTCGACAGCACGACCGCCAGTACGGCCAGGAGCGCGACCAGCCCGAGCCCCGCGGCTGCGAGCGTCCGACCGCTGGGCGGCCATGGCCTGGCGGGCACCGGGCGGGCGACCGCCCGGTCGTCGGCGGGCTGCTCGTCGGTCACGGCCTCCAGCCGCCGGATCAGACGGCCGGCGTCGTCCTGCCAGCCTGCGTCGCTGAGCTGGAACCCCTGCCGCCGCGTCAGCGGGGCGAGCGACGGGGGAAGCGAGTCCGCCCGGGGAATCTCGGCACCCTGGACGGAGGCCGGCACCACGACGACGCCTTCGGCCAGCGCACTCTCGATCTCCCGCCGGACGAAGTCGTCCGGGTCGTCCAGCCGCCGGTGACCATCGGCGTCCCGCGCGTCCAGCCAGTCGCGCCCGATCAGCGCGATCAGGACATCACACGACGCCACCGCTCGGCTGATCGTCTCGCCGAACTCCGACCCCAACGGGATGGCGTCGATGTCCATGAAGACCCGCTCGGCGCCATAGCGAGCTGCGAGCAGGTCGTACAGGCGCCCGGCATGCCCGCTCGCGTCCTCGCGGCGGTAGCTCAGGAAGACCCGCAGCGGCGCTCTCCTATTCGGCGACATACAGCTAGCCCTCGAAGCCGAGGTCCCCGCCGCTGATAACCAGTGAGCCGGGCTCCAGTGGCCTGCGCGGCGTGAACGCTGCCCACATCGAGCCGCGCGCGTGGCGTTGGAAGATATGGCGCACCAGGGCGCCGCGCGGATGGACGAACGTGCTTGCCCGCAGACCCTCGACAAGCCTTGTGAGCCCCTCGCCGAATGCGGGCACGCCCGAGCTGACGGCGTCCACGAAGGCCTGACTTGCCGAGTCCAGCCCCTTGCTGGCCGCCTCAGCCTCGCCGCGCAGGATGTACGCGTCGCTCAGCGTTGGAGCCACGGCCACGATCGCCGACACCAGGGGCTCCAGGTCCTGGTGGCGGCCAAGGCGCAGCAGCACGTACCCGGCAACCAGACCGGCAAAGGGGTCCTCCGGCGCCGAGGCCGCCAGGTCGCTCGCGAGCGCGTCCGCACCGTCGAGGCGGCCCGCAAGAAGCATCCGCTCCAGGTGCTCGATCCGCCTGAGCCGCTCCGCGGTCGAGGACCCGTGGGGCCCGACCACCGGGTGGAACTGGTAGATCCGCACGCGATCGGAGTCCACCTGTGCCACGAGCGTTGCCAGCCGCCCGGTCAGCACGGGCAGCGAGACGACGGTCGCATCGGAGCCGTCGGGCTCGATCGAAGCCCAGTGCGGCTGCGCCTCGGCGACAGGTCGGACGACTGCGGCGACTCCCGCCGACATCGGCTCGAGCGCTGCGCTATCTGTGGGGACCGGGTCGCCCGCCGGCCATACGCGCACCCTCAGGCGCTGTAGCGCCTCGGCGTTCGCGTCGCCGGCGACCGCGAACAGCGCGACGCCCGACCCGCCCGTGCCGATAGTCGCGGCCAGGTCCACGTCTCCTAGCGTAGGCAGCTTCCGTCCCTGGAGCTCCTCCGCGATCGCCGCCGCCACGAGCGTGGACGGCTGTGCCCATGACATGGGCTCGACCGCGAGGGCTTCCGCCAGCCGGGCGACGGCCTCCGCCGGCGCCGGCGGCTTCAGGGGCACCGGCTCGTGCTCTCCCGCCGACAGAACCACGAACGGCTCCTCGTGCGACTCCTCCGGTCCGACCTGGCTGATGCGGAAGAAGCCCGGCTTGGCCACGACGTCCTCGCCGGCCCGAGCCACCCTCACGACCTGGCCGGCCTCGTCTCGGATCTCCGCCACGGCGAGCGGGTCGGTCGACTCGATGGTGATTTTGCCGGCTGGCTCCTCCTGGCCGGCCGCCGCGATCTCGTCCGCTCCCAGCTGCTCGGTCCCGTCCCCGCTGCTCGGGTGCAGGGGGATCGTCGCGGTGCATTCTCTGTACAGGTCGATCGGCGCCTTGAGCGACCCCACGAGCTCCTCCGGCGCGGTCGTAGTGGCGCGCACCGCGTACGTCTTCGGCTGCAGTTCGAAGGTGTAGGAGCCTCCGGTGACCTTGAGCGCGCTCGCGACGGGGGACCCGATGGCGTCCAGCACGCTCACGTCGGCCGCTTCGAGCCTGCTGTCCGCCACGAGCTCAACCGTCAGATCGAGGCTGCTGAAGCGGCCACTGGGAAACGACGCCACGAGCGCGTCGCGATCACGGTCCACCACGCCACGGCTGCCGGTGTCCTGCGGGATCTGAACCGGCCACTCTTCGGACGGGACGCCCGGCGGCGCCGGTGCCCGATCCTTCATCCCCGCGTTGATGAAACGAGCGAGCCGTTCCCAGCGCACCTCGTAGCAACTCCGATCCCATGACCATGCCTTCGCATCGTCCGTTCCGGCGAGAGCCTCCATCAGCACCCCGGTGAACGCCCCGTTCGCCTCACCCGGCCAGCCGTCCTCGTGTGCCGTGCTCCCCGGGGAGGTGGCGTAGAGGATGAACTGCTGGACCGGCCGCGCTCCCGGGTCGCGGCGGCGAGGCACCGGCCAGCGCCCGATCTCGAACTCGCGATCGGCCCACGGCACGTTGCGGCACGCGTCGATGAAGAAGAACTGGTCCTCGAACGGCGTGGTCTCGAAATGCTCGGTCAGCGAGCGGATCGCGAGCGAGTGGTCGGTGTGCAGGGCGTCGAACCCAGGCGTGGCGAGCGCGCTCTCGTCGCGGTTTGCGACCCGCGCCGTGATCCCGTGGCCAGCAAAGTAGAAGTACAGCCGCTCGGCGCCCTCGGGGGCTCCGAGGATGATGTCGTTGATCGCGGTGACAATGTCGTCCTTGGTGGCGGGGCCAGCCCCTTTGACGGCGGGATGGTCGGCGCTCGGAGCAAGGAGGAGCCGCAGGTTGGACGCCGGGACGCCCCCGCCGTCGTCCGCCACAACCCAGTCACGGAAGCGCAGCGCGTCTGACACCGCGGCCCCGAGGCGCAGCTTCTCGCTGCCGTACTCGTCGATCCCTATGACGATGGCCGACCGCACGCGCGGCTCTGCTACTCGCCCGCCACGGTCACCAGATCCGTCACGGGCTCCACCGTGCCGCCCCCGAGCACGGTGATCCGGTACACCGACTCGGCCAGCGGGCCGAGCTCGGCCTCGTGCCAGCCGTCGTCTCGCTTCGCGAGCGGCCGGCGGGCGCTCTCCTCACCGGTCTCTACGTCGACGGCCACCGCCAGAAGCGCGTCCGGCGATTCGCCGTCCGGCCTGGCGCGGACCACGATGGGCTCGCCAGGCGTGTAGAGGTCGTCCACGTCGAGCGACACGTCGATCGCCGGAACCACGCCGCGGAAGCGCGACCAGTCGATCGCGTTGCCGGTGAGGACGCCGGTCAGCTGCAGCAGCACGTGATCGTCGTTCTGGAGCGAAGCGTGCCGTTCGGCCGAGAACGCGGCGCCCTCGTCGTCCTGGAACTCGAGCGGCGTCGCCGACGGGCGTGGAACCGTGCCGTCACCGCCGGGGTCGTCTCCGCCGATCGTGCGGAGCGGTTTTACGCCGTCGCCGTCCAGCAGCGCCGATTGCAGCGTCGGCTGCTTGATGCCCACGATGCGGCCGATGCCGTAGCGCGCGGCGACGTATTCGTCGTCCTCGAGGTGGGCCTCCACCGCGCCGCTGATCTCGCGATGGAAGTCGAGCGCGGCCGTCGCCTTCGCGCGGTCCACGTGAGGGATGTCCGCCTCATCCACGCGGGCAAGCTGCCCGTCGCCGCGGTCGTAGCACGGGTATGTGGGGAGCAGCTGGTGGATGGAGGTCAGCGAGCGCACCAGCTCGCTCAGGTCGAGGAACTTCATCTTCTTGCCGTTGGCGAGTGTGTCGAGCGCATTCACTGAGCCACGGTACGGCGTTCCGAAGGTCACCAGCGTGCGTGTGTCTCGCCAGCCGTCCAGGCACTCGAGGAAGTAGCGCGAGATCAGCCCGCCCATCGAGTGCCCGACCAGCACGAGCTTCGCGTCGGACGCGCCACTCGACGCGCGCCAGCGCTTCAGCCACTCGCTCGATTGTCTCGCGAGCCGGCGGGCCGCCACGCGGTTGTCGCGACGCCAGTCATACGGGAACTCAAAGAAATTCTGTCCGCGGGTCACGTCGAACGTGTCCTCGATGTACCGGAGCAGCTTCGTGTAGCCGTCGATCTTCCACAACCCCGGGATCAGGTGGACGTCGTGGAGCGTCTCGGGCGCCGTGATCCCGTCGCCGAGGTCATCCGCGTCGGCCGGGTCGTCCTCCAGCTTGAGGTCCCCGATATTCCGTCCCAGCGTGGTCAACGCGCCGATCAGCGCGCCGCCCGAGACGTTCCAGACATCGCGCCCGTCCTTTTTCAGGACGCTCCCCATGATCCCCGGCAGGCAGACCACCACGTCGCGCATCACCTTCCTGGGCATGGCTCATTCCTCCGATCGCACGTCAGTTGACGGTGAACGGGCCCTGCTGCTCGAACTCGGTGTCATCGGCGCCGACGCGCGAGTAGTTCGGCTGCTGCTCGTCGGGCATGCGCGACCGGATCGCCTCGTGGAACTCCGAATGGCCGCCGCCGCTCCACTCTCCCTTGTCCCAGACGGCGAGCAGGTTCTCGGTGAAGAGGCCGTTGCTGAAGCCGTCGAGCGACAGCTGATCGTCGCGACATCCGGAGATCAGCAGGACCGTCGCGCCTACCTGCGCCTCATCGGAGCTCGGTAAGGACTTCTGTATGCCGTCGTAGAGGTCGGCGTTCGCGCGGTAGGTCGCGATCATCACGTCCCTCGGCATCGCGCGATAGCGCGGCGACTCGGCCTCTGCGCTCTCCCTCGTCGCGACGACGTTCGGCACGTCGCCCTCGATGTTTCGGGTGACCGTCCCGCTGTGGCAGCTGTCCGAGAGGACGAGGACGCGAACGCCGGGCTGAAACTTCGCCCACAGCGCGTACAGCTCGTCGTCGACGATCTCGCGGTCGTATGCGACCCAGGTCTCGTCGGACCGATCCTCCTCGCCCTCGTCGTTGCGGTCGGGGACCTGACCGCCGTGGCCGGAGTAGGTGAGGAGAAAGATGTCGCCGGAGCCGAGCTCCCCCGCCGCTTTCTCGATCGCCGAGATCACGGCGTCCGAGGTCGCGTCCGGGGTGAGGAGGATGTTCGACTCGAAGCCGCGGGAATCCGCGATCGCCTTCATGTCGTTCGCATCGGACTCGCACGCGTTCAGCGCGCCGTCCCAGCCGTCGTAGTGGGCCGGGTCGACCTTGTTCAAGCCGAGGTGTAGGGAAATGCCGCGCGCCATAGCACCATCTTCTCTGTCTCGGGGATTTGCTGGACCCTAAGGCCTAGAACGCTCCGTGCACGTGGTTGTCGTGTTGGTTCTCGAGCCCGCTGCCCTCCCCGAGCGGACTCACCATGCCGCCCAGGACACACAGGTCGTTGTCGGGACCGATCAGTTCGGCGGGGTGGTTGCTCTGGCGCCGCGCGAACTCACGCGCCTGGAACTTCCGCATTCGCTCCATTCCCTTCGCTGTACCGATCAGGTCCGAGCGCAGGCCGATGTCGGCTGCGCGGCCCTTGCCGCCGAGCCTCTGGAAGTGGAAGGAGTTGGCCGAGTGCGAGCCGCCGGTCGTGCTCGTGGGGACAAGCCCGGCGGCGTATGCGCGCATGATGTAGGACCGCACCTGCGGCGTCACCTCCGGGTCGACCCCGAAGAACATGCAGTAGCGCTCGTCCCAGCGGCCGAGTCGGGCCTTGGAGACCAGGAAGACGCGCAGCGCCGCGTTCGAGCCTGTGGACAGGAACGTGCGTTCTGCGCGGCGCATGCGTGCGATCAGGCGCTCGACCTTTGTCTGCGCGGGCGGCTGCGGGCCGGGCGGCGGCTGCGGCCCCGGGCCGGGCGGGGGCTCCGGCGCCGATTCCGAAACGAGCGGCAAGGACCCGAGCGACCGGTTCAGGTCCACGTCGCCGTTTATCCCGGCAACCCGGCCCTTGGATGTGTGCTGCCAGAGCGCGGCTCCCGTCCAGGGCCCTGGCACGCTCGGCCTGTCGACCTCGAAGTGCGCGATCCACAGTGGGCAGCCGAAGTTCTTGGGATTGCCCAGTGAACTCCAGAAGAACGGGAACGTGTAGATGATCGGCTTGTGCCCGGCCAGCTGGTGGACGCGACGAACGAACTGGCCGAGGTAGCGGTGGGTCGCGCGACGGCCGAGCTCCGTTTCCTCCACGTCGACGACCAGGCGTAGGTCGCCGCGCTTACCCCATCCGATGGCATGGGCGACGCGGATCGCCCAGTCGGCCTCCACGTCCCCCGTCCGGCCGGGGCGAGGCCGCAGGTAGTGGTATACGCCCAGGGCGATGTCGCGCTTGCGGATCTCGACGCAGCGGGCGCGCAGGCGCTCCAGCCGCACCTCGTTGGAGGCGTGGCCGTCCCCGTCGGCGGGGTCGATGAAGTCCTGTCCTTCCGATGACTTGATGATCGCGAACCGAAAGCCGTCCTCGTGCACCCGGTCCCACCGGATCGAGCCCTGGTGCTGCGAGACGTCCACGCCTCGGACGCCGTCTGTTGCCATGGTTCCTGCCACCTCCTGTGCGAGCGGGCCGTGATGCATGAACTACCACCCCCGCGGCGGCTCCGCAACTGCTCGCCCCCGGTCGGCGACTCCGTGCAGACTCGCGCCGTCAAACTATGCAGAGCGAGTGCGGCCGCGGGCAAATCGGACGCGACCGTTGAGCGGAGCATCGTCGCGCTGTAGCTTGAGCCGAAAGGGCGTTGCCGTCCCCTTTTGAGTGCCCCCGAATGACGACCGCGATCTCCATGAACTCGGGCGTCCGCACGCCGGCACCGGCGGACTCGACGCCTGCCGCGCTCGGTCCGACCTCGTGGGCGCCGCGGACAGAACTGGTGATCGCCGACTGGCTCGAGCAGGGGCGCTGGCTCGGCGCGGTCGGCCGCGCCAGCAGCTGGTGGATCGGCGACTGGGTCCGCTACGGCACGGCCCGCTACGGCGACAGGTACGCCAAGGCCGCGCAGCTGACCGGCTATGACGTTCAGAGCCTGATGAACATGGCCTACGTCGCGGGTCGTTTCAGCGTCTCGCGGCGGCGCGAGCGGCTTTCGTTCAGCCACCACGCGGAACTCGCGGCGCTGCCCCAGGACGATCAGGAGCTGTGGCTCGATCGCGCCGAGGCCGGACTACTGTCCGTCCGCACGCTGCGCGCCGAGCTGCGCGCGGTACGCAGCAAGGTCGCGGGCCGCCCGGCCCACGAACTGGTCTGCCCGGAGTGCGGGCACCGCTTCGGCGCCGCCCCTCCGGTCAGCGAAGCTCTGTGACTGCCTGTTCGCCGACGTTGCCCTGCTCGTCGGCTGCGCTCGCCCGTACCTCGTAGCGCTTCTCCTCGAGCGGCAGGGGATGCTCGATCTCCCCGCTGGCGCCGTCGACCGGATACGCATAGGTCGCCGGCGGCAGCTCGTCGTCCGGCGAGTCGAGCGTCACGGTCAACTGCACCGGCATGGGTTGCCGGGGAGTGCGCGCAAAGCGATAGCCGATCACCGCCCGCTCGCCCTCGCGGCGCGCGCTGATCTCGAGCTTGGGTGGACCCGTCGGCGCGGCCCGCGGCGCTGCGCGGGGCCGCTCGACCTGATCGCATTCCTCGTGGAAGGTCTCGGGCTCCGCCCACTTGTCCTGATGCGCCGGGCCGCGCGGGCTCGTGGACTCGAGCCTGTTGCGGGCCTTGCTCGATCCCCAGCGCCCCGGCCAGTGCACCCAGCCCTGCTGGTCCGTGTCGATGACCTCCAGCCTCGGATCGTCCACCTCGGCGCCCTTGCCGTCGGCGTAGTCGGGAACCACCGGGGCGCTGTGCTTGCCGGCGAACGGGTAGGAAGCCTGCGAGCCCCGTGCCACGAACACCACGGGCCGCTGCTCGTCCTGCCGCGTGACCACGTCCCAGCGGCAGCGCTGGCCGTGGGTGTGCTGGGCGAAAGCCATCGCTTGCGGCTTCTCGTCGGCGTCGAGCCGCACCTGAACCATCTCCCAGTCGCCCTCGTGCAGCCCGAAGCCAAGGAACGCCTTGTCGTTGTACAGGTAGAAGAACCAGTACTGGAGCCACCAGCCCCCATCGTCGGCGCGGGTGGCGTGGCCGTGGATCCGATCGGCGAAATCGCCGCGGTGCATCTCGCGGGCCTGAAGCACGTAGTCCTGCCCGCTCGCGTCGAGGAAATCGGAGCGTGCCGCCCTCGCGCCGTCAGCGTATTTCGGCCAGCCGAGGAACTCGAGCCCGAGCCTGGGCCGGCGCCTTCCGCCGGCCGCGGTGGCGATAACGGCGCCGTCTGCCCGCTTGAGCCCGTTGGCTTCGCCGTTTGGTGCGATCCGGTTGGTGAGGATCGCGGGCGAGTCGGCCATGAAGCTTCCCTGCGAGTCGTAGCGCAACACCGGGAGGTGCCGCTTCAGCAGCTCGCTGCCGTCGGACGCCTCCGGCATCACGCTCCCAGTTCGTCCGGGCGCTCGGCCGTGCGGTGTCGCTCCAGACTGCTGCTGGCCAGCTCCGCGGCGACCTCGGCGAACTCGGACTCCGGGTATGAGCGGTGCGCCTCGAACGGCGCGGGGGCGGGCTCGAGCGGCACGAACAGATCGTCGCTGTCGGCCGCGTGCAGCCAGAGCGCGACGAGGTTCAGCGCCGGCACGCGCAGGAGCCGGAGCTCGAAGGCGGACTCCTCGACGGCGGGAAGCGCCTCCGCGGCGCGCAGGCCGTCCGCCGTGGAGCGCACGAACTGCCCCTCGGTGATCTGGGCCGGCACCGCCGCCCCGGTTGCGTCATGGACCTCCGCGGCGGCCACCGGCTCCGCGGCCTCCTCGACGAGGAAGCGCCAACCGGTGGGACTCGCCTTGTCCGCGAGGCTCGCCTCGCCCGCGAGCGCGCCGAGGCCGACGGTGAACACGCGCTGTGGGGCGCTCACGCTCGCCCCCGGAGCCGGCGCGCCGAGGCCTCGCCGCAGCCCGCGCCGGCGCGGGCTGCGCCGCGCGATGCTCTGGCGCACCGCCTCAAGCGCGTCGTCGGGTGGCTGTGGGGTTTCGATCGGCATGTCGGCTATGCGCGGGTGTAGAAGGTGTGAGTCCACGAACCCGAGCCCTGATAGCTCGAGGCGAAGTTCGCGATGCTGATCTCGGAGGTGCCGTAGATCGGGTCGCGCACCTCGAGCATGCCGGTCGCGTCGTCCAGGCACCCGGAGATCATCACGAAGTGACCACCGCCTCCTGCCCAGCCGATGCGCACCCCGACCGGGTGCCCCGCGCTCAGCTGGGTGCGAAGCGTCGACATGGAGGCCGCGCCGGCGGCGCTGCTCGCGAAGTTGCCGGTCCGTGTCAGCGCCCGGTCCAGGTACCAGGGCTGATTGCACTCGGCGGTGGAGCCGTTTTGGCAGCAGTTCGTCTCGGTCAGTTCGGCGTTCACGACCGTGCACTGAGTCCAGCTGCTCCCGGCGTCGTAGAAGTGGGAGATGCTGGTCGAGCAGGCCGCCCAGCACCATTGCGACTGAAGCTGGCTCTGCATGGCCAGGCCCAACCGTCGCCAGCGCGGCTTTGGCACCTTTTCGACCAGGTCGAGCAGCCGGCGCGACCAGCTGGCGAGCCAGGCTCCGAACCCCCTCGCACCGGAACGGCGTGCCGGGCCGCGCCGTGGCGGCCTCGGCCCCGGCTCGCTCGTGGGGAGCTGAATCCGGCTGCGCTCGAGGACGGTGCTCATCTGGAGGCGCGCGCTACCAATACATGACCGCCGTGTCGCCGGACCCACCGGCCCAGTAGAGCCGCACCTTGAGCACGTAGCGCCGTCCGCGGAACAGCTTCATCGACATGGAAGCGTTTCGATCGGTGCCGCTGTCGTCGTCGCCGCCCAGGTAGCGGAGCTGGCCGCCGACGTCCTCGAACAGGACGATCACGGTGTCGGCCGCGCCGAACGTGCCGAGCCGATATTTCCGCGATGCGGGCGGCTCGATGACGAAGTCGACCTGCTCGGCCGGCTTCAGCGAGAGCGGCACCGATTGGAATGGCGTCAGCGTGCGCGGCCCGGCGAGCTGCTCGCCGGGGTACCACTTGCGCGCCCACTCCTTGTCGATCTCCGACAGCGTGCCCGGCGGGCTGACGCCATCGCTGTAGTCGGCAGGCTGCTCGATCAGCCCGGAGGGAAATCGGTACTCCATGACCGAGTCGGGGTCCCAGGTGGAGCCCTCGACCTCACCGGTGCTCAGCTTGCGGAGCACGTTGTAGAACGTCTGGCTTTGTGACCAGTTGTTGGGCGGCCCGGCGAAGTACTCGTAGACCCGCGGCTCGTTCCACACGATGCCCGCGAAGGGATTCTGATGCTCGTGGGGAAGGCCGAGCGTGTGGCCGATTTCGTGCAGAGCGGTCGTGTGACCGTACGGAGTGGTCAGGTCCCAGCCGAAGTTCATCGTCCGCTCGTTGACGCCGTGCTGCAGAACGCTCCGGCCCACGTACGACCACGAGCCGTCGCCTCGCATGAACCCGATCCTGACCTCGGCGTCCACCGGATCGTCGACCTCTTGAAACTCGAGCCCGATCGGCAGATCCTTCCAGGCCTGGAATGACTCGCGCACGACGGCCCGTTGATCCTCTCCGCCGGTGCCCTGGCCGTCGAAGAAGTAGTAGTGCAGCTGCGTCCCGTTCACCCACTTCGAGCTGCCGACGAGGATCGCGCGGGTTCGTCCGTGCGGCAGATCCGGAGGCAACTCGCGTAGCGGTTGCTCCGGGAGGACGCAGTAGGGCAGGGCTTCGACGGACGCGGCCATCAGTGCCTCCTCGCAGCTCGGCGGGGTCGGCGTCGATAGTGGTGCGTCCGGACCCGCGATGTCAACCCACGGCGGTCATATCCTTGCCGAGAAGCGCCGTGGGCGCTTCACCGGACTCGGTCCCGACGCTAGGAGGACGTTCCATGGGCAACCAGCCGCCCGCCGCCGATGCGGGCGCAGCGGACGGGGTCGCGCCCGAGAGAGGTGGTCCCGTATGGGAGCGACTTAAGGACCAGCTCGACTGGTACGAGCGCAAAAGTCAGCACCACAAGCGCTGGTACCAGTCGCTGAAGGTCGCCCAGATCGTCGTGGCCGCCGCCATTCCGGTGGTCGCGGCCGCAGGGGCCTCCGCCGCGGTCGCCGGCGGGCTCGGCGCGGTGGTCGTGGTCTTCGAAGGGCTTCAGCAGCTGTTCCAGTTTCAGCAGAACTGGATCGCCTACCGCGGTACGGCCGAAGCGCTGAAGCACGAGAAGTTCCTCAGAATGGCCGAGGCCGGGCCGTATGCCGGCGCGCAGCGGGCCGATGCGTTGCTCGCGGAGCGCATCGAGGGACTGGTGTCTCAGGAGACCGGCGCCTGGGCGGCGACTCAGGGTGAGGCGGGCGCGCGTGCCGGAGCAGGGGCAGAGCCGGCCTGAGTGAGATGACCAGCGCCGGCACGACCGAAGAGGGGCGCCCCGCCGCCTCCAAGGCCAAGATCTTCATCAGCTACCGGCGTCGGGAGACCGCCGGATACGCCGGACGGCTCTATGACGGACTGGTCGACCATTTCGGGGCCGAGCGCGTGTTCATGGACATCACCATGGAGCCGGGGGTCGACTTCGCGGCCACGATTCGCGACGCCGTGGGCTCGTGCGGAGCGCTTGTCGCGCTGATCGGCGAGGAGTGGCTGACGGTCGTCGATGCGCGCGGCAATCGCCGCATCGACGACCCCGCGGACGTCCACCGCATGGAGCTCCAGGCCGCCCTCGATCGAGATGTACGCCTGATTCCGGCGCTGGTGCAGGACGCCGATATGCCCACCGCCGAAGACCTTCCCGAGGCACTGAGGCCGCTCGTGGGGCGACAGGCCGTCGAGCTGAGCGACCAGCGCTGGGACTACGACGTGGGACGCCTGGTGACGGTGCTGGAGCGCGTCCTGGTGGACGCCGCTGAGGGGGGAAGACCCACCGGCTGGACAACCGGCGTGCGCCGCCGGACGCGGCGCTTGAGCTCGCGCGTCCGGCGTCTGGCCCTCAGATATCGCGGTCGAGCGGGCTTCGTCGCGGGCGTACTCACCGCATTGGTGGTGATGGGCGTGCTGCTCGCCGCGACGGGGTACTTCGACTCCCCGCTCCTGAGAGTCTCGTCGTTCGAGTACGTCCCACCGCGCGCGAACGAGTCCGTTGCGCAGCGATGCTTCGTGCGAGTGGAGTCCGACTATCGCGTCAGCCGAGCGCGCTTCGTGGTGGACGGAGACGAACGCAATTCGCTCGAGGAGCAGTCGGCCGCGCCCTGGCAGTGCAACAATCGCGGCAACCGAAACGAGTGGGATACCTGCGAGGGCCACAGCCGCGGCTTCCCCCTGGCCGACGATCGGCCGCACAAGCTCACCGCGATCGTGACGGACACACAGGGAAATACCGCGACGAGCACGCGGACCGTCGACACCAACTGCCCGAAATAGCACCGGTGCGGCTCGTCCGCCGGTTGACTCAGGGCGAGGCCTAGACTTGCATGGTGCCGCGGGAGTCACACGAACACGAGCCCGCTGACCTCGGCCGGCCGCCCCTGTGCTTCGTGCTCATGCCGTTCGGGAGCAAGCCCGACGGGCAGGGCGGATCGGTGGACTTCGACGCCGTCTACGAGGAGCTGCTCGCACCGGCGATCCGCGAGGCCCAGCTCGAGCCGCTGCGCGCCGATCAAGAGCTCGTCGGCGGGCTGATCCACAAGCCGATGTTCGAGCGACTGATCCTCGCCGACTATGCCGTCGCGGATCTCACGACGGCCAACGCGAACGTCTTCTACGAGCTTGGGGTGCGCCACGCGGCACGGCCCTATTCCACCGTGCTCGTCAGCGCCGACGTCAAGCGCGCGCCCTTCGACCTTGCGCCCGACCGGGTGCTGCCGTACGCCCTGGACGAGCTTGGCCGCCCGGCGGCGTCCGAGGACGACCGGGCACGGCTGGTAGCCGCGCTCGACGCGGCGCGCGCTGCCACCACCGACAGCCCGGTCTTCCAACTGATCGACGACCTTCCGACCCCGGAGATCGATCGTCTCAAGACCGATGTCTTTCGCGACGAGGCCGCGTACTCGGCCGAGGTCAAGGCGCGCCTCGCCGAGGCCCGGGCCGCCGGTGTCGAGGCGCTCGGGGCGGTGGAGCGCGAGCTCGGCTCACTGGAGGACGTGGAGGCGGGCGTCCTGGTCGACCTGCTGCTGTCGTACCGCGCCGCCGAGGCGTGGGACGACATGATCCGCCTGGTCGAGGCGATGGCGGAGCCCGTGCGCCGCACCGTGCTCGTTCGGGAGCAGTACGGCCTGGCGCTCAACCGCGCCAAGCGCAGCGACGACGCCGAGCGGGTGCTGCTCGAGGTCATCGAGGACCACGGTGCCAGCAGCGAGACGCTCGGTCTGCTGGGACGCGTGTACAAGGACCGCTGGGAAGCTGCCCGCGAGGGGTCTGCGCTTCGCGCGGAGGGCCATCTGGACCAGGCCATCGACGCCTACCGGCGCGGGTTCGAGGCCGACTGGCGTGACGCCTACCCCGGCATCAACGCGGTCACGCTTATGGAGATCCGCGACCCCGGTGCTGCTCCACAGCAGGAGCTGGTGCCGGTCGTCAGGTACGCGAACCGCCGACGTTGCGACGGTCGCGGCGCCGACTACTGGGACCACGCGACGAGACTCGAGCTGGGAGTGATCGCACGCGATCGCGAGGAGGCGTCGGCGGGCGCGCGCGCCGCGCTCGCGTCGGTGCGCGAGCCGTGGGAGCCGGAGACGACGGCGCGGAACCTCGGCCTGATTCGCGAGGCCCGCGCGGCACGCGGCGA
>Ga0126314_10000635_pt1 | contig 16730 bp, 11 predicted proteins | sample Plot105B_FD_92535 | JGI IMG/M metagenome (GOLD analysis project Ga0126314, IMG submission 92535) | Serpentine soil microbial communities from UC McLaughlin Reserve, CA, USA - Plot105B | ecosystem: Environmental > Terrestrial > Soil > Grasslands | place: USA: UC McLaughlin Reserve, Lake County...
ACAGAACCCGGGTGGCAATAACATACTGGTAATGGGACCCTGGTTCCATGGCGGCTGGGTGCGCAGCGAAGGCAGCAGCTTTGGTGATATCAGTTTTAATGTACCCACAAGCATCGATTATCAGAAAAATTTTGAATTGCCTTTCTTTAAACATTACCTTAAAGGTGAAGGCGATTTCAAGCCTGCTGAAGCAAATATTTTTGTGACAGGCAGCAATGAGTGGAAGAAATTTGATACCTGGCCGCCCAAGAATACAGAAGCAAGAACACTTTATTTGCAACCCGATGGTAAACTGAGTTTTGAAAAGGTAGGAAGAACGGATAGCTGGGATGAGTATGTGAGCGATCCTAATCACCCTGTACCCTATCAGGATGGAGTTCAGGCCAGAAGAACCCGCGAATATATGATAGATGATCAGCGTTTTGCTGCACGGAGGCCGGATGTTAAAGTCTATCAGACAGACCCGCTTACGGAAGATATCACTTTGACAGGCCCGCTTTTAGCAAAGCTGGTAGTTTCCACGACAGGGTCTGACGCAGATTATGTAGTTAAACTCATCGATGTTTATCCTGAAGATGCGGTTAATCCTGCTCTAAACCCAAAGAACCTGTTAATGGGAGGATATCAAATGCTGGTTCGTGGGGAAATCATGCGTGGCAAATACAGAAACAGCTTCGAAAAACCCGAAGCTATAGATCCCGGCACCATCACCAAAATCAATTATGCTCTGCCGGATGTTGCTCACACTTTTAGAAAAGGTCACAGGATCATGGTGCAGATCCAGAATTCATGGTTTCCACTGGCCGATAGGAACCCTCAGAAATTCATGAACATCTATGAAGCTGAACCCGCAGATTTTCAAAATGCAACACACCGGATTTTCCATGATGTACACAATGCCTCATCCTTAACAATTACCGTATTGAAATAACCAATGGGCAGAATCCTTATATTTTTCTGTATACTGTTTTCATGTACTCTTTCCGTATCGTACGCACAGCTGATGACCGGGAAGAAAGGATTTAGCAAGGCAGATACGCTAAGGGGCATGCTAAGCCCTTTACGAACATGCTATGACATTAATTATTACCATCTCGATCTGAAGGTTGATATTCAAAACAAGGGCATAAGAGGAAGTAATGAATTCAGATTTACAGCCCTCCAGAATTTCAGCAAACTACAGTTCGACCTTTTCAGCAATCTGGAAGTAGAAAAAGTTATGCACCAGGGAGCAGAACTAAAATTTAACAGATTGTTTAATGCAGTCTTTATTGACTTTCCTACCGAAATTAAAAAGGGAGCCAAAGAAAGCTTCACAGTTTTCTATTCAGGGAACCCTGTTATAGCCAAAAACCCGCCATGGGACGGTGGGTTTATTTTCAGCAAAGACAAGTCAGGAAATCCTTGGATATCCGTAGCCTGTCAGGGTTTCGGTGCCAGTGCATGGTGGCCCAACAAAGACCACCAGAGCGATGAAGTAGACAGCATGCTGATCAGCATAAGTGTGCCAAAAAATCTACAGGAAGTCTCTAACGGACGTCTCCGAAGTATTGTTTCAAAACCAGACGGTTACACACAATATAACTGGTTTGTATCCAATCCGATCAACAACTATAATGTAACTTTATACATTGGCAAATACGCGCATTGGACCGACAGTTATCCCGGGGAAGATGGCGAGCTCTCTTTAGACTATTGGTCGCTGAAAGAAGACAGTGTGAAGGCCCGTATCCATTGGGATGCTGATGTAAAGCCCATGCTCAAATCCTTTGAACACTGGTTCGGCCCCTATCCTTTCTATAAAGACGGTTATAAACTCGTACAGGCCCCACATCTTGGCATGGAGCATCAAAGTGCAGTGGCTTATGGGAATCAATTCAAAATGGGCTATCTGGGCAAAGATCTTTCAGGTACCGGCTGGGGATTAAAATTTGATTTCATTACCATTCACGAAAGTGGCCATGAATGGTTTGGGAATAACATCACGACCAAAGACCTCGCAGATATGTGGGTCCATGAAGGTTTCACCAATTATTCTGAGACATTATTTACAGAATACGAACATGGAAAGGTTGCAGGGTCAGCCTATGTGGCCGGCATCAGAGCAAATATTATGAATGATCAACCCATCATCGGTCCATACAATGTCAACCGTGAGGGCTCTGGAGATATGTACTATAAAGGCGCAAACCTCGTACACCTGATCAGGCAACTAATGGCAAATGATGAGAAATTCAGGCAGCTCCTTCGTGGATTGAACAAGACATTCTACCACAAAACGGTCACCACGAAAGAAATCGAGCATTATATTGCAAAAGATTCTGGCCTGAAGCTCGATAAAATCTTCGACCAATACCTGCGTCATGCAAAAATACCTGTTCTGGAATATAAGATCCGTAAAAATCAACTAAGCTATCGCTGGAACGCGGACGTAAAAGGATTTGACATGCCGGTAAAGGTAACACTAAAGTCCGGACGGTATACCATGATTTTCCCTGAAGCCGAATGGAAAACGGTTACACTGGCAAAGGGTCTTTCAGCAGGAAACTTCAAAATAGATCCAAACTTTTACATCGGCACAAAAATAGCTGCCAACTAATCTTCTGTAAAGTCAAAAAAAAGGCTGCCTCATGATCTGAGGCAGCCCTTTCGTTACATAATGATTATTCCTTAGACACCGAGCAGCAATCTTGCAGGATCTTCCAGTAACTGTTTTACCCTTACCAGGAACCCAACGGATTCTCTTCCGTCAATAATCCGGTGATCATAAGATAAAGCTACATACATCATCGGGCGGATCACAACTTCTCCTTTTTCTGCGACAGGGCGCTCTATGATGTTATGCATACCTAAGATTGCCGATTGAGGCGCATTTATGATCGGAGTTGACATCATTGAGCCAAAAACACCTCCATTTGTGATTGTAAATGTTCCACCAGTCATTTCTTCAATGGTCAGCTTGCTGTCACGGGCTTTAGTAGCCAGTTCGATAACAGTTTTTTCAATCTGAGCAAGGCTCATGCTTTCTGCATTCCTGATGATCGGAACAACCAGCCCTTTCGGTGCAGATACCGCGATGGAAATATCAGCGAAATTATTGTAAACAACTTCTTCTCCGTCAATACGGGCGTTTACTGCAGGGAAGTGTTTCAGCGCCTCACACACAGCCTTGGTAAAGAAACTCATGAATCCAAGACCCACACCGAATTTTTCCTTAAACTGATCTTTATATTTACTGCGAAGATCCATGATTGGCTTCATGTTTACCTCATTAAAAGTGGTAAGCATGGCTGTTTCATTCTTAACAGTTACCAGACGCTTGGCTACAGTTTTACGTAGCGGCGACATCTTTTCCCTCCGCTCACCTCGCGATCCCGCAACGGAAGGTGTAGCAACAGCAGCAGCTTTGGCCGTGTCCGCTTTAGGCGCAGCCGGTTGAGTCGATTTCTGTGCGTTCACTGCGTCTTCCTTAGTAATTCTCCCATCAACACCAGTACCTTTAACAGCGCCTGCATCAACTCCTTTTTCCGCCAATATCTTACCTGCTGAAGGCGATGGAGTGCCAGAAGCATAACTTTCACCGGTCTTATCAGCTACAGGAGCCCCAGTTTTATCAGCTGCAACAGCAGTTTTTTCTTCCTTAGCTGAAGCATCCGCCTCCTTTGGAGCAGCAGCACCACCGTCTTCAATTTTACATACTACAGCGCCAATCGCCAGGGTATCTCCCTCAACGGCTACTGTTTTCAAAGTTCCGGCCTGTTCCGCAGTCAATTCGAATGTTGCCTTATCAGATTCCAATTCAGCAATAACTTCATCCATTTCAACTGCATCACCGTCGTTTTTAACCCATCGGGATAAAACAACTTCGGTTATCGACTCGCCAACCGGCGGAACTTTTATTTCTATACTCATAACAGGTGTATTATTTATTCTAATCTACATTATATACTTTACTTACCGATTTTTTAGCGATCTTTTGCTCTTTCTCAGTAACAGGGGTTTCAAAAGCTCTAGCTAGAATATAGGCTTGCTGATCTGCGTGTTGTCTTGCAAATCCTGTTGCCGTGCTACTGCTTTCTCTTCTTGAAATAACCTCGATATCATTAAAGATAGTTTTTCTTAGTCTGCGAAGCAAATACGGCCATGCACCCATATTTTCAGGTTCTTCCTGTACCCAAACTACATCTTCAGCATTCTTATATCTTTTATATACGCCTTCCATCTGCGCAAGTGGCGTAGGATAAAGCTGTTCTACCCTTACGATTGCCACATGTTTAATTTCATCCTTTTGCTGCTTTTCAAGAAGCTCATAATAGATCTTTCCCGAACAAAATAATACCCTTGTTACGTCGGTGGCTTTCACATTCACATCAGCTATAACTTCCTGGAACTTGCCGTCTGTAAACTCTTCCAGGTTAGATACACATTGAGGATGACGCAATAAGCTCTTAGGCGTAAATACAACCAATGGTTTTCTAAAATCGCGTTTAAACTGTCTGCGCAAAGCATGGAAGAAGTTCGCCGGTGTGGTGCAATTGGTCACCTGCATATTATAATCAGCACAGAGTTCCATAAAACGCTCAATCCTGGCAGATGAATGCTCAGGACCCTGACCCTCATAACCATGTGGCAGTAACATCACAAGGCCGTTCTCACGCTGCCATTTTGTTTCCGCACTTGCTATATATTGATCTACTACTATCTGGGCACCGTTAAAGAAATCTCCAAACTGCGCTTCCCAGATTGTCAGTGCATTCGGGTTGGCCATTGCATATCCGTATTCAAAACCCAGCACACCATACTCAGACAGGTGAGAATTGTAGATATCAAAAGTTGCCTGCTGCTCAGAAATATTCGCCAAAGGGATATACTCTTCTTCAGAATCCTCCAGGGTAATCACCGCATGACGATGTGAAAAAGTACCGCGTTCCACATCCTGCCCGCTCAATCGGACCCGTTTACCTTCCGCAAGCAATGTACCATAAGCCAGTTGCTCACCCATTGCCCAGTCAAATACATGGGTTGTGTTCGCCATCTTGCTTCGCTCATCAAAAAGCTTTTCAATTTTTTTAAAGAATTTCTTGTCTGAAGGCAGTGTACTTATTCTTTTCGCAATCTCAAGCAGGGTTGATTTTTTTACCGCAGTATTAGGAGAGCTGTCGAAGTCTTTTGGTGTAGCGATACGCATGTCCGCCCATGCCCCTCCGAATTTAACATCCTGATAGGTAGAAGTGACCTCCTTTGCCTCATTCAGTCGCTCCTGTAAAATTCCCCTGAACTCTTTCTCCATTTCCTTAGCAAGACCCGCTTCCAACTTGCCCTCTGTAATCAGCTGCTGAATATAAATATCACGTGGATTTGCATGTTTTTCAATGCTCTTGTAAAGCAGTGGCTGGGTAAACTTAGGTTCATCTGCTTCATTGTGTCCAAACCTCCTGTAACACAGAATATCGATAAACACATCATTCTGATAACGCTGGCGATACTCCATACCCAAATTAATGGCATAGACCAATGCCTCAACATCATCCCCGTTCACATGGAACACAGGGGATAGCGTTACTTTGGCAATATCTGTACAATAAGTACTGGTACGGCCATCCTTGAAGTTGGTAGTAAAGCCGATCTGGTTATTAATGATCAAGTGAATGGTACCACCTGTTTTGTAACCGTCAAGTCCAGCCATTTGTATCACTTCATAAACGATGCCCTGTCCGGCTACCGAAGCATCACCATGAATCAATATCGGAGCGATCCGCGAATTATCTCCACCATATTTAAAATCTATTTTTGAACGTGTCATTCCTTCAACGACACCGTTTACCGTCTCAAGATGAGACGGGTTAGGGCACAAGCTCAGATGCACACTTTTCCCGTCATTTGTAGTGATATCGGTAGAATAGCCCAAGTGATACTTTACGTCTCCGCCAAATGGCGATTCGGCGCTATAGCCTTTGCCCTCGAACTCAGCAAAAATATCCTTATATGTTTTCTGCATGATATTGGCCAGTACGTTCAGACGTCCCCTGTGTGCCATACCAATTACAAACTCTTCAATTCCAAGCGCAGCACCTTTTTCGATTACCGAATCCAATGCCGGAATCAATGCCTCTGCACCTTCCAGTGAAAACCTCTTCTGACCCAGGAATTTGGTGCCCAAAAAGTTTTCGAAACTTACTGCTTCATTTAATTTTTTAAGTATCCTCCGTTTTTCATCAATAGAAAAATCCGGAGTATTCCGTACGCTCTCCATCTTGTGTTCAATCCAGGAAAGAATTTCAGGAGTACGTACATATTTATATTCTGCGCCAATTGAGTGGCAATAGGTCTGCTTAAGGAAAGCAACGATATCGCTAAGTTTAGCGGCACCGATACCTATCTCTATACCAGAATTAAAAACCACATCAAAATCTGATTTAGACAAGCCAAAATTTTCGATATCTAGCGTGGGCAAATGCTGGCGTCTCTCTCTTACAGGATTAGTCTTGGTAAATAAATGACCACGCTGTCTGTAGCCATTGATCAGGTTCAAAACATTAATCTCCTTTAAAAAGTGTTCTGGGGCTTCTGAACTGACTGCTGTGCCGGAAGAATTTCTTCCGAAATCAAAACCTTCAAAGAATTTCTGCCAGCCAAATTCTACTGAATCCGGACTTTCTTTATACGACTGATATAGTGATTCTATGTATTCGGCATTTTCGCCACTGAGATAAGATAAATTATCCATTATGTATTAATTGGTATAAGCATTGCAAAATTAGGGTTTTTTACCTTAAAAAACAGTCATAAGAGACTATAAATCTTCAAGAAATTCAACCATATCACAAACATTTTTCAGAGGAGTAAGTTGATCTTTTACAAGTATATCAAATTCTGATATCAAACTTCCGGCTACCAGCAACGGCACATTCAGATTATCCATCACCTTGCCTATCACCTTATTTACAATTTTTCCCAAATTTAGCGAGGTCAATACAATAAATGCATAGTCTGGCTGATAGGATTCAATTACCTTTTTGAGGTCCGCGTAAGGTATCTCAGAACCCAAATAAAGGGTATGATGACCACATTTCTTTAGCAGGTATCTGGTAAACAGCAGTCCGGTTTCATGCATCTCGGCTTCCGGCAGAAAAAGAAGAAATCGTTTTGGATCAGATTTTTGAGGTTTTTCAAGCTTATCTATCTCAACGATCAGCCTGTCCCGGATCAGACTCGACGCAAAATGCTCATGCGAAGGATCTATGGCACCCGTCTGCCACAACATACCCGCCCTTTTCATAAACGGAAACAGCACCAGATCCATAGCATTGATCAGGCCCATTTCTTCAATACACCCTGCCAATATCCCTGAAAACTTTTTTTCGTCATATTCAATGGTGGCATTAGATAAGCTGAGCATCTGAACAGAGTTATTGTTCCAGTCTGTTTTTAGCTGCTCAACAAGATCTGATATTTGCTTTTGGCTCATCCCCGCGATCTTGCTGATCTTATAGCCATTTTCATTGAGCGTAACGATATTAAGGAGCATTTTCAGGTCATCCTCATCATAAAATCTGATGTTAGTTGGGGTACGTTTTGGTGGAACAAGATTATACCTGATCTCCCACGCTCTAATGGTGTGTGCTTTTACGCCGATCAGGCCCTCTATATCACTGATAGAAAATTTCTTCACTTATTAAGCTATAACAACTGTTGAACAACAATGTTTACAAAAAAAATTTTTGTTTAACTGTTCGCCGAAGATAGCAATTAAAATATTTATTGGCTATAAACCCGTAAGATAGCTGATCAGACCAGCGAAGTTGCGTCCGCAATCGCAACGTCAAGAATTTTCATCTGCTTTTCCAGATCAAATGTACCCTTTGACCCCAGGGTTAATCCTGCACCTGCTACATTTGCCCAGTTGCCCCAATTACTGGCGGGAGAATAATCTGTCAGCTTCTCTTCAAAATACGCTGCTCCCTTTGTCCAGTGTGCCTTTAAAATATGTATCAGAAAAGTAGCAACCAGCAACCGCCCTGCATGCGGAATAAAGCCCGATACATTCAGTTCCTTCATATACTTATCAACCATTGGGTGTCCGGTAGCCGCAGCTTTCCAGTTCTTTACCAACGCCGAATCCTCTTCAAGTGGTGATAGGATCAGCTGCTCAAAGCCAGGTTCCTGAAAAAATTTGACTCCGTGTTTTTTAAACATAAACCGGAAGTAATCACGCCAAAGCAAACCCAAAAAAACCTGATTAAAATTGACATTCCCTCCAAACTTATTTTCGGCAGCCTTAAATTGCCAATATACCTTTCGGGGCGACAAACAGCCAAATGCCAGCCACGCAGATAACTTGGAAGAAAATCCGGACTTATCAGCAGACTTACCGCCCTGTTTCAAATAAATGTATGAATCTGGTTCAAGCAATTGATCTAAATGTGACAGACCCGCCGCCTCGCCTCCATTTATGTATTTAATACCGGTCACATCATCCAGGTCAAATCCAAGATCTTTCAGATCAGGCACGCCTCCCCACTCTTCGTTTTCTACGAAAGAAATGTGATCAGGAACGTCAAAGCAGGATTTAACAATCGCATCCCTTTCAGTCTTTTTCTTGAACTGGGCAAAAACATCAGGTATATCCTTGATAGGAAAAGGAAGATCTTCTTTGTTATAGAGGGTATGCCCGATAAAATGTCTTAAATTTATTTTTTGTTTCCAAAGGGCATCCTCTACAAAAGTAGAGACGGTCGTCTCTTCCGGCCCCACTTCCCTGTGATGATAAACTTCCGAGATCTCAAACCGCTCTGCCAGTTCTGGAATGTTATCTTCAGGTTTACCCTGCACCAATAATATATCACCTCCAAATGCTTGAAAGGCTTTTCTTATAGCAACAACACTTTCAATAAGAAATTGCGCCCTGCTGGCTCCTGTTTTAGCAGTTTCAAACCTGGTATCTTCAAAGTATCTGGAGTCAAAGAAATAAACCGGAAGAATACTGTCCGATTTAGCTATGGCCTCCACAAGCATTTCATTATCATGCAAGCGAAGGTCATTTCTGAACCAAACCAATATCTTCTTAGATTTCATTACCCTATAGCTGAGTTTTGTGTTAACAGTTTACAAAAATATACGATTTTTTACGTTAGTTCGAATAGCTAATGCAATATTTACATAAGCAAAACAAAAAACTGCTTAAAAACAGGTTTAACGAAAACTAAAAACACAATCGCAGGTTATTTCATTATGAAGAAGCATATTCTAATTACCGGGGCAACAGGTATGGTTGGAAAAAAATTGATTCAGACCCTTCACGAAAAAGGGCATGAAATCAATGTCCTGTCAAGGAAAAAAGGAAATATAAAACATGCTAAGATATATCTCTGGGATGTGTACAATGATAAGATTGACCCTGAATGTATTGAAGGAATAGACACGGTTATCCATCTTGCCGGCGAAAATATCGCTGAACAGAAATGGACGAAAGAACGCAAGCAAAGAATCATAGACAGCCGTGTCAAGTCTGCACAGCTGATCCAAAAATTGATAAAAGATACCAATGCCCCTGTCAAAGCATTCATTTCGGCTTCTGCAGTTGGGTACTATGGTGACTGCGGCGATGAGATACTTACTGAAACATCATCAAACGGCTATGGCTTTCTCGCAGAATGCTGCAAGCTTTGGGAAGAATCCGTTGATAAAGGAAAATCGCTCGGCCTAAGGATCGTTAAATTCAGGATTGGCGTGGTTCTTGGATCCGGAGAAGGCGCCCTTGCTGCGCTGGACAAACCTATTCGTTATTTTGCAGGCGCCCCTTTGGGGAGTGGCAGGCAATGGATTCCATGGGTGCATGTAGATGATATTGTATCTATGTTTGCTGCCGCCGTGGATGACCCGCGGATCAACGGGGCATACAATGCCTGCGCGCCATTTCCGGTTACGAATGAAACTCTCACAAAAGCAGTAGCTAAGGCAGTGCACCGCCCGGTATGGCCGGTTCATGTGCCTGAAAAAATTCTGGAAATGATCTTAGGAAAAATGAGCATTATTGTATTGACAAGTACCAACACATCCACTCAAAAACTATTGGATGAAGGGTTTATCTTCAAATACACACATCTGGAAGATGCACTGACGGACATCTACAAAAAATGAAAAAAGATATCAATATCTGCTGGCTCAGAAGGGACCTCAGAATAACAGATAATGCAGCGTTCTATCATGCACTTAAAGGGCCCCACCCGGTCCTGCTTCTTTTCATTTTCGACAAAAACATCCTTAATAAACTGGCAGACAAATCGGACGCCCGGATCACATTTATTTATCAGACACTAGCTGCAATAAATCTGCAATTAGAAACCCGTAACACAGGCCTCCTTATTAAATATGACACCCCTGAAAAAGCATGGAGCGAAGTCTTGAGCGAATACAATGTTAGATCTGTCTATACCAATCACGACTATGAGCCCTATGCCCGAAAGAGAGACGATGCACTCGCGGAATATTTGCGCTCCGAAAATATTGAATTTTTCACTTTCAAGGATCAGGTCATATTTGAAAGGAACGAAATCCTGAAGAATGACGGTAAACCCTATACCGTTTTTACGCCCTATTTTCGCCAGTGGCAGCAAAAGCTTAGTGACTTTTATGTCAGTTCTTATCCCACGGACAAATATTTAGACAACCTTTTTCAAACTGCCCAACTTCCTGTGCCGTCATTAGAAGAAATGGGATTCGAGGAAGCCAGTACAAAATTCCCATCAAATTCCTTCCAATCAAAGCTTGACGATTATGAGAAGAGAAGAGACTTTCCTGCGGCAGACGCTACCACACATGTTGGCTTGCACCTGAGGTTCGGTACGCTCAGCATTCGTGCTGCTGCAATGGAAGCTATACTGCAAGGAGCTGAAAAGTGGTTATCCGAGCTTGCCTGGAGAGATTTTTACATGATGACCTTATGGCACTTCCCACATATTGAGCACAGCTCCTTTAAGCCGGCATACGATAAGATCAGATGGAGAAACAACGAAGCGGAGTTCAATGCCTGGTGTGAAGGCAGAACGGGCTACCCACTTGTCGACGCCGGAATGAAACAACTCAACCAGACCGGCTATATGCACAACCGCATCCGCATGGTTGTCGCAAGTTTCCTAACCAAACACCTGCTAATCGACTGGCGCTGGGGCGAAAGTTATTTTGCTGAAAGGCTGCTGGACTATGAAATGGCCAGTAATGTCGGCGGCTGGCAATGGTCTTGTGGCTGTGGCAATGATGCAGCACCGTATTTCAGAGTATTTAATCCTGTGCTACAGGCCAAAAAATTTGACCCTGACAACGAATATATTGACAAATGGGCACCGGAATATAAACAGCAAAAGCATGTCAAACCTATTGTTGAGCATGCTTTTGCAAGAGAAAGAGTCTTAAGCGTCTTTAAAGAAGCGCTAAAGGAATAATTCTCTTTCTAATTCACTACTTCTATGATTTCTACGTCAAAGTCAAGATTAGTATTTGGCTGAACAGCCGATCCGTTGCCTGCAGTTCCATAACCCTGTACAGAAGGGATTAGCAGTCTTACCTTGGCCCCTTTCCTGAAATTCTTCACTACTTCAAATCCAGCTACAGCCTCCGGCAAACTTGTTTTGTAAGTACCGTCTGTACTGGAATCAAAGCCAGTTCCATTAAATAAGCGACCTGTATAATTTAGCGTCAATGTGCTTGTCATGTCTATAGCGTCGCCTGCGCCTGCATTCGTAACTACATAATATACACCTGTTTCATCATCTTTTGCAGCCGTTAATCCTTTCGCGGCGATAAAATCTCTGATTCTCCTGTCATCAAGATCTGCCTGTTTTGTTTCCGGGTAGGTAGTAATGGTAAAATCAATGAGTTCATTTGAAGGCACGCCGGTAACATCAGATCCATTTTTGCCATATGCCAGATACGAAGGTAGAATTAACCTGCCCACGCCACCAGGTTTCAGGAGATGAAGTACAGTTAAAAGTCCAGGCAACTTAAGCGCACCGGCGCTTGTAGTATAACCAACATAAGTGCCCTGATTGGTCCATTCAGGCGAGGTATAATATGTTGTTCCATTCAACAAAGATTTAATGGTAATGGAATACAACACGGAGTCTGTATTCTTAAAAAACTCACCTGTAGCCGGATTGGTAACCTGGTAGTAAAATCCTGTTCCATCAGGATCCTTGGTAGCCGTCACATTATTTTTCGCAAGATATTCAGCTATTTTTGCATTGTCAATGTTTTCAGCAGACTCATATTCCTTTTTACAAGAACTCAATACAGTTATCAGGCCCAGCAGCACAAAGGTATACGAGGATAGTTTTCTTAACATATTATTTTTCTTTTTTCTTTCTTACTTCTTTAATATAAATCCGAAAATCAAGTGGAGAATTAGGTGGCACCAGACCGACTGTCTGATCCCTGTACGCAAGCGTTGAGGGAATCAACAGCCTAACAGTTCCTTTCTCTCTGATCATCGGCAGGCCAAGCTTCCATCCCGGTATTCCGTTACCCAGCACAAAAGTGTAGGGCAATGTTTCAGTGGTCTCGGCGATAATTGAATCCGTCAGCAGCTTACCCACATATTGTACAACTAATGTATCTGTGAATTCCAGAGGCATAGTTCCATCTCCTGCAGTATCAATATGATAGTAAAGCCCGCTTTCATGTTTAATAAGTTCAGTATCGGTGACTTCTGCCCAATTTAAAATCTTTTCTTCATCAATAGCATAGTGTTCATCCACATTATAAACTTCTGGCTTTTCGCAGGCAGCAAACGCGCTGCACATGACAATTAGCCCAATTAAAAGTCTATTTTTTAACATAATGCACAAAAGTAGTCTTTTATTAGAGATGGCGCAATTTTTAACCATTTTTAACAAACGCAGACAATTGCATGCAGCCCTTGAAGGACGGTTATAAAAAAAGCGTTCCGAAGTAAATCAGAACGCCCCGGTTTAATTATGAATTGTTCCTAAAAGCAGTATTTATTCGCTGCAATCACCTGTTGCGCAACCCTCTGCCTTACATCTTTTATATTGAAAGGTTCAGTTTTCGTAAATCTTCTCAATCCAACCATCATCATCCTCAGTTCATCGCCTTCAGCAAAAGCCCACAGTGCTTCCTTTCCGGCTTTTTGTATGGCATCAACGGCCTCTACAAAATAGATCCGCATCAGATTCAGCTGTCCTTCACATGCTTCAGCACCCCTTAAACTTACCAGCTTTTCAGTCCTCAGCATGGCCGATTCTGCAACGTAAACGTAACCTGCCATATCTGCGATATTCATCAGGATTTCCTGTTCCTTTGAAAGACTCATCATCAGCTTTTGGACAGCAGCACCTGCTACCATGAGTGCCGCTTTTTTCAGGTTCCTGATTATCTTTTTCTCTGCCGCAAACAAAGTATCATCTTCTTCGCCAAAATCAGGAATAGACATCAGTTCGCCCGCCACAGCGGTTGCGGGAGTCATCAGGTCAAGCTCTCCCTTCATCGCTCTCTTAAGCATCATATCAACCGTCAGCAACCTGTTGATTTCATTGGTTCCCTCAAAAATTCTGTTGATTCTGGCGTCTCTGTAAGCCCGGTCCATAGGCGCATCGGCCGAGAAGCCCATCCCGCCGTAGATCTGAACCCCTTCATCTACCACATAATCGAGCACCTCTGATCCCCATACCTTAAGGATTGCGCATTCAACGGCAAACTGTTCAGTAGACTTCAATTTTGCTTTTCCTTCATCCATTCCTCCAGATACCAGTGCATCGTAAGCATCATCTATATCCTGCCCTGCACGATAATTTGCAGATTCTACCGCATATACTTTAGCCGCCATTTCGGCTATTTTATACCTGATGGCGCCATATTTAGAGATCGGCCTGTCAAATTGGATTCTTTCATTTGAATAATTAACAGCTGTATCTATTACCGATTTGGAGGCGCCTATCGCTGCGGCAGCCAATTTGATACGCCCAATGTTCAATATATTTACAGCAATCTTAAATCCATTCTGTCTTTCAGAAAGCATATTTTCTACAGGAACATGACAGTCGTTAAAGAACACCTGCCTGGTCGAAGAACCCTTTATTCCCATTTTATGCTCTTCCGGGTTCATGGTAATTCCCCCAAATGTACGCTCCACAATAAATGCAGTCAGGTTTGCATCATCATCAATTTTCGCGAACACAATAAATACATCCGCAAAGCCACCATTGGTGATCCACATTTTTTGTCCGTTAATCACATAATGTTTTCCGTCTTCAGAAAGCCTAGCTTTTGTCTTGCCAGAATTGGCATCAGATCCGGAATTGGGTTCCGTAAGGCAATAAGCAGCCTTCCACTCCCCGGTACCGAGCTTTGGAATATATTTGTCCTTTTGTTCCTGACTTCCATAATACAGGATTGGTAAAGTACCAATTCCGGTATGCGCAGAAAGTGCTACTGCAAACGAATGTCCGGCCCCAATCACATCAGCGACCAGCATAGATGTATTAAAATTCTTACCGAACCCCCCGTACTGTTCCGGAATAGAAACCCCTAAGATACCCAGTTCTCCAGCCTTATCCATTAATAAAGGCATTAATCCTTCCTCTTGCTTATCTATACGTTCCAGATTTGGATAAACCTCAGCCGCGAGAAAATCCCTGCAGGTCTGCGCGATCATATTTTGTTCTTCATCAAATTCTTCAGGAATGAAAACATCCTGATAATTCGTTTCCGCTATTAAAAACTCACCACCCTTTATTGTTTTTTTGTCTGTAGTTTCCATAGTTATATTAAATTAAAGCATTTCAAATATACCGGCTGCGCCCTGTCCGCTTCCAACGCACATGGTCACCATACCATATTTCTGATCTCTTCTTTTTAGTTCATTAAACAACTGCACCGACAATTTAGCCCCGGTACAGCCCAGCGGATGTCCTAAAGCGATAGCGCCGCCATTAACATTTAATTTTGCAGTATCCAGATCCAGGGTTCTGATGATGGCCAGCGATTGAGAAGCAAAAGCTTCATTCAATTCTATCAGGTCAAGCTGATCAAGGCTCATACCCGCCAGCTTCAGTGCCTTTGGTATGGCAGCTATCGGACCAATCCCCATAATCCTTGGCGGAACACCCGCTATCCCATAACTCACCAGCCGTGCTATCGGATCTGCACCAAGTTCCTTCATTTTCTTTTCCGACACCACCAATACGAAGGCAGCACCATCGGAAGTCTGAGATGAATTCCCAGCGGTAACACACCCATCCGCAGCAAATACAGGTTTCAGTTTAGCCAATTTATCCAAAGTCGTGTCTGCTCTTGGCCCCTCATCCGTATCCACCACATAACTTCGTGTCTGTTTCTTCATTGCAGCATCAAGAAAATTCTCACTTACCGTAATCGGCAATATTCCTTCCTTCAGATGCCCACTATTGATAGCCGCTACCGCCTTCATATTAGACTGATAGGCAAATTCATCTTGATCTTCCCTGTTTACATTATACTCCCTGGCCACGGCTTCAGCAGTAAGGCCCATTCCCCAGTACCAGTCAGGATTATTTTTGGCTACATCAGCATTGGGCACTACCTTCCAGCCGCCAAACGGCATACCCGACATCACCTCCACACCACCAGCAACAATGCAATCTGCCATTCCGCTTTTGATCTTGGCAACCGCAGTTGCTATGGTTTCTAATCCAGATGCGCAATACCGGTTTATAGTCACTCCCGGTACTTTATCTGTATTCAGACCCATCAGGGAAATCATACGCCCTATATTTAGTCCCTGTTCTGCTTCAGGAGTAGCATTACCAACAATCACATCATCAATTTCTTCGTTAACTAAACCCGGCACAGACGCCACCAGATGCCTGATCACTTCCGCCGCCAGGTCATCGGCCCTTGTGAAACGAAATACGCCACGCGGAGCCTTGCCCACTGCGGTGCGATATCCAGCTATAATATATGCTTCCTGCATGTCAATATCTTTTATTAGCTCAAAATTAATTCCTTAAAGGCTTGCCCTTCGTCACAATACTTTGTATTCTTTCCAGCGTTTTCCGTTCACCGCAAAGGGACAAGAATGCCTCTCTTTCCAGATCCAGCAGATATTGTTCGGTTACCAGTGCAGGTGAAGACAGATCTCCACCACACATTACCCAGCCCAGCTTCTCCGAGATCTTCTTATCATGTTCAGAAATATAATGCCCGGAATACATTGTATTTGCACCGGCATAAACAATACCCAGACCCTGCTTACCAAGCACTTTAATGTCGTTACGCTGAACAGGCTTGGTATAACCGGCTTCGGCAAGCGCTATTGCCTTCACTTTCGCATCAGCGATCAATCTGCTTCGGTTCATGGTGATCGAATATTTACCCTTTTGCAGATAACCAAGTTCAAAAGCCTCTGCGGCTGATGTCGAAACTTTAGCCATACCTATGGTCAGGAACCTGTCCTTCAGCACCTGCTGTACGATCTGATCATCATTGTATTCGTCTGATGCTCTTAATGCAAACTCTTTGGTACCGCCTCCGCCCGGGATTACGCCCACTCCAAACTCTACCAGTCCCATATAGGTCTCTGCATTCAACTGAACGTGATCTGCGTGCAGACTGAACTCGCAACCCCCGCCTAAAGTAAGGTTATGCGGGGCCACCACCACCGGAATAGAAGAATACCGGATTCGCATGGAAGTATTTTGAAATAACCTTACGGCCATATTCAGTTCTTCCCATTCCTG
>Ga0126314_10000636_pt1 | contig 16701 bp, 17 predicted proteins | sample Plot105B_FD_92535 | JGI IMG/M metagenome (GOLD analysis project Ga0126314, IMG submission 92535) | Serpentine soil microbial communities from UC McLaughlin Reserve, CA, USA - Plot105B | ecosystem: Environmental > Terrestrial > Soil > Grasslands | place: USA: UC McLaughlin Reserve, Lake County...
GAGAGGACCAGGTCGCGGTCCAGGGACACCTCGCCGCGAGAGAAGCTCACCCGGGCGCGGGTGCCGCTCTCGCGGGTGACGGTGATGGCGTGCGAGGGGCTCTCGACGATGACCTCGCGGCCCAGGTCCACGAGCAGGTCCATGCGCAGGCCGTAGTGCACCTGACCGATGGGAGGGGAGATGCGGTCCGCGTCGGGGACACGCGGCGTGGGCTCGACGCTGCCGTGGCCGGTGCGGTCTCCGGCGGGGTTGCCGGGGATGTAGCGCGGGGCGACGAGCGTGGGCAGCATCCACCGGACGCTGCCCTCCTCGGCGGTGACGGCCTGGAGGAACTCCACCTCGACGATGGTCTCTTCGCCGGGGAGGAGGTTGCCCACCTGGGCGGTGAAGACGTTGGAGCGCTCCTCGTCGAGCAGGGCGGCGCCATGGCCCGCGGTGACGGCGTCGTCATAGGCGCGGAAGGCCTCCTCGCGCTCCTTGACGATGCCCTCGACGCGGCGACCGGCGCACGTCATGGAGAAGGCGGACAGGGTGCCGTCAGAGGGCAGGGGGAAGGTGTAGACGGCCTCGATGGGGCGCTGCTCGTCGTTGCGGTAGCGCTGGCGAACGCGCACGCGCGCATGTCCGCCGAGCAGCTCACCAGTGACTTCGACGCCCTGGAGGGGAACCTGTGCGCCCTCGCGAGTGAACAGCCCTGCATGCTCTTTCGTCATGGCTTCTCCTTGTCCTGGAACTCTTCGATGAGGGCCCTCACGCGCTCGGCGAGGGCACGAACCTTGGCATCCGCTGAATCCGCTACGTGCAGCTCCAGTCCGGGGATGAGCTCCCAGCGCTGGTAGCGAGTCGTCGTCGTGGGACGCGGGCCGGTGGCCGGCGGTGCCACGATTTGTGAATCGGTGGGACTCGTCGGCCCGTACGTGGGCGGAGTCGGGGTTGTGTCTGACTCGGCGAGCTTGCGCAGCTCATCGAGCGACAAGCGTTGGAGCTCCGCCTGGATGGCATCCAGGGGGAGGAACCGGGCTTGAAGGACCCGGATGGCCTTGAGGCGGACGACGTGCTCCTCGCCATACACGGTGTCCGGACCCCGAAAGGGCGGCGCGGGGAGCAGACCCCGCTGGACGTAGTAGCGCACCGTGCGTGGCGAGACGCCCGCCTCCTCGGCCAGCTCCGCCAGCTTCCACTCACTCTGTGTCTTCCGCGTGTTCACGAGGTAGACAGTATGACTCGACACTCATGGTGTCAAGTCGTCAGTGTCATGTTTCCGCGAGGGGGCAGTGTCGAGATGTCCGGGTAGGCAGAGGTCGGACCGTGCAGTTCGGGTGTCGAGATGAACTGTCGAGTTCAGGGAGGAGCAGGGGGGCGAGGGGCGGGTTGCATGAGGGAGGGGAGGGGTGGAACAGAGGGGGGATGAACGGTGTGTCGGATGGGTTGGACCTCTCGTCGATACGGCTGATTGGGACGGCGGTGACGCCGGCGGTGATGGTGTCGGCGTGCGGCATCGTGGCGACGGGGTTGGACAACCAGATTGCGCGGATGACGACGCGGATGCGGGAGATGTTGAGAGAGGCGCGACAGTTGCCGGACGGAAATTCGCGGCGGGACTTGTTGCGGCAGGAGGTGGTCATCCTGGACCGGCGGCACGCCATCCTCGCGAGGGCCATCGCGCTGACGTACACGGCGCTCCTGGCATTCGTGGTGACGTCGTTGCTGTATTTGACGAAGCGTCAGCTCGACATCCCGGAGTCGCTGCCGGTGGTGTCCTTCGCCATCGGCGTGTTGTTGCTGGGAGCGGTGGCGGTGCTCGCGCTGGCCTCGCTGCGGCTGAGTCGGTTGGCCATCACGTTGGAGCGGGAGGAGCTCTTCGGAATCACCCGCCCGCCTCCGCGCCTGTAGTGGCTCGCGCTAAGGCATGTACGGATGGCGACCGAGGACGCGGCCGTCGGGGGAGACCGCATAGAGCTCGAACCAATCGAACTCGAGACTGACGCCAGGGGCCCAGCCACACCGCTCGGGGCGGCGGTCGATGCGCACGAAGTACAGGCCGGCTTCCTGTCCCACGACGACGTCCAGGGATTTGGCTGAGAACTCACACGTGCTTGCTCCCCCCTTGGGGAACCGTGACAGCACTTGTTGAAGCGCGGCATGCGCCGCAAGGACGGCCGGGCCATCCAATGTGGCCAGAGGGCGCAGGTCCTTGGGCCAGGGAATGGAGTCAACACTGTTGGGACTGGAAGTGCCCGCATCCGTGACTGGTGTCGATGCCTTCGCCTTGGATGGTTCCGTGCCGCCATCCGCTGGAACGGTGGCTGTGTCCGAATACACGGCAGGGACCTCTCCGCTCTCCCACGGACCGGGTGCCACCCGCAGGATGTCCTTCCCTTCGAGCACGGGAAGCTCACTGCTCAGGAAGTAGCGACGAGAAGGTGCACAGGCCAAGGCGAGCGAGAACAAGGCTGCTGCCCCGAGGTGGCGCCGACGCAGCTTTCCAGACGTATGGCGCCAACAAGAGGATGGAGTCATCCAAGGACTCGCTCAGGTGGAAAGACCTGAGCGATAGCTTACGTCAATCCACCCACGGGAGGTCCGTCCTCGTCGCCGTGTCCGTTGGAGTGGCGCCTGTCGTCCTCGCCCGAGCCGAAGCCGCTGCGAGCCGCCGCGGCGCCGACGGCACGGAGGATGTCGAGCGGGATGGGGAGGATGGTGTGGTTGCCGCCGGTGGTGATCTCCACCAGCGTCTGCAAGTAACGCAACTGCAGCGTGGCGGGGTTGCGGCTGAGTACGTCCGCGGCCATGGCGAGCTTCTCGGCGGCCTGGTGTTCGCCCTCAGCGGCGATGATCTTCGCGCGACGCTCGCGCTCAGCCTCGGCCTGTCGGGCGATGGCCCGTTGCATCTCCGGGGGCAGGTCGATGTGCTTCACCTCCACGTTGGAGACCTTGATGCCCCACGGGTCCGTGCGCGCGTCGAGCACCTGCTGGATTTCGTGGTTGATGCGCTCGCGCTCGCTGAGGAGCTGGTCCAGCTCCACCTGACCCAGAATCGCGCGGAGCGTCGTCTGCGCGAGCTGGCTGGTGGCGTAGAGATAGTCCTCCACCTGGAGCACGGCCTTGTCGGCATGGATGACGCGGAAGTAGACGACGGCGTTGACCTTCACGCTGACGTTGTCGCGGGTGATGACGTCCTGGGGCGGCACGTCGCGAGTCACGGTGCGCAGGTCGATGATGACCATGCGCTCCACGAAGGGGATGAGCCAGCGGAAGCCCGCGCGCTTCAACCCCACGAAGCGACCGAGCCGGAACACCACGCCGTTCTGGTACTCGTTGACGATTCGCACGCCTGACATGAACAGCAGGAAGACGATGCCCAGCGGAATGAGGAACCCGAGCAGCCCGAACACGTTGGTCATGTCTTCACCTCGTCGACGAAGAGGGTGAGCCCTTCCACGCGCCGCACCACCACGTGGGCGCCGCGCTGGATGGGGGAGGGAGAGGTGGCGCGCCAGCGCTCACCATGGACGAACACTTCACCGCTCTCGGGAGAGACGGGGGCCAGCGTGGTGCCCTCCTCGCCCACGAGTCCCGCGTCTCCACCGCGCTGGGGCAGTCGCCGCGTCTGCGCGCTCCGCCACGCGATATAGGCCGCCGCCCCCGCGAGGACCAACGTGGTGGGAATCAGCCATGCCCATGACACGCGGAAAGAGCGGTCCACGAACCAGTCCGGGTCGAAGCGGTCCACCAGGAACAGCCCTCCCAATCCCAGCAACAACACCCCCGTGGCCCCGAGCAATCCACTGGTGACGAACAGCTCCGCGACGATGAGCGCCGCGCCGAGCAACAGGAGCAGCAGGGCCCCCGCGCTCACGGGCAATGCGGATGAGGCCACCAGCGCGAGCACCAGCGCGACCAGACCCATGAGCCCTGGAGCGATGCCGCCGGGATGGGCCAGCTCGACGACCAGTCCGAGCGCGGCCATGAGGAACAGCAGGTAGACGAGGGCGGGATGCGCGAGCGCATGGACCGCGCGCTGGGAGAGGCTCGGAGTCAGCTCCACGAGTCGAGCGTCGCGAGTGGACAGCCGCACCGTGTCGCCCCCCGCCACCTGCACGGAGCGTCCATCTGCCCAGGAGAGGAACTCCGACTCGCTGGGAGCAAGGTGCTCCACCACGCGCAGCTCGACGGCCACGTTCGCGCTGACGGCGACACTGTCGCGAACGGCGGAGGCGGCCCACTCCGGGTTTCGGCCCCGCTGACGCGCGATGCTCTCGGCGAAGGCGACGGTGTCGTTCTCCACCTTTCGAGCGAGCTGTGAGCCACCCGCCGCCTCCGGGTCCTGTCCGGTGATACCCGCGACGGGATGCGCCGCGCCGATGTTGGTGCCGGGAGCCATGGCCGCCAGATGGGAGGCGAGGGTGATGAAGACGCCCGCGCTGCCCGCATGAGCGCCGGAGGGACCCACCCAGACGAGCACCGGCACGGTGGAACCCAGGAACGCGCGGACGATGGTGCGAGTGGCCTCCAGCGAGCCGCCGGGAGTATCCAGTCGAACCAGCAGCGCCGAGTGTCCCTCCTGCTCCGCGCGCCGAACGCAGTCGGCCAGATAGGCGCCCGAGCCGGTGTCCACCACACCCTCCAACTCGCAGCGCGCCACGGTGGAGGAGTCCGACGGAGTGCTCGGTGGAGGTCTCGCCGCGAGCAGACCCAGGGCCAGCATCATCAGGACGCAAGCGGCCCCGAATCTCCCCAACTGGCTGTGGCGTGAGCGTGGCAAGTCACACCTCCTGAAGCGAACGCTTGCCCACCACCCGCCTGGCCCGAAGCTCCGAGGTGTGAGGACACTCCCGAGCAACGGTGGTCATGCATGGCTCAAGCTTCCCGGGTCGGCTCGCGCATGTCCGCTATCGGGCACGGGGAGTGGGCGCTCGCACGCTGGGACGCTTTCCGGGTGGTGGGTGGGGACGAGAGGCAGCAGATTTGCTGCTCGCCAAGACTCGAAGGGGAGGATTCATGCGCCGCGTCGTTCTCATCGCCGCCCTTTGCCTGGCCGCCGTGCCGATGGCTTGCAAGACCACTCAGCCCGCCGGAGCTGATGAGCAGGAGCCGCTTCAGGGACCTGATCAGGTAAGGGAGCCCGTGCAGACCGTGCCGGACAATCCCCCCGGGCCCGCCACGCCTCTTCCCGACCAGCCCGACGCGGGCACGACGGAGACGCAGACCCAGTAACGGAGCGCCGCGGCGAGTCGCGAGCCAGGAGCCTGCTCCCGGCCCGTGCCGTCTCCGTGCACGGGTGCCGACGGTCCTCGTGACACCGCCCCTCCGCTCGCGCACAGTTCGCCCGACTCGCGTGGAGACGAAGCCCGACGCGGGGCAGGGTGGAGGCGCACGGTGGAGACCACGGTCTATCTGGCAGAGCGAATCTGGACGCTGGATGCGACGCGCCCGCTGGCGCGAGCCCTGGCGGTGCGAGACGGACGTGTCGTGGCGGTGGGCACGCGCGACGAGGTGAGGGCGGCCGCGCCTGGTGCGCGAGAGGTGGACCTGGGAGCCGCCACGGTGGTGCCGGGACTGGTGGACGCCCACGCGCATCTGCATGGCCTGGGGCGAAGCCTGACCACGGTGCGACTGGAGAAGGCGCCGTCGGTGGAGGAGGCGCTGCGCCGACTGACACAGGCGCCCGCCTCCAGCTTCCAGGGGGACTGGTTGTTGGGAAGGGGCTGGGACCAGAACGAGTGGCCCGGTGGAGCCTTCCCAGGTCGGGCCGAGCTGGATGCCCTGTTCCCCACGACGCCCGTGTTCCTCACGCGAGTAGACCACCACGCGGCCTGGGTGAACGGCGAGGCGCTGCGCAGGGCGGGCATCTCCCGCGACACGCCGGACCCCGAGGGGGGCCGCATCCTGAGGGACGCGAGCGGCGAGCCGACGGGCGTGCTGGTGGACAACGCCATGGACGTGGTGGCCGCGGCGATGCCACCGCCCACGAAGGCGCAGTTGGAGACGCGGCTCCGCGCGGCGCTGGAGCGCTGTGCCCGAGTGGGGCTGACGGGAGTCCACGACGCCGGCATGGACCTGGATGCCTTCCGGCTGCTTCAGCAGTGGGACGCAGAGGGCACGCTCCCGCTGCGCATCTACGCCATGGCGGCGGGTCAGGGGGACGAGCGGCACGCCTATCTGGAACAGGGCCCCTGGCAGGGCCGGATGCTGACGATGCGCGCGGTGAAGTTCCTGGCGGATGGGGCGCTGGGCAGTCGGGGCGCGGCGCTGCATGAGGACTACTGTGACGAGCCGGGGCAGCGCGGGCTGTTGTTGATGTCGCCCGAGGAGCTCGAGTCCCGGAGCCGTGCCTTCATGGCCAGGGGCTTCCAGGTGTGCATCCACGCCATTGGAGACCGTGCCAATACGTTGGTGGTGGACGTGCTCACGCGCGTGTCGGAGGAGACGGGCACCAAGGCGCTGCGGCACCGTGTGGAGCACGCGCAGATTCTGCGACGCGAGGACATCACCCGGCTGGGCGCGGCGGGCCTCGTGGCGAGCGTGCAGCCCACCCATGCCACCAGCGACATGCCGTGGGCGGAAGCACGGCTGGGCCGGGAGCGACTCCGGGGCTCCTATGCGTGGCGCAGCCTGAAGGACGCGGGGGCGAACCTCGCCCTGGGCAGCGACTTCCCCATCGAGAACCCGGACGTCCTGGCGGGGCTGTACGCGGCGCGCACCAGGCAGGACGCCACGGGCAGACCGGAGGGAGGCTGGCTGCCGGAGGAGGCGCTGTCGGGGTACGAGGCCCTGGAGGGCTTCACGCGAGGGCCGGCGTGGGCGTCCTTCGAGGAGGCCCGGCGCGGCGGGCTGGCACCAGGGCAGGACGCGGACTTCGTGGCGCTGTCGGTGGACCCCGTGGAAGGGCCCGCGAAGGCGCTGGTGGATGCGCAGGTGCTGGCGACAGTGGTGGCGGGCGTGGAGGTCTACCGCGCCTCGCCGTGAGCACCGAGGGCGTCACACGCTGAAGATTTGCGAGCGGGCCGCCTCGGCGATGGCGACGACGGCGGGGTGACGCAGGCGTCGCTCCACGGTGATGGCGTAGAAGCAGGTCTCGATTTCGTCGGTGCGGCCAATGACGGAGCAGTTGTACTCGCGCTCCATCTGCGACTCGATGACGGAAGGCATGGCGAAGACGCCGTGGCCGCTCTGCCCGAAGGCCTGGAGCAGGGCGCTGTCGTCGAAGTCGCCGGCGATGAGGGGACGCAGGCCCTGGCGCTCGAACCAGAGGTCCAGCGAGCGGCGCACGGAGGACTCGTCCGAGGGCAGCAGCATGGGCGCGCCGTCGAGGGAGCGGGGGAAGTCCTTCTTGAGGTGCCGCAGGCTGTCGGCGGCGAAGAAGGACACGCCACACTTGCCGAGCAGGTGGTTGAAGGAGCGGACGCTGACGGGCTCGGAGCTGGGCGCGTCGGCGAGCACCACGTCCAGCTCATGCAGGGCGAGCGAGGCGAGCAACTGGGGCAACGGGCCTTCGCGGCAGATGATGCGCAACGAAGGGCCTGCCTCGAGCGCGGGCTTGAGGAGCTGCTCGGCGACCAGCTTGGGAATGACGTCGAGGATGCCCACGTTGAGGCGAAGTTGTTGGCCGGGGGGCAGGCCAGCGACCACGTTCTTCAGCTCGTTGCCCAGACGGAAGATTTCATCGGCGTAGCGCATGACGGTGCGCCCCACGTCGGTGAGGACCAGCTTGCGGCCCTGGCGCTCGAAGAGCTTGTGGCCGAGAGACTCCTCCAGCAGCTTGAGCTGGCTGCTGATGGTGGGTTGAGCGAGGTGCAGCTCTTCGCCGGCCTTGGCGATGCTGCCCGCCCGCGCAACCGTCCAGAAATACAGGAGATGGTGGTAGTTGAGCCAACTCATACCCATAGAGATAACCTATGGGTTGCGTTCAAACTACCTAATTTTCTTAAGAATGGTCCTGGCTTATCTCTACGTGCATTCGCGGACGAGTTCTTCGCCCCGAAGAGACCGGAGGAGGTCCATGGAAGCCATCAACGTGAGCGAGTCCTGCGAGTCCCTTGAGCTTGAGGTGCTCCGCGAGGCGGTGGAGACGCGGGTTCGGGAGCACCTGGTGCTGGTGGAGCGGCTGGCGTGGAAGTACCGGTGGACGGGGTTGCCGCTGGACGAACTGGTGGCGGAGGGGAACGTGGGGCTGATGGAGGCGGCGGGCCGGTTCGAGGAACGGGGGATTCCGTTCGGGGCATACGCGAGCCAGTGGATCCGGGCGCGCATCCGGGCGTACGTGAGCCGCAACTGGAGCATGGCGGGCGGGCGGGCGCCGTGGGTGGTGTTCCAGCTCCGGCGGGAGCGGGCGCGGCTGGAGGCCCGGTGGGGGGAGGGTCATCCGGAGGTGGTGCGTCGCCTGGCGGGGGCCCTGGGGAAGAAGGAGGAGGATGTCGTGAGGGCGACGGAGTCGTTGGCGCGGGACCTGTCGCTGGACGCGCCGGTGACGCAGGACGGTGAGGTGACGCGGCTGGACGTGTTGGAGGGGGACGGCGAGCCGCAGGAGGAGGTGGTGGACCGGGCGCAGTGGGCGGCGAGGCTGCGAGCGAGCGTGGAGGCGGCGTGGCCGGAGCTGGACGCGCGGGAGCGGGCGCTGGTGGAGGAGCGGATGCTGGCGGAGGAGGCGGCGAGCGCGGAGCTGCTGGCTCGGCGTTTCGGGGTGACGGCGGTGCGCATCCGGCAGATCGAACAGGGGCTGAGGGCGAAGCTGAAGAAGAGGCTCACCGCGAGTCTGACGACCTGGGACGCGGAGGCCATGTCCCGTGCCGCATGACGAGGGGAGGGGGCGCCGGGAAAAGGGTGCTTGACGGCCCTGGGAAGTGCTCGATATGAGAGCGCGGCCTCTCGCGGTGACCCGTACGCCCAGGTAGCTCAGTCGGTAGAGCAGGGGACTGAAAATCCCCGTGTCGGTGGTTCGATTCCGCCCCTGGGCACACAGCATTGAAAAGTTTGGGGCCCTGGACTTCGGTTCAGGGCCCTTTCTTTTTGCCCGGAGTGTCGGACGAACGTCGCGAAGCAGGCGGTTCAGCCAGGGGATGTCCGATTCCTTCAAGACGGCTTGGCCCGTCTCGTTCAGGTTCCCTGGCATGCGCTCTCCTACGACCACATCCCCCAAGGACGCCGTTCGCCGGTTCTACGCGAAGCTCGACGAAGCCATCCGGACCGGCGACTTCGACGTCCTTGATGAAGTCATCCAGCTCGATGCCGTGGACCACAATCCGGACCCGGACATGGAGTTGGGGCGCGACGGAATCAAGAAGGGGTTCGCCGGACTGCGGACCGCGTTGACCGATATCCGCTTCACCCTGGAGGACCTCGTCGCCGAGGGGGACAAGGTCGCCTGTCGTGTCACGACCCAGGCCACCCACCACGGGTCCTTCCTGGGCTTCGCCCCGACGGGCCGGACCATCTCCTACACGGTCATCGACATCCTGCGATTCTCCGATGACGGCAAGTTGCTGGAGCGCTGGGGCCTCATTGACGAGGCGACCCTGCGCCAGCAGTTCAGTGCGGGTCAGCCCCGCTGACCTGGCCGCCCACGGCTCAGGACAAGGGCATCCGAGGAGCCGAGTCCGACCACGGGATGCCAAGCGGGTGTGCTCCGAGGTTTGGGCCCTAGACTTCAGTTCAGGGCCCCTTCTTTTGGCCTGGAGGGGCAGGGGCACTGCGCGCTGTTCCCGAACGGCGAAGTCCAATCCTCTGCCGGAACGAATCCCTGGTTCTTCAAGCTGCGCTGGGACCGGTGCGCCCGGTAAGCGCCATTAGTTTGCGCTGAGCGCAGTGCATCACGAGGCCTAAAGAATCATGCGACCTTGGAGGTGGGCTGCCGACAAGAGGAAATTTCGCTGGGAAGCTGACTCAGGGGGGTAGAAAGAGGTCGTGCATCTATCGTAGTAACTGCGCCCTTGATGGACGCGCACGCTCCACAGTTTCTCGAAGTTGGAGGCCTGATGAATCTGTTCGAGCGAGTGGTGGGAACGAGGGAGCATGTCCCGTGAGCTACGCGGTCAAGGAACTCTTCTACACGCTGCAGGGCGAAGGGGCTCAGTCCGGGCGCGCAGCAGTGTTCCTCCGCTTCTCGGGATGCAATCTCTGGAATGGGTTGGACCGTGATCGGGAGCGTGGCACTGGCGGGTGCTCGCGCTGGTGCGACACCGACTTTGTTGGCACCAACGGGCCTGGTGGAGGGCGCTTTGCGTCCGCGGAAGATCTGGCGGACGCCGTGGCTGCGGCGTGGCCTCCGAACATGGGCACCAGCGCACGACCCATGGTGGTGTGCACTGGAGGCGAACCGCTCCTTCAACTCGATGCGCCCTTGATTGAAGCCCTTCACGAGCGCGGCTTCTTCTTGGCCATCGAAACAAACGGGACGCGCCCTGTCCCTGCAGGAGTCGATTGGGTCTGCGTCAGTCCCAAAGCGGGAACAGATCTGGTCCAGAAAAAGGGGCATGAACTGAAGCTCGTCTATCCCCAACCGGGTTTCGAGCCAGGGCAGTTCGAATCGCTGGAGTTCGAGCACTTCTTCCTGCAGCCGATGGATGGGCCAGAGCGTTCGAGGAACACCACTCAAGCGATGCAGTTCTGCTTGAGTCATCCCCAGTGGCGGCTTGGCATCCAGATGCACAAGTCGGCGGGGTTTCCCTGAGGCGCGGGCTCGATGACGCCGACGCTCCACATCATCGCGAGCTGTACAGACCGTAAGCGCCGCCGGGTGCCAGCAGAGCTTCACCTAGGGAACGTCAAAGCCGCTGACATTGGCGCGCGGGCGCGTGCGTGGTGGCAACTCCTGCTGTCCCAGCACCAAGAGACTGTCCAGGCAGCGGACCTCTATGCGGGGGCGCACTGGCGCGCAGTACTGGAACTTCCTGGTGTCGCTCGAGCCAACGGATTCCGTCCTCGACTCTGGATTGCGTCGGCCGGCTATGGGCTGATTCCTGAAGACGCTTCAATCCAGCCATATTCCGCGACGTTTGCGAGGGGAAATGCGGATTCGGTTGTAACGAATGCCACAGAGCGAGACACAGCGGAGCAATTGCAAACGTGGTGGAAAACCCTATCGGAAGTAAAGGAACCTTCAAAAGGGCAGCCCCGTAGTATCAAGTCCTTAGCCAAGATGGAGCCGGGCGCCAACATCCTTATTATTGCGTCCCCCGGATATGTCGCTGCTCTTGAGGAAGACCTTGTTGGGGCTGCGCGGCAAATCGAGCGACCCGAGAGCATTCTCATCGTCTCCACTCCAGGCTCACGTTCAAGAGGCGAATTGGCACCTCATTGGATTCCATCGAGTGCTCATCACCAAACTCGATTGGGGGGCTCGAAGCTTTCGCTGCATGCGAGGGTGGCTCGTGAGTTGATCGAAGGAACACGTCGAGGACGCCTCGACGCAAATGTTGCACAGCAAGAGTATGAGCGACACATAGAGAGCACCTCTCCACCAGTCATTCCGAACAGGGAGCCAATGTCGGATGCTGAGGTGACCATCTTTGTTCGGCGCGCGGTGATGGAAGGAACGAAGTCCTGGAGTGCGGCTCTTCGCTTGTTGCGTTCAGAGGGCCGGGCATGTGAGCAGAGTCGATTCAAGCGCCTGTTCCTTCGTACCCAGGGGGGCTCATGAGAAAAGCCAAACCTAGATCCATTCAGCGCCGCGCCATCCGTGTCATTCAGACAAAGAAGAACCCACTCTTTCTGTTTGCCTTGACGGCGGATGAATTGCTGCAGGTGGCAGAGGTCTCTCGTGTTTCGAGAGATACGGGTGGTCGTCTGCTCGGCTATCAGCGTCCTGAGGTGAAGAGGCACGTCCGTAACATCACGGAATACCTCAATGGCGCGGAAGTGCTCTTTCCGAACTCAATCATTCTGGCGCTCTCATCATCAGTCGTCTTCAAACAGGTGAGAGGTCCGCGGGTCGATGACGGGAGGGCCGAGGCGGGTAGCCTCAGTATCCCGCTGCCACGGGCAGGGCAACCGAAACCAGCCTGGATTGTCGATGGTCAGCAGCGTGCGTTGGCGCTCTCTCAAAGTCGTCGACGGGACTTCATGGTTCCTGTCAATGCATTCATCGCGGATGAGGTAGATCTTCAACGCGACCAGTTCCTTCGGGTCAACAATACAAAGCCCTTGCCACGAGGGCTTATCACGGAACTCCTGCCAGAAGTCTCAACCCTGCTTCCGCCGAACCTTGCCGCACGTAGAGCTCCCGCTGCGCTATGTGATCTGTTGAATCGTGATCCCGAGTCTCCCTTCCGGAACCTCATACGGCGTTCCTCGATGGATACGGCATCACGAAAGTCGGCGATTGTTACGGACACCGCCGTGGTGAAGATGATTCAGGATAGTCTCTCCGGGATTACAGGATGCTTGTTCCCTTTCCGGAATATCGCCAGTGGCGAGACGGATTTTGAATCCGTCAGGCGCGTACTTCTTTTGTTTTGGACGGCCGTCAAGGAGACCTTCCCTCAAGCATGGGGTCTTCCTCCAGCTCGAAGCAGACTGATGCATGGAGCCGGAATCAGCGCCATGGGTCGTCTGATGGACAAGGTCATGAGCAATATTCCCATTCATACTCCTCGAGCACCTCGATTGGTCCGCGCGGAACTCGCTCGAATGCGTCCCGTTTGTCACTGGACGAGTGGTCAATGGGAAGACTTGGGCATGGCGTGGAACCAACTGCAGAACACGCCGCAGCACATTCGGCTGCTTTCGAATGTGCTGATTCGTGCGTACACGACCAACAGTCGGACGGCCGCGTGAAGTTCTTCTTTCCAGATAGTCAGGATCTGGTTGATCCCAGCTTCGACTTCGAACGCGAGCGCCGTTCGACGACGCGCAAGAGGCAGCGGGACGACCTGTATGCGCACGAAATCTTCTCAACCACTCCCTTTGATGGGTTTTTGGTGTCCAAGGGAATTGTGGACGGCTACGCGGCACTAGGAAGTCGATATACGCTTGCCCAGCGCCATCGCCTGCTGCGCTTGGGGGCGCCGGAGTTCTTCCGTCTCGAAAATGCCACTAAGAAGCTCACAATCATGGGAGATTGTGGGGCCTTTACGTATGTGAAGGAAGCGGTTCCTCCGTATTCCATTGAGGAGGTTCTGGAGTTTTATGGTGGGTGTCGCTTCGACTACGGAATTTCGCTAGATCATGTGATCCTGCTATTCAAGCCAGAAGCAGACCTCCGCAGCTTCGACAAGGATTTGGTACCTCCGGAAGTGCGCGCAAGGCGCAGTCTGACCTTGGATCTCGCAGAAGGCTTTCTGCGAAAGCATAAGGCGGGGAGGTATACCTTTGAGCCCATGGGGGTTGCTCAGGGTTGGAGTCCTCTGTCGTATGCGGACTCCGTCAAGTCCCTGCAGAAGATGGGGTACCGCTTCATTGCTCTTGGGGGGATGGTTCCGCTAAAGACGCCAGAGCTCCTTTTGTGCCTGGCTGCAATCAATGAGGTCAGGAAACCAGGGATTCAGTTGCACTTACTGGGAATCTCGAGGACCGAGCATCTGAAGGCCTTTGCCCGACTGGGCATCACTTCTTGTGACAGTACTTCCCCTTTGAGGCAGGCCTTCAAGGATGACAAGGACAACTATTACACTCCTACGCGCAACTATACGGCGATAAGAATCCCCCAGGTAGAGGGGAATCCAGGGCTGCAACGGAAGATTTCCTCAGGTGAGGTGTCCCAAGATACGGCACGAAAGCTGGAGAAGGCGTGCCTTGAAGAGATGAAGCTCTTCGAGGAAGGTCGGAAGTCGGTTGATCAAGTATTGGCTGTGTTGATGGAGTATGAGCGCCTCTACGACCCGGACTCGAAGAAGAGTCACGAGGATGCGTATCGATTGACGCTCGCCGATGCACCCTGGCGGAAGTGCCGTTGCGAGGTATGTCGAGAGTTGCGCTACCACGTCGTGCTCTTCCGCGGCGCGGAACGAAATCGCCGACGTGGCTTCCATAATATTTGGACCTTCTACCAGCAGCTCGAGAGTCAAATCGGGCAGGGGAAGAAGGGGAGCGCGGCCTGAGGGCCCGGCAAGAGACGAGATGCAAATGCGAAACGAACTGAAACTTCCCGCGATTGAAGTGAAGCAGTCTCCAGGTCGTACGCTGTACACGTTCGCCATCGACGGGAAGTTGGTCCCGAAGTTCGCGGCTATCTCTCGCGTCCGCCGCAAGGACGACGGTGGATTGGTGGGATACCAGCGGCCGGAAGTGCTCTCTCATATTGACGAGATTCGCAATTATCTCGAAAGCAGTGCCCCCATGGTTCCGAACGCTGTCGTGGTGGCGTTCGACTCTCGGGTGAAGTTCAAGCCAGACACGAAGACAGTTGCTTCTCCGTATTCCCGCTTCGGTGTCCTGACCATTCCAATTGAAGAGGATGCTCTTGACGAGAGGAAGCCTGGATTCGTCGTGGATGGTCAGCAACGATTGGCTGCCATCCGAGAGGCGCAGATCGACAGCTTCCCCATTTGTATGACGGCGTTCATTACGGATGACGTGAGCCAGCAGACCGAGCAATTCATATTGGTCAACTCGACCAAGCCACTTCCGAAGGGGCTGATCTATGAGTTGCTTCCTGGGACGAATGCTCGGCTACCTTCGCAACTTGACCGTCGTCGCCTTCCTGCCGTGTTGCTTGAGCGATTGAATCTGGATGCGGGGTCACCGCTTCATAAGTCGATCCAAACTGCGACGAATCCTCAGGGGCTCATCAAGGATAACTCTATTCTCCGGATGTTAGAGAATAGCCTGAGTGACGGGGTGTTGTATAAGTTCCACTCTGGTGACGGTACTGCAGACGTGGAGAAGATGTTGGACGTCCTCCATGCTTACTGGACAGCAGTGGGAGCTGTATTCAGTGCCGCATGGGGCTTGCCCCCGAAGAAGTCCAGATTGATGCATGGAGCGGGTATCATTAGCATGGGGTTCATCATGGACGCGATTAGTGACCGCTTCCGTGGACGAGTACATCCAACGGCTGGCGAGTTTGCATCTGACCTCATGCCACTGAAAGAGGTCTGCCAGTGGACAACGGGCTCGTGGGACTTTGGTTCAGGCGTTCATCGAAAGTGGAATGAACTCCAGAATACGTCGAAGGATATTGAACTGCTGACGAATTATCTGATGGCTCAGTACAAGAGCCGTGTGTGGCTGGTTGCCGAATCGGCTTCGCGAGGTAGAACTGCGAAACAGATGCGTGCAAAATGAGTTCAAACTCCTAAAGAAAGTTCTTCCGATTGAGAGGTTCCAAAAGGAAGGACTTTCTCTTCGTCGCTCACGAGGCAGTGGGAGAGGCTCTGGCCGGTTTCTATGCGCTGGTGGCCGCTTGTGAGGTCAGCGACATCATCCCAGAAGAGTACCTGGCCGACGTGCTGCTGTGCCGTAACCGTCCGGCGAGCGACGTGGCGGGAGGCATTGCCGGGGTCGAAGTCGTGGTGGACCCTGGCTGGAACGGTGAGCGTCAAGGTAGATGTCGCGGGAGAGGGTTCAGTCGAAGCGCTTTCGCACGCTGAAGCACCGCCCCAACTTCCCCCGGGAGGTCCTTCGCGTCCGCCGAGGAGGCACACGACTGGGTGACGCGCTTCGTGGCCTGGTACAACACCGAGCACCGACACTCCGCCATCCGCTTTGTCACGCCCGACGACAGTAAGCGACCGACGGCCGGCGTCCTGAACCGGGGTGGATTCGTCGGTTCACTCCGGCATGCGACGACCCAATCCGGATGAGTGGAAGCAGTTGGTGGAAGAGTTCAAGGCGAGCGGGCTGACGCAGAAGGAGTTCGCGCACAGGCACGAGGTCTCGCTCAGCGCCTTCCAGTACCAGCTGTACAAGAAGCCGAGGTCCATGCTGGGACGGAGGTCCGAATCGACAGGGAGGCCACGGGCGACGTTCCTTCCCGTGGAGGTGGTCGCGTCCCCTGTGCCGCGGACGCGAGAAGGGAGGATGCTCGAGGTGGCGCTGCCGCGAGGCGTGCTCCTGCGTTTCCCGGAGGGCACGCAGGCGGAGTACCTCGCGCATCTCGTGGCGGTGCTCGGCTGATGCTGCTGTTGCCCCGAGCGGTGCGAATCCTTCTGGCACGTGAGCCGGTGGACATGCGTAACAGCATCGATGGGTTGGCGGCGATTGTGCGCGCGGAGTGGAAGGAGAGTCTCTACGCCGGCCACCTCTTCGTCTTCGTCTCGCGGCGGGGGGGACAAGGTGAAGATTCTCTCCTGGGACGCGGGAGGCTTCGTCCTCACCTACAAGCGCCTGGAGCAGGGCCGCTTTCGCCTGCCTGCCTTCGGCGAGGACGCCTTGGGAGCGCAGCTGGATGCCACGCAGCTGTCCATGCTCCTCGACGGAATCGACGTCACGCACGTCCGCAGACCAGGCAAGTGGGCACCGCCCCCTGCCGCCGAGGCAATGCCCGCCAGCGGTGGGTTGGTTTTCCCAGAGAGATGGCAGCGTTCGCCGAGACGCACCAGTGCGAGTGGCGTGAGCGAGCCGAGGGGCTCGAGCGGGAGAACCTCACCCTCAAAGAGCGCGTGGGCAGCATCGAGTCCCAGCTCGCGCTCCTCCAGCGCACCGTCTTAGGAAAGAAGAGCGAGAAGCTTCCCCGCATCGAGGACGAGCTGCGCAAAGCCGCGGGCAACGCGCCCAGGCCGCGTGAAGCGACGCTGAAGGAGCGACGACTGAAGCGCGAGGCGC
>Ga0126314_10000637_pt1 | contig 16681 bp, 30 predicted proteins | sample Plot105B_FD_92535 | JGI IMG/M metagenome (GOLD analysis project Ga0126314, IMG submission 92535) | Serpentine soil microbial communities from UC McLaughlin Reserve, CA, USA - Plot105B | ecosystem: Environmental > Terrestrial > Soil > Grasslands | place: USA: UC McLaughlin Reserve, Lake County...
ACGGGCGTCAGCATCGTCGGCATTACTAGCACCACATCCTATACCAACGAGTTCGACGCCAATGGCTACCCCTTTACGGCGCCGACCGCCTTCATCAGAAAGCATCACAAGTTCGCGACGCTAGGAGCGTCATCCGATGTGGTTAGGACGACTACCGACCGCATCCCCACGTTGGACACGCTCCCCAATCAGCCGGTCGCAACACCCACTTACTCAGGCGGGGTCAGCCATCAGGTGGTACATGGCTTCTCGCTAAATCTGCCGTACATCATTCTCGATTACGAGGTGTCAGGCGGATTTGCCTACACGCCAAGCGCCCCTTAGTCAGGCGAGAACGTGAAGTTCGTGACATCGTCTTTCGTCCCGTAGCGGCCGTCGCGACCAGCGGCCCAAAGGATGAAGGGCGATTCCGTCGCGGGCTTTTCGTTCGTGCCGATCGTGCCTGAGTTGTCGCGATCGCCCATCATTCGTTGCATGTCTGCGATCGCGAGTTTGCGCGTGTTGAGTGGGTCCGCATCGTTCTGGCGATGGTCATAGAGCGAGTTCGCTGTTGAGGTGACGTATCCGCCGGCGGCATCACCAAGGCGAGGCTTTGACGAGCGGGCGACGTAGTACAGCATCGGTGTGAACGCATAGCCTGCGCCTTCAACTACGGACTCATCGTATTCGGTTGGCATGATGCCGAGCGCCGTAATGGTTGCGGGCGGCGCTGGTGGTTTCAGGAATCGAAACTTATCGACGGCAATGTAAGGCCCGCGCACTGGCCCCGACTCAATATCGTCACTGGTGCCGAACACGCCGTCGGGGCCCGCCTGCGCCGCAATCGTCTTGAACCCATCGCCGTTGTGGCCGTCAACGCCAGCGTTCTCGCGACCGGCCATCGCAATCGCCAGGACGCGCCAGCCGACATCGCCAGCCCCTACAGCGGGGTAAGCGTGAAAGTCGGCGTGGTAGGCGGTCATGCCCGTAGCGATCGCCTGCATGTCGGCAGCAATGCGGCTGCGCGCCGCCGACGAGCGAGCTTTGTTCACCGCTGGAAGAGTGACGCCGATCAGCAGTACGACAATGCCGATGGTCACGAGGATCTCAATTAACGTGAAGCCGCGTCTATTTTGCATCTTGAACCTCGAAACCTTGGGCTGCGTCATGGTCGAGACGCCACAGAATCCGAACGATGACAAAGGGAATGATTGTCGCCACGACAGCAACGGGTAGCCAATCCCAGATTGGCCCCTTAGTGACGCCCCAACGGAACTCGTCGAGGATCGTGGGGTAGAAGGTCTGGAGGATGAAGGCGGTTACGATCGCCGCGAGCGGGTAAGCGATCGCGACACCTATGGCCAGTTTCCTAGCTTTCATCCTGATCATTCTACGTCGCGTCCAGTGACAAACGAAAGCCCCGCATCGTTATGATGCGGGGCTTTCTTCGTAAGTGGGCCGCTCCACTGCTTACTTTTTGTCGTACTGAACGATCTGTTTGACTAGGTTCTCGCCTGCCTCGTTCGGTTTGTCTCCCGAAAGCTCAATCGCGGTAATGGCCATGCTCAAAGCCTTGGCCGGATCGCCAGCAGCTAGGTGCATATTGGCTATCTGAAGATACGCGCCATTGCGAAGCTCTAGGTAGGTATTCCGCTCGGTCTCGTATTTTGCTGCGGTTTCGATGAGCTTCCGTTCACCGTACCCGCCACCACCTCGAGTTGCTTGGTAGCACCTTGCGTAGTGATCGGATAGCGAGTCTAGAACGTTCGCGTACGAGTTGGCGATTTTGGCAAACAGATTCCATGCCTCAACTGTGTTTGCGGCGAACGCCTGTGCTCGGGCCGCTTCGACAGCCTTGGGCGTAGGAACGCCAGATTCCTGAAAAGCTTCTAGGAACTTTTTCGAAATAGCAGCAGAACGGTCTAGGGACTGATCAGGTGCTGCTGGCTGGGCTGGTTCATCGGCATAGGCAATCGATGCGGCGGCAATGACAGCAATGGCTAGATAACGAACCATGAGTCGTCCTCCCTTGTTTGAAATGCGCCGGCCAATCCCGACGTTGCCCGCCATTCCGCCCACCGCTCGGCCCGCTGGCAATCCTCCGCAGATGGTCCCGCCGTCGCTTCCGCGTTAATATCCGCTTTTCCAACCAAGGGAGGTCCAGATGGGTCCAAGCGAGCAAGAGAAGCGGGGCGTAGAGGCGTGGTCTAAGAAGTACGTCCCGAAAGGTGCGGCGCCGAAGTGTCCGATCTGTGGGACGGGCGATTGGAGCATCAAGGTCCAAGGCATGGTTCAGACCAATCCGGACGGGTCCAATCCTCAGAAAATGCCAGGTACAAAGTTCGATTTGATCTGCCGGGATTGCGGACTCACGCTGCAGATTCACCCGTCGCAGATTAGTGGCAACTAGACCCGCCGGCGCTGGCGACGTCGGCCGACGCGTTCGCGTGGTCGGTACGGTTTCACAATGCGGTGAACAAGCGGCGGGGGGTGGCGGCGGTAGATCTGGAACAGGCCCGTGAGCGGTGGGGCGTTCTGGTAGCCCTATAGCCGCCCCCCCAGTCACCAACTCCCCGACGCCGCCCGCATGGAAGGGGCGGCGTTTTCATTGGGTGGGGGGCGATTGAGCTATCGCTAGTATTGAGAACGGAGAAGGCCGCACAGTACGTGCCTACAATGGGAATAAGCTTCCCAAACCGAACCCGGGTCAGAGGTGAGCTTATTGACAAGGAAAAGAAATGTTTGCGTTCCCGATCTGCTCACTGCATACTTTGCCGGGCAAAACTGAGGCCGAGCGACCAAATTTGGCATTCCCTGCATCCGACTCGTGAGTGAGAATGTCGGTTGTTGACAAATTTTGATGTAACCCGCTCCGCAGTTCGATAACGGTTTAGAAGGTTTCTCCCATGGCACTGTCAATTACCAAAAATGAGGCTCGCCGTTACACGGCTGTCCCTTCGGTAAAGCGCGTAAAGCAAACTCCGCTGATGGAGAAGGACACGATGCGCCTGAACGCAGAGGACAGCAAGATCTTCTTTGCGGAGAACCACACTCCCGCTAACGCGGCCCTGCGTAAGGCATTCCGCCGCCTCCGCGAACTCACTGCCTAACAACTGCAGATCTGGGGGAGACACCGCATCCATGCCTTGGGTCATCCGTCCGATAACGGCAGACCATGATGTTGATGGTTTTGATTGTGGTACGGATTCACTGAATTCGTGGTTGAGGCAGCACGCGCTGCCGAATGATCGGCTGGGCCTAAGCAAAGTGCATGTGCTGACAGAGGCTGGAAGCGATCTTGTACTTGGGTACTACGCGCTTTCGTCGTTTCACGTGATATCGACTGATATTCCGGACTCGAAAAAGCGGGGCATCCCCCAGAAAGATTTCCGAGTTCCTTGTCATCTGATCGGCCGCATAGCCGTTGATGAGGCTGAGCAAAAGAAAGGGCTCGGAGCGATTCTCCTGGCTCACGCGATGACAACCGCGTACCAGGCGTCTAAGGGCGTCGCTGCATACGCGATTGTCGTTGAGACGCGAGATCCTGTAGCGAGAGCATTTTGGGTGAAGCATGACTTCACACCTTTATTGACTGACCTGAATCACTTGTTCATGCCAATGAGCAGAGTCGAGCTGATTGTAAAAGGAATGTAAGCAGAACTCCGCCGCCTCCCCTCGAGGCGGCGTTTTCGTTTCTACCAGCGTCCGCGCAGTAGAACGAAGATCGCCAGCAGGGCACAGGCAATGATCATGGCTCCGATGATCGGATAGCCGAGGGCTCGCCAGAGGTCGTCAGCGGGTTGCGTGCTCCATACGCTCAAGATCATCGGCGTAGTCTACCCCGTTCACCCATCCCTCAACAAACAGACTTTGCCGCCCGGCGCCGACGTCCCACCCCTCGCCCGGTACCGTGTCGGCATGTTCGGCCCCCACGAGTACACCCTGGCCCGCGAGTGGCTGCGATTGCCGGCCCAGCGGTTCCGCATCTTCGCGGATCGGACGTGGAGCGGGAACTGTGACCCGAAGGTGAGGGCGAAGGCGTTCGCAGCGTGGGACGCGTGCTACAAGCTGCTGCCCCGTTGTCGAGTCGATGACGACAACCCCCATAGCCTTATTGTCGTCGAAGGCCGCGACGCTGTACCTGCCAGCTTCCTGATGGGGTCGTTCCTGCGCGTTGAGCAGGTTCAGTGAGCCGAACAGCGCGCCGCCGATGAGGATGCCGAGTGCGAGGATGGAGATGGTTTTCATCATCGCATCCTACCCTCTCCCGGAACTCCGGGAAGCCCTACCTAAACCCCTTCACCACCCCCACGCTCGACATCGGCACCACCTCGGCCCCCGCATCAGCGTACCGGGTCGCCAGGGGCTGCGCTGCTTCCCGCGTGTCGTATCGTGACCACCTTGCAGGGTCGTGCGCGAAGTCCTGGCGTTTCTCAATCCCGCCCGCGCCAGTCCGGTGAATCATCGTCCCACTCAAACGACTTCACGATCGGGTTGTCGAGACGTTTCACGCCTTCGAACATCCATGCCCCGCGTTCTGGCGTGTCGATATTCAGCATCGCAGCCGCCCGCGATCGAAGCGACTGAATCGCTGGTGCCACATACTCAATCCACCAGTCGGTTAGCGGGATGATCGGAATGGGCAGGCAGTCGTTGTTTTTACCGAATGCGATGTAGACCGGGAGGCCGTACATCCAACCGCGATGAGTGAATTTGATGTTGACGGTTTTCATTTTAAGCCTCACCATCCTTCTGCTCGCCCCTGCTCTCCCTCACCACGCTCGCCCCCGGCGTTCCGGGAGCCTTGTCGGGCTGGGCCGGGGTCGATTTCATCTTGATCCCGTATTGTTCACACACTCGCTCTAACACGGTCCTGCCATCGTTTGAACCCATTCGCTCGGCCACTCGCTTATTGATTACTTCCATCCGTGCAAGGGCGTCATCGAACTCGGCTTGGGTGATGATGGGGACGCCCGTTTCCGAATGGTGTCCGGTGTCGGGCTGGGCCGGGGTGAGAGCGGCGATCACCGCGCAGTGAAACGTGATGCCGGCGATGTTGCCATTCTCCCGGCGTGCCAGTGCCGCATTGTACTCGGCGTGGGCGGCGTGGATGGCCGCAAGCTGCTCCCTCAGCCTCTCTGCAACGATATGCGGCATCACCTCATCATCAGGCTTGCACCCAAGGGCGAACTTCACCTTTTCGAGTTCGTGCGCCGCGCGCGCCTGCGTGGTGCGGATGCGGAGCAGTTCGGCGTCTCGGCCTGTTAGCTGCTCCCTTAGCCCGTCCCTCTCCCGCTCCGCTGCTTCGGCGGACGATACGCGATCCGCAAGCCGATGGTGCTCGTGGTGCGGGATGCCCAGCATGTCACACAGCGCGACGACGGTGATTTCCAATTTGGTCTGACAGTTCCAGCCTTCGTTCAACGCGTAGTGAAGCTGTCGCTCCGCTGCTTCGGCGCGGGCGACGGCGGCGATGACAGCGTTTTCCACCGGTGGTGGGTCTACCTGCGTTCCCTGCTTGCAATCGTGGTACGTGTTTCCCGTCACGAGCGTTCCGCAGTAGTCGCACGTCCAACCTTTCGACCACCACTTTTCGACAGCGTCGGGAGCGGGGGTAAGCGGCATCCCGTCTGCGCCGCGAGGTACGCGGTTGCGCCGGTCATCCTCCATCTCGGCATACAAGGAAACCAGGCGGTCGTAGTCCGTCCCCGCCGTCTTGTCGTCGCTATCGCTGGGCATCGTTGTTCTCCGTGGTGAGGCGGGCGGGACCTGACGCCAGATTCGGCGCTGAGCGATCCCGCCGTTCCTCGTGTAGCCGGCCGTCCTTGTCGATCAGTCGGTAACTGGGGTGCGGATAGAAGCTGTCGAGCGCGTTGAGGTAGCCGAGCGCGTACGACCGGTTCCCTACGCTCGCATCGATCGGCACCCACTTGTCGCGAACGTCGCTGTACCGTCGAACGTGCCAACTGTTCATGTACGGGGTCGCCAGCACCTGCGGCTCGGACGGGTCGGCGGGCGTCGTCGGGTTACTTGCTGTCATGTTGGTTGTCCTCGATTGGGGAGGCGGGTTCGTCGTCGCGTCGGTCATGGCGCCACCTTCCGTTTCGCTTTCCGAAGATGCTCCCATGCGTTGTACGCGCACAGCCCCGCATCCTCTGCCGAGATGCCACCGACCCTGCCAAGCACTGCCAGCAGTTCCACGATGATCGGCATCGGATCGCCGCCTGCCTTGCTGACTTCCTTCAACAGGTCGCTAACGTCCTCGGGCGTCGTGTAGTCACGGCCCTGTCGCTCGGCTCGTGCCCGCAAGATTGGAGCGCGGTCAACATGTCGCCGCCCCTTCGCCGTCGCTGTGGTCTGCTTGCTCATTGGGGTGCCTCCTTCATTTCCTCAACCGTCACGACCCATTCCGGCACGGCATCCCACCTGCCGTCGCCCGGCTCGACCGCCACGGCGACAACACGCACCTGCATGTCCGGTCGGTTGTCGATCGTGGGGAGCGTTACAACGTCGCCCACGATGCCGAACGGGCATTCGAACGTGCGGCACGAGTTGTCACCGAACACCCACCACCGGCCCGGCTCGTGAAAGTAAACGTGCGAGTAAGGCGATGGGACGCGCCGCACTCTGCGGCGAAGTACGGCCGGCCCCTGCTGGATCGCGTCGGCTTCTTCGCCTGTGATGTGCAGGTCACGGATGATTGTCTTCGTCTGCTTGCTCATCTTGCTCCTATCCTTCTCGTGCCGTACGTGGGGAGGGGTTACTTCGGATCGACCACGCGCAACATCGCGTTCCCGATCCATGCGTGACCGCCTAATCCTCGCGTGACCTTCACGTGCAAGTCGGCATCCTTCTGACTGTGGCCATCCGCGAGCATCGCCGCAACGAATTCCTCGCTGGTCACGTCGCGACGCGCCAATGTGGCCGCCGCATCTTTGCCTCGCCGATACAACTCTCGTGCGTTAGATCCGAACATTCTGTTCCTCTCGTTCTCCCCCGCATGCCGGGAGGCTATGGACGGGCCTGGGTGAGGGCGGCGGAACTTATCCGCTGGTAATGCTCACGTGCGCGTTTCGCTCGCTCTTCTGCAACCTTTTCATTCTGTTCAGCATGAGCCAATGCACGAAGAGCGTCGCCGATCTCGCCGGTCGATCTATTCAATCGCTCACAGATACCATGGGCCTCGTCTCGGTCGGCGTCTGCTACGATCCACCCGGCCTCATCGAACGTGCCATGGGCGTAGCGGACGACGCCTTCGGTGTCCCAATGAAGTCCTCGGTAGTCAGGGTCGGTATTGAGACGGTCGCGGACTGCGATGCATCCGGCTCGTTCGTCTACGAAGTAGCGTTCCACCTGCGCGATCGGCTTGAACGCATCCGCGCACGCCTGGGCCTTATCGTCCGTCCCTGCCGCTATTGTTTGCTCTGCCATTGGTGTTCTCCGGGTTAACGCTGTGGGGTGGATGCCGCACGTGCGTACCAGGGCTGGTACTTCTGCGCATCCTTACGACAGTGGCGATAGTAGTTGCCGCCGTTGGTCCCGTCCTCCGCCGTCTCGTGTTCGCAATCGGGGCAGAGAGGTGCGCCGCAAACGAACTGCGCCGTCTCTTCGCAATCGTGCGTCGCGGGCTTCCCGCACGAGGCACACGCCGCCGCCTGATGCTTTGCACACATCACGCCACCGTTCACCGCGGGCTGCGTACAGCGTCCGACCCATGCAATGCTGAACCTGCACCGCGAATCCTCGATCGTCCCCGCCGCTGTTTCATTCTGCTCTGCCATAATCGATCCTTACCTTTCGCCTGCCACCGCGGGCGGGGGAGGACTACCTTTTCATCTTCACGCCAGCGACAACAGCGCCGCACGAACACTCGCCAGTCGGGGGGCGTTGCCCGTGGTAGTGATTGGCGGGGCACATCGGCGCGTGTTTATGATCGTCGGTTGCATTGGCATAGGCACCGCGAACGCGGTCCAGCGCCTCCGCATCGGACTCGCCTTCACCCTTAAAGGCGAGGGATGCGCCGTTGACTTCGACGGTAAAGAGCCAGAACGTGAATCGCTTTCCATCCAGCCGGTAATCGTTGTGGACCGCGACGGTCAGCCCTTTAGCCCGCAGGTCGTCCGCACTTCCTCGCATTGCTTTCTCTGCTCGATCAAAGAACTGCTCTTTAGTCATCATGATCTTCCATCCCTTTCTCGGTTGCCTCGCACCCCTCGGCCCAAGCCACCTCTACGAGGGGGAGGGGGTCACTTGGGCTCGGGCACTTCTTCCAGCGTCACGTTGATCTGAAGCGTTGCCGTCGCTCGATAGCACTTACGCACGCCGTTCTCATCGTCGGCAGCGAAGTACAATGGAATCGCGTCGCTACCACCGTCGTCAAACACAGGCTGACCAATTTCAGCGACGATCGCGTCCTTGGCGGACTGAATCACCGCCATCTCTCGCGTCGGGTATCCAATGGCCTCCGTGCGCGACATCCGCCTCATGTCCACCGGCCCCTCGCCCGCATGTAAGATTGGTCGAATCGTGTATTCCATCGCTCTTGCTCCCTTATCGTGTGTGTCGTCCGCTCACGTCCCAACGGGGAGGGGGTCATCAATGCAACGGGAGGGAGTCGAACCCTCATCCCCGGATCGTCGGTGCTTTGCCACTTCAGCCATCGCCCCGAAGGGCGGAGGGAGTCGAACCCGCAATACTCCGCGTTACCACCGGACTCTGACCAATTGAGCTACCGCTGCGTTTGCCCGTCTCTCCGGGCTGTCACGCGGTTGATACATGCACCACGTTCGACGGCTCGTTTGGGTGCCGAGCGGACACGCTGGTTTGATCTCCGCAGGTGTCACCAGCCTTACCTGCTTCAGAAGCCGCCATCCGACCGTTAGGCCGGAGGGCGGGGTGGTTACTTGCCGAAGAAAAACAGATAGTCATCGGCGTTGAGTGGATAGGTACGCGATTGGTTGTCAGCCATGACCTGCACCCAGCCCTCATACTCCGACAGTTTCCGCTGGTGTTCCTGGATCTTCTCGTTCGATTCCTCAAGCCGTCGCTGATAGGTATCGTCAATGACGATCTGCGGCATGTTCTTGGGGCGCACATTGCTGCCGGAATAGCCGAAACCAGCGGCCGATGTTTCAATGCTCAGTCCCTTCTCGCGCACCTCCTGCATCACCTTCTCTTGCGAACCCTTCCAGAACGAAAGCCGATCCGTGTGATGAATTACCTTGGCCTGCGAAGCCTTAGCCAACTCTGCTGCCGCAATGTCGAACGTCCATTCTTGCCGCTTCATAAAACTCTCTCTGCGGCCATGCCGCGTTTGACTTAACACAGTTAATGTAACACAATATAACACGTTAATGATTCCGGTCAATGAAGAATGGAGTTTTTGTGTTACATCGTTACACTCCCGCTGAAATGGTCCGACCCAAAGGAACGCAACCGCCACGCGAGTATGTCAGTGCCAGAATTAGGAAAGACCTTCACGATGAACTGACCGCGTTGACTGAAGGCGGAAACCCGTCACGTTCGCAGGCGATCGAATCGGCGATCGAGGCGTACATACCAACGCTTCGAAAGATGGCGGCCAAGCGAAAGCCATGACCCTCGAACCCTCCATCGTCGTGACCGGCCCCACCGTCGATGGGAAGTACAAGGTGGCTCTCTACACCCACATCAACGGTCGCCATGTCTGCTGCAAGGCCATCGTCTCGGCGGGGAACTACGCCTGCTACGGCGTCTACCGCGCACTGAGGGACGTACACCGCAAGGCGTTGGAGACGGAACCCCGCCGCCCCACCCCCTGACCTAGCGCCCGGTGTGGGGCGTCACCTCAGACAGCAGCGGGCGAAACCGTGATCCGCACCCCCGGCTTATCCGCATACGCCTTCGTTGCCACCTGCTTCACGATCAGCGTGTCGTCTCGCCAGAGGATTCCCGTCAAGGCGTCCTCAGTCGAACGCACGAGCTTTGTCACATCGGGTTTGACCGCTGGGTGCGTCGGGGCCGATGAACGCACCTGCCCCGCATTCCTGCCCGTGCCGTAGTGTCCCTGTGGCCGCATCACGTAGAACTCGAACTGCACATGCAGCGGCGTCGTCAACGGTGCGCCGCGGTAGGCCATGACGGCGAACGTCTTGACCGTGTCTTTCCACGCGGGGTTTTTCTTGCAGGCGTCCTTAACGACCATGCGGCCGGTGGTGTAATGGCGGAACGCGGTCTTGGAGCCACCGGGTTGCGGAATGCCTGGCACCCAAACTTCGATCGGGTTGGCTGTGTTCATTTGGCACCTCCAATTCGCGACGCGACGTGTTCGACCGACACCGGCAAACCATTCCACGCGGCCCGCACGAACGACCGCCAGCCCTGCGCCGCCTGCTTGTTCGGGTACAGCGGTCCCACGCGGACCTCGCCACGGAACGGGTGGTCTACGATGAGGGCGTAGAGTTTCGCCCGCTTGCCTCGGTTGGCTGTGCTGCTTGGGGGCATCAGGCCACCTCACTTGTTCTTAGATTCCGCTGTTCTCGCAGTGCCGCGCACGCTGGCAGGCCCGCGAGTTCGTGAGCCTGAGCCGGTCCCTCGCGCGACATCTTCTTTAGCCGGTAGTCGCGCTGCTTGTGTCGGCAGTGCAGCGTGTGCTTCGCCTTTAAGATCTGCTCGACCTTCCCGTCCTGAACCCTCAGAAGCCCGAAGCCCGCACAACCCAATGCTGCGTACTGCCTCGGCTGCGACGCGATAGCGCCCCACACTTCATCCGCCCAATGTTGACGATCGAGCAACTGGCGAAACAGCCCGTCAGTCAGACCAAGCTTCAGCTCTACGACCGCGATGCGCATCCCGCGATGACAGGATGCGTCGGGCTTGGTCGCAACGATGTCCACGCCGAACACCTCAACGTGGATCGTGTAGCCCTTGGAGACGAGCCAATCGCGAACCGGTATGTAAAGATCACTCTCTTTCATGTCTGCATATCTCCTCTCCCCATCCACCCGACCGATCGGGCGCGGGGCGGGCGTTCATGCGGCGTCGGGAAACAGTTCCGACTGCGCGACCTGTACGGGCTTGGGACGCTTGGGGCGTTTCACCTTCAACCGCATCGGGTTGGCGGCGTCGTGCGTCAGCCGATCGCGCGCGAGCACCGCGTACTCGTGTTTGCGTTCGATGCCGTAGCCGACACGTCCGAGCCTGGCCGCGACCATCGGCGTGGTGCCAGCGCCGCCGAACATGTCGAGCACGCGACAGGGGACGGGCTCGGATGGCGGGCATTTGCAGGTGGGTTGCCAGCCGGTGGTTTCGACTGACACGACCCGCTCGAACACGCGACCATCACGATTTGCCGGACCCGCACCCTCGCGAAAGTGCCCGGCCCCGCGCATTGCGTTTTGGCCAGCCGTTGGATCAGTCTCGCGTACCTTCTCAACCACCCGCTTCCACGGCGCGCCGCACGATTCGCAGCATCCACGCTCCGACGTGCCAGCCTTGATGCACGGTTCAATCAGGCGAGGCGGGAACGTGGCAAAGTGGGCACCGGGAAAGCCTTTGGTTGGAATCGACCATACCGTGCGCTTGTTGCGGCCCAGCGGGTTGTTTCGCTCCGATGGGTCGGCCAGTTTCCGGCTCTGCGCGCCGGTGCCGGTGGCGTCGACCTTCTGCTTTCCGAAGCACGCGCCCCCCGTGCTCGTGATCGGTTCACGGATGGCATCAGCGTCGTAAAAGTATGACCCTCGCTTGCTGAACAGAAACAGATACTCGTGTCCAGTGGATGGGCGGTCGGACACGGGCGACGGCATGGCGTTCGTCTTGTGCCAGATAATGTCGCTGCGAAGAATCCAGCCATCGGCCTGGAGCGCGAGCGCGACACGCCACGGCATGCCGACAAGATTCTTCTGCTTCAGACCTCGAGGTGCGGGCACCCATGCCCGGCCAATTGCCCCTCCCTCGCACGCTGGTTCGTGAAGCCCGGCCTTAGCCTGCGAACCTCGAGCTATTCGGCTTTGGTCCTGGCCTTCGGCAGACCCTTGCAGAGTGCTTTTCCCGCCGGCGTAGCCACCACGGCCGCTACCTGCGTAGCAATCGCCGATATTCAACCAGAACGTCCCATCTTTTCGCAGGACGCGCCAAACCTCCCGGCACACTTCCACTATGTTCGCCACGTACTCTTCCGGCGTGCCCTCGAGCCCCAACTGCCCCGCGTGTCCATAGTCACGCAAGCCCCAGTACGGCGGGCTCGTCACGGCGCAATGGAAGAATCCATCCGGCACCGGGATCTCGCGCGCGTCGCCAACGATCATGTACGCCTTACCCGACATGCCCGTCTCCCTTCCCCGCGTCCTCGGGTGTCCCCGTGGGGGCGGACTGAGAGGCGAGCGCGGCGGACTCGAAGTTGAAGCATTGCTCGGCGGGAATCTTCATCGGCCCCGCTGAGTCGCGGACCGATACCCGCTTGTCTTTCCCAATGCTTCGGACCACCGAACACTCGACCCGGCTACCTTCGAGATAGAACACCTCTGCGCCCGGGATGATCGGGTAGCCGTCTGCGGTCTGTGGCAGGTGGGCCAGCAATCCTTTCATCGCGTCCCGTTCCGCCCGCAGTTCCTTCAGTTCCTTCACGAGGGTGGGGGCGAGGTTGACCGCAAGCGCGATCGCACACGAGTCGTCGCGGAACTTGTCGCCGAACACGCCGATTCGCTGCTCCGGCTTGCGGTACACGTACGCGACGGGCTGAACACCCAGCTTGGGGTCGTCATCGTTGACACAGTAGGAGTCAATGTCCTCCCGGCTCGTCGTCCACTCACCCGGCGTCATCTTCACCAGCGCCGCTTCCAGTCTGCTCACATCGTCATCGTGCATTTACTCTGCTCCGGTAGAGGGGAGGGGGCGAAAGGTGTACGCGAACACCCATGGCGACTTTGCCCACGAGCCTTTGCCGTTGTGCGATTCCCACATCGTGGCGTAGGCGATCTTCGCCAGCCGCCCCATGTGCTCTTCGCGCAGGTCGCCGATGCCGTCTGCGATCATGTGGGCGATACGGGCGCTACCGCCGCGAACCGGGTATCGCCCGCGTTCCTCTGCATCGTCGGTCTCGGTGAATCGCAGTTCGCTGTCGATACCGTGGGTGGAGAGTGACATCATTAGCGGTGCGCCGCACTCGCCGCACATCGCGGGACCGTCCGATTCCTCTGCATTGTTCCAGCCGTGAACTCCCCAATCCTTCCCCATCCGCTTGGCCACTTTGACCGCGCAATCGGGGCAGTATTCGGCACACTCGGGGTCCGATTCGCCTTCCACATCGTTCTCGATCCAGCGGCAATACTTCAACTGAACCTTGCCAGCCGCCTCGTCGAACACGTCAGCGCACAACTGCTGACCCATGCCTTCCGCGATCGCGTCGGCCTCGCTGCAATCGGTCAGCCGCTCTAGCCGAACATCGGTAATTTCCAGTCGCGTTCGCGCCGCCCACTTTGGCATGTACATTGCGGCCAGCTTTTCGGGCTTCCACGGCCAATCGACCATCGCGCCGTCGCGCCACACCGGTTCACCGTCCGACTCGTATTCAACGAAGTCAGACTTGTCGCGACGCAAACCTTCCTTGACGTACAGCACGTCGCCCACGTGGTGCTTGGGGTGAATCACCAACTCTTCACCGGTGCCCATGACGGCCACAGCCAGAGCGGGCCATTTGCCTTGCGGGCTTTTGAACATCTGGACGTGGCTCACGTCCCATCGCAGAACATCGCGATACTTCTTCGGTGCCTTCGCCTCGCGGCGCGTCTGCGTCTTTGTGCCCGCATCGATCGCGCGTTTCATCATGGGGCGGAAGCCAATGCCCCTCATCGCAGTTATAGGCTTCATCGTCATCACCTCTCCCATCGCGTCCTCCTAACCAGCGACCGCAGCCTTTCGGTTGGGTCGGTATCCAAGTTCCGTCCACTTCGCGACCGTCGCCACCCGGTCCAATTCGATCGCGCCGTACCGCACCGCCACCTCGCGCCGCTTGGCCGTCAGGTCGTAGTGCGGGAACGTGTAGCCGTTCGGGCGCGGCTTGCACTGGTACCACGCTCGCTTCAGCCCCAGCCGAGTCGCGAAGGCGTGAAGCTCGTCGGCGGTGTCGGCCCACATGTGGCACGACGGACCGAGCCGCCAGCCGTGATTCATCAGGTTGTCGATGTAGACTCCCATCGCGTCCTCCATTGCTTGCGTGTACGCCCCGACAGGGGGCGGCCTAGGCGGCGGGGTCGAGCACCGCACACTTGTGCCCAGCGGCGATCAGCCGTTTCAGGCACCGCTCCAGTTGGCTTGCCGGGAATCCCGTCATCAGGTGTTCGCCGCCTTCATCCGTGCGCGTCACCGGTACGCAGCCGAGCGTTCGCACCGCCACGCCAACGTCCTCGCCGTGAAGCTGAATGAAGTCGTCAACACGGAAGAGGAGGACAAAGGCGGGGTGTTCCGCCTTTGTTTTCGCGTACGCCTTTTGAATCTTGGTCGTCATCACGCCACCTTCTGTGCGGCCGCTTCCTGCTTTCGCGGGTTGCCGGTGAGGGTGATGCCGTGCGACTTCAGCGACTCGTGTGCGCTCGGTGCATTCATCGACACGCCCGCGTATCGCATCAGTCGTGCAACGCTGGCGTCAGTGTCGAGATACAAGTCGATCTCGCCCTTATGCTTCTCTACCCAACCAAGGGCGCGGCCCCACTTCTTACCGTTGTGGTTGATCGCCATCGGCCGGCGACTCGTCTTTCGGTACGTGGGGTTGCGGTAGAACTTGCACACCTCGCGACAGATGCGGTTCACTGACACGCCATCCGGCACGGGCATCCCCGCGTTGGCCAACTTCACCTTCAGCGAGCCAAGGGTGATGCTCAGTCCGAAATACTCGCGATCGTGGAACTTCAGGTGCTCCGCGATTCGCCCAATGATCTGCTCATGCTCTGCATTCTTCATAACGATCTCCTTTTTCTGTTTGTCCTCTCACTCTCCCAAAGCTCCCCCACGACGACGCGGCCCCCTCACGCCGCCCCTGATCTCGTACCCTCAGGGAGGGAGGGGGAGAGGGGCGATGGAAGGGCGGCCACGAGCCGGCGCGCCTCAGCCATCCGTTCGCGCCGGCGCCAGGCGCCACGAGCGAGCGTGAACGATGGGTCGATTTGGATGAGAAGGGCGATCTGCGGCGCCGACAGCTCGAGCAGGTACCGCTCGCGGTCGTCGCGACTCACGAGCGCCTCCGGAAGGCGACGACGCTGGCGCCGGGGATCAGCTGCTTGGATGCGTACTCCACGTCGGTCTTCGATTCCTTGACGAACGCCTCCCAACTCAGCCGGCCGTAGTACGCGCGCACCTCGCAACCGAGCCCCACCAGGAGTATGGGGAAGCCGTACCGATGGCCGCGCTGAAGGCACTGCTCCGACGGGGTCAGCAGCATGGGAGGCTCCAGATGTGAGGGGGATGCGCCTAACAAAGCGCATAACGAGTACGGCAGGTTTTCGGGGAATATCGAACGGTTTCAAGCCGTTTTGGGCGCAGCACAACAGCACTGAAAGGAACGCATAGGCTGCGTTTTTCAGGCTGTTTTTACTGATATGGAAGGGAAAAGGCCGGAGTGGGATTCGAACCCACGAATAACGGATTTGCAAGGCTTTCGTATCCGAGTAGAAAATGGGCGTATTTCCTAGGGAAGTCGCATAGCCAACTTGCGATACATAACAAAGCGCATAACATGCTCCGTTATGCGTAGTCCGAAACACAAGCTGACCCAGAGCGGCAAAGGCTGGTTCAAACGCATCGGCGCCGAGGTCCGATGGATCTGCAGCTTGAAGGCGGCGCCCACCGGTCGCGAGGCCGATGCGATCTTCGAGGATAAGTTTCAGGAGCTGTGCACGCCCGTCCGGGACAAGGCCCAGCCGATCACCGTGGCGGACCTGGCCGACATGTTCCTGACCCGCAAGCGCGAGGAACGCGACGCCGGCAACCTCGACCCGCGCACGTACGAGGATTACTCGCAGGCCGTCCAGCTGTTCATCGACGTCGTCGGTGATGCGGTCGGCGCCGACGACGTCGCGCCCGCGCACTTCGGCCAGTTCCGCTCGCGCATCGCCACCAAGGGCGTGCACCGCCGGTCCAAGATGACGATCATCGTCCGCATGGCCTTTAACTGGGGCCACGCGATGCGACTGATTGCCCAGCCCGACTACGGTCCGGACTTCCGGCCGCCGACGCGCGCCGAGTTCCGCAAGGCACGGGCGAAGCGAGAGGCGAAGACGGGCCACCAGCTTTACACGGCCGAACACGTCGGGAAGTTGATCGCCTACGCCGGCACGTGGAACTCGCGGCCCATGATGCTGCTCGCGCTCAACGGCGGGTTCGGCAACACCGACCTGGCCGAACTGAAGTGGTCCGCGGTGGGCGAGGATGGTTGGATCCGATATCGTCGCGGTAAGACGGGCATCGCGCGCGCCGTGCCGATGTGGCCGGAGACGATCGAGGCGCTGTCGACGGTGCGCTATCCCAAGGTGGCGGGGCGTCCGGACGACGGTCGCGTATTCGTCACGCGGCAGGGCCAACCGCTGATCGGCGGCGACGGCTCGGCAGGCAATAGCCACAAGGATGCGATCGCGATCCTGTTCGCGCGCGTCTGCGAGGCTGTCGATGTTCCGAACCATGGTTTCTATTCGCTGCGTCGGACGTTTCGGACGGTGGCGGACGGCTGTGGGGA
>Ga0126314_10000638_pt1 | contig 16679 bp, 8 predicted proteins | sample Plot105B_FD_92535 | JGI IMG/M metagenome (GOLD analysis project Ga0126314, IMG submission 92535) | Serpentine soil microbial communities from UC McLaughlin Reserve, CA, USA - Plot105B | ecosystem: Environmental > Terrestrial > Soil > Grasslands | place: USA: UC McLaughlin Reserve, Lake County...
GCTGACGTTCCTGCTCGTGCTGACGGTGCTGGGGGCGACGGACGCGAAGGCGCCGGTGGGCTTCGCGGGCCTGGCGATTGGCCTGGTGCTGACGCTCATCCACCTGGTGGGCATCCCCGTGACGAACACGTCGGTGAATCCCGCGCGCAGCCTAGGGCCGGCGGTGTTCGCGGGCGGGCAGGCGATTGGCCAGCTGTGGATGTTCATCATCGCGCCGCTGTTGGGCGCGGGGCTGGCGGCGGCGGTGTACCGCACCGTGTACAGCCCGGCGGGCGCCATCACCGCTCGCACGGCGGAGCGCTCGCTGGATGTGGAGCGCGCGGAGCGTGTCGCCCAGGACCGCGACCGCACCCGCTCGCCGGTGTAGAGACGAGAGCATCTGCTTTGCGTGGACGGGCCTTGCTCACCAGAGCAGGGCTCGTCGCGCGAGGGCCCCCTGTTGGTGACTTTCGTGGCGGTGCTTCCGGGGATATACGAGGGGCGGGAAGGGGCCGTGCCTTCCCGACGAAAGCCCTTCGACATGCTCTTCGAGCCGACGCGCCTGGTGGCCTTTCTTCTCGCGGGACTGGTCCTCAACCTCACGCCAGGGCCGGACACGATGTATGTGCTGGCCCGGAGCATGGGACAGGGCCGCGCCGCGGGCTTCGTCTCCGCGCTGGGCATCTGCGTCGGCTGCCTGTTCCACATCGCGGCGGCGGCGCTGGGACTGTCGGCGCTGCTGGCGACCTCGGCCATGGCCTTCCTGGTGGTGAAGTGGGTGGGCGCGCTCTACCTCGTGTGGATGGGCGTGCGGATGCTGCTCAGCAAGCAGGGGCCGGAGGCGGTGCGGGGGCTCCAGCCCGCGAGCCTGTGGCGAATCTTCCGCGACGGTGTGGTCACCAACGTGCTGAACCCGAAGGTGGCCTTGTTCTTCCTGGCCTTCCTGCCGCAATTCGTGGACCCGACGCGAGGCTCCCCGGGCCTCCAGTTCGTCCTGCTCGGGCTGTTGTTCGCCGTGACGGGGACTCTGTGGCTCGCGTTCCTCGCGGGCGTGGCGGGCGCGTTTGGCGGCTGGCTGCGGCGCAACCCGCGCTTCGCGGCGTGGCAGCAGCGCGTCACGGGAGGCGTCTTCGTCGCGCTGGGCGCGCGGCTGGCGCTCCAGGAGCGCTCCTAGCTGGCGTGGCGGCGTCGCCTTCAGCGGAAGATGGCGGCGCCGAACAGGTAGAGCGAGTAGCCGGCCCAGGGCAGGAGCACGAGCAGCGTCACGAAATTCAAGCCCGCGGCCCACACCGGGAGCTGTGAGCGCCGGTGCCGCCAGGGGAGCGCCAGCAGCGAGCCCCCCGCGAGGATGGGCATGGGCAGCAGGTTGATGGCGGCCACCTTGGCGCTCGCGAGGCCCCAGGCTCGGAGCAGCTCGCCTTCACGCAGCAGGGCGACGAAGCGGTCGATGCGGCCGGGGAGCCTTCCGTATTGGAATGGGACGGTGAAGCCGGCGAGGAACTGGCTCAGTCCCTCGCCGGCGCCGAGGCATGCCATGGCGACCACGACGAGGAGAATCCAGGGCAGGAGGATGATGGCCGCGTGCAGGACGACGGGGAGCTGGTTGAGGCGGTTGTCCGCGGGGACTTCCGTGGGCGCATCGTCCGGAGGCCCGTTGAAGCGCACCGAGCTGCCCAGGGGGATGAGCGGATGCACGGCCCACTGGATGCCGCCCAGCGACAGCGTGGTGAGCTTCGGGCCGTAGCCCAGCTTCACCAGGGTGGGTCTGACGCCGAACGAGCTGGCCACCGCCGCCTGGCTCAAGGCCCAGAGGGTGGTGACGGAGAAGGCGAGCATCCAGAGCCAGAAGAGCAGGGCGGCACGTTCCATGGGCGTGCCCCCTGTCTATCACGCGGCGCTGGAGGGCATCACCGTGCCCGGGTCAGCGGCAGGGGCTGGTGCCGTCGTCCGTTATCTCCGGCAGGTTGAGGGTGATGCTCTTGAGACCCGATGCCATAGTCACGACGTGGATTTGATTGCTACCTGTGTTCGAACCTGTCCGCGCGCCGGTGGCGAAGGCCGCGAACCGATAGCTCAAATCTTCGCAGAACGTCACGTTGGGGTCAGCAGCGATGTCGCTGGCGCTGAATCGCCAGGCCGCGAGGTTCTCGAAGGTGAAGGTGGAGCCGGCGAGGGCGTTCAGGTTCTTGACCCTGGAAGGGATTCCTTCGAACCGGGTGGACCTCCAGCGCTCGAACTCTTGGGTAGGGTCCTCCAAGGAGTTCCATGGGGCGCGATGAAAATGGCTCCAGGTGGCTCCGCCTGAGCCCAAAAAGCTCGCGCCGATAGTGCTTTGATTCGCCAGTCCCCAACCCTCGGTGTTTCTGACCACGGGTCCGTGAGTCGCGAACCAGTAGTTCGCAAGGCAGCCGCCATCCTGCAAGTACTTCACGTGGAGAGGGATGGAGAGGTGAGTGATGATGCTTGGCCCGTTCGTGGTCGCGGGGCTGGTGCCCAGTAGAGGTGTGCCGCCCTGCCTGTGATAGCCTTGGGTGGTCAATTCGAAATGCCAGAGGCCTCTGGCCTCGTTCGTGTTCACCATCAGCGAGCCGGGGCTGGAGAATGCTTGCTGGACACGAATGACCACGTAGGCCGCGTCCGATTTTCCATTCTCACGGTAGACATAGAACGAGCTTGTGAACCCCATCCCAAGTGTCTGGCTTTTTCCCTGCGTGGCAGGCCAGTTGCGAATGGACACATTGTCACTGCGAGAAAAGGCAAGTGTCCGAATGCCATACATGACGCCCGTGGGAGGAATCAGCCCCGGGCCTCCAACGGCGAGGGCAGTGCGTTCCCGGTGGGTCTCCAGGAGTTTGGTCCAGTCAGGCGGCGCTTGGGAGACGTCCAGGAGCGCACCCACGGTCGCCGCCGAGGTACCATCGCCCTTTGATTGAGATTGCTCGGACGAAAGAGGGGGCGGCGCCTCATCAATCACGGTGACTGCATAGCTGGACGGTGTGGTGGCCCGCGGGTCTCGACTGAGTATCAGTGACGCACCATTGTCCGTGAGCCGGCTGCCCACGATTCGTGACAAGGCATCCTGTGCCAGGGCGTCCGGGTGTTTCATCACCAGCGTCTTGCCTGCGTCCAGCGCCGTCTTCAGGAGTGGACCATAATCTTCCGGCTTCGTCGTGGTGCAGTCCACCCAGAGCACCTCCGCGTGCTCCAGGTGGTCCTTGTCATTCTCGACGGAGACCTCCCCCACGTCTTTCAACGTATTGAAGCCCTGTCCCGATGGGGCTCCGGTATAGAAGATCTTCGGCTTCGCCCGTGTCGTCGATTTCATATGCGACTGCCCTCCACCTTGAGTTTATTCGATGGTGATTCCGGGGGGCGGCGCGCCGCGCCGAAGCGGCCGTCGACCCCCGCTGCGCCCCGCTCAGCGGCATGGACTGGAGATGTCCTCTGTCACCTGGACGAGGTTGAGTGTGATTTCGCGGGTCAAGGTCTCTCCGTGAACCGCCATTTGGAAGGGGCTGGGGAGAGGGCGTGGGATGGGGATGGGGATGCCTATGACTCCGAGATAGTAGAAGGCTATCAACTGGTGTCGCAGTGTTTCGGTGAACTTCACTTCGGGTTTGGATGCGATGGTGCTGGCCTTGAAGCGCCAGGCCGCCACATTCTCGACGGTGAACGTCGAACGGGAGAGGAGATTCAGAGGCTTGAGTCTGGGACGTTCAAGGACTGAAAAGTCATACCTCGTGCGGCACCAGCGGTCGTAATCGGCGGGTGGGTCATCAATGGAGTTCCAGGGGGCGAGATGGAAGTGTCGCCATGCCGCTTTGCCTGCGGAGATGTTGCTCTGATTAGACAGGCCCCAACCTTCGCTGGGACGGGCGACGGGACCATGGACTGCTGACCAGTATTGGGGAAAGCAGCCCCCCTCCCGCAGATACTTCACGTGCATGGGGATGGAGAGTTGAGTGAGGATGCTCGGGCCGCTCGTGGCATCGGGACTGGCGCCCAGCAGAGGTGCGTCGCTCCGGTCGTGAGTGCATTCGGCGTTCAGTTCGAATTGCCAGAAGCGCTCATCCCCCCTGCCCGGGAACGGGAATGGATCCGGGTCGGGGGCATGGAAGGTCGCTTGCTGTACGCGAATGACCACATAGTCAGTGTTTGAACCGCCGTTCTCCCGGTAGACATAGAACGAACTGTTGAATCCCCTCTCCCCAAGAACTGAGTCGGGACTCTGGCCTGAATGGGCTGAGAGCGTCCGCATGCCATACATGACGCCCTGGGGAGGAATCAGCCCTGGGCTCCCCATGGAAAGGATGTTCCTGTCTCGGTGGGCGTCGAGTATCGCGCCCCAGTCATGCCGTGCCTGCTTCCCATCCAAGATGGACGGCTCCGAATCACCCTCCAGCGTGCTCGCGGTCGACGTCGCACCGAGGATGGTGAGGGCATACTTGGAAGGCGTTGGGAGCTGGCTGACCACCAGTGTTTCGGCAATGTCCTCGAGCCGGGTGTCCACGATTCGTGACAGGGCCTCACGGGCTTGAGGGTCCAGGTGGCTCATCACCAGGGTCTTGTCCGCGTCCAGTGCCGCTTTCAGCAGGGGGCCGTACTGGTCCGGCTTTGTCGTGGCGCAGTCCACCCAGAGCACCTCCGCGCGCTCCGGGCCGCCCAGGTCACTCATGAGGGAGACCTCCCCCACGTCCTTCAAGGTATTGAAATCCCGTCCCGTGGAGGTTCCCGTGTAGAAAATCTTCGGTTTCGCCCGTGTTGTTGATTCCATGTGAGCCTGCCCTCCACCTCGTTGTTTGTCTGGTTCTAGATGAGCTTCTCCGCGTGCAAGCCGTTGAGCGTATTCCCGGCCGCGGTGCCCAATGTGCCTCCCAGGGCCCGGGACACGACCTTGGTGAGTCTCGTCAACTGCGTCGCCGTTGTCTGGGCGATCACCGCGAAGCGAGATATTTGCTGCGGCTGATCAAAAACCTCGTAGATCCGCGAGCGGGGTGGGGCTCTCCAGGCCTTCACACCCGCGAATGCCCCGCTGACCAGTCCTCCCACCACGGCGCCGGACAGCGCCGCGAACCCGAGGTCCTTCGTGAGGGACAAGCCTTCGGCGGCATTTCCAATCATCTGGCCGATGGTGTTGGAGACCATGCCTCCAATACCATCCGCTGCCATGTGGACTCCGATTCTCGCCGCGCTCCGCGCCCCCAGTCCCAGGCCCGCCGCCACCGCGCTGCCCCCGGCGGAGAAGCCACCGGCGATAGCGCCGGACACCGCGCCGATGCCGAGTTGAGTGCCCCATTTCCCCAAATCGACTTGCTCTCCCTTGACGCTGGTCGTGATGTTGTAGGCCAGCCCACTAAGCCCCGCGCCCACCAGTGCGCCCACTCCCATGGCCAGGAAGAACGCCCCGGCACCCTGGAGCCCTGGAATGAACGACAGCGCGACGCCACCCACGACGAGCAGGATGTCCACCGTGTACGAGACAATCTCCTTCCAATTCTTGCTGACCCAGTTCGGAAGGGTGTTGGTGAAGAAGTTCGCGACGTCGCTGGCCACTTTGCGCACGCCCGACCAGATGTTGGAGAAGAAGGACCCGATGCTGCTGAAGAAGCCAAAGCCCGACGGGTCCATCAGGGTCATCGGGTCGTTGAGGACATAGGCGTAGCGGTTGAACGCCCCCATGTCCTCCTCGGGGGCACCGAGCTGCGTGTCCGCGGTGATGAAGCCGCCCAGCAGCGGGCTGTAGTAGCGCGAGGACGCGTAGTAGAGCCCCGTGCTGTCGTGCTCGAGCCCGGTGTATTTTCGCCGGAAGTCGTCGCTGCCCGAGCGCAGCCGTGGCTTTCCGAACGGGTCATAATCCACGTCGCTCGACACCTGCCCCTGCTCGTTGGTGACCAGGGTGGTGCTCTGGATGTTGTTGACGTGGAAGTAGCGTGTGCCGGGTGTAGGCACTCCTGTCTGTCCAGTGGAGGAAGTGCCCGACTCCACGGTGGTGACGGTCGCCACCAACTGCCCACCGTCCAGGATGGAGCGGGTGTGCTGGCGCGCGCCATTCGCGAAGGCGACGACCTCGTAGCAGGGGGCGACGTAGTACGTCGTCAGTCCCGGCTCCGCCTTCTTCAGCCGGCGGCCGTCATGGTCATACGTGAAGCTCACCTCGCCCACCTGTTTCAGTCGGCGCTCGCCGTCATAGGTGAAGCGGGTGGTGGCGCCCTGGTGCCGCAACTCCACGAGGCTCCCGTTGGCGTCGTAGCGGGTGTGCAAGGCCTCGGGGTCTGACGGGGAGCCGCCGCCGGAAATCTGGTGGCCCGCGCGCTCCAGCGTCAGGTCCGCCAGACGTGTGAGATTGCGAGCACCGTCGTAGGCGAATTCCTGGGTGCCGTAGGCACCGCCCTGGGCCTTCACCAACTGCCCCAGGCCATCGTAGGTGAGGGACTGGCTTCGCGACGTCTCCAGCCGGTCCTCGATGGCTCCCACCTGCCAGAACGCGTCCCACTTCAGCGTGGAGGCGGACACCGGACGCTCGTCCTTGTTGAAGACATCCTGGGTCAGGAGGTGGCCGTCCGCGGTGTATGTCCAGGCCGTGCGGACGTCATTGCCATACCTCGCCACCGCGGGTGCGCCGAGCGCCGTGAAGTCAGACTGGACCAGGTGCTCCGTGTCGCCCTCCGTCAACTTGAGGAGGCGCTGGAGTGCATCGCGCTGGTAGCGGACCTCGGTCCTCGCCGCATCCGGGTAGACGACGCGCGACACGAGCCGCGTGGGGGTGAAGTCCTGGTCCAGGGGGTACGTGGTGCCAGCCAACGTCAGCTTGACGGACGTCGTGTTGCCATCCTCGTCATGGCCATAGGCATACGTCGTCCCATCGGGGAGCTTGACGCCTGTCAGGTGCCCCAGGGAGTGAGGGCTGTTCTGCTCGTCGTAGGTGTAGTCGGTCCGCTCGCTGCCTACCTGCTTCGACGTGAGCCTCAGGAGCGCGTCGTGTTGGAACGTCGTCACCTGCCCGGTGCCGTCGGTGTGGGTCCAGCTCCGTTGCTCGTCCTGGTAGGCGTAGGTCTCTCGGGTGAAGAGGGTGGTTCCCGAGCGGGTGGTGACGGAGGTGTGTCGGCCCAGGCCGTCGTAGGCGAAGGTCGTCTCCACCTTGGGGTCCGTCGCGCTCAGTCGACGGCCCAGGACATCATGGGTGAAGCGGGTGGTGTGTCCCTGGCTGTCCTGGAGCAGCTCGAGGGTCCGGGAGTCTCCATGGTAGCCGTAGGTCATCGTCCGCGTGCGCGGCTCTGGAGAGGTGGCGCCCTCGGTGAGGATGACGCGGTTGGCGTGGGGGTACTCATAGGTGGTGACGGTGGGCGTGCTTCCGGCGCCGGGGGCCTCCTGGCGCACCACTCGCTCATACTCGTCATAGGTGGCAGCCTGGGCTCGCTGGGGCGTGTCACCGCTGAAGTAGGGCAGCGTCTGCTCAATGACCTGGTCATGCGCATCAAGGACGGTGTCCTCCAGGATGGCCCGGCCGACGAGCTGGCCGTTCTCCTGCCCCTGGCTCGTTGTTCGCGTGACGCGCCCGAAGCCGTCCAGATAGTCCGTTCGCACCGCCCAGACGTCTCGGCTCCATTCCTGGCGGGTCAGGGATTTGTTGTACGGCCCCGTGGAGTCCTGGCTCCGCTCGAAGCGCAGTGTCGCGATGAGCGAGCCGTCTGGCCCGATGCGCCGCGATTCCACCGGACGTCCCAGCCCATCGTTCTGGTGGACCTCGCGAGCGCCACTGGGTTGCGTCTGGGAGGTCAGCGCTCCCGTGGCGGCGTCGTGCTGGAACTCGAGCTGCAGGGTGGGTCCCGACGCCGGCGTGGGGAGCACGCGCTTGCTGGGGAAGGTGTGGAATGTGGCGTCGTAGTGTTCGGTGATGACGCCCTGGCCCGGCAGCTTGATGCGTGTCTGATTGCCCCAGTCGTCATACTCGTACGAATAGACCTGCCAGGTGTCGCCGCTGCTCCAGCGCGAGTGGGTCTTCACGTCCCATGTCGCCGGGTCATACGTCATGCGCTCCCAGAGGAGCGTCTGGTTCCCCGCCGCGTCTGCGCTGAGGCGGAGCTCCTTCAGGAACCCGAAGCGGTGGAGCTCCTCGCTGTTCTCGAACACCTGCCGCGTGTGGAGCGTTTCCGACGGGGCGCCTGTGTTGCTCAAGGTGACGGAGGTGGCGTTGCCGTAGTCGTCATACTGGAGCGTCTTGAGGCGCACGCAGTCGGGCGTGTCCGAGGCCGCGAAGGTGTAGAGCTTCTTCCTCACCACCGTGGTCTGGAGCTGGTGGACGCCCGAACTCGAGGGCGTGTCGTAGTCGTACTCGGACCGGGTCATCAGCGCCTGGTCGGAGGCGCGACGCACCGTCTGGGATTTCACCGCGTAGGTGAGGGGAAATTCCTGGTGGTAGCGCGTGTCGGTGATGGTGCCCGCTGGCCCCATGTGCGGGTTCGTCTTCTTCCAGGAGGCGAAGCCCAGCCAGCCGCGTCCCAGCAGGCTCAGCCGCGCGCCCGCGTAGGTGAGGTCGGAGGCGTAGCGCCGTGTCCCTGAATAGACCTGCGCATAGGAGGCCACGACGTAGCGGGGATACTGGATGCTGCGGGACGCGAAGGTCATGCCCACGGCGTCGGCCTGATTGCGAGGGTTCGTGGCCAGCGCGTACGTGGCGCCCGGGAGCTGGTTGTTGAAGAGGGACTGGGGGTCTACCAGCTCCTCCTCGCCCGGCGCCTCCTGCCCCGGGTCCGACGGCGCCTCGCGGTCATAGACGGAGGCGTCGGTGATGGGCTTGTAGGTGAGCTCGAAGCGGCCTCCCAGGCCATTGGTGATGGACGCCAGGAGGTCCGGGTACTCGGAGGTGGCTGCCAGCAGGTGGACCCCGCCAAGGCCATCCACGTGCAGCAGGTCCGCCTTTCCGACACCAGACAGGCCCAGGGCCGTGGTGAATTCGCCCGCGGCCACGACGGCCGGAAGCTGGGACGACTTCTCGTGAAAGCGCAGCGTCCCCCCCTCGTTGACCATCACCGCGAGCCTTCGGATTTGTGACGAGCCGTCGCGAAGGTGCGCGCCCACTATCACCAGGTCGTCGCGCCCGTTTCCCGTCACGTCCGCGGGTATGAGCTGGGGAATGGTGGCGCCGTATTTGAGGCCGGTGCTTCCCAGGTCCTGGACCACGAAGCCCTTGCCGGTGTTGTACAGCGTGCGCAGGTGAAGGGTCTTCCCATCCGTGTAGGCATTGACGAGGTCTGTCTGGCCATCGCCATTCAAGTGGATGGGGATGAGGCTGCCGGTCCAAGGGATGCGAGCGTCAGAGGCCAGGAGCGGGGTGCTTTGCTGCTGGAAGCCCTTGCGGTCGGGTTGCGCCTTCAGCCAGGTCAGCGCGAGGAAGCCGCCGTTGTTGGTGGCATAGACGAGGTCCGTCTGTCCGGAGCCGTCCAGGTCCAGGGGAAGCAGGCGCCCTCCGAAGAGCAGGGAGGTCGGGGTGGGGCCATGCGCCGAGGGGGCAAAGGTCCTGCCATTGGAGTACAGGACGTCCAGCTTCAGTCTGGACGCGTTGTTCGTCGCGTAGACCAGGTCCGTGCGGCCGTCGCCGTCGGCGTCCAGCGCGAGCAGCCCTCCTCCCCAGAGGAGGTTGTTGGGGCCGGCGCCATTCACGGCGCCCTCGCGGACCAGCGTCCAGCGTCCAGCGCGCTCGGTGGCCTTGAACAACGTCAATCCCAGCTTGCCGCCATTGTTCACCGCGTAGATGAGGTCCATGCGACCGTCCGCATCCACGTCGAGCGGGCAGAACATGCCGCCCCAGGCCAGATTGGCGCCGCCCAGGTCCACGGGGTGCGGTCCGTCCAGGCCCGTGCGGGTGGAGAGATAGAGGTCCAGGCGGAGGCGATAGTTGTCGTGGTAGGCGTGCAGCACGTCCGTGAGGCCATTGCCGTTCACGTCGATGGGAAGACGCAGCCCTCCTCGCATGCGCTCGTCCAGGGTGCGCGCGGGCTGGAAGAGCGTGGGGGCCGCGTCCGCCTGACCTTGCCAGGTGAAGGTGGTGGGGGGCAGGGAGGTGTCCCGGGCTTCCATGGAGACGGATTGCAACAGGGGACGGCGCGTGGCCTTGCTGGGCTGGTAGTCGAAGCGGTAGGTCCGCGCGAGCGTGTCATCGACGAACGTCTGGACCTGGGAGAGCAGGCGCGTCATCCGGATGGGATGCCCCCCCAGCCAGGTGGTGGTGACGACCTGCCTGTCCATGAAGCCGAAGCGAACCTGTCGCTTCGTCGCGATGGGCCTCGTGACGTTGTCCGTGTACTCGATGAGCTTGGGGTAGTGGGCGTTGTTCTGGGCATCCACCTCGTAGGTCACCGTCATGAAGTTGCCGTGACGGTCCGTGACGCGATTGAGGGACCAGAGGCGAATGGCGGGGACGCTGCCCGAGGCGGGTACGCGTGAGTCTGGCGTGGCGCCGTACTCATGGGTCTGTCCATCCCGGGTGTGGACGGTGAAGGACTGCGGCCCCCGCTCGAGGTCCCACCCGCTGGGATAGTGGGGGACGACCTTGTGCCATGTCTGGATTTCGGTGTGGTAGACGGCCTGGGGTTGCCCGTAGGCGCCAGACACCGCCATCAATCGCTGACCATCCAGGGCGAAGCGGTCGTCAAGGTCGTAGCTGACGGCGCCGTGGCGTCCGTCCTGTGCGAGGGTTTGCCCCGCGCGAGTGATAGAGGAGAGGCCGCTCAGGGCCCAGCCCATTCCGAGCAGATCGTCTCCGCCTCCGCTGTTGTAGGCGATACCCAGCTCGGGCGCGAGGCTGTTGGTTCCGGGCGGTACCTTGAGCTCGAATGCGAAGGAGGCACCGCCATTCTTGTCGACACTGAAATGGTCGGTGAGCTTCCCGGTGCTGATTGCCATTGCCTGTCTCCTCTCGGTGCAAGGCTTCGCCAGCAGCGTCGACGCGCCTGGGCGTGACGCCGTGGACACGCCGGGTCCAACTCCGAGCTGACGGAGCGGGTGTGGAGGTTTTCGCGGACGGAAGCGCGACGAAAGTGATGCGGAGTGTGATTGGGAATGCCCGGCAAGTCGAGCCGAAGAAGCCACGCGCGACCGGCGTACCAGGAGACTGTCGCGTATCGGTTGGCGTCGGTGCAGCCCGCAATGACACTCATTTCGCGCGGGTTCGCCGAGGGGCTGGCGAGCGGGCGAGCCGCTCGCTGAATCAATTCCTACCTTGCGAGTGAGGAGTGACGCATGGCGACTCGGAAGACGATACGCGGGGTTTCCGCTCCCAAGCGGAGCACGGCTCGACGTCCAGGCTCGAAGCCAGCCACCATCGTGGCACCCTCGGGGCGTTTCTCTACCCAGGAGGTTGATGCCGGGCGCTGGCCCGACTTCGCCCGGCTGTTCGAGAGCCAGGGTGGGCCCAGGTACTGCTGGTGCATGGTGTGGCGGGCGGAAGGCGCGGAAGCCCGGCTCATGGACAATGCGCACCGCAAGGCGGCGATGCACCGGCGCGTGAAGCAGGGCGCTCCGGTGGGGCTGCTCGCCTACCTGGGGGACGAGCCGGTGGGGTGGTGTTCCATCGCGCCGCGGGACACGTACCGCAAGGGGCTCGGGGGCTTGAGGCTGGAGGACGAAGCCCCTGAGCGCGTGTGGTCCCTGGCGTGCTTCTTCGTCACCCGCTCAGCGCGAGGGCAGGGGATTGCGCGAAGACTCATCAAGGCCGCCATCGCCCACGCGCGCAAGCGGGGCGCCAGCGTCGTCGAGGCGTACCCCGTAGACCCCAGCTCACCGAGCTACCGCTTCATGGGCTTCGTGGAGACGTTCGAACAGCTCGGCTTCCAGGAAGTGGGGCGCGAGGGAAGTCGCCGCCACGTCTACCGGTACGCGCTGTCCGCGTGACACGGAGGGCGAGCCCTGGAGCGGGCTCGCCCGGGGACCTCAGAACGTGGCGTCGAGCACCACGTCGTTGGCCGCGCCCACGCCCACGGCGACCTGGTAGGCGGACACGCGGCGCTCGAAGAAGTTGGTGAGCTCCTGCACGTCCTGCAGGTCCATGAAGGACAGCGGGTTCTTCGTGCGGAACACCGGCGTCAGTCCCAGCATCTGGAGCCGCTGGTCCGCCGTGTACTCCAGGTAGCCGCGCATCTCCTGCACGGACAGGCCCGCCACGCCGCCGCTCAGGAGGTCCTGGGCGAACTGCGTCTCGCACTCCACCGCCTCGCGCAGCATCGCCTCCACGTCGCGCTCCATCTTCGCGTCGAAGAGGTCCGGCTCTTCCTTCCGGGCCACCGTGATGCACTCATAGGCGAAGGCCATGTGCGAGCTCTCGTCGCGGAACACCCAGTTCGTCCCGGCGGCGAGCCCGTTGAGCAGGCCCTTGCTGCGCAGGAAGTACACGTAGGCGAAGGCCGCGAAGAAGAAGAGGCCCTCGATGCAGCCCGCGAAGCAGATGAGGTTGAGCAGGAAGGCGCGGCGGTGCTCCTTCGTCGTCAGCTCGTTCAGCCCGTTGATGCTGTCCATCCACTTCATGCAGAAGCGCGCCTTGCGCTGGATGGAGGGGATGTTGTCGATGGCGGCGAACGCCTTCGCGCGCTCGGCCTGGTCCGGCACGTAGGTGTCCAGCAGCGTCAGGTAGAACTGGACGTGCAGGGCCTCCTCATAGAGCTGCCGCGACAGGTACATCCGCGCCTCGGGGGCGTTGATGTGTTTGTACAGGTTCAACACCAGGTTGTTGCCGACGATGCTGTCGCCCGTCGCGAAGAAGGCCACCAACCGGTGGATGAGATGTCTTTCCGCGTCCGTCATCTTCGAGCGGAGGTCGACGAGGTCCGTGGAGAAGTCCACCTCCTCGACAGTCCAGGTGTTCTTGATGGCGTTCCGGTACATCTCGAAGAAGACCGGGTAGGCCATCGGGCGCAGCGTCAGATTCAGTCCGGGTTCCAGCAGCATGGGCGCGATCAATACATGGGGCCGAGCGGCCGGCCAAACTCCGCTTTGCCTCCTCGTTCACGTTCGCGCCCTCCTCAACAATTCCGCTTCACGACGCGAACACGTGTCTTCACGAGCGTTCGGAACGACGCGTCGCTCCGGTTTCGACACCCCTGAAAAAACAAAGCGAGCACGCGCTTTCACGCGTGCTCGCCTGGATGAAAACTCAGTGAGTCAGGAATTCCTTACTGGCACGCCTCGCACGCTTCCGGGTTCTCCAGGGAGCACGCGACCGCTTCGGCATCCGTCACCGACGCGGCGGACGCGACGGGCGCGGGCGCGGGCGGCACGGGTGCACTCGCGGTGCTGTTTCCCACCGTCGCCTTGGCGATGCGTGTGGCCGGACGGGAGCGCATGTAATACGTCGTCTTCAGCCCCTTCTGCCATGCGTAGAAATACATGGAGGAGAGCTTGCCGATGTTCGGCGTCTCCACGAAGAGGTTGAGCGACTGGCTCTGGTCGATGAAGGCGCCGCGGTCGGCCGCCATGTCGATGAGCGAGCGCATGGGCAGCTCCCACGCGGTCCGGTAGATGGTGCGCAGGTCCGCCGGCAGCTCCGCCAGGTCCTGGATGCTGCCCTCCGCCATCTTGATGCGATTGCGCACGCCCTCGTTCCAGATGCCAATCGCCTGGAGGTCCCTCACGAGGTAGCGGTTCACCTGGAGGAAGTCACCCGACAGCGTCTCGCGCTTGAACAGGTTGGACACCTGCGGCTCGATGCACTCGTAGCAGCCGGCGATGGACGCAATCGTCGCGGTGGGCGCAATCGCAATCATCAGCGAGTTGCGCAGGCCGTGCTTCATGATGCGAGCGCGCAGCACATCCCAGCGCGCCGTGTCCTCCGGCGTCACACCCCAGCTGTCGAACTGGAGCTCGCCCTTGGCCGCCCGCGTCTCCGGGAAGGAGGGATGCGCCCCGAACTGCTCGGCCATCTCGCACGACGTGGTCAACGCCGCGAAGTAGATCTCCTCCGAAATCTTCCGCGACAGCGCGCGGGCCTCGGGGGCGTCGAACGGCAGGCGGAGCTGGAAGAAGACGTCCTGCAGGCCCATCAGGCCCAGGCCCACCGGACGCCAGCGGCGGTTGGAGTCCGCCGCCGTGGGGATGGGGTAGAAGTTGAGGTCGATGACCCGGTCCAGCTGCTTCATCGCGAGCTGGGCGTTGGCGCGCAGGCGCTCGAAGTCGAACTTCCCGTCCACCACCAGGCGGCCCAGGTTCAGCGAGCCCAGGTTGCACACCGCCGTCTCACCCTGGCTCGTCACCTCCAGGATTTCGGTGCACAAGTTGGACAGGTGGATGACGTTGCCGGGCAGGCCCGTCTGGTTGCTCTTGCGGTTGCTGATGTCCTTGAAGGTCATCCAGCCGTTGCCCGTCTGCGCCAGCGTCTTCATCATCTTGGCGTAGAGGTCCCGCGCCTTCACCTTGCGCATCGCCAGGCCGGCGCCCTCCGCCTCGACGTAGGCCTTCTCGAACGCCTCGCCGAAGAGGTCCGTCAGGTGCGGCACCACCTTGGGGTCGAACAGGCTCCAGTCGCCCTCCGACTCCACCCGCTTCATGAACAGGTCCGGCACCCAGTTGGCCAGGTTCAGGTTGTGGGTGCGGCGCGCATCGTCGCCGGTGTTCTCACGCAGCTCGAGGAAGTCCTCGATGTCCGCGTGCCACGTCTCCAGATACACGCAGCAGGCGCCCTTGCGCTTGCCGCCCTGGTTCACCGCCGCCACGGACGCGTCCAGCGTCTTCAGCCAGGGGACGATGCCGTTGGAGTGGCCGTTGGTGGAGCGGATGAGCGAGCCGCGCGCGCGCACGCGGTGGTAGCCCACGCCGATGCCGCCGGAGAACTTGGACAGCATCGCGATGTCCGAATACTTCCGGTAGATGGCGTCCAGCTCGTCCGTCGGCGAGTCCAGGAGGAAGCAGCTGGAGAGCTGCTCGTGGCGGGTGCCGGAGTTGAAGAGGGTGGGGGAGCTGGGCAGGTACTCCAGGGAGCTGAACAGCCGGTACAGCTCGATGGCCTCCTTCGCGTTGTCGCCGCTCAGCGCGCACGCGACGCGGAGGAAGAACTCCTGCGGCGTCTCCAGCACTTCACGCGTCTGCGGGTTCTTCAGCAGATAGCGGTCATAGACGGTGCGCAGGCCGAAGTACTCGAACAGGTCGTTGCGCGACGGGTCGATGGCCGCGTTGAGCTTGCGCGCGTTGGCCTGGACGAACTGCAGCAGCCGGTCCGCGATGAGGCCGTGCTTGTGGCCAGCGGCGACGGACTGGCTGAAGGAGTGGATGTCCTGGTTGCTGACCTCCTTCTGGATGAAGGTGGCCAACAGGCGCGCGGAGAGGCGCGCGTACTCGGGCTCCTCGACGATGAGGGCGGCGGCCGTCTGGATGGAGAGGCTGTCCAGTTCGCGCGTCGTGGCGCCGTCGTAGAGGCCGGAGATGGTCTTCGTGGCCACGCGCATGACGTCCACGCGGGACAGCCCCATGCAGCTCTTGCCCACCGCGCGGACAATCTTGTTCAGGTCCACCGGCTCGGCCGTGCCGTTGCGCTTGCGCACGCGCATGGTGGTGGGGGCGAAGTCGCTCTGTGTGGGCTCGGCCACGGGCGTCACGCTCGCGGTCGGCCCGGGTTGGGCGTGGGTGGCGGGCGGGACCTGCATGGGCGCGGGGGCGGGCTTCACGGGCGTTTCGAAGTTCACGAGCGGCTCACTCCAAACGAGGGCAATGGCGTGGCCACGAGGGCAAGCGAGGAGCTTGCCCTGGGAGGGATTCCCGGGCCACGGAACAACTGCACGAATGTGTAGGGGAAAGGCCCGCTTCTACCGTCGCGGGCCTACGGTCTCAAGCAGACCCTGAGGCTCAGGTGACATGCGGGGTAGACTGCTGTGTGGAAAGACACCACAACCCCTCCCTGAGCCCCGTGGGACGCCGCCAAACGAGTGGGGCGTCGTCGACCGGGCACAAGGTATGGGGGGCCCCCGTTGGTGTCAACGCGAGATCTAGTGCCTGAGTAGGTCCGCCCTTTGCAATCTATGATCGATCTCCAACGCCCCTCGTCACGTTCTGCTCACAACACTCCGTGACAGACTGGAGGACACTCCGTGCGAGGGGTGTGAAATCGAACCTGGGAGGACGGGTGCGGCGGACCCTGCTCAGGGAGTCGTGCCCGAGTCCATCCCCGAATCCACCTCCGGCGTCGGAGTGGCACCCTGAGTGGGGGCCTCCGGCGAGGTCGGTGTGGGTGCGGGTGGGGGTGCCTGGACGGGGGCCTCGGGAGGCGTCTCACGGGGCGTCTCCTGGGGTCCACTCAAGGTGTGGACGGCGCGGCGGAGGGCCTCCTCGAGCGCGCGGGCGGGGGGCGAGACGGTGGAGAGCATCTGGTTGGCGCTGCGCGCGTGGCGGCTCTGGCTCTCCGCGGCGAGCTTGAGCTGGGCCAGGGCGTCGCTGACGAGCCTCCGGGCATCCTCGAGCTTCTGGCGGGCCTGGAAGAAGGCCACCTCGGTCATGAGCTTCTGGAGCGTGAGGCGCTGCTCCTCCGTGACGCCGGAGAGCTTCTCCGCGCGGCGCAGGTAGTACAGGCCCTGCTCCACCTTGGGGGGCTCCTCGGAGGCGATTCGGGGGCGGGCCATGGACTCCAGGAGTGGGAAGAGGGCCCGGTCCAGCTCATCACGCTCGGTGAAGCTGCGCAGGATGAGGGAGCCGACGTCCTGGCCCTCCAGGGGGATGGGGGCATA
>Ga0126314_10000640_pt1 | contig 16666 bp, 13 predicted proteins | sample Plot105B_FD_92535 | JGI IMG/M metagenome (GOLD analysis project Ga0126314, IMG submission 92535) | Serpentine soil microbial communities from UC McLaughlin Reserve, CA, USA - Plot105B | ecosystem: Environmental > Terrestrial > Soil > Grasslands | place: USA: UC McLaughlin Reserve, Lake County...
ACTATGAATTTTAGGAATAGTGTTCTGGATATTGCAAAAAAGATGCTAGCAGAAAATATTAGCTCAATTCCTATAACAGATGATGAAGGGGAAATTATTGGTATCCTTACAGAACGTGATATAATAAAGATCATTGCCAACGAATTGCCGCCTGGTGGCATAAGTGCAATGTCTTTGATGTCATTTCCAACAGTCAAGGTAAAAAAGAAAGCACCAATTGAAGAAGCAGCTAAAATTATGGCAACAAAGAAGCTAAGACACCTGATAGTCGAAGATACTTATGGCAAAGATGTTGTAGGTATTATCACAGTCATCGATTTGGCTAGGTATCTTAAGCAGAAATCTAAAACAGGTGAACTTCCAGCTTCTGAAGTATGGGAAGTGTTCTCTTGATTGGCATCGCTGGAAAATGACGAAGGTTCAGAATTTTTGCTATCCTATTGGTACTAGTAGTGCCAACCAGATGGTACTGACAAATGTGAAATTTGAGGTAAAAGATATTGCTTCAATCAATGAATATGAAAAATAGGATTTGATCACAGCATTTGATGTCATCCATGATCAAGCACAACCTGCCAAAGTGTTAAAGGAAACTACAATGTTCTTCGTAACAAAGAAGGAGGGCCCAGAGGGATTGGATTCCTGCATGTAATCGGGTTCTACTGCCAGAGCTTTAAAGGTATATTTGGCTCGTTGATGCGGGTCGGGTTGTTTGAGAAGTAATATTGCTATATTTACGATCATCCATTTTATGAAAAATTCAACTACCTGACTTCCTTAAATCTAGCTTCTATTTGCTCTATCAAATAGCTCGATCTTACTATAGTGCGAATAATCTGATGTAGAAGAACACATTTTTGTAAATCAGTTCAGCAGTGCGGGCCCAAGGGGCTGCATGCTGATATCGGTTCTTTGAAAAGGTTCAGAATTCATATGCATATGGGTAGCTAAAAAGTTTTTGTTCTCTAGCGGGCCCAGAGGGTTCCGAGAGAAATACCTTCAAAATCGAGACTCAATGAAGTAGGACAATCTATTACTATTGGATAAGGACCTTATTAGATCTAGGCAACTTTGATGACTTTGTATTTTTGCTGTTCACAGCACAGTCCAACTAGTCCGGTGATTTTTGATAGTCAATACATAGGCTGACACAATTACCGTCTCTGCTGCAAAAGTATTGTTAGTCATCATCAAGAGCTAGCACCGCTATCACTTGCATAGGAAGCTGCGCTTTACAAACTATGTTATAGATAACAAGCCAGTGATTGATAATGTTTTCAGATTTGCAGAAGATGAATACTAGCAGCATTTTACTCTCTTGGCAATGAACAGGAGAACAAATCTGTCAAGGATTTAGAGGAACTAGTAGATGAAGAGAATACAAGAGTTACCCGACAAAGACGCTGAATCAAAAGAAGACTCCTTCATAGTATAGGACACTGTACCTAAGGCGTCTACTTGGCAGGCCATTCTGGATGTGGTGGGATGATAGTGGCGCCAACAGAAGCTATAGTATATAAAAATAGTTAGGCAATGCTCGTTAACCACACAATTGCTTTACCTAGAAAAAATGGTTTATAATTGCCGACTATCTGGTTTTGTAGGAGCTTTCTAAGTAGTGGTAGGAGTAGTAGCTTTCTCAGTAGTGAATGACCATCGTTTGGGCGAAACCAACGGATTACCTACTAGATCTTTAACTCCTTCATTAATTTCAGCAGTGTATTTGGTAGCCGCATCAAGGTTTGGTTCAGGATCAAATATCGCAGTTTTAAGGTCCCCGCTAAGAATAATAGTACCTGGTATGGGAGTAGGTGCTCCTTGCTTGGTTACGGTAAATGTATTCACATTAATAGTCTGCCTGCTCAATGACTCACTAAAGGTAGCCTTAATAACTGAATTAACTGGAACTTTTGTCTCTCCATCATCAGGATCAGTTCTAAGTACTGTTAATGGTCCTTTCTCGCCAGCTGGTCTTATAGCTCCTGCTACTGCAGCTGTTGCTCTCTCCGTAGCGGTTTCTGTTCCCCTCATTCCAAAATAAAATGCAATTATCGTTGCTAATGCTGTTCCAAGTATTGTACCAAGACTCCTTAGTACATCAACCAAAGTTAGAAGAACAGGGCTTGTTGGATTATTAATATTCAGAGTAATTAGAGCAAGAAGATAAAAAATTACGGTTCCAACTAATACTATAATCCCAAATGTCATCAAAGATCTGTATAATCCTGGCATTCCGAGAACTCGGCCATTCTCTTTATCTGTGCTACTCCTCGTGGGCTTTCTGTTGTAAGCGAGCCAAATATCTAAACTTAGAGGAATAATTATGATAGCAAAAACTATCGATATGAAAATAATTGGAAGACTACTATCAAAGAGTCTATCTATTACTTGGGTTGTATTAATTATACTTGCGTTAGCTGCAGCCATTGGCGGCGGCGGAGCAGGGCTTCTTACCGTTACAGTAAATGATGCATTTCCCTCATTGCCGGCAGAATCTGCGGCGCTGCACGCTACTTCTGTATTACCTATCAGAAAGGTAGAACCAGAAGCTTTATTGCAAGAAATTGTAATGTTTCCGCCAACATTGTCTTGTGTGACACTAATGCCATCTTCTTCTAACGTAGCATTACCATCGACGTTGTCTTGTACTGTGATTACGTATGTTACCGGAACACCTTCTGCACTACTAGCATCAACAACCCTGTCCTGTGGTACTGTAATGGCTGGTTCAGATAAGTCAGCAGCTGTTACATTTTCTGAAGCGCTAGCAGCTGTTGTGTCTGTAGAATTAGCCGAGCCAGTCCTATTAGTTAGCGCGGGCTGGCTACTGTTAGACGTAGTGAGCTAGCTAGTGCCTTCTGTGAGTGAGAACTAGCAATAAGCGACAAGGATAGGAGAATTACTGCTAAAATGGTCCTAATATGAGCCGTCGTTGTTTCACTTGCCCTATCAATGCTAGTTCTTTTAAACTTTTTCTATAATTGTTTTCATAAACGAGAATGTAGCTATTGTGGGCTAACATTAAGCTTCAAAATATGCACTGAGATACAAAATGAGAAAATCACTGTAGGCCTTCCCCCTTTGCCTATTTTATTATCCTATCATAGGTTCTATTCCCTAGTTAAGTAGAATAGGTTCCTGCATGTAATGGGGTTCTATTGCTAGAGCTTTAAAGGTTATATATGCATCAATCGTTGCTGCAGGCCGGATTGTTTGTGATCTGATATTGGTACATTTTATGATCATATATTTTATGAAAAAATTGAATACCTGACTGACTTTACATCTGTAGCTTCTATTTGCTTTCCTTTGTTAAGGGAGTTGTTCATACGCGTCCAGAGGGTTCCGGCAGAAAAAACTTCAAAATTCAGACTCAATGCAATTGGAAGGCGGGTTCGGTGGAACCCAGAACGATATCGGTTCTTTAGATGGATTCTGAGAATAGAGTAGGAGCTGGTGAGCTTTAAAGTTTTAGCTTACTGCATTTAATGTTGCTGGTGGCTTTTGTCAGACAATAACCGAGAATGAGCTCAATTAAATGCTATAGTTACCCTGACAATGAAAATGGATGGGTGGGATTTGAACCCACTACCTCAGCAGCTCCGCAGTAGCTCTTTCTAGGATGCTCTTTATTACCTATCTAAATGGGCAGCTATGGAAAGAGAACAGTACTGTTCAAATCCCACCCGGTCCACTTTTTCTTTTTCCAATCTCTTACTCTATCAAATACTATACTCCACTAATTCTTTTATTGCAAATGATGATCAGCATCTACTTAACTTGTGAAATGCGCCTATTAGCAGTTCCTGGTAATAGGTGGAGAATTGACATAGCATTAGTACATCGTTAAGATAACAACAGCTGACTTCAGCCATGTCATTGTTTCTTCTTGTAATTATCCGAGTTATCATTGACATTATGATGACACCTACGCTTACTAAGAGAATCAATCAAGTTTTATGATTAGTTATTGTTATTTTATAATAATTAGCTACAATGATTAGAATTAATTCCCGCTTTCGATACTAACTTGTGCACATTGTCTATACTAGGGCAAATAAACCTATAATTCTCACAATTCATACATCTGGAGATGAGGAACAATGGGCATAGTAGCAGGAGCGACAGCTATTATAGGTACTATACTAGCGATATTAACTTTCTATTTCTCTACTTATTTGCCCTACATAAACGGTCAGAATACACCAGCAACTGAAACTTTTACTCCAGTTCTTGAAGCCATCCCTAACGCTAAGGCTCAACATAACATAAAATCGGGTCTGACTCCTCAATCGGGAACAGATACTCAATCGGGAACAGATCCTCTTGCAGCCGAAATAATTTCAAGCGACACACAAGGAGTTGTACCCGCTACCTTTCAATTTCGAGCAGATGTAGCAGGTGGGACAGAGCCTTACACTTATAGTTGGGACTTTGATGACGACAGCGGCGAAGAAATTAACGAACAAACTGTTTCGCATACATTTGAGGACACTGGTACCTATAATGTGGATCTTACTGTCAGAGATAGCAGGGATCAAATGGTATCTGACAGTATAGAAATCAACGTAGATGTACCCCCGCCTGAAGATCAGGACAATGATGAATACACAGCCGCACAGGGGGATTGCGATGACAACGATCCCAATGTGAACCCAGGAGCTATTGAAATTCCAGGAAACGACATAGATGACAACTGCGATGGAAACTTAGATGAACAGACCGACGGTGATGGAGGAGACGCCGATGATGAAGGGGACGGAGACAATGGAATAACGGATACAACGCCACTTGAGACTACTGTACCAAGTAACGATAGTAGTTGAAGCTACTAGCGCAGAGGGGGGTCAGGTAACATACTCAGGAACAGCGCACTATGATGTTTATGGTACTGGAATGCTATAAGATGGTAGTACTATCAAACGAGATGAAGTTGGAGTCAGTACTGCGAGACAATCTGTCCAACACCTACTCAAAACAAGCTCAATCAATGCCGTAGTCTCACAGAATAAAAGAAGTGGACCGGGTGGGATTTGAACCCACGACCTCAGCTTTCTTAGCCGTTCCTATCTATCTAAATGGCAGGGTTCGGTGGGATGCAGCTGAAAATTTAGACAAATCTGCATATGAGTTAGAGACCTGTAACGACAAAGAATGGATACACGATCGTCAAGGTTGTCCGTTAAGCTCCTGTTGCTCAGTGCCGCAGATAGTGCTGGTTTGAACCTAGGAGACAGTAGCTGGCTGTTTGAATGAGTATAAGAATTACAAAGGTGTTAACGTATCAGGTATTAAAAATCGAAAAATCCGTGGCACGATTGTCTTTTATAAAAGCTATTTGAGGTTAGCTTGTATGTCTGATGTAGATTTTGCATCTGGCTTATTAGGTGCAGCTATTGGTGCGACAGGCGCAGTGTTATCCTCAATAGCTACTATTAGACATGAAAGCAAAAAAATTGAGGGAGAAAGAAAAGCAGAAAGGAAAAAGGACCTTCAAAACCTTGTCGGAAGATACTTGTCAATCAGCCAAGATACAATTGATTCCCTTTGGCACATACTTATGGTTAACTCTAGATCTACCTTTTGGAAGTGGACCTGAAGACATACCTGGAGAGGTAGATGTTATCTATAGAGATGATAATAGTAACAAAACTAGGATATACGTAGCTAACTCTGTTTCTAAGACCGTCTCTGTAATTTCCATATAAGAAACACCTACAGGAGGTTTAAACTTTCCAAGGATAGATATACCTGTTGGGGAGACTCCTGTAGGTATAGCTGTTAATGAAGGAACAAATACAATATACATAGTCAACCATGATTCTGATAGCATATCCGTAATTGATGGCACTGCTAACAGAGTAGTAACAGGAGTTATTTTACAGGTTAATCCTTCTAGGTCAGGTTACATTGAATGCGATGGATTAACTTTTCCTTCTGCAAGAGAACAATATACCTATCTAAATTCTGGTGCACAATGCATAGCTAGGCCAAATCCGGGTTTTGAATTTGTCAGTTGGGAGGAGAATTTAAGAGATAATTCAACTCAATTAATAAAAATTTCAAATCCTGCCTCTCCTTTGGATTCAATTGCAGACTTTTTACGGATAAGATCAGAAGAACCCGAGTCAAAACTTGATATCACAAGATTTGGAACCTTTACTGCAAACTTTAGGGAACTTCCACCTGCAATTCCTTCAGAATACTGGATTCCATTATATGATATTATTATTTCTACAATTGTAGGTTGGTCTATCCCAAGTATTATAGGCTGGACTAAATCAAAGAGAGATGTAAGAAAGCTCACCTACTATCACAAACAAATTGCCTCGCTATATGGAGATGGTAAACTAGATGAAAATGATATTGGACCATTAGACCGATTAAGAACTAACATTTTAGATGCATATTCAGAAGGAAAGATAAATGATAAGCATTATGAAAGTTTAAGAAATGAAACTTCAATACTGTATGAAAAAATATTTAGAAAAAGGATTGATGATGTAGTAAATAAGAATAACGACTCATCTATCAAAAAACCTAGACAAGAACAATTGGACAAAATAAGGAAGGAGGTAAAATATGCATATTCAGAAGGAAAGATAAATGATAAGCATTACGATTTATTAAATAAGGATATTTTAGATTTGGAAAGTAAAGAAAGAGATAACACTTTCTAAACGCTACAGAAAGGATGAGAGAAATCCTCTTTCTGTAGCTGATTGTAAAGATAATGGCAGCTCTTAAAAACGATCTTAGGTTTGTATATAGCGTTGGTACATTACGAACGAGTTTTGGATGCTTTAAAGCAACTTCAAGATATAATAGAAGGAAGCCGATAATAGTTAGTTCCCATTAATAGGAACATTATCAGAAATCTAGCGTGATATTTGCCGCACTTAACAACGAAGCTTGATGACACTATCTCTGATCTCATAGGCATTAGTCTGCCACAACGGATTTTGAGTGAGAATTGGCGTTTCTAGGATAGCCTGCGCTATCTTATTCTTCGTAGATGTAATTAGATTCTTTAATAATATCCAATTATGGAAAAACTCTCTATCGGAGAACCCAAGATTATTTGGATCAAGCAGTTCATTCCAATCTATATTATTTGGACAAGCAGAATAATATTCCTGAATTAAACCCACCGTTCAGTTCTTTACTTCCATTGAATCTTGAGCAGCGAGCAAATAAAATTCTAGCGCAAGGTTTGCATATGTATCCCATTCCTCACCAAGATAGGTATTGGGGTAATATACTCTAAGATTGGAGCCTATTACAGAACTTTTTATTTGCCAGCCCTGATTTGTATCAATATACTCTTGATGTTCCCTTCCCCCGCTGTTATAAAGCTCTGCTGTTGCAAGCATGTTAGACACCTCTTCGCTTATTCTAGCAATTAGCGCAGTTTTTAATTCGAGCTCCGTTTGATAGCTTTGCCACTGATTGGCGATATAGGGTATTAGCAATCCGGAGAGTGCGGCACCTACAACCAATAGTGTGAGAGGATTAGATAAGTACCTTTCAATAGCACTTTTATTTTCTGATATAACAAATCATCAACTGTTCATTGTAATATCTTTTCTTCACTGGATAATTCATCTTTGGTAGTTGAAATAACTAAATTCTTTTTCAGAATAGTCAGATATTAGCCTTTTAGCGCAACACTCAAAGGATCGGGCGTGGGGAGTGTAGTCGCAACAAACCCATCAAGATTAATAGAGGAGCTAACTTCTCTAATGGTTGGTTAAGAAAGCTATCTACAAGAACTATCAATGAGAGTGAGAATATTCCAACATCTGTTTTGATCCAAGCTTGCAATGAATTTCGCACATGTCTTGCTTCTAACAAATCAAATGTATCACGAGGGGCTTTACCCCATTGACTTCTTTTGCATAGTCAAGAAAAAATTAGTTCACTAAAATAAAGGGTGCAATAGAAGGTACATCTTCATAATTTAATATAAACAACATATAATAGCCAGGCGGCAAAACATTACTATTCAGAGGCATTTTGGCAAATATAGTGTTAGAGTTCTTTTGCATGAATTCTAGGCCAACGCATCTTTGCTCAGGATTGACACAATGTGTAGTGGCTGTAGGATGAAGTAACACTACTGATTTTATGTCTGCTGCTTCAAGAGTTTCTATTTCAAAGTTTGTTCCATAACGAACTATACGTGGACACTTTATAATCACAGGCCTGCTGCCATGAAAGAGATATGGTGGACAGAATAATTCAATTCGAAGCTCATTTAGACCTCTCCGCGGATTACTTCCTGCAGTCATTACACGACCATCTGGAAGAAGCAATGCATTAGAATGGTAGAGTCTATCAACTTGCATTTTAGCAACAGGCGCCCATTCCCCTTTTTCAGGATTAAAGAGTTCAGGTTCTCTTACAGCCATATGATCTTGTGGAACTTTAGCTTCTGCAACAGTATGAGCAACATGTGGCTCGTCTGGCTTTGCATGACCTTTTTTCCCAACTCTGCCGCCAAGCACTAGCACCTGTTTGTCAGGAAGAATGACAGAGTAGGCATAGTATCTAGGATGAATCAAAGATGCGATGGGTTTGTATCTTGGATGCCTTTCAGAGAAATCAATCATTTCCACACTATTTATTGCATCTGTGCCTGTAGGCGTACCTCCTCCTATCAAAAGAACTCTGGCAGAATAATCAGGTGGTATGAGAGCAAGAAGTACTGTAGTGCCCTCTTCTCTATTGATATTGTTTGGGTTCCCAATAATTGTCCATTCTTTTGTCTCAACATTTAGTTTTGCGCTAGGAAAAGCGACTCTAGAAAATGGAAAAGTATAGTGAGTGTTATATGAGCCAGCAAAAAATATTTCCCCTGACGGCAACAAATGTAATCGCGGATACAATGGTAACCAACGATTTGCCCCACCAAGTATTTTCCAACTATGATCCGTGTTAGAAAAAATTTCAAGCTTATTTAGGAAGGCCCATGGAAAATACTTGGTAAGGCCGCCGACACAAAGTATTCTCCCATCAGTGACCAAGACGCAGGTAGGGTACCAACGACCAAAAGCCATATCATGCAATCTATTCCAATTCAATTTAACCGGGTCAAAGATGTATGTATGTTCTAATCCGCTAAAAGGCGGAAATGGAATACCAAATAAGGAGAAGTCATACCTATGTGTACCGCCAGCAATTAACAATCGCCCGTCAGGCAAGAATGCATGCCCTGCACAAAAGATGTCTCCCTGTACTCCAGTATTGGGTATTTCAAAGACTTCACCCCTATCGCTTCTTGGTCCGCCTGGATCAAATATCTCTGCAGGTAATGGATGACGCAGGTTGTGCTCATCATTGCCGGATCCTCCGAATGCAAGTACCTTACCTGTGTGCAGTAATGCCATATGGACAGGAAGGTGCTTGAATCGATATTGAATTGGTTCCCAACTACCTTTGCACTCGGTTGTACCAGAATGCATAGTACTTTATTGCACCGAATCTATGCGGCGATGTTTATGCCGTCGAATTTGTTGAAAGCCGACAGGAATTATTATTATTCTTTCCGTGTTCAGCTTTTCATCAGAACCCATTTCCATAGCCGACTATAGAACATTGAACTAATTATCCCTTTTGTGCAGTAGACTTTTCTTAACCGCCATGGTAAAATTATGGCTTGATAGTTCCTTGTACATTACTGTAAACTGATACAAAATTCAAATTAAGGAATATAATAATGAATATGATAGAACCTAGTTATAGCTATGCATGACATAATAAAGAAATGCTCTTGCTAATCGCTGTGATTAGATGGATCTAATAATATAATTCTATTCTACAGCATTCTTTATACAAATGGGAGATTGGGATATAGTCTTGATAGTATTGGTAGGGCTCTATCTAAGAAGAAGAAAATATAAAATAAAGAATGACTTAATGCAAAAGGTAAAGAAACGAACAATCAACCGATCAAATAATCAATGTAGAAGCGTCATCGAGCGATTGATTGTCATTGAACAAGTATTTGTACAAACAATTCGTTCTCCGGTGAGGTCGAAGCGATAATTCATAGAATGTATGGAGAGAAATTATTGGGAGCAACGTCCTAAAGACACTACAAAAAATGACCGGCTAAAAGATATAATTTGAAAGGTTACAGATCAACACAAGGAAATTAAAGAGAAAATTATGCCTAATATAACCAAAAAGTTCGAACCTCGAAGGATTGATGCATAATCTTTCGATCAACTCCTATTGAATGTTCTATATTGAGAGATAGACAGTGATGATGTGGCTTTAGAGATATTAGGAGATCTTCAGAATAATCTAAAAGTCCTTCTCTCTGGGCAAATCCGCGAGAGTGTCCGCATTTGCTTGACCTGGAATCATTGGTGTTATTCGCTTTATTTGTGCCTGAGTAGCCAGAATTTCCCTATTTAGTTTTTCAATTAATGCCTGCTTTTCTTCTAATATTTTTTTTACATCTTCAGGAGCAGCCTTAAACCCAAGATCTATTAATTCCTTGATATTTTCTTTATTCTCTAAAGCCTTATTTGCAGTTGCTGTTGCTATCTGTCCTACATGTATTCCTGTGTCCATTGCTTCTTTGATTTTAGGATCCTGGGTTTTAGCCTTTACATATGCAAGTCCTGATACAATTAAAGGTGCAACTACTCCTATCAATATTGCAACAGAATTTACTAATTCACTTAGTGATTGTGATACAGTAGTAGTACCAGCGCTAGCCTCTTGTTGTTGAGCAGATATATGCAATATAGGAAATGACACCAAAATCATGATTAAGATGATCATCAGTATTGTCGGTACCGGAATAGATGAACTCATTAGTCGGATTTTTTTCATAATGTATTGTCGAGTTACGATTCGCATTAACTTAAATTTTTTTCTTCAGCACGAAAAGTCTTTTTTTGAAAAGAAGCAATATTTATAAAAAATATTTATAAAAAGTATCATAAGTCAAGAGAATAACAAAATAATTTTGATTTAAAAAGACGACCTGGAGCATTTAATTCTTCTCTGTAAATTGCATTTATGCGGTTACTCTGAATATTCGTTTTCGTTTTTTCTCTCTCCTTTGATTTCAAAAGTGCTTGCAGCTTTTATCTGATCCTCGTAAGCATTTTGAAGTTTCGTGATTTGCATTAACTCAGAACCTTTAGGACCTAATAGCTTTGAATGCGACGGCAAAACTCTGTCATATGTCAATTAACAAAATAATTGCCCTATAAAATTAAGAACATCGGTTGAATTCAAAAAGCTCATGATTCCTAACTTTCCTTGATAATTTCAGGAATGAATCTGGTCTTTATTCCTCTATTCTTGAAGTTAAGCAACACCTTCTTTATCGTTTCTGTTCTAACGATTATGTAAAGGGTGTCTTCATTATTACAGTTATCAAATCTGTACTTTGTTCTTTGACTAGGTCTGTAGTATTTATTAATTGTATTTGCAACACCAGACCATAGCTGTGTCTTTTCAATAAACCCTCATCAGCAGACGCAATAGTCTCTTTTCTATTCAGTGTTAGAGGGAATGTTGACGACGTCGAGAGCAACCTCGCAAAGCGTCATTTTTCCTTATTGCATCAATAAAATAGTTACTATCTGATGAGTACAATATTCCGATTGCTAGCGCCGCTTGTAAACCATCTCAGTCGATGTTAAAGGAAACAATGCTTGTGATAATGCAATAATAGAGGGAAAGGATGTGCTCTGATATCTATTAAAGGCTAATGAGGTAACAAGCTTATATTCTAATACCGCAACTATTTTTTGAAACGAATCTAGAGTGTTGTTCATTCTTCCAATTTTATTTGGCTATAGATCACGTTTTCAACAAATTTGCCGATGACTCTACTACGGCTGAAGTAAAGTTTGCTGGCTCTAATGCACTGAAGAAACGTCCATAACAGATTGTATCTATTGTTGATCAAATGTGTATCCCTGCAAAATATAGTATAAAATAAAATAAAAAATTGTTTGTATGTCCTTTCTCTTGTTGTTATTGACGAGGAGGTTGACCTTGGAAAATTGCACAGTCTTCCACTTGTTGCCAATCCGGCGGACATACAAAAGTGTATACAATTGTACCAGGTGGTAGTTGTAATGCTTCAGGTCCTGCGAGTGCCTCCGGAGGGACGTCTAATGCTTGGGATAACCTGTTAAGGTCGGTGGCATTGAGCTGCGATGCTGTCATCTCTGAAGTTGCATTTGTTGTACCTGGAACAGTGTTGGTCTGTTGTGCAAATGCTGCAGACGGAATTAGCGCGGCCGCGACCAGCAATACTGCTGTTGTTAATACCAGTGAGATACTCATCATCTCCACAATATCAGGAAGACGTGTATTTGTCCTTTTTCCTATATTGTTTTGAAAATGTCATAAAACAAGGCTAAATGCCTAAGAAAGGCAAACACAGAAAAATTGCATATGATATAGGTGATAAATAGGCCAAATAATCAATGAGGGTGAAAAAGAAGATTAATATCTTTGACTAGATACTGTATAACCGTAGCTGACAGGAGTGCTGCAGTCGAAAATTATAGATCGATTCAAATGGACAAAACGAATCAGGATAGGAACTCAGCGGATATTCCAGGCGGAGACTATCCAATATCGTTCTAGATCGCCGATCACCACTCACACATCTCTGGCAAAAACGATGCCAAATATATTGACTGATGGATAAAGACGATATTGTGGAAAAAATTAAGAGACTTTTTAATATATGGATAAGGTAATTAAATGATAATAACTATTGGCCAAAAAGTAATTATATTATCCAATTCTTGAAAATACTACCATTGTCTAGGACTATCTCATCAAATGCACTATTAGGCGTGATAGATGATATACCTATATGTAACTTGAGAGCACCCAAACGCCAGCTGCGTTCATCAGATGTGAACCTTGATGAGCTTATAAATTCAATTCGACAAAGAGGACTTCTACAACCTATTATTGCAAGAGGCTCAGAGGATGATAATTACGAGATCATTGCAGGCATTAGAAGGTATGAGGCGTGCAAGAGATTATCCTGGAGAAAGATTACTTGCCATATAGTTGAACTGGACGATAAAGAGTGCTTTGAACTTTCGCTTATTGAGAATATTCAGAGAGAAACATTGAATCCAATAGAGGAAGCAAGAGCTTTCAAAATGTATATTTCTGACTTTGGGTGGGGCGGAGTTTCTGAATTGGCAAGAAAGATAGGCAAAAGTGCAAGCTATGTGACTAAGCGAATCGCCCTCCTAGATTTGCGACACGACATAATCCAATCCGTTGAAGATTCAAGGATACGCCCTAGCATTGCAGATGAGCTACATTCTATTAAGGACCAGGTAAAACAATCAGAGCTGGCATATTTGATAGCTCAAAGACGCCTATCTCTAAGGAGAGTACGAGAATTGATAGATCATGTAAATCAAGATGATTGTGTTCCCCTAAATGCATCTTATTATAAAGATTGCGAAGATAGAAAAAAAAGAATCGAAAGGACATTTGATAAATCTATAACTGCATTAAAGATAGCACTAAATAGGATCAGTATGGTTATTGATGATATAGAAGATGATAACTGGACTATTTATCAGACACTTTTGTATCACAAGAACATAATTAATAATGAAATAAATATATTATTAAAAGAAAAAAGAAAATACAAATCTAGTAGATTTGTTTCAGTTTGAGCAGTATAATATATAATATTGTTATTATCCTGAGTATGAGTAACGATTTATCGTTGAACTGAATTTTTCGGCGCCGAAAAATTCTGATATAATACATCGCCATCTTTTTGTCATTCCTCTAGAAGTTTTATTATTTTGGCTTATTTACGAGTAACGCCGTTCAATTCGTGTGTATTTCTTTTACACATGGTCAATCTTCTATCGACCACTAAGCTCGTAACTCTCTATAAGCGCAATTGTACTACCTCTTATTATATCAAGATTTGCACTTAATTTTCGTAGAAGCTGCCAAATAAGAAGCCTATACCAAAGAAAACGCTTAGTGAAGCCAACATATCTATAGTTAGTTATGTGCCGTGGTCACAAATTTTGTCCGTGCCGTGATAACCAAGATGAGAACCTTCTTCATGAAAGGATAATACTCTAACTGTGCATCTTCCATCACTCAACGTAATCTTGAATCATTTGTATCTGGGTCTCTAAACAATAGAGGTTCTAAGGCATCAACCCCTACGTTTCAAAGTTAGCGGAGCCAATTATTTCTAGAAAAACATTATATTTTAGCAAACTAATATTCATGAAAAATTGAACGCAATATCGAGGGACATAAAGGCGGCTATTATATTGCTTGATCAAAATTTTGGTACTATTAATTTTATACCAAATTCCACGAACATTGTAGGCATAGATATACGATCGTATACAAGAAAAGCTCTTTCTGAATTCCAAAATTATGGTATCAGTTCTACTTTATGGTAACCGAAGCTCTTGTCAATGGCATTTCATCGCAAAATATAAAACAATTCCTGTCTAATATTCAAGAGGTCATAGTATACAAAGACCTACAAGGTACACTTTCACCGTTTTTAAGAGAATCTAAATTAAAAGCAGAAGAAATTATCTTTATCTCAGAAGACAGGACTCTTAGAGGAATTGCTGCAAATTATGGGTTTATCATTGCGTCTCATCCTTCTATAGCTTTACTTCTTCTTACCAAACAAACTTTATTCTTTGTAAGAATAAAGGGTGAACAAAAGCAATTTGATCTCCTTAAGAATATGACACCATATTACATAAGACACCTAGAAAATGATCAGATCATAGTGTTGGCAGTAATTTCTCATGAGGATTTATCTAAATCTATTGCCAATAAACTTGAGATGGATATCTTACCCCTCAATCTATCAATTGAGGATCCAATGTTTGTTTCTATTGATCATATAGATGAAAATACGCCTGAGAAACTACGTAATCAAAAGATACTCTTTTTTGATGGAAAAAAGATGTTGGTAGCTTTGGGACCTTCGATGACAAACGACTCTGTTGCTTTTCATGATATGCATGGGCATTTTCTATTTTTAACTCCTGATCCTACTCTACTAAAGCCAATGTCAAAACCAAATAGCTTTTTACGGAAATCAGAAATAAATTTGGCAAAATGGCCTTTAGACAAAGTTAAGCTACAACAGATTAATAATCAGGATTCCCTTAGTCTTCAACTAAATACACAACTAATGTCTATAGATTCAGAATATATTAAAACTACTATTGATAGATATACTGGGATTTCCGATCTTGATGAGAATGGTAAAATAAAATCAAGGCATTGTGAACATCCAGATAATTCAAGAGTAATTAATGCGTTGTTAAATGATTTACGTTCAATGGGATATACTCCTTTTATGCATTTTTTTACATATAATTCTCTAGTGCTTTCAAGTGTAATAGCAGATTTGCCAGGCATTGGATATTTTAAAGCTGAGCCCAATTTACCTGAACAGATTCGACAAATCTTTTTAAAATATCCAACTTTGTATCCTTCAGAGCCATGGATAGAAGAGATAAGACTTCTAACAGGAAGTGATTGGATGAAAAAACAAAATCTTGATAGCCTCTCTCCACAAAATTTGAGAAGAGAGATAGAGAATATTTTCCTAAGAGAATCCTCATGGTGGGCAAAAGATGAGCCACTTGGTGGTTTAGGGGCACAAATGATTATTGTATGCTGTCACCTAGATTCTACCGCTGGCAGAGAACCGCCGGGACAATATAATCAAAGAACTGATCCAGCCCCGGGTGCTGACGATAATGGTTCAGGTTTAGCAGCTGTGTTAGCTATAGCAAAAATTTGGGTCATATTCTGACGCGGTAGAGAGGTACTTCAAGAGTATAAAGAAAAGACGGTTACTATCAAAAACCTCACAGTTATGCAATCCGAGGAAATATTTCACAACTAGAAGAAAAGCAGGAGAGCACAAATTAGAATGACAAAAAACTATTTTAGAATAAAAGACCTTCCGAAGCAGTTTTTATCGGTGGTAACCAAAGTCGGCAGTTCTCATGTTCTATGGACATAGAGTATTAAAAAATAGTAAAACTCTAAAGCTAAGGATTTTTTTCCAAAATAGTACAACCCTACAATACCCGATATCGTTCTGGGTGACCGAACCCATTGATTACCGGAGTTCTAATACCAGAGCAACATGAACTCTTGAATTAGCCTTCTTATCTTGATAAAATTATTTCAATATGCTTCTTTTGGTTACTCTCGATCGCAACTTTTACTTTCTGTGCGATGAATTGCTCGGAAATGATTTCAATAATATACTCTCCTGGTACGGGAGCGGTAACTACAAAATTACCATTATTATCTGTCAATGCTGCAATGTCCGGCAGTGGTACAGGTCCACTTACATAAGATACCCGTGCTGCAGAAATTGGGTTACCATTATTATCTTTAACAACTCCCGAAATCACACCCGTACCATGCATCGTAATCATACCGAACAAAAAAAAGAACTGCAATAATTCCTAACGGTATGATCTATCATGCCTTCCATGCGAGCATGTTATTAAAAACAGGTGTCACAATTCGAGTGCCAGAGTTTGTCGTTGCACCGCCGTAAGCATGAATGGCTATGCCATAGCGATTTCCATTAATAATTCGATATACCGCACTGCCGCTCTGCCCGCCGTAG
>Ga0126314_10000641_pt1 | contig 16659 bp, 12 predicted proteins | sample Plot105B_FD_92535 | JGI IMG/M metagenome (GOLD analysis project Ga0126314, IMG submission 92535) | Serpentine soil microbial communities from UC McLaughlin Reserve, CA, USA - Plot105B | ecosystem: Environmental > Terrestrial > Soil > Grasslands | place: USA: UC McLaughlin Reserve, Lake County...
CGCATCAATATCTTGGATACCCCTGGTCACAAAGACTTTGCCGAAGACACTTACCGTACACTTTCTGCAGTAGACAGTGTGATTCTTGTAGTGGACTGTGTGAAGGGTGTAGAGGAACAAACTGAAAAGCTGATGTCTGTGTGCCGTATGCGCAACACCCCGGTGATCATCTTCATCAATAAGATGGACCGTGAGGGTAAAGACGCGTTTGATCTGCTGGATGAAATAGAAAATAAACTGAACATCAGTCTTTGTCCGCTTTCCTGGCCAATAGGTCAGGGCCACACCTTTAAAGGCGTATACAGCATCTACAATAAACACCTCAACCTGTTCGAACCCGATAAATCAAAGATCAGCGAACCGGTTATCGAGGTAAGTGACCTCAACGATGAAAACCTGACCAATTTTCTGAAGACCAGAGAACTTGATGGACTAAAAAGTGACCTTGAACTGGTACATGGTGTATACGGCGACCTGGATAAAAGTCTTTATACTGAAGGGCTTCTGGCTCCGGTATTCTTTGGCAGCGCAATCAACAACTTTGGGATCAAAGAACTGCTGGATACATTTATCAACATTGCACCGAGCCCTAGGGGCCGCGAGGCAGAACAACGTGAAGTAGCAGCAGAAGAAAAGAACTTTTCAGGATTTGTATTTAAAATACATGCCAACCTGGACCCTAAACACCGGGACCGGATTGCCTTTATGAGGATCTGCTCGGGTAAATTCGAACGCAATAAATTCTATTACCATACCCGTCAGGACAAGAAGCTGAAATTTTCCAATCCAATGGATTTCATGGCCAACGAAAAAAGTATTGTAGAGGAAGCCTGGCCCGGCGATGTGGTAGGCCTGTATGACAGCGGCAATTTTAAAATAGGAGATACCCTTACTGAAGGAGAGAAACTTCAATTTAAGGGCATTCCGAGCTTTTCTCCTGAAATATTTAAGGAACTGGAGAATAGAGATCCGCTGAAGACAAAACAGTTGGAGAAAGGCATACAACAACTCACAGAAGAAGGAGTGGCGCAATTGTTCACTATGCAGCCCGGAAACCGAAAGGTAGTCGGTGCCGTGGGCGAGCTTCAATTTGAGGTAATCGCATTTCGTCTTGAACATGAATACGGTGCTAAAGCTGCGTTCAGGATGCTGAGCTACACCAGATCTAACTGGGTTACGTCAAAAGAGAAAAGCAAACTCGCAGAGTTCCTGAAGCGGAAACAACAGCACATCGGTGAAGACAAAGACGGTAACCCGGTTTACCTCGCTGATAACGAATTCATGATCAATATGACCATGCGCGATTATCCGGATATCGAATTCCACAAAACTTCGGAATTTAAATAACAGCCATTTAAGACTATAGTGAGAAAGTATAGGAAAGCGTACCTCCAAAAAAGCAGGCACGCTTTCTGCATCAAGACAAGACCTCGTAACTCCTGAAAGGAATTAGGCCAAAAGCTTGTGAATCGCTTTATGCGTTTTTTCGAATTTAAACTGTGACAAGACCTCTGCCATTATACCTTGAATCTGTTCATTGCACAGATTTCCGATACTCCCTTCATGCGTATGATTCAGTTCCATATCCGGATTAAAGGTTCCGTTCTCGATCGACTCACCTACAATTTTATAAGCCTCTCTAAAAGGAGTTCCTTTTAAAGCCAGCTCATTTACAACTTCTACACTAAACAGATAAGCGTACTTTTTATCATTCAAAATCCCATCCTTCACCGTGATATTTTGTAACATAAAAGTGGTCATTTCCAGGCACTCATTCAATGAAGTAATCGCAGGAAAAAGATTTTCCTTCAGCAGCTGAAGGTCACGGTGATAACCTGAAGGCAGGTTGGTGGTCATCATGGCAATTTCGTTAGGCAAAGCCTGGATCTTATTGCAGCGTGAGCGGATCAGTTCAAACACATCAGGATTTTTCTTGTGCGGCATAATGCTGGAACCTGTAGTCAGCTCATCAGGAAAACTGATGAACCCAAAATTCTGGTTGATAAACAAACATACGTCCATGGCCATTTTAGCCAGCGTAGCCGCTACCGACGACATGGCCTGGCCCAATATCCGCTCGGTCTTACCTCTGCCCATTTGGGCGTAAACCACATTATAATTCAGACTTTCAAAACCCAGAAGTTCAGTGGTCATGGTACGGTTCAGCGGAAAAGAAGAACCATACCCCGCAGCCGAACCCAGAGGATTCTTATTACAAACTTTCCATGCAGCGAGCATGAGCTCCATATCGTCTGCAAGGCTCTCCGCATAAGCGCCAAACCACAAGCCAAAAGAAGAAGGCATAGCAATCTGCAGATGCGTATAACCAGGCAATAATTTGTCTTTATGTAACTTGCTTAAAGCGATCAGCTGATCAAACAATACCGAGGTATTGCCAGTCATTTCCTCAATACAGTTTCTGAAAAATAGCTTCAGGTCAACCAAAACCTGGTCGTTTCGAGAGCGTCCGCTGTGGATCTTCTTACCTGCATCACCTATGCGCTGGGTAAGCATCCATTCCACCTGCGAATGCACATCCTCCACAGTATCTTCAATCACAAAATCTCCGGCTTCTATTTCGGCATAAATGTTTTTTAATTCTTTTTGAACAGCCGAAAGTTCTTCAGCCGTCAGCAGCCCAATGCTTTCCAGCATTTCTACATGTGCCAGTGAGCCCAACACATCAAAAGCAGCCATCTGCAGGTCCAGTTCGCGGTCTTTGCCTACAGTAAAAGTCTCAATATTCTTATTTACGTTTACGTTTTTTTGCCAGATCTTCATGTTGCAAAAATACAATAAATACTTAGAGTACGATGGCGATGTTAGATCTCGATGATCATCGGATGATCACTTAAAGTCAGTGTAACTGAATTTGCATTTTTTATGATGCTTACAGGTGAGGCGCTCAGGATAGGATCGTAAATACTTCCGGATGAAACCGCTTGTTCAAAAGTGATCTTTACCTCATCTGAGCCACTCACCCGTTCAGACCAGACCACCAGCGCAAATTTTCCATTACTTTTCTGAAGCAGCAGCTGATGCGCAGTCTCTGGTAAGCGGGCGATTGCGTAAGCCAGTTTTCCGGGCTTTACCTCTGAAGACATCTTATGCTCAGTACCGGCCAGAATACTTGTCATATTGTGCAGATAAAGTGCAGATTTACGAGGCGTATAATCCGGTTTATAAAATCCGAAGCTTTGATTTCCCGCCTCGTCCGACCTGTCCCTCAATAAGTAAAGAGCTGTGTAGCTCCATCCTCTGGCAAACTGGGAAAGATAAAGATTCAGAAACACCCGGGCCTGCTTTTCCTCTGTCAGCCCGCCGCCTATCGTTGCTCCGGTCTCTGTAGTGACCCTTGGTAGTTTCTCCAGCGCATCGCCCTCATATCCCTTGAACTTAGCCCTCCAGGTATTGCCGTAATTCCCATACAGTCCGTCCACCTTACACAGTTTGCTAGGATCGGCAGCATTCCAGGTCTGGTTATCATACAGTCCCGGATTAGACGGGTGCATAAAATAATTGTGGCAATTGGCGTAGTCTGCGTATTTAGTACCATCTGGCATCAGTGTACCGGCGCCCCTCGGTATTTCCAGGAACTGCAAGCCTGTATTGTCCGTCTGCGCCCCGTTCTCACTCAGGCTCCAGACTGGATATTTCTTTAAATCAGTGTCTTTTTTTATCGCTTCGTATAAATCCTTTTGCACTTGCGCCACAGGCATCCATGTCTGGTCCTTTCCTCCTTCAGCACCCTTATATTTAATGCCCCAGTTGTTGGGCTCATTCAGACCCTCAAAAGCAAGCAGAGCACCCGCATCCGATAACTCCCGCCCGCCTTTCAGCAATCTGTCTATGTCAGTTCCCCCGCTCAGCAGCCCATAGCTGAATTTAACCCCTGCCTGTTTGTTCAATTCGATCATATCGGCTACAGGTACACCCCCTTCATAGCCGGATCTGATCCATCCAATCCCAAGATACTTACAAATTTCAATGGTCTTTTTGAGCGATTCGCCTCGTGTTGAAATTGCAGAATTCACACCGATACTATTCAGGAAATCTGTTGCACTGCGGGCGGCAACGGGCTCTAGGGTATAATGAGATGAAGGCTTAGCTGAATTCAGCATGGCCATGGCAAACAGTCCGCTACAAAGAAAGAGCAAAGATTTGATTCCGGGTTTCATACAATGATTTAGCTATTAACGCTTAAAGTGAACATTTCGTGTTTATCCTTTTATAACCGTCTCAAGCATGCTGATATACAGCGCTATCCCTTCGGCGATCTCATCTACATAAATGTACTCATCTGCCATATGTGATCTTGCCGAATCGCCCGGCCCCACCTTAACCGAAGGAATGCTCAGCAAAGCCTGATCGGAAGTAGTAGGGGAACCGTAAGTAGTTCTGCCCATAGCAACTCCCGCCCGTACAAGCGGATGCTCCTTATCAATGGAAGAAGGCTTAAGCCTGATAGACCGCGGTGTTACCTCACAGTCTACATTGGTCCGGATGATTTTCAGCACCTCCTCATTGGCATAAGCGTCCGTTACCCGCACATCAACAGTAAAGGTACAGGTTGCAGGAACAACATTGTGCTGTGAACCCGCGTTGATGATGGTAACCGTCATCTTCAAAGGACCAAAAACTTCAGATACCTTAGAGAATTTATAGTTGCGGAACCATTCAATATCCTTCAACGCCTTATAAATTGCATTATCACCCTCTTCCCGGGCCGCATGCCCTGCTTTCCCCGTAGCAACGCAATCCAGTACCAGCAAACCACGCTCAGCAATGGCCAGGTTCATTTGTGTAGGCTCGCCCACTATCGCAAAATCCAGTTCACCCAGGTCAGGCAGCACCAGTTCCAGTCCGTTATTGCCAGAAATCTCTTCCTCCGCAGTCGTGGCCAGGCAAAGATTATATTTTAATTCTTCCTGATCATAGAAATACAGAAAGGTCGCTATAAGCGAAACCAGGCACCCTCCGGCATCATTGCTGCCCAGGCCGTACAATTTACCATATTCAACCGCAGCATCATAAGGATCGCGTGTATAGCCCGAATTTGGTCTTACCGTATCATGGTGAGAATTTAGTAATACTGTAGGTTTTGAGGCATCAAAATATTTATTGTAAGCCCATATGTTATTGAGCTTTCTAAAAGTTTTTATATCCCGTTGCTGCAAAAACTGTTCAATTGCAGCGGCAGTCTTATCTTCTTCCTTACTGAAGGACTGGATCGCGATTAATTGTTTCAGCAATCCTAAGCTATCCTGTTGCAGTTGTTCTATCATATATTCTTCTATATAATCCTCTTATTCCTTGGTATATAATGCACCGGCCTTTACTGCCGATAGCTTAATGCCCTTGATCAGTGAAGAACTGAAGCCATTGTGCTCCATTTCGTTCAGTCCGGCAATCGTACAGCCCTTGGGCGAAGTTACCTTATCTATTTCCTGTTCAGGATGCGATTGCATCTGCAATAAAAGATCTGCAGCCCCCTTCGCTGTCTGTACCGCCATTTTCAGCGCCTCATCTGCATGGAAGCCAATCTCTACCCCACCCTGCGACGCAGCTCTTATGGCACGCAAAAAGAAAGCAATGCCGCAGGCGCACAGCGCAGTCGCTGAAGTCATCAGGTCTTCATTGATTTTTACCGCAGAACCAACCGTTTCAAACATACGGATCACTTCCGATACATTATCGGCTGAAGCATTATCGGTAGCCACGCAGGTCATAGACTGCCCTATGGCTATTGCCGTATTCGGCATCGCCCTGATCACCTGAACATCGTCACCCAGTTTATTCCTGATATCCGAACAGCTCACTCCTGATGCAACAGAAATAAAAACCTGCTGATCAGCACCGACTACCGGTCTGATCTGGTCCAGCAATTGGTTCAGTTGCTGAGGAAGGACTGCCAGCACCACAAGATCCGCCGATGCAACTACTGCCGCATTGTCCGTACTGGTGACAAAACCCTGATCGGCAAGCGCGCTCAGATTAGCAAGGTTCCTCCGGGTAAGACTGATCTGTCCGGGCTGAGCATACCCGGCCTTAACCAAACCTTTGGCTAGTGAAATGCCAATATTTCCGCTTCCTAATATGGCAATACTGCCTTTAAACTGGTTCATATCTATTTGATTAATCGGGTTCCAAAATTCTGCCGGTCTATCTGGGAAAGCTCATCAGCCTTACCTATATACACCGCAGCTACTCCACTCTTTATGGCTTCAAACGCATTGTGTAACTTGGGGATCATCCCCCCTGAAACAATGCCTGCGTCCTTTAGCCCGTCAAACTCATTCATCCTGATCTCAGGTACCAGGGAATTGTCATCATCAAGATCCTTCATTACACCTCTTTTCTCGAAGCAGTAGATCAGTGAAGTATCATATAGGGAAGACATGGCCACCGCTACAGCCGAAGCTATAGTATCCGCATTCGTATTCAGAAGTTGCGAATCTCCATCGTGCGTAATGGCACAAAGCACAGGTATTAGTCCGGCCTTCAGCAAACTATCAAGCGTTGAAGCCGAGACAGATGCCCCATCAAGGTCTCCGACAAAACCATAGTCGATTTCCTTAACCGGTCTTTTCACCGCTTTGATCACATTGCCATCCGCACCCGTCAACCCAATCGCATTACTGCCTTTTGCCTGCAGCTGCGCCACCATATTCTTATTGATCAGTCCGGCATACACCATGGTCACGATCCTTAAGGTCTCAATATCGGTTATCCTCCGGCCATCAACCATTTTAGCCGTCACGCCTAATGAATCACCTAACTCAGTCGCAATCTTGCCTCCACCATGGATCAGGATCTTGTCGCCCGGAAGTGCAGTAAAGTCCAGCAAAAACTGATGCAGTTTTTCTGAATTATCGATTACGTTTCCGCCTATCTTAATTACACTGAGTTTTTTCATTTTTATACGCTGCGTTATCCTTTTATACCAATCCTTCCAGCATTTGCTTCAATACAGCCTGGGCCGCCCACAAACGATTTCCGGCTTCATGGATCACCAGTGAATTCGGGCCGTCCAGAATCTCAGATGATAGCTCCAGGTCGCGCCTTACCGGCAAACAATGCATTACCTTAGCATCATTTGTGCCTTTCAGCTTTTCATTGTTCAGCATCCAGCCCTCCGGGTAAGTTAACACTTTCCCATATTCCTTATAGCTCGACCAGTTTTTTACATACACATAATCTGCTCCGCTCAATGCCTCATCAAGATTGTGGGTGATCACAGCCCCGGGAGTAAAATCTTCAGAAAGCTCATATCCCTTAGGTTGCGCAATCGTAAAATCGATCATTCCGTCCTGCTGCGCCTTACACATCCACTCAGCAAACGAGTTCGGCACTGCCTGCGGCAGCGCCTTGATATGCGGCGCCCAGGCCAGTACCACCTTTGGCTTCCCTCCGTCCTTCCAGGTTTCCTTAATGGTCACCAGATCGGCCAGACTCTGCAACGGATGACGCGTAGCGCTTTCCAGGCTCACAACCGGTACCTTACAGTATTTTATAAATTTATTGAAAAAATCCTCATTATAATCTTCATCCCTGTTTACCAGTTTCGGAAAAGAACGCAGGCCCAGAATATCACAATACTGTCCCATTACCGCAGCCGCTTCGCGGATATGCTCTACCGTAGTGCCATTCATGACCACCCCGTCCTGGGTTTCCAGCGCCCAGCCTTCCTTGTCCATGTTCATGACCATTACATTCATGCCCAGGTTCAATGCAGCCTTTTGGGTGCTCAGCCGGGTCCTCAGACTAGGGTTCAAAAATACCAGTCCAAGCGTTTTATTCCTGCCCAGTTCCTGATGGGCATACGGATTTTCCTTTAGAGACAGTGCATCCTTCAGCAGTTGTCTGATGTCTTTTACATCATGTACAGAGGTAAACTGGTTCATCCTTTTAAAGCAATTTTAAATTCATTTAAAAAATGATCTGCCTGATCCCTGGTTAGGTTCAATGCCGGCAATAATCTGATCACATTAGGTTTGGCCTCACCGGTAAAGATCCTGTGCTTAAACAACAGTTCCTTCTTAACGTTTGCCAGCGACTCAGGAAGTTCAATCCCGATCATCAGTCCGCGGCCCCTCACTTCCTTTACCGCTTCTATTTTTTTCAGTTCGGCAATTAAATAACTGCCCACTTCTTCCGCATTCTTCATCAGCTGGTCCTGATCAATGATCTCCAGTACCGCAAGCGCGGCTGCACAGGCCAGATGATTTCCTCCAAAGGTGGTCCCCAGCATGCCGTGCCATGGCTTAAACTTTGGAGCAATAGAAATTCCCGCTACAGGAAAGCCATTGCCCATACCCTTTGCCATCGTATAAACATCTGCATTCACACCAGCATAATCATGCGAATAGAACAAACCTGTTCTTCCATAACCGCATTGTACACTGTCGGCAATGTAAACCGCATTATATGCATCACACAACGAACGGATCTTTTGTAAAAAACTTGTTGAAGCCTCCCTGATCCCCCCTACGCCCTGTATACCTTCTATGATCACCGCAGAGACCTCATTGCCATATTCCGCAAATGCAGCGGCTAATGCCGCCTCATCATTATGAGGAAGAAAAATAATGTTGTCTGTCTCGTTTACCGGTGCGATGATCTTCGGATTGTCAGTCGCTGAAACCGCAAGTGAAGTCCTGCCATGAAAGGCGCCCCTGAAGGAAATTACCTTTTTCCTGTTGTTGTAAAAGGAAGCCAGTTTCAATGCATTTTCATTGGCCTCTGCACCGGAATTGCACAGGAACAACTGGTAATCCGGCTTACCCGATACCTGACCCAGCTTTTCAGCCAGTTTTACCTGTAAAGGGATCAGTACAGAATTAGAGTAAAAGCCAACCGCATTCAGCTGGTCGGTCAGTCGCTTTACATAATGCGGGTGCGTATGGCCTATGGAGATCACCGCGTGACCGCCATAAAGATCAAGATATTTCTGCCCTTCTGCATCCCATACCGTACTGCCGGATGCTTTTGTTATTTCTATATTATTAAGTGGATAAACATCAAAAAGATTCATGTTAGTGGGTTTTAATGGTGTAATAGATAAGTTAAAATGCTGCTGCTTTAAGGTTCAAGCCTTGCCGCTCGTCCTGCCCAAACATCAGGTTCATGTTCTGCACGGCCTGTCCGCTTGCGCCTTTCAGCAAATTATCTATTATACTCACAATAAACAGCTTGCTGCCATGTTTCTCTACATGCACCAAGCCTTTATTGGTATTCACGACCTGTTTCAGGTCAATATTCTTCTTACTCACATGTGTAAATGCATGAGCCGCATAATAATCCTCATAGATACGCTGTGCTTCCTCTGCCGTAAGATCACTCTCTACATACATTGCCGCAAGAATACCCCTGGTAAAATCACCCCTTTGCGGAATGAAGTTCATATCCTGATCAAATGCAGCATCGAGTTGTTTCAGGCTCTCACCAATCTCGTTCAAATGCTGATGCTCAAATGCCTTATACACAGAAAGGTTATTGTTTCTCCAGCTGAAATGAGAAGTACCCGATAAACTCTGCCCTGCTCCTGTAGAACCGGTTGTCGCATTAATATGGACATCACTTTTCAACAGGCCCTTCGCCGCCAGCGGCAACAGACCCAGCTGAATACAAGTTGCAAAACAGCCCGGGTTAGCTATATAGCCAGCGGCTTTGATCTTATCTCTGTTCAGCTCAGGCAATCCATATACCCATTTGCCATCCGCATTGGCCTTCAATCTGAAATCCTGGCTCAGGTCAATGATCCTGATGCCAGCCGGGATAGGATTCGCGACAAGGAATTTTTTGGCATCACCATGCCCAACACAGAGGAACAGCACATCTATCGTTAAAGAAAGGTCGCCGGTAAAAACAAGATCGGTCTCTCCAAAAAGATCAGTATGTACATCAGATACCGGGTTACCAGCATTACTGCTGCTGTGCACGAACACAATTTCTACCGATGGATGATTGATCAGCAGACGGAGCATTTCTCCCCCCGTATAACCAGCGCCGCCTACTATTCCTGCTTTAATCTTCATGACCGTTCACTTTATGCCAGATCATTACCTGGTTGCCAAAAATCTTAGAGAAACCTTTCACATCCTCACCACTCCAGACATTGTTCATCTCACCATAACTGCCAAACTTGTTGCTCATCAGATCATGTGCAGACTCAATGCCAATAATATTGAAACGGTATGGAAGCAGCTCTACAAATACTTTTCCGCTTACCACCTTTTGGGTATCCGTCAAAAATGCCTCTATATTGCGCATGATCGGGTCGTGGAACTGCCCTTCATGCAACCAGTTACCATAAAAAGAAGACAATTGCTCTTTCCATGACAATTGCCATTTGGTCAGGGTATGTTTTTCCAGGGTATGATGCGCCTTAATGATGACCATAGGAGCCGCAGCCTCAAAACCCACACGGCCTTTAATCCCGATAATGGTATCGCCAATATGGATATCCCTGCCAACGCCATAAGGCTGCGAGATCGCCTGTAATTTTTGAATTGCTTTCACCGGCTCAAAAATTTCGCCGTCTATCGCTACCAGCTCACCCTTCTCGAAGGTCAGTTCAACCTTACGTGATCCTGTTTCTGTGATCTGCGTAGGCCAGGCCTCTTCAGGCAGGGTCTCATTTGAGGTCAATGTTTCTTTTCCGCCTACCGATGTTCCCCATAATCCTTTATTGATGGAGTACCTTGCTTTTTCAGCACTATAAACAACACCGCGCCCAGCAAGATATTCTATTTCCGCTTCGCGGGATAATTTCAAATCCCTGATCGGCGTAATGATTTCTACATTTGGAATAATAATGTTAAAGATCATGTCAAAACGAACCTGATCATTGCCAGCTCCGGTACTTCCGTGAGCTACATAATCCGCGCCGATCTTCTTAACATAATTAGCGATGGCCGTAGCCTGGCTCACACGTTCTGCGCTTACAGAAAGCGGGTAAGTTGCGTTCTTCAGCACATTGCCATAGATCAGATATTTAATACAGCTGTCATAATAATTTGTAGTTTCATCAACTACGGCATGAGAAGCTACACCCAGGGCATAAGCACGCTTTTCTATTTCCTTCAGCTCCTCATCAGAAAAACCACCAGTATTGACAATCACGGAATGTACTTCCAAATCACGGTCCTGGGCAAGGTAAATACAGCAAAATGAGGTATCAAGACCTCCGCTAAAAGCTAAAACAACTTTCTTCTTCATGGTAAACAGCTATTTAAATAAAAGGGTAAACATTAACAACAGGGATTTCAGCCCCTTACTCTGTGGCTTTGATTTAAGCACAAGCTTTTGCTTGATGCTCATGAAACGCTCATATAAGGTTGGGTTCTTATGCAGTTCTTCCGCAAATTTCTTTGCAGCATCATGCTTCTGTTCCACCGGATCGTATAGCATCGCTGTACACATACAATTCTTGCGTTCCTTCATTTTCAGGATCTCGAAGTTCACACAGCTCTGGCATCCCTTCCAGAACTCCTCGTCCTGAGTCAGCTCCGAATACGTAACCGGCTCATAACCCAGATCAGAATTGATCTTCATCACAGCCAGGCCGGTAGTTAATCCAAAGATCTTTGCTTTAGGATACTTCTGTCTGGAAAGTTCAAATATTTTATGCTTGATGGCGTTCGCCAAACCCGCTTTGCGGTATTTGGGACTTACGATCAGGCCTGAATTGGCAACAAACTGACCATGGCTCCATGTCTCGATGTAGCAGAACCCCGCCCAGCTGCCATCCTTATGAAAGGCGATAACAGCTTTTCCATCGTTCATCTTGCCGGCTACATATTCCGGTGAACGCTTTGCGATACCGGTGCCACGTGCTTTTGCAGACTCTGACATCTCATCACAGATCTCTTCTGCGAAGACACGATGTTCAGGAAGTGCTACCTGCACTATAAAATCGTTTATATTCATTAAAATGATAACGAAAAAATATACATGTTTTGATTAATTGTTTTTTGAGAGGCAATCCTCTGTGGAAAATTCGAAAGCTGTGCTCAGGCTTTTATTAAATGCGCGGCGTATAGGTTTGCCGGCTTGTTGCAAAAGAAAATATGGGTCGTAAGCGCTCAATAAACAAACTTATGGAAGCAATCTGCTTTGCCTCTACAATAGAAAGTTTATGTGTGCCGTACTTATTCATTTTCCTGTTTGCAATAATTGTATAAATGAGTTGAGGCGCAAAGGTTTAAATAAATATTGAGTTGTGCAATACGTTTTTGATTTTTTTACATTTTTTAGTGAAAACCTCCCTGCGATCTAAATGGCTATTAATACCTTTACTATCAGCAACGAACCGAATAGCCTCTTATGAAAAAGCGCTTACTCCTGTTATGCCTGTTTATATCCAGTCAGGCGATATCACAAGACCTTAAACAGGCGAGAATCCTATTGGATACACTGACCTCGAAAACTTTATGGGGAAGGGGCTATACCAAAGGAGGAATGTCTAAGGCTGCAGAATTTATAGCTGCCGAGTTCAATGCCTATGGGCTCCGCCCGATGGAAGGAAAGCATTTTCAGCAGAATTTCTCTTATTCGGCTAATACTTTCCCGGGCGCTATGGTGGTAAAGATTGATGGTAAGGCACTCATTCCTGGAAAGGATTTCATCTTACTGCCAGAAAGTGCCGGCAAAAAAGCAACAGGCATTCTGCAGCAAAAGGATTCCATTACATTTATCGACCCCGAACACCGGTTAATGGTGCGCCGTAAAGAAAAGCTCACCTGGTCGGTTGCCATGCAGCAGGAAGACTATACCGGTATTGAGATCAATAAAGCATCTCTAAAGGAAATTCCCAAAAACATTGAAGTGGATATCGAGAGCAGTTTGGTGAAAGCTTTTAAAACAGCAAATATTTGCGGTATGGTCAGGGGAACCAGCAAGCCAGATTCCCTGCTGCTGATCACTGCCCATTACGATCATTTGGGGGGCATGGGTAGGGAAACCTATTTCCCCGGGGCAAATGACAATGCGAGCGGCATTGCGTTTCTGTTAAGCCTGGCAAAATATTACGCAGCAAATCCGCAGCCCTATAGCATTGGGTTCATCTGCTTTGCAGGAGAAGAAGCAGGCCTTATGGGCTCTAAATACTTTACCGAAAACCCATTGATTCCACTCGAAAAGATTCGTTTTCTGATCAATGTAGACATGGTGGGTACCGGAGAAACAGGCATAACAGTGGTCAATGCCACACTTCATCAGGCAGAGTTTGCAATGCTCAACAAGATCAATGACAAAGAAAAGTACCTTATTAAGATCAATTCGCGGGGAAAAGCGGCAAACAGCGACCATTATTTTTTCACAGAAAAGAGCGTCCCTGCCTTTTTCATTTACACTCAGGGAGGGATCAGCGCCTACCATGATGTAAACGATATTGCTGCAACGCTCCCCTTCACTGAATACGAAGATCTTTTCAGAATGTTTGTCGCGTTCAACAAACAACTCATGAATGTCCGGTAACGAGCAGCCCAGGCTGCGGAATAAATAATTACAAGCCGGGCAAACCATTGGTATGGTTTTAACGTAACTCTTAATATCTACCTTTGAAAAACAAAATCAATATGGAAAAGGCGATATACCCGATCAGTATGTCGCCTTTTTTCATTTTATCTGCGGGGGTTTAAACCAATTTCCATTAATTTCGTTTTATATAAAAACCAGCAATTATGTTCGACAAATTAATGGCCGCACAACAAAAGGCAGATGAAATAAAAAAAAGACTGGACACCATCCCGGTTTATGGTGAAGTAGAAGGCGGAAAAATCCGCATTACCGCCACAGCAAACAAGGCTATTACCTCTATAGAAATAGATGAAGCTTTCCACAAAGCTGCCGATAAGGAAGAACTTGAAGAATTACTGCTGACCGCGATAAATAAAGCGCTTGCACAAGCCGAACACGTAAGTGCAGCAGAAATGCAAAGCATGACAAAAGACATGCTGGGAGGTCTTGGAGGAATGTTCGGCCAGTAATATGAATTTACAGAAGCAAGAATGCATTACTATTCAAGGGCATGCATTCTTGCTTCTGGCGTGTTGCAAAAACCTAATGCGCCGCCAGCCAGTTCTCTCCCTGCCCGATCTCAACTTCGATCGGCACCGTAGTCTTAATCGCGGTCTTCATTCTGTGTGAAATGATCTGCTTCATGGCCTCTACTTCCGTCTTCAGTACATCAAACACCAACTCATCATGTACCTGCATGGTCATTTTAGACTTCAGCCCCTGATCTTGTATATCCTTATGAATATTGATCATCGCAACCTTGATCATATCTGCTGCTGAACCCTGAATCGGCGCATTGATTGCATTTCGCTCAGCAAAGCCCCGAACAGTCTGATTCGCCGAATTGATGTCCCGCAGGTATCTTCTGCGGCCCAGAATCGTTTCCACAAAGCCATTTTCACGGGCAAAGTTCATCGTATCTGACATATATTTTTTAATTCCAGGGTATTGCGTAAAATACTGATCAATGATTTCCGCAGCCTCCTTACGCGGAATACCCAAATTTTGCGACAGTCCAAAAGCCGATTGTCCGTAAATGATCCCGAAGTTTACCGCCTTGGCATTCCGGCGCTGCGTTGCATCGACTTCTTCAATAGAAATGCCATATACCTTAGCCGCAGTGGCAGTATGAATGTCTATTCCTTTGGAAAAAGCATCCAGCATATTCTCTTCCTTGCTGATATCGGCAATGATCCGAAGCTCGATCTGAGAATAATCCGCAGACAATAAGATATGGTTGCTGTCTCTCGGAATAAATGCCTTGCGCACCTCACGCCCCCTTTCGGTACGGATAGGAATATTCTGCAGATTGGGATTATTAGAACTTAGACGCCCTGTAGCGGCTACTGCCTGGTTATAGCTGGTATGCACACGCCCGGTTTTTGGGTTAACCATTAAAGGCAAAGCATCAACATAGGTAGATTTCAGCTTTTGCAGCTGACGAAAATCCAGGATATCCTGAACAATATCACTTTTGGAAGCCAAGGCCAGCAACACATCTTCGCCTGTCTGGTACTGACCCGTCTTGGTTTTCTTGGCCTTAGGATCAAGGCAAAGTTTGTCGAAAAGCACCTCTCCCAGTTGCTTTGGTGAAGCAAGATTAAACTTGATGCCGCATTTATCGTAAACACTTTGTTCAAATCTTCTGATGTCGATTTCGAGTTCCTTCGAGTAATTGATCAGTGTATCCATATCAATCCTCACGCCCTCTTTCTCGATATCCGCCAGCACATAGATCAGCGGATTCTCTACTTCCGTCGCCAGGCGTTCAGCGTTCAGTTCTTTTAACATAGGCCTGAACTTATTGGCCAGTTGCAGGGTCACATCTGCATCTTCAGCAGCATAATCCACCACTTTTTCTACAGGAACATCCCTCATGGTACCCTGTGACTTTCCTTTCGGGCCGATCAGTGTGGTAATAGATATAGGGGAATAATTTAAATAGTTCTCTGAGAGCACATCCATATTGTGCCGCGTATCCGGATCAATCAGGTAATGCGCAAGCATGGTATCAAAAAGCTTCCCCTTAATCGTAACCCCATACCAGCTGAGGATCAGCATGTCGTATTTGATGTTCTGTCCGATCTTATCGATGCCGGCATTTCCCCAGACAGGCATAAATTCATCAACGATCAACTGGGCCTCTGCCCTGTCTTCAGGTAAGGGGATATAATAACCCTCTCCTGGTTTGATACTGAAAGACAAGCCCACCAGATCGGCAAGGTTAGCGTCAGTACCCGTGGTTTCAGTGTCAAATGATATACTTTCCTGTTGCATCAGCAAAGCGATCAGTTCCCTCCGCTGTTCAGGTGTATCGATCAGTTTATAATTGTGTTCGGTATTTTCAATGGTCTTCGCGTCCGATGGCTCAAACATTTCCGGCGTCGCCACAAAGATTTTAGGATCCCGCTGTGGAAGTTCTGCCACCTGTCCGAAAAGATCAGTCTGCTGCCCGGCAACAACCCTGACCTCATTCACACTAAAGCCTTCGCCAAATACACGCTTGCCTATGGTCCTGAATTCCAGTTCAGCAAACAAAGGCTCCAGCAACTCTTTGCTTGGCTCTTCCAGCAATAAGGCCTGCTCATCAAATTCAACCGGAACATCCAAAATTATGGTTGCCAGTTTTTTAGAGACAATTCCCTGGTCGGCATACATTTCAACATTTTCACGCTGCTTCCCCTTTAACTCATGCGAATTGGCAATAATATTCTCCACAGAACCATATTGTTTGATCAGCAGCTTTGCCGTTTTTTCACCTATGCCCGGAATGCCCGGAATATTGTCTACAGCATCACCCCAAAGACCAAGGATATCGATCACCTGCTCTACCCGTTCAATCTCCCATTTGTTCAGAATTTCCTTTACACCCAAAACCTCCATATCATTACCCATCCTGGCGGGTTTATAGATAAAGATATTTTCAGAAACCAACTGTCCGAAATCCTTGTCAGGTGTCATACAATATACCTGGAAGCCCTGTCGCTCACCTTCTTTCGCCAGCGTACCGATAATGTCATCAGCTTCATAGCCATCTTTAGTGATTACCGGAATCTTAAAGCCTTCTATCATTTTACATACATACGGCAATGCAGTCGCCAGGTCTTCAGGCATAGCTTCTCGGTGGGCCTTGTAACA